>Ga0075327_1000404_pt1 | contig 12146 bp, 7 predicted proteins | sample MayberrySE_Catta_2_FD_120056 | JGI IMG/M metagenome (GOLD analysis project Ga0075327, IMG submission 120056) | Natural and restored wetland microbial communities from the San Francisco Bay, California, USA, that impact long-term carbon... | ecosystem: Environmental > Terrestrial > Soil > Wetlands...
CATTCAGACCGAGCCACAAAGCCAATCGCCGGAGTTCGCCAGCAAGGGCGGCTGCCGTATCGTCAGGGTCGTGCCCCGTCTCGAGATGGGCGGCCTTCACGCTTAGCAAACCAGCCGGACGCACCGCCTTGAGGTCGACGCGAGCGCGAAACCCGCCGCGGTGCAAGAACGGCAGTACATAGTATCCATGCTGCCGTTTGTCGGCCGGAACATAGATTTCGATGCGATAGTGCAGGCCGAACAGGCGCTCCGAGCGCGGTCGGTGCCAGATCAACGGGTCAAACGGGGAAACCAGAGCGGTTGCACCCGCGACCTTCGGACGGGCGCCCCGCGGATCGAGAAACGCCGGCTGTCGCCATCCCGCCACCGCGACCGGCGTAAGCGCCGCCTCCTCTACGAGTTCAGCAATCGCACGCCGGGCTTCAGCCACAGGCAGACGGAAATAGTCGCGAATATCGGTTTCGGTTGCGACGCCGAGCGCTCGCGCTGCAAACAGAGCGAGCTGTCGCATGGCATCGGCTTCGATCGGCGTCGCCAAGCCCAAAATGGCGCCGGGCAAGGCCCGCTCGCTGAGATCGTACACGCGCTCAAAGCCACGGCGGCCGGCTACGGTCAGGGCTCCCGTCCAGAAGTGAAACTCGAGCGCCGCCTTGGTCTTGTTCCAGCCCCACCACGACCCGGTTCGCTTCTCGTTGTCGTTGAGTTCTCCGGCCGACACCGGCCCGCGGCTGGCCACAGCGTCCAGCACGCCGTCGACGAAAGCACGCTCCTCCCGCACGAAGCGTGCGAGCCCGCGGTAGATGCCGATGAGATCGGCCGCACGCGCCATTCGCCATCGCATCAACGGGTGGAGCGCAAGGGGCAGGAGCGACGCCTCGTGCGCCCAGTACTCGAAATACCGGCGGTGGCTCGACGCGAAAGCGCGCCGGTCGAGGGCGGCCCGGTCATAGGCGCCGATTCGGGAAAAAATCGGCATGTAGTGGGCACGAACAAGAACGCTGACGGAATCGAGCTGCAGCAGCCCGGTTCGCGCGATGGTCGCGGCGACCCGCGGCCATGAGGACAACGCGGCCGTCCGCCGCGACGTGAATCCCTGAGCCGCAAGCGCAATCCGCCGCGCTTCGGCGCGGCTAAGAACGATCGAATCGACTGGGCGGCGGATCATGGCCTGCTTATGCCAGACGCATCGCACACCCCGCCAGCTTGGACCTGTGCGGCGGCCCACTGGTATGGTCGATACTGAGATCAGCCGCGCGCGGAGGCTGTTTGGTCGGCAGCAGTCGAATCGCCGAGATCGAACCGCTTCTCCGGTCCAAGTCTCTCCAACAACGCGTCGATTTCGCAGCCCGTGATTGCCCCGCTGATCAGATTGCCCTGAGCATACTCGCACTGAACCAGGCGAATGAGCTTCAGTTGCTCCGTGGTTTCGATTCCCTCCGCTACCACCGACAGATTCATCGCGTCGCCAAACGATACGAGCGACTGGATCAAGGCATTAGCCGTGCCATTGAGACCAATTTCGCGAACAAATCGATCGACCTTGAGGGTATCGAAGGGGAACTGCCTGAGATAGCCGATTGACGAAAAGCCGGTGCCGAAATCGTCAAGCGACAGAGTGAAACCGAGATCTTTCAGGTGTGCCAGCTTTCGCTTGGCGATGGTCGGGTTGTTGACGAGGATGCCTTCGGTCAGCTCCAGCTCGAACTGTCGCGGGCTTGCGCCTTCTTTCCGGATAGTCCCCATCAGGTCTTTGACGAAATTGGGATCGCGCAACTGGACCGGCGAGATATTGATCGACATCTTCATCCCGGTCCAACGCTTGAGGTCACGGCACACCCGATCGGCGACGATCCGGCCGACATCGTGGATCAGGCCGGTTTCCTCGGCCACCGGCACGAAGGCGGATGGCGCCACGACACCGAGTTCGCGCGACGTCCAGCGCACGAGCGCCTCAACTCCGACCATGTTCAGATCACTGGCGCGAACCACGGGCTGATAGACGACCGAAATTTCGCCGTTGTCGATGCCGCGGCGCAGCGCCACTTCCAGCCGCTTCTTCTCGACGGCGCCTGTCTCCATTGTCGAATGATAAACGACCGCCTCGCGCGCAGAACCCGATTTGGCTTGGTACATGGCTACGTCGGCACGGCGCAGGAGCTCCGCCGGTGTGACCGTCTGCCGATCGGCAAAGGCATAGCCGACGGCCGCGGTTACATGGAATTCGAAACCGCTGGCCACGAACGGCGCATCGAATGCATGCACCAAGGCAGCTGCGGCCGCGGCAGCAGCCTCGTTGATGTCCGGACGGAGCAAGGCGACGGCAAACTCGTCGCCACCGATGCGGGCGAATGTTGCCCCGGGCGGCAACTTTTCCTTCAGACGCGCAGCCAACTGCTTGATGAGCTCATCTCCGCCATGGTGACCGATCGAATCGTTGACCGTCTTGAAGCCGTTGATGTCGATATAAATCATCGCCAGTTGGCAGAGTCGGCTCGCGGAGCTCAACGCCGACGCTTCGATCAATTCATTGAAACCGTATCGGTTCATCAGCCCGGTAAGACTGTCCCGGCGTGAAGAGGTGACGGCGGCGGCCTCGCTGGCGGCCAGCTTGTCGGCGACAGTTCTGGTCCTGAAAGCTGTTGCGACCGCGAACAGGCACGACAAGGCAATGCCGACCGACAGGGGCACGGAGACATTGCGCAGCACCGAAAAGCCCGGCGTCGGCGGTGTCCACACCAAAGACGCGACCGGTTGGCCCGACATGTCCTCTATGACCGGAAAGCCGCCCTTAAAGATCTCGGAGCTTGGCGCTCCCAACTCGAGGTGCGGATCCTCGATCAGGAACTTCTCGCCAAGGTCAACCAGCCGCTCTTTGTTGAGATAGAGGCCGAGAACCATGTAGGGCAGACTGGTTGTGTCGAACTCGTCGAGCCGCGAGACGGGCGTGATATGGGCGACGGCAATCATGAGAACGTCGTCGCCCGATCGGAAATAGCCGGCGCGCTGCTCACCGTCTTCGACCGAGATGTCCTCGGCGATCTTCTGAATTTCGGCGACAATATCCGGCGAGAAAACATCCCGCGGATCGCCGGGCAGCCCCGTCTTTTTCGACGCGTAGGTGATTGCACCGTCTTGACCGAACAGGACGATGACGTCTGCGACTTCGGTTTCGGTAATACCGGCGCCGTAGTTCTCGTAGAGCCACTCTGTGTCGCCGGCGACATAAGCGTCATAGCCTGCGTCCCACAGGGCGTAGTCGCGGGCGAACGCCTTGACATGGTCCTCCCAGGCAACCAGCCCGCCGCGTACCATCGTCGAGGTCGACGACTGTGCTTGATCGTTTTGCCTGTGCGCCATCCATAGCGTGGCAAGCACGACCGTCACCACGGTCACCAGAATACGGATCACCGCCTGTAGGGTTATCCGCCCTGCGAGAGGATTGTTCATCTTTCGCCGGTCCTTCCGGTTTGGATTCCGGGCGCTCTCGCCTGACTTTGTCCGTTCATTGCAGTGACTCAGACCGTCTGTGCACCGGCCAATGCCGCCGGTCGGGGTTGGCCTTCTGCGGAACTGCCGACAGCATGTCGTGATTGCTCAATGAAGTCGGCGACCTCGCCGGAGGCCAACGGCTTGCTGATGTAATAGCCTTGGATGAGCTCGCACTGGACCATGCGCAGCAGGCTGAGTTGATGCTTGTTCTCAATACCCTCGGCAACCACCGCTAGGTCCATCGCGTCGCCCAGCGAAACCAGCGCCTGAACCAGCGCATTGGCAGTCACGCTGGTGCCGATCTCCCGGATAAACGATCGATCGATCTTGAGCTTGTCGAAGGGGAAGCGCCGCAGATAGCCGATCGACGAATAGCCGGTTCCGAAGTCGTCGAGGGCAAGCCCGAAACCCAACGCCTTGAGAGATTCGAGCTTGCGTTTGGCGATGACCGGATTGCTCACCAGAATGCCTTCGGTCAGATCGAGCTCGAACTGGTCGGGCTTGGCGCCATTGCTCTCGATCAGCGCCACGAACTCGTCGACGAAACCGGGGTCGCGAAGTTGAACCGGGGAAATGTTCAGCGAAACCTTGAGGTCGGGCCACGGCGTCATATCCTGACAAACCCGGTTCGCAACAAACCGTCCAATTTCGTGGATCAGACCGGTTTCCTCAGCGACCTGCACAAACACCGGCGGCGAAACCGCGCCAAGCTCAGGCGATTGCCAGCGAACCAGCGCCTCGAACGAAACGAGCGAGAGATCGCTCGCGCGCACGACGGGTTGATACACGACCTCGAGCTCGCCAACTTCGATACCCTTCCTGAGAGCCGCTTCGATCTCTTTCTTCTCTCGCGCTCCCGACTCCATCGCGGCCCGGTAGGGCAGCGCGTCGCGCTCCGCCGAGTTTTTCGCCTGATACATTGCGATGTCGGCCCGGCGGAGCACATCGTCCGGCCGCATGTTCGGCTCGCCGATGGCGTAGCCGACCGAGGCGGTGACATGGAACTCGAAGCCATGCACGGTGAAGGGTTCGTCGATGGCAGAAACGATCGCCGCTGCGGCGCCGACGACAATCGTTTTCGCCGATGGCCCGGCGACGGCCACCGCGAATTCGTCGCCGCCAATCCGACCCAGCACCGCATCGCCCGGCAAGACCGACAACAATCGGTCGGCAAGCGCTTTGACGAGTTCGTCGCCGCCGTGATGACCAATCGAGTCATTCACGGCCTTGAAGCCGTTGACATCGATGTAGATCGTCGCGAACTGGCCTGCTTCGCAAAGGTCCCGATATCGCTTCGATTCAAGGATTTCGGTGAAGCGATTGCGGTTGGTCAACCCGGTGAGGCTGTCCGTGCGCGCCGCCGCGGTCGCCTTGGCCTCGCTTGAAACGAGCTTTACGGCAAGGCTTCGCGTGCGATACGCCGCGCCCAAGGCGAAAATGGTGAAAACGCCGAGCGCCGCCGAAACCGGCAGGGTCAACAGTCCCAAGACGAGGTATCCGGGGCGAGGAGGCGTCCATTCAAACCAGGCAATGACGTTGCCGTCCATGTCTTTGATTTGAGGTGCTTCCACTGGCGGCGTCGGGTTTGGAACCGAGGCGACATCGAGACGCAAATCATCGATCAGGAATGCGCTGCCCAGTTCGGCGAGGCGTCGCTGATTGAGGTAGATGGACTGAACGATGTAAGGGAGGATCGACGCTTCGACTTCCGACGCCCGGCTCACCGGCGTCAGCCGCGCAATCGCGATCAGCAATATATCGCCACCGACCTCGACGTAGCCAACCCGCGCCTCGTTGGCGACCGGAACGTCGCGCATGAGTTCCAGGATGTTATCGATGACGGCCGGCGAGAATATTTCCTCGGGCGTACCGTGGTCGTTGTCGATTGCCCATGAATATTCGAGCTTGCCCCGGGGGGAGATAATCAGAAGCACATCCGATATCTGCGTGTCGACAATCCCCGAGCCGAAGTTTTCGTTGATCCACTCGCTGTCCTGCGCGACGTAGCCCTCGTAGCCCGGCTCCCACCAAGCATAGTCGTTGGCAAAGGCCATGACGGTCTCTTCCATGGCGCTGATACCGCCAAGCACCATGGTTTTGGTCGTCGTCTCGGCTTGTTCGTTTTGTCGATTGGCCATCCATACGATCGCCAACATCACGGTTACGACCGCGACGATAATCTCGGCGACCAGATTAAGCGTGATCCGCTTGGCAATCGGATATGCCATAGCCGTCCCTCAGAAGATCATTCAGCGATCATCGTCGGGAAGTATTTCTATACCTTTAACGAAATTGACGCTGGAGGTTACTTAATATTTTTCTGAATACATCCGAAAAATTGTGTTTAAATTCGCATCTATCTCGCTTTATCTGATTAATATTTACAATATATGCTACAGAATGATTAAATTCTGACGCAATATTTTATTAGAAAAGCTCGGAAAGGAATTGAATGAGCCGTCGACCATCGATGAACGACGAACGAATACATCAAAGTTGACAGAATGTTAATGGCGGGAAAAATCGTTCCGGCATGCGGTTTGCTTGAGTTTGCGTACCAGGAGGCAACAATGAACCAGACCGGCGTCGCAGCCGGTGCGGGGCCAGCGGATCCCGATCCGACCTTTCGCCCCTACCGCAGCCTGTCCCCGGAACTCTTCGACCAATGGCTCGACAGCGGATTGCAATGCACCGCAGGCAAGCGTGAGTTCAAGCTCGGCCGCTATTTCCTGACTCGATTTTGCAGCGGCGCAGAGTTTCTCGAGGGCCTGAGCCTGTTTCGCCGCGAGGTCGCGGCCTACCGAAAAGTCGGCTTTCTGTCGCTCTGTGTCTACGACGAGTCGTGCTGCAATTGCGTCGAAGACGAACTGTGGCGGCTCGGCAAAGCCATGTATGAAGCCGGTCTGGCCGAAAGCGATGCGGCGGTCATCAATGGCCAGACCGTTGCAACGCCGATCGAGGTGACCTGTCCGGTCACCGGGCTCCTTCAACCTACGAGTTCTTTTCCGTCGCGTTCTGCCGGCACGCCAACGATCCCGGCGACCCGCTTTACGACCCCTCACTCAGCGCGCCCTTCACTGCCGTCAACACCACTTCGGACGCTTTCGCGCTCGCTATGCTGGTCCGGGATCAGTCCATGCGCGCCTGGGGTCGCCAGCCCCATGAGATCGCCGACCCCATGAACGTCGCACTGCTTCTCCGCAAATGTGCAACCGTCTGGCAAAATATGGCGATTAACACGATCCAAAGCTATGGCGCGGTCGCTCTGGATCCGAGTCGACGCGTTCACCTCAGTGGAGACCGCACGCGCTGGATCGCGCCGCACAATGATCCCGTCTTCGCGGAGCTGAACAAATGCCCGTTCTCTCACGAGATGCCGGTGGTCTATGCCACCCGGCTCTGCGAAAAATGGCTGGATGCAATTGTCGAAGGAGCCGAATATGCGCCGAGCCGCGACGGACAGGCCGGCGGCGTCGCGATCGACTCCGGGGATGTCCCGCCTGGCGACCTCTATCCGTTCTGAGCGAATGGGCGTACACGGTCGCTCCGGATTTCCGAAACCTCCAGTTCACATGACCGCCACATCTACGCTTTCCGTGTTCCACAGCGCCGGACCAGCCCGGGCCTACGTCGAGACTGCATCGAAAAGCCACGCGTCATGAAACTTCGACATCGGGTCAGTGCCTACCGGCGTGACGGTCACTATGACCCTGGCAAGGCACGACCGTGGCGAATAGCCGGCGTTCTCGTTCTCATCGGCGCGGAAGCGTTGCTTTACGGCTACAGCTATCCGTTCTTTTCGCTTGCCCTGGAGAAACGTGAACTTGCGAACTGGCTGATCGGCCTCAATGCTTCACTGGCGAGCGTTGGAATACTTCTCGTCGGACCGTTCCTGCCCCAGCTCATTCATCGCTTCGGCCTCAAGCACGTCGTCGCCGTGATGTTCGCCGTTTCGATTTTCTCGTTCGGCGTCCTCCTCTTCGTCGACCATCTGACGATGTGGTTTCTCGCGCGGTTCGTGATGGGAACCTGTTTTGCAGCCCTGTGGACGACAACCGAGATTTGGCTGAACGGTGTCGTCAGCGACCGCCATCGCGGACGTATCATCGGCGCTTCCGGTACGCTTTACGCCACCTGCCAGTTTATCGGACCGCTGGTCCTTGGCGGCGTCGGCGTGACCGGGCCGTTGCCGCTCGTGGTCGCCATGGCGCCGCTGGCGGTCGGCGTCGCGGTTGCGCTGTCGATCGGATCTCCCAAGGGCAGCCCCGAGGACGACGAGCCGGCCCCTGCGGACACTCACAACCTCGGGCTCGCGCTCTCAGTCGCAGGCGGACTGGTCGCGGCTGCTTTCCTGTGCGGCATCGGCGAAACTGCAATGCAGAGCCTGTTGCCGCTGTATGGCCTTGCTCATGGTTTCGACGATGCCGGCGCTGCCCGTCTGGTCGCGCTCTTCAGTCTCGGCGAAGCGATACTCGTTGCCGGCCTCGGGTGGATGGCCGATCACTACGGGCGCCGGATGACATTGCGCCTTTGTGTGCTCGTGGCGACGTTTTCGACACTGGCGATCCCGGTCGTCGTCGACGTTATCCCGTTGCTTTGGGCGGTGCTGTTCTTCGCCGGCGGCACGGTCGCCGGAATCTACACACTCGGCATCGTGCTCATCGGCGAGGATTTCCGCGGTCACACCCTGGCCGTGGTCTCGACCGGATTTGCCATGGCCTACGCGGCCGGCTCGATTTTCGGCGCGGCGCCTGTTGGCTACCTGATCGATCTGTTCGGCCCCGAAGCGCTGCCGCTTGCCGTCGCGATCGGCTTCGTCGGACTGTCGACCTACCTGTTCCTCGGCGACGGCAGCCAGGAGCGGACCGGCCGGGGGCCGCAGGCGGCGGTGCCGAATCTCAAGTATCTCGAGGATTCCCAATTCGAGGACGATGAGACCGCCCAGGCGTCCGGCACGGACGAGGCGGAGCCGGAAGAAGCGCCTCTCGCCGACGCCAGCCCGTTCCGACCGACGCATTCCGCAACGCCGCCGCTGCTAGGGCTTCCACCGTTGCAGACCGAGCTCGACTTGCCGGTGGAGAATTTCGAAGAGCAGATGAGGCGGCGCCGGGCCGAAATCGCGGAGATCGTTGCCAGGCGCCACAAGTCCCGGGAGACACAGCAGAGCCGCGCCAGACCTCCGCCTGCAAACGAGCCCCCGCAGGAACGGAAGCCCCCGAACGATCCATTCGCTCCCCCACCGCGTTCCAACGATGAGGAGGCCTGATCGCAGCACTCAGCGCGCTGCCAAGTTTGCCGCTCTTAAAAGTCGACCAGGGCGAAGCGGTCGACATCGAACAATCCCATGTCGGTAACCTTGAGATGCGGGATGACCGGCAGAGCAAGAAACGCGACCTGCAGGAACGGATCGTCGAGTGTGCATCCGAGCTCGTGCGCGGCCTTGCGCAACAGCAACAGCCGGCCCTTCACGGCTTCGAATGGTTCGATGCTCATCAACCCGGCCACCGGCAAGGCAAGGTCGGCACGGACTACGCCGCCGGCGGCGACGGCAAAGCCGCCACGAAGCTCGATCAGGCGATTGGCCGCAACCGCCATATCGGCCTCATCGAGACCGACGACGCAAATATTGTGACTGTCGTGACTGACGGACGATGCGATCGCACCGCTCCTCAGGCCGAAACCGTTGACGAAGGCGCGGCCGATATTGCCGTTCTTGCCGTGACGTTCGATGACGGCGATCTTGGCGATGTCGCGCGCCGGATCGGCGCGCCTTTCGGCGTTCGACGACGGCACGGTCATGAGTCTTCGCTCGGTGATGATCCGGCCCGGCACGACGCCGATCACCGGCACTTCACCGGCGCCGCCGGGTATGGCGAAGTCGGCGGGTGACATTCGAAGTGCTTTCATGCTGTCGAAGTCGACCGGTGCGGTCGGCGACCGGCCGGAAAAAAGCCGATCGTCGACGAGCCGGCCGGCCGCAATCACCGACCGCACCGAACATTCGGCAAGGTCTTCGACGAGAACGATATCGGCGCGGCGGCCCGGCGCGACAATGCCGCGGTCGCGCAAACCGAAGGCATTCGCCGCCGACCAGCTCGCAGCCCTATAGACATGGTGCAGCGGCCGGCCGAGGCCGATGAGGGTGCGGACCATGTAGTCGAGATGGCCTTGTTCGGCGATATCGAGCGGATTGCGATCGTCCGTGCACAGGGCCATAAAGCTCGACGTGTCCTCGTCGAGCACCTCGGCCAAGGCGTGGAGATCCTTGGACACCGACCCCTCGCGAATGAGCACCGTCATCCCTTTGCGGAGCTTTTCGCGCGCTTCGGCCGCCGAAGTCGTCTCGTGGTCGGTTCGAATGCGCGCGGCGAGGTAGCCATTGAGGTCGTACCCCAGCAGCAGCGGAGCATGACCGTCGATATGCCCGTCCTGGAACAAAGCGAGCTTGTCGAGGACATCCGGAGCGCCTGCAAGAACGCCGGGAAAATTCATGAACTCGGCAAGACCGATGACCTTGGGATGACCGCGAAACGGCCGCAGGGCTTCGGCGAGCAGGCGCTCCCCGGCGGTCTCGAATTCGGTCGACGGTACGCATGATGACAACTGGACGCGAAGGTCCATGATCGTCGTCTCGGCGGAGTCGAGGAAGAAGCGAATACCATCGGCGCCGACGACATTGGCGATTTCGTGCGGATCGCAAATTGCCGTGGTCACGCCATGCGGCAGCACGCAGCGGTCGTACTCCATCGGTGTCACCAGCGATGATTCGACGTGGCAATGCGTGTCGATGAAGCCGGGGACGGCGAACAAGCCACGCCCGTCGATCTCCGCAAGACCCGAGTAGTCGCCGTAGGTGCCGACGATGCGGTCGCCGCAGATAGCGATGTCGGTCGTACTGACGCTGCCGGAGAGGATGTCGAGAAGCCCGACCTGCTTGATGACCAGATCGGCGGGGGATGCGCCCCGGCCTTGCGCAATCGCCCGCGACAAGAATTGCTGGTCACTCATTGGCAACGAGCCTGTCCGGACATTCGATCAGGCCTTTGGAACAAGCGTGCGGATCGGCGCACCTTTCAGCCACGCGGCGATATCCTCGACGGCCTCGCGGAAGAACACCTCGTAGGTCGCGCGGGTGACGAATCCGATATGCGGCGTGCCAATCAGCCGTTCGACCTTTCTCAGCCGGTGGTCGGCCGGCAACGGCTCGACCTCGAACACGTCGACGGCTGCACCGGCCAGTCGGCCGCCGTTCAAGGCGTCGACCAGGGCGTCCTCGTCGACGATCGGACCGCGCGACGTGTTGACCAGAAACGCGGTCGGCCTCATCAGGCCGAGCTCGCGCGCGCCGATCAAGCCGCGTGAGCTGTCGCTCAACGGCACGTGGATCGACACATAGTCGGACGTACGGAGCAGCTCGTCCGGCGAAGGGGCCAATGTCGCTCCCGCCGCTGCCGCCGCCTCGGCGGTAAGCGACCGGCTCCAGGCGACGACGTCCATATCGAAAGCGACGCCGACTCGCGCGACGCGGCTGCCGAGCCGGCCGAGGCCGATCACGCCGAGGCGTTTGCCGACGAGATCGCCACTGAGACGCGGCTGCCATCTGTCACCGGCCTTGAAATCGCGGACTTCGGCCGGGATGTTGCGCGTGAGCGCAAGCATCAGGGCCCAGGCAAGCTCCGCCGTGGCGCCGGCGACGCCGCCGGTCGAGGAAACGGTGATGCCGTGGGCCGCGCATGCCGCAAGATCGATCGAGGCGTTGCGCGCACCCGTGGTGACCAGCAGCCGCAGCTTCGGCAGAGCGGCGATCAACTCTGCGTCGAAGGGAGTCCGTTCGCGCATGGCGACGATGATATCGAAATCGCGCAGGGCAGCGATCTGATCGGCACGGTCGGTTATGTGATCGTTGAACACGGTGACGTCGACCTCGGAACCGATCCGGCTCCAGTCGGCCATCGACAGGGCAACATTCTGATAGTCGTCGAGTATGGCGCAGCGCTGCACGTGGTTTCCTCTCCGGGCTGTTGTCGCCGGATTGTTGCCCTATTCGTCCTCCATCGCAAACAGCGACGCGTTGCCGCCGACCGCGGCGGTATTGGTCGAGACCGACTGCTCGACCGAGAACCGGCGAAGGTAGTCGGGCCCGCCGGCCTTGGGACCGGTGCCCGACAGACCCGAGCCGCCAAAGGGCTGGGTGCCGACGACGGCGCCGATGATGTTGCGATTGACGTAGACGTTGCCGACCGACAACCTTTCGACAATCTGCTCGGCAGTCTCGTCGATCCGGCTGTGGATGCCGAGAGTCAGGCCGTAGCCGGTGGCGGCGATCTTGTCGGTCAGAGCATCGAGTTCACCGGCTCGCCAGCGCACGACATGCAAGATCGGGCCGAAGACTTCGCGGGTCAATTCCGACGGGTCGGCGAGTTCGATGATACGCGGCGCGACGAACGTGCCGGCCGAGGGGGCCGTGCCCGCGAAGCGGATCGTCGCATAGTTGTCGACCGACGATAGATAGTCTTCGAGCATGGCCTTCGCCTCGGCATCAATGACCGGGCCGACATCGGTCGACGGATCGCGCGGGTCGCCGAGTTTCAACTCGGCCGCGGCGCCGACGGCCATCTCGAGGATCGTGTCGGCGACGTCGTCCTGGAGGCAGAGCA
>Ga0075327_1000405_pt1 | contig 12144 bp, 12 predicted proteins | sample MayberrySE_Catta_2_FD_120056 | JGI IMG/M metagenome (GOLD analysis project Ga0075327, IMG submission 120056) | Natural and restored wetland microbial communities from the San Francisco Bay, California, USA, that impact long-term carbon... | ecosystem: Environmental > Terrestrial > Soil >...
GGAAAATCCTCCTGTCGCTGGTCCTGCGCCTCGGGGAGAAGGCCGTGCCGTCGATCCTGTCCCGGATCCGCGGGCAGCGCTGGTTCTTCCTTCGGAACCTCTGTTTCCTCCTCGGCGAGATCGGGGCCCCCGCCGGCATCCCGCCGCTCGTGGGAATGCTGTCCGCCAGGGAGTCGAAGGTCCGCAGGGAGGCGGTCCAGGCGCTGGGGAAGATCCGGAGGACCGATCCGGATGCCATCGCCGCGCTCGGCAAGACGCTGCTCCGCGAATCGTTCTTCTCCTCCTCGCGCGAAGATCCCGTCCGCATCGACGCCGCCATCGCCCTTTCCCGCATCGGGGGAACGGAGGCGATCGCCTTTCTTCACATCGGGAAATCCTCGAAGAAGAAGGCGGTGCGGGATCAGTGCGCGGCCCTGTTGCGTACGAGGGGAGTGGAATGAAGGCGCAGGCGGTTTTCCTCGCGATCCTGACCGACCTGGCCCGGTCGATCCAGGCGGCGACCCTGTACCCGGAGACGCACCAGCGCGTCCAGGAACCGCTGGCGCGCCTCCACAGGACGGTCAGGAACGAGGCGAAGCGGCTCGGGGGCAGCCTGGGCCTGGGGTTTTTGGGAGACCGGATCGTGGTCGACCAGTTCCCCTTCCACGCGTCCGCCCCGGGGATCGGGCGTCTCGCGGGGAAAATGGCGTCCCGCGGGATCGAAAAGGTCGCCATCGGGGAAGCGGTCACCCTTCCGGAGATGAAGCGGTTCGTTTATTTCGTGGCGGGCGTCGGGGAGGCCGACGGGTCCCGGCCCTGGAACCAGCTCTCCTTCGGCAGGATCCAGGGGAACGAGCCGGCGGAGTTCCCCGCGTCGGGAGGCGCGGAAGACCTGACGGCCCCCCGGGCGCTCGCCGGGGCGACGGATGTGCTGAAGGACGTGCTCCACTCCATCGCCGTCATGGGCCCCCTCGGGAACGTGGAAGAGGGGAGGGACATCGTGGCCGCGGTGATGAAGGGATTGAGGGAGGAGGAATTCCTGATCGACCGGATGATCCGCCTCCAGGGACGCGACGACTACACGGTCGCCCACTCCCTCAACGTCTGCGTGATGGTGGTGGCCCAGGCGGCCCGCCTGGATCTCCCGGAAGCCTTGATCCGGGAGATCGGATTGGCCGCGCTCCTGCACGATATCGGGAAGGAACTTGTCCCGGCGGAGATCCTGAACAAGCCGGGCAAACTGGATGCCGGGGAGTTCGCGAAGATCTCGCTCCACCCGGTTCTCGGGGCGACCCATCTCAGGAAGATGCCCCTCGGAAGCGACCTTCCGGTCATCGTATGCTACGAACACCACATCCGGTACGACCGGTCCGGATACCCGATCCCCCGCTTCCCCGGCATGCCTCATCCCGCTTCCCTTATGACGCAGATCGCCGACGTGTACGACGCCCTGCGGACGGAACGGCCGCACCGCACGTGTCTGGACCGGGAGACGGCGCTCGGGATTCTCCGCGAGGGACGGGGCACGGAGTTCAACCCCGCCCTCCTCGACATCTTCCTCGGGATGGTGTCCTGACGGTACGCCGGGGGGATTGATCGTTTCCGTTGTGAACTTTTTCCCTTCCGCGTCGTCTTAGGATAGGAAGCGGGACGGAATGGATCACCGATACCAATCAGGGAGGGCGGACATGAAATCGTGGATCGTGGGGATGCTCCTGATTTCGCTCGTTTTTGCGGGATGTGCCTCGATGGGGCCGAAAGAGGGGGCGGGTTCCGTCATCGGCGGGGTCGGCGGCGCGGTCATCGGCTCCCAGTTCGGGGGAGGCACCGGACGGGTCGTCGGCACGGCGATCGGGGCCGTCGCGGGGGTGTTGATCGGTCAGGAGATCGGGAAATCCCTCGACCGGGCGGACCGGCTGGAGATGGAGCGGACCGCGCAGTACGCCCTGGAGCACAATCGCACGGATGAACCCAGGAGTTGGCGGAACCCGGACAGCGGGCACTCCGGGACGATCACGCCGAAGCGGACCTACAAGGCGGAGGGGTCGCGGTATTGCCGGGAGTATACCCAGACGGTCAACATCGGCGGTGAGGAGCACACCGCCTACGGCACGGCGTGCCGTCAGCCGGACGGAAGCTGGAAGATCGTGAAGTGACGGACGGGTTCACCCCGGGGGAAAAAGGCGGGAGATCCGGTGTCGCCGCCGCGCGAAGGCGCGGTACAGGACGCGCGATACGATCCCGGCGCCCGGGAGTCGAAAGAGGCCGGCGGCGCGCCGGTATCGCCGCGAACGGAACAGTATTTCGGGGAGCGCTTTTTCCCCGGCGAGGATCGTCCCGTCCGGCAGGACGAGGTGCATCGCCCGGAGACATGCGGTCTCTGTGATCGAGGGGAACCGCGAACGGGTCTCCGCGGAGCGGCAGGGGAGATATTCGAAGGCGCCGGGGACCGCGGCATTGCGCCGGACCCAGTCGGCGGCCGCGCGGCAAACGGGGCACTCCGCGTCGTAGATCAGGACGGCCGGGACGGATTCCATCCGTTCATTGTAAGCCCGCCGCCCGGTGTCAGCAGATCCGCGGGAGCTGGTCCCCCACGGGGTAGTCGACCGCGCGCACGCCGCCCGCGAGAGTCCGCATCCGCACGCCGCTTCCTCCCTCCCGCACCTCCCCGATGATCGCGGCCTCCCGCCCGTACGGGTGCTCCCGCAGCGCGGCGACGATCGCTTCCGCGGCATCCCCCGCCACGACCAGGACCGCCTTCCCCTCGTTGGCGAGATACAGCGGGTCGAAGCCGAGGATCTCGCACACGCCGCGCACCGATTCCCGGACCGGAAGCCGCGCCTCCTCCAGCATGAAGCGGGCGTTCGCGGCGGACGCCATCTCGTTCAGCGTTACCCCCACCCCGCCGCGCGTGGGATCGCGCATGAAGCGCACCTTCCCGGGGAACCGGGGAAGGAGCGGAAGGAGCAGGCCCGACAGCGGGGCCACGTCCGACCGCACGGGGGCTTCGATCGCGAGATTCTGACGGGCGATCAGCACCGCCACCTGGTGGTCCCCCATCGTCCCCGTGAGCAGGATCCGGTCGCCGGGACGGATCTCCGACGGCGCCGGACGCCAGCCGTCCACCGATACCCCGACACCGGCCGTGGTGACGAAGATCCCGTCCCCCTTTCCGCGCTCCACCACTTTCGTGTCCCCGCAGGCGACGGTCACCCCTGCTTCCTTCGCCGCGTCCCGCATCGCCGCCAGCGCGCGCTCCAGGGTCGCCATCGGCAATCCCTCCTCGAGGATCAGGCCGCACGAGATCGCCACCGCCCTCGCCCCGCAGACGGCGAGGTCGTTCACGGTGCCGCAGACGGCCAGGCGGCCGATGTCGCCGCCGGGAAAGAAGGGAGGAGTCACCACGTACCCGTCGGTGGTGAAGGCGATCTCCCCCTCGATCCGGCCGAGAAGTCCCGCGTCGAAGAACGGGGAGAGCACGGGATTGTCGAAGTACCGGGCGATCACCTTCGCGATCAGGTCGCGGGTGCGTTTGCCGCCCTCTCCGTGGGAAAGAAGGATCTTGTCGTGCATCGGGGGTCTACAAATCTCCGTATTTGTAATATGCCGCGCAGCTCCCTTCGCTGCTGACCATGCAGGGGCCGTACGGCTCCTCCGGCACGCACGCCTTCCCGAAGAGGGGGCAATCGACCGGGAGGATCTTCCCCTTCAGCACATCGCCGCAGCGGCAGGCGGTCCCTTCCCGCGCGAAGACGACGGGGGCGCCGAACTTCCTCTCGGCGTCGAAGGGGGCGTACCGGTCGGCGATCCGCAGGCCCGACCCCGGGATGACGCCGATACCGCGCCACCCCGTGTCGCACGGGACGAAGACGTCGCGGATCATGTCCTGCGCCCTCCGGTTCCCGGCGGAGGTGGCGACGCGCGAATACTCGTTCTCCACGCGGGCGACACCCTCCTTTTTCTGCCGCAGCAGCATCGAGATTCCCATCAGGATGTCGAGCGGCTCGAAGCCGGCGACCACGCACGGAATGCCGTACCGCTGCGCGACCGGGCGGTAGGCGTCCGTTCCGATGACGACGGAGACGTGGGCGGGGCAGAGGAATCCCTCGATGCGGACCTCGGGATCGGAGGCCAGGACCCCCATCGCCTCCGGGATCGTGCGCACGGACGCCAATACGGAGAAGTTCTTCAGGCAGAGTGAAGCCGCCGTCCTGATGGCGCCTCCGATGGCGGGCGCCGTCGTCTCGAATCCCACGCCGAGGAAGACGACCTCCCGGTCCGGCAGGCCGGCGGCCAGCGCCACCGCGTCGAGCGGCGAGTACACGACACGGACCTCCAGCCCCGTCCCTTTCTCCTTCTCGAGGGAGGAGGATTTCCCCGGTACCCTCAGCATGTCGCCGAAGGACGCGAGCAGGGCGCCCCGCTCCCTGCCCAGCGCGATCGCGGCGTCGATGTAGCCGTCGGGGGTGACGCAGACCGGGCATCCCGGGCCCGAGAGCATCGTCACGGCCCCCGACAGCAGCGGCCGGATCCCGCAGCGCGCGATCGCCACGGTGTGGGTGCCGCAAACCTCCATCAGGCGGACGGGGGCGTCTCCCGCGTCGCGCCGGATCCGCGCGACCAGCGCCCTTGCGGTCGCCGGGTCGCGGAAGTCGTCGATGTATTTGATGTTGCGGTTCATGAATCGCGGGATCCCTCGGCCTCCGCGATCTCCCGGAACAGCGCGAGCGTCTGCTCCGCCTCCCCCTCGGAGAGTTTCTCGATGGCGAAGCCGGCGTGGACGATCACCCACTCCCCGACGGAGACGTCGTCGAGAAGCATGACGGAGATCTCCCGCCGGACGCCTCCCAACTCGATGACCGCGGCTCCGCCGCCGGTTTCCAGGATCTTCGCGGGAACCCCGAGGCACATGTCCCTACCCCCCTGCGACCTGCGCGGCCGCGTAATACGCCTGCCCGAGCGAGATCCCCCCGTCGTTCGCCGGGACCTGCCGGTGGATCAGCGGTGAAAGCTTCCGTTTCCGGAGCCCCGAAAGGACCCGGGACAGCAGCGTCACATTCTGGAACACGCCCCCCGAGAGGACGACGTGCCTCGCGCCGGCGCCTTCCGCCAGCCGCGAGGCCGCGGCGACGATCGCGGCCGCCAGCGTATCGTGGAACCTCCGGGAGATCTTCCCCGCCGGGAGCCGTCCGCGGGCGTCCGCGACCGTTCCCAGGACCAGCTCGCTCCAGTCTACAGTAAGTTGCCCTCCCGATTCCGCGAGGGTGAACGGATACGTGCCGGAAGCTTTGCTTGCGGCGGCCCCCTCCAGGCGCATCGGAGCCTGTCCCTCGTAGCTGGAACGGACGCACACTCCGCAGATCGCGGAGACGGCGTCGAAGAGCCGGCCCGCGCTGGAGGTCGGCACCACGTTGATCTTCTTCTCCAGCGCCCCGAGCACCAGGCGGACCGAGTCCCGGGGAATGCCGGGGAAGAGCTCCCGCGCCGCCGTTTCCGCCTCCGCGGCACCGAGGGTCGTCCGCAGAAGGGAGAGGGCGGTTCGCCACGGTTCCCGGACGGCGGCGTCTCCGCCGGGGAGGGGGAAGTACGCGAGGTGCCCCGCCCGGCGCACCTCCATCCCGTCGATGGCGAAGAACTCGCCGCCCCAGATCGCGCCGTCCTCCCCGTACCCGGTCCCGTCGAACGCCACCCCCACGGCCTTCCCGGCGAACCCGGTTTCGGCCAGCGCGGAATAGATGTGCGCCTTGTGGTGCTGCAGCGCGAAGAGGCGCTCCGCGCCGGCGCGCTCGGCGAACGCGGTGGTGAAGTACGCGGGGTGCAGGTCGTGGCACGCGGCGCGCGGCCGGGCGTCGAGGAACCGGAGGAAGAAGCGGTACGCCTCCTCGTAGAAGTCGCGTACCGGCGCCTGCTCCAGGTCCCCGATATGCTGGGACAGGTACGCCGCGTCCCCCTTGATGAAACAGAAGGTGCTTTTCAGCTCGCCGCCCAGGCCCGCGACGTCGGGGAAGGAGCGGGGCAGGGTCACGGGGGCCGGGACGAACCCGCGTGCCCGGCGTATCGGGTAGATCCCCCGGCCCACGCGGCGCACCACGGAGTCGTCGGACCGCTGCACCACCTCGCGGTCGTGCAGGAGGAAGATGTCGGCGACACCGCGCAGCCGCGACATCGCCTCCTCGTTCCCGATCGCGATCGGCTCGTCGGTCACGTTGCCGCTCGTCATCACCAGCGGCCGGTCCGCGCGGTCCAGGAGCATCCGGTGCAGCGGCGTGTACGGGAGGAAGACCCCCGCCGTCGGGAGCCCCGCCGAGACCGACGGGGCCAGCGGGGAACGGGCGCGCGCGGGGGCGAGGAGGACCGGGGCCCGCGGCGAGCGGAGGATCGCCTCGTCCGCGGCGTGGATGCGCGCGGCGGCGCGAACGGAGCCGACGTCGCGGAACATCACCGCGAACGGCTTCTCCTCGCGGTGCTTTCTCTGCCGCAGGGCGCGCACGGCGTCGTCGTTCGTCGCGTCGACGGCGAGCTGGAAGCCGCCGAGCCCACGGATCGCCGCGATCGATCCGGCGAGGATCGCCCGGGCCACCGCCCCGATCGGATCGTCGGCATCCACCGGCGCGCCGTCGCCGCCGCGCACGGACAGCCGCGGCCCGCAGGCGGGGCAGGCGTTCGGCTCCGCGTGGAAGCGGCGGTCGAGGGGATCGCCGTACTCCGTCCGGCACGCGGCGCACAACGGGAAGGCGGCCATCGACGTGCGCTCCCGGTCGTAGGGGAGGGAGGTCACGATGGTGAACCGCGGTCCGCAATTCGTGCAGTTGGTGAACGGGTACCGGTGGCGGCGGTCCGCGGGATCGGCGAGCTCCCGCAGGCATCCGGGGCACGTCGCGATGTCCGGGGGGATCGTGGAGAGGGCGATCCCGTCGCGGCGGCTCGAACGGATCGTGAATCCCGGGAGGCCGGCGGGCGCGGTCTTGCGGACGGAGAGACGGGTCACGCGCGCCGCCGGGGGAATCCCGGGGCCGAAGAGGGCGCGGAAGCGGGAGAGCGCCGCGGGGTCCCCTTCTATGTGGAGGACGACGCTTCCCGGGGTGTTCTCGATCCACCCGGCGAGCCCGCACCTCGAAGCCAGCCGGTGGACGAACGGCCGGAACCCCACACCCTGCACGACGCCGCGGACGGTAATCTCGATCGCCGCGATGCCCGCGGGGCGTCCCGTCATGGGCGCGGGGGTGCCGCGAACGCCGCGATCTCGGACCGCACCTTTTCGACGATCTCTCCGAACCGCGCCGCGACCGGTTTCGACAGCTCGAGGCTGTACGTTTCGATGTCGGCGGGGACCACGCCGAGGAGGATCATCTCCGGCAGGGTCTCGCGCAGCCGCATCATCCCGATCGTGTCCGCCAGGTTCAGGTCGTGGAGGGACCAGGCGTGAACGCCGCTCCCGATCAGTTCGTCGGGGGTCATCCGCACGACCGTCCCCGGCGGGAACGGGGCGTCGACGGCGTCGACGATGACGACGCGCTCCTCCCCCTCGACCAGGGTGAGGAGAGTGGCGCCGGCGACCCCGCCGTCCACGAACTCCACGCCCGGCGATCCTCCCCGGGAGGAGAGCTCCCGCACGACGTGGACCCCGATCCCCTCGTCGCAAAGCAAAATGTTCCCGACGCCGATCACCCGCATAATGCCCCCTCGGTGTTACTGCTGCGGAGGTACCCCACCGGTGTGATGCTCGATGTGGGGCGCAGCCGGACCCTTCTGTTGCTGGTGCCTTCCGCGTCGTCTACCCGATCCGTTGCCGTTCGAATGAAACGGCGTGCTTAGTGTAGCAGAACGGCTGCGCACGGCCGGTGTGGTATCCTGACCCGCATGCGACCCGACGGCAATGTACGCATCGACGTGGAACGGTCGATCCTGCAATCCGCGGACGAGGCGGCGGCGGCGATCCGCGCCCTCCTCGCGGAGCGGAGGATCTACGCGCTCAACCTCATCTCCTCGCCGGGTTCCGGGAAAACGACGCTGATCGAGGCCCTCCTCGCCCGCTTCGAGGGAAAGGGGGGCGTGGCGGTCGTCGAGGGGGACATCGAGACCGAGATCGACGCGGAGCGGATCCGGAAGCATGGCGTTCAGGTGCGCCAGATCAACACCCGTTCGACCTGTCACATCCAGCCGTCCCGGCTCCTGTCCGTCCTCCGGGAGATGGACCTGTCGGAGACCCGGCTTCTTCTCGTGGAGAACGTGGGGAATCTCGTCTGCCCGGCGGAGGTCCCCCTGGGGGAGGATGCACGCGTCGTCCTGCTGAGCGTGACGGAGGGGGACGAGAAGCCGCTCAAGTACCCGCTCGTCTTCAGGACGTCCGACCTGCTCGTGATCACGAAGATCGACCTGTTGCCGTACGTGACGTTCGACGTGGACCGCGTCCGCCGCGCCGCCCGCGCCGCAAACCCCGCGGTGGAGATCTTCGAGGTCTCCGCGACCGCCGGTGCGGGGATGTCCGGGCTGCTCGACCGGATCGAGGCGCTGCGGGCGACGAAGAACTGAAGGGGGAGCGCCCGGTGCACGAGCTCGGGGTCGCCGCCGAGATCCTCGACATCGCCCTCTCCGAGGCGGAGCGGCGCGCGGCGGGGAAAGTGACGTCGGTCCGGCTGCGCGTAGGCGTCCTGCGCTCCATCGAGCCGGAGAATCTCTCCTTCCTCTTCGAACACCTCGCCCGCGGAACGCCCGCGGAGGGAGCGCTCCTCGAGATCGTGGAGGAACCGCTCCGGGTCGAATGCGAAGCGTGCGGCGTGTCGGAGGCCCCCTCCTTCACCTGGGAGTGCCCCCGCTGCAAGGGGACGGGCGTTTCGGTGACCGGCGGCGACTCCCTGTCGATCCTCTCCCTCGATATCGAAAGCTGAAAGAGCCGTCCGTTGAAGGAGTTGCCGACTCATGGCGGGGGCGGTCCCTGTCGAACATACTTCCGGCACCTTGTTTTATAATGATGCCAATCAATCCGGCCCCCGACGATCCGTATCGATAAATATTTATAACATACCGAATTGAAAGAATAATTATTATTGACTTCCATCAAACTATTTTTTAGATTTGGTGCATACCAAAGCTGCCCGTGCAGGAGGCGCAGATGCTCACGAAGCGGGGGAACGGTCTCAGCCGGCGCGATTTCATCCGGATTGCGGGGGGAACCCTCGCCACGCTCGGGTTGTCCGGGACGTTGACGCCGAAGCTGGCCCGGGCGCTGGAGAAGGCGGCGGCGGGGAGGCCCAAGGTCGTCTGGCTCCACTTCGCCAGCGACACCGGGTGCACCGAGTCGTTCATCAAGTCGGACAACCCGAGCACGGGGGAGCTGGTCCTCGACATCCTGAGCGTCGACTACCACGAGTCGATCATGGCCGCCGCGGGAAAGCAGGCCGACGAGGTGTTGGCCAAGGCCGTGGCGGGAAAGGATTACATCTGCGTCGTCGAAGGCGGCATCCCCACGGTCCCCGGCCACGGGATGATCGGCGGGCGCGAAATGCTGGCCATCGCGAAGGAGGTCTGCGGCAACGCGACGGCGGTGGTCGCCATCGGCTCCTGCGCGGTCGACGGCGGCGTGCCGGCCGCGAAGCCCAACCCGAGCAGGATCCTGGGCGTCGGCGAAGCCCTCGGGATGACGGTGGTGAATCTTCCGTGCTGCCCCGTGAACCCGGAGTGGCTCGTCGGCACGGTGGTCTACGTTCTCACGATGGGGAAGCTCCCGGAGCTCGACAAGAAGGGACGCCCGCTGATGTTCTACGGCAGGAAGATCCACGACAACTGCCCGCGGCGGACCCACTTTGACGGCGGCCGCTTCGTGGAGCAGTTCGGTTCGAAGGAGGAAGCCGCGGGGTATTGCCTGTACAAGATGGGGTGCAAGGGACCGGAGGCGTGGTCGGAGTGCCCGAAGACCCGCTGGAACTCCAAGGAGTCGTGGTGCATCGAGATCGGCTCCCCGTGCCTTGGATGCTCCGAGGACAAGTGGACCGACCATTTCGCCCCCTTCTACGGGAAGCTCGCCGACGTCGCCCTGCCGTACGGCGACCTGACAGCGGACAAGATCGGCGTCGGCATCGCGATCGCCACCGGCGCCGCCATCGTGGGACACGCGGTGGTGAAAGCCTCCGGCGGGAAGAGCTCCGACGAGTCGAGGAAATAGCGAACCGGTAGCGTAGGGACCGGACAAGAGGGAGAGTCCATGGCAAAGCGAGTCGTGATCGATCCGATCCCCCGCATCGAGGGGCACCTGCGCATCGAGGTGGAGCTGGAGAACGGCAAGGTCAAGGACGCCTGGAGCTCCGGAACCCTGTTCCGCGGCTTCGAGATCATCCTGCAGGGGAGGGACCCGCGCGACGCCTGGTTCATCACCCAGCGCATCTGCGGCGTCTGCCCCGTCTCCCACGGGCACACGAGCACCATGGGGCTGGAGAACGCGTTCCACGTGACGCCTCCCGACAACGCCCGGATCATCCGGAACCTGATCGAGGGCGGGCAATTCGTCCACTCGCACATCCTCTGGTTCTACCACCTGAACGCCCTCGACTACGTCGACGTCGTCTCCGCCCTCCAGGCGAAGCCGAAGGAGAAGTCTCTTCAGGAAGTGCAGGCGAAGGTGAAGAAGTTCGTTGAGAGCGGCCAGCTCGGTCCGTTCGCCAACGGCTACTGGGGACACCCCGAATACAAGCTGCCCCCGGACCTCAACCTCCTCGCGGTGGCCCACTACCTCGAGGCCCTCGAGATGCAGAAGGAGGCCTCCACCATCGTCGCCCAGCTCGGCGGGAAGATGCCGATGCACATGAGCACGCCCCCAGGCGGGACGACCTTCATCCCCACCGTCGAGGTGATGGACAACGTCATCTGGCGGCTGAAGCGGCTCCAGCACTGGGTGGACACCGTCTTCCTGCCGGACGTTCTCGCGATCGCGCCGTACTACATCAAGTACGCGGGGATCGGGAAGGGCGTGGGGAACTACCTCTCCTGGGGCGTCTTCGACGACCCGTCGTTCGACCCGAAGAAGCGGCTCCTCCCGCGCGGCGCGATCTTCGACGGCAAGCTCGCCGTGGCCGACGTCGACGGGAAGGAGGTGAAGGAGTACGTCGATTACTCCTGGTACACCGCCGACTCGGGGAACCGGAGCCCGATGGAGGGGAAGACGGAGCCGAAGTTCACGAAGATGGGGGACACGAAGTACACGTGGCTCAAGGCCCCCCGGATCAAGGACCGCCCGATGGAGGTGGGCGCCCTCTCGCGGGTGCTGGTCGCCTACGTGTCGGGGAACGCGAAGGTCAAGTCGATGGTGGACGGGACGCTTTCGGCCCTGGGACAGGCGGGGCACCCCGAGGTGCTCCTGTCCGTGCTGGGCCGGATCGCCGCGCGGGTGCTCGAGACGAAGCTGGTGATCGACGGGATGCTGGACTGGACCGGGGAGCTCCTCGCGAACCTGAAGGCGGGGAAGACGCAGACGTACGCGATGAACGACGTCCCCGAGAAAGGGGAGGGGATGGGGCTGTGGGAGGCTCCCCGCGGGGCGCTCGCCCATTACAACGTGATCGAGGGGAAGAAGCTGAAAAATTACCAGTGCGTGGTGCCCACCACGTGGAACGCCTCGCCGCGGGACCACAAGGGGGTTCGGGGGCCGATCGAGGAGGCGCTGGTGGGAACGCCGGTGCAGAATCCCGACAAGCCGCTGGAGGTGCTGCGCGTGGTCCACTCCTTCGACCCGTGCATCGCCTGCGCCGTGCACATCATCCACCCGGTCACCAACGATGTGAAGGCGTTCCGGGTCGTCTGAGAGTTTTTCAGTTCATAAATACGGTAAGCACCGAGAGGGTCGATGCGCCGCATCCGGCAAGGCGCGCGACCGAGGCGTACTGTAAGTACGGTGAGGGAGCGCAACGAAGCCGGGGCGGATGCAGCGGCACTCGAATGCCACCGTATTTATGAATTGAAGCACTAGGGGGGGACATGGCGGAAGAGCGATACTACAAGCACGACGGGTTTGAGCGCTTCACCCACTGGACCCACACGCTCGACACGGTGGTCCTCGTCCTCTCGGGGATGCAGATCCACTACCCCGGGTTCTCCGTCTTCGGGGCGATGCAGAACGCCCGGTTCCTCCACCTGGTCTCGGCGTACATCTTCGTGGCCATCGGGGTGTACCAC
>Ga0075327_1000407_pt1 | contig 12131 bp, 7 predicted proteins | sample MayberrySE_Catta_2_FD_120056 | JGI IMG/M metagenome (GOLD analysis project Ga0075327, IMG submission 120056) | Natural and restored wetland microbial communities from the San Francisco Bay, California, USA, that impact long-term carbon... | ecosystem: Environmental > Terrestrial > Soil > Wetlands...
CGCCCCCCGTCGGGGAGCAGATCATCCGGAAGGCGGGATTGAAAAAAGTGACGATGGAACTGGGGAACAACTCCGGCACGATCATCGAGCCGGACGCCGACCTCTCGGCGGCGGTCCCGCGGTGCGTGATGAGCGCCTTCGCCAACTCCGGCCAGGTGTGCATCTCCCTGCAGCGGCTCTACGTCCACAAGGCGATTGCGAAGGAGTTCATCAAGCGGTTTCTCGAGGAGACGAAGAAGCTGAAGGTGGGCAACCCGCTGGAGAAGGATTGCGACGTGGGCCCGATGATCGAGGAGAAGGAGGCGATCCGGGCGGAGGCGTGGGTGAAGGAGGCGGTCCGGGAGGGGGCGACGGTGCTGGCCGGCGGGAAGCGCGAGGGACGGGTGATGCCGCCGACGGTGCTGGTCAACGTCCGCGCCGAGATGAAGGTGATGTGCCGGGAGGCGTTCGCGCCGCTGGTCTCGATCTACGAATACGGGAAGTTCGAGGACGCGGTCGCGATGGTCGAGGATTCCCCGTACGGGCTGCAGGCGGGGGTCTACACCAACGACCTGAAGAAGGCGATGTACGCCGTCGACCGGATCAACGTCGGAGGGGTGATGATCAACGACACCTCCATCTTCCGCGTGGACCACATGCCGTACGGCGGGAACAAGCTCTCCGGCCTGGGGCGCGAGGGTGTCCGCTTCGCCTGCGAGGAGATGACGAGCATCAAGATGGTGATGATCAGGCCGTAGGCGCGCCGGGGGTCCCCGCCGACCGGTGTTGTCTCATGGAGCGGGAACAGCCCGACGACGGCAACATCCGGAAGGCGGACAGCCGGAGCTTCCGGGAATTCCAGGGGCATCGCTCCGGGGAAAGAATCGAGATGCGAGCGGCAATCTATGATCGGGCGGGACGAGCTCACGATGTCCTGGGAATCGTGGAACTTCCCACCCCTGCACCCTCCCCCGGCGAGGTGAGGGTGCAGGTTGCCTGGTCGGGCATAAATCCGTTTCTTTCGACGGTGAGCAGTCCTGACAAGGCCGCTCTTGCAAAGTCGGCAGGTGCGGATATCGTACTGAATTACAAGACCGAAGACATCGATATGCGGGTTAAGGAAGCCACAAGCGGGTGCGGGATCGATCGCATCGTCGATGTCGATGTTGCCGCGAATATCGAAATCGATCTCCGGTTCCTCAAGACCGGCGGCGAAATCATTGTCTACGGCAGCAACGCGGAGGGGATCGGCGTTCCCTTCTTCCCGATGATTCTAAAACACGCGCGGCTTCGATTCTTCCTGGTTTACAACCTGAGTTCGGATCTTCGGGAGCGAGCAATCGGCCACGTGACGGACATGCTGGAAGAATCTTGTCTGACCCATAACATCGCAGCCCGCTTGCCGCTCGAACGCATCGCCGATGCCCACGAGCTCGTCGAACAGGGCCGGGTTCCCGGCAAGGTAATTCTTGCCATCAACTGAGGCATGAACGCCTGTCCGCTTCGGTGAACAGTCCTGTCCCGTTCCCTCCGGCATTCCGGAGGCGGATGAAACGGTTTCAGGTCGGGATTGGGCGTTGAAAATGCGGGGGGAATCACCCCGATTTTTGCGAGATCAGGCTGTTTTGCACCGCCTTGTAGACCGCCTCCGATCTCGATTTCGCTCCCAGTTTGCGAAAAATCGTTTTTACATGGAACTTTACGGTCTGGTCGGTCACGAACAGCTTGGCGCCGATCTCCTTGTTGCTCTGCCCGCGACTGATCAGTTCGAGAACTTCGAATTCCCTCGTCGTGAGTTTTTCGGGCGGAGCCGGGGCGGGTGCTTCGCCTGACGGGGCCGGGTTGTGGAAGGTCTCTTTGATGAGGATGGAAGTCGCCGAAGGATCCAGAACGGATTTCCCGTTGTGCACCGCGTGCACGATCTTGTGTAGCTCCTCTTTTCCGATCTCCTTCAGGAGATAGCCCGCGGCGCCCGCTTTCAGTCCTTCGATCAGATACTCCTTTTCGTCGAAGTTCGTCAGGAGCACGACCTTCATATTCGGGTGCTTGTCCCTGAGAATCCGCGTGGCTTCGATCCCGTTCATCCCCGGCATCCGGATATCCATGAAGATCACGTCGGGCCGCTCCGCGTCCACGAGGCGAATCGCATCGAGGGCGCGCGACGTTTCTCCGACAACCGTTATCTCCGGGTCAAGTTCCAATATCTGCCTGAGACCGGCGCGGATCACATCGTGGTCGTCCACAAGATAAACTCGGATCAACGGGACTCCTCCGGAAACGCGTGATGTCTAATTGCAGGGGACGCGGCCGCGAACGACGAAGCCGCCCCCCCTGCGGGGATGGAAGTTGATTCTTCCCCCCATGGCCTTCGCTCGCTCGCCCATGATCAGAAGGCCGAAGTGACTCTGGGGGAAATCCGTCCTTTTGGAACTCTCCACGGGTTCCCTCGTGCCGAAGTCTTCCACCGTGAACGAGAACCCGTTTTTATCGGACCGGATCTTGATTTTCACGCGGGGAGAGTTGGAATGCTTCTTCACATTCTCCAGCGCCTCCTGAAGAATTCTGAACATGCTGGTTTGCTTCTCCGGGGGCAGGACCGAGCAATCTCCCTCGATGTTGAGGATCACGTCGATCGAGGTTGCGTCCTGGAATGTCTTCGCATATTCCTGGATCGTCCCGTGAAGACCAAGCTGGTCCAGCATCAGCGGCCTCAAACCGTAGATGATTCGTCTCGCCTCCCGGATGGATTCATTTACGTAGGTCTTCAGGAATTTCAGTTCTCCGGAATGTTCGTCCTGGAGGCACGAAGTTGTTTCTTCCAGATAGATCAATTTGTACCAGATGCCGGTCAGCCTCTGGATGAGCGTATCATGGATCTCCGCGGAGATCTTCTTCCGTTCCTCTTCCTGGGCATGAATGATTTTATTCGCCAGTCGCCGAAGCTCGCTCTGGCTCTTATACAGCATTCGAAAGGTCTGTTCCCTCTCAATCGCTTCGGCAATCTTCGAGACGACCGAAAGAACGACGTAGGCGTCCGCGCTGATGAATCGATCGTTGAGTTGGTGGGTATTGATCGACAGGAACCCGTAGAAATTACGCCCCGTGAAGATCGGGATGGCCATCCAATAGCCCGCCGGAACCATGCTGATTTCCTCGGGGCTTACCGGATACCTCTTCTTGTTGGTGCGATCGATCAGGTGGGGGACGTGAACACCGTACATTCCCTGCAGGATCTCATCCATGCTGTCGTCCTCGAACATCCTGAGGGAAGCATCCGAGCTTCCGATCCGGTTGAACTTTTTCTTCCCTTCCCTTGGATAGTGTATTGTCAAGACCGTATGCTTCGCACCGAGTATGTCGGGTATGCTGCTGATGAAAAACTTGCCAATCCCCGCGATGGACATTTTGTCATCGAGCGCGATCCGGAGTTTGTATAATCCTTCGATCTGCTGGGTCCGCTTCTCGATGATCTCTTCTTTCGTCTTGATGTAGGATTTCGATATTGTTTCCCTTGCCACATCGCTCACATGAGCGAGTATTCGCGTTTCCTCCTGTAAATCCTTATAGTTCATATCGGAATCCGAATATAGATGTAAAAACTCGTCTATTATGACTCTCTCGAACATTCTATGGATCTGGAGAGTGTCCTCCAATGGTACATCCTGGGTCGCGCGGATGTATCCGATCCGGAACTGATCATCCAATATGGGTTGAAAGTTGCCATGCAACCCTTTGAGCAGCAATTCGTAGACGATGTTGATCCGCCTCTTGCCTTCCTGGGATTCCGTCAGGAATTCCCGATAGGACTCGTTGAATTCTTCCGATTCGCGGATGGACTGGAAAACCGATCTGAGAATCTCGGTTTTTCGCGTCTTCATCGCATTGACGAGGAGCCGAGGGATAAAAAAATCCCTTTTCTTGCTCCCGGCGGAAATTTTGCCTGACTCGACCAATTTCATCCTCTGTATGATCCGTTGTCGTTGGAAGGCGGCGGTGGAATAAAACCGAGCAAGCGCCGTAATCGGCCGAAATCGTTCAAATAAGCAGAAACCATGTTTTATTCGACCTGTGGTATGATAACAGTTGGCTCGGCCAAAGTAAAGTCTTCCATGAGGTTCGCCTGGTCCCATTATCCTTGACCGGATCCGGGAGGGGAGCTTTATCCACCGATCGAAAGATTCGACTGCACCCATGCGAATTAATAATGATAAGGAATCCGGTTGTCTGTAAATACCTTACGCGAATCGATGGTTAGAGATGCGAGAGCCGGCCTGAGTTGCCCTCCGAGGGGATTCTTCGACCCCCTCCTTTGAGTCTACCAAAACCACTCTCCCGCAGGATTGTCTCCGAGTTCATCTTCGCGGACAATTGCGGGTAGTTTTCCATTGGATCAAATCGATCGCGAAAGGGTCAAGGCATGGCAATTCCGAATCTTTTGGCCAAGAGGGCCGATGCCATCGGCGATGACCCCTTTCTATATTTCAGGGACCGGACGATCACGTTCGGCGAGATGGAGGCGAGGAGCGACCGCGCGGCCGTGTTTTTAAGGGAAATGGGTGTCGATAAGGGAGATAGGGTCTGCCTGTTGCTGGCGAACCGGCCGGAGTTTATCGAATTATGGTTCGGTTTGGCGAAATTGGGCGCAGTGATGGTGCCGCTCAGCACAACGCTTAAGGCCGATGGATTCTCCTATATCATCAATCATTCCGAGTCGACCATCATCGTTGTGGACAGCATATTCTTTCCTGTTTTCAAGGCGATAGAACATAAGCTCGAAAAAGTGGCAACGAAGATCTGGATAGGATCCGAGTCCGGCATTCCTCCTTTTTTCACCCGGTACCCGGATACCTCGGCGACCGGTTCCGTAACAAGGTCTTCGAGAGTTTCCGGTTCCGATGTAATGTCCATCGTTTATACGTCCACCGGCGCAGGTCTTCCGCGGGGGACGATGATACCCCATCACAATTACACGAATACCGGGAAGACATGGGCTGATTCCGTTATTCAGGCGTGCTCATCGGAAATATTTTTTACGAACCTTCCTCTATATCAGATAAACGCCCAGATCACCTGTGTCATGGGGGCCTTGAGCAGCGGGCGCCCGCTGGTGTTGGGAGAGAGGTTTCATGCATCGCGATTTATCGACGAAGTCCGACAATACGGGGCGACCGTGTTTAACCTTGTCGGATGGATGTTTTCCGCGTTGATGAAGGAGCCGACCCGGCCGGATGACGCCCAAAACCCGGCGCGCATCGTCTTCGGCGCTGCGACTCCGATGAACTTGTGGCAGGGATTCGAGGAACGATACGGGGTAACCATTCTGGAAGGGTACGGTCGCGCCGAGTCCGGGGGGCTTTGTCTGGCGAACAATCGGAAAGACCGGAAAGTGGGCTCGATCGGGAAGCCGATGCCTTTCTGCGACGTCAAGATCGTCGATGAAAACGACAGGGAACTTCCTGCCGGGATGCCGGGAGAGATCGTTGTGCGGCCGGTGATTCCAGACACCATCTTCGCCGGGTACTACAACAATCCGGACCTGACCCGCGAAACCATGCGAAACGGCTGGTTCCATTCGGGCGACTGCGGATACGTCGATGAGGAGAACTTCTTTTACTACCTGGATCGAACAAGGGATTGCATCCGGATCGAGGGGAAAATCGTTCCCAGTCCCGAAATCGAAAATATCATCAATTCCCACCCGGGAGTGCTCGAGTCCGCGGTAGTGGGCGTTCCGTGCGGGCCGGGTCAGGAGGATATCCGGGCCTTTGTGGTGCCGAGAGATTCCGTCCTGATTTCCGCCGAAGAAATTCTGGCATGGTGCAACGGCCGGATGGCGAACTACATGCGTCCCCGTTTCGTGAGCTTTCTCGGCGAACTGCCGAAGACGATGACGCAACGCATCATGAAAGACAGGTTGAGAGCGCAGTCCCTGGAAGGCTGCTGGGACCGGGAGGAAACGGCCGGCCTGGGGACATTCACCTGACGTAGGCTTCGGATCGGATCGAGACGACAAGGCCGATGTGTCAACAATTTCGATAATCGGCCCATCGAGAGAGGATGAGCGATGGCAAAGACCAAATCCGTTGAGAAACCGAGTCGGGTTCATATCGGCGTGGATGTCGGGGGGACGCACACCGACCTGATCCTCGCGATCAACTCCTCGCTGCACAGAAGCAAGGCGTTCACGACGCACGACGACTACAGTCGAGGTGTCTTCGACGCGCTGGAGATCGCGGCACAGGAACTGAATCTTGAGACCGCCGACCTGCTCTCCCGGTCGAACTCCATGTTCGTCAACGGCACGACGATCGTCACGAATATCCTGACGGAATTCCGGGGAGCAAAGGTCGGCGTATTGATCACCCGGGGGTTCAAGGACACATTTCGCTTTGCCCGCGGCGCCCGTCGAGCCGAATACGACGATCACAAGCAGTTGAATCCTCCGGACGTCGTCCAACGGGACTGCATCGAGGAGGTCGACGAGAGGATCGACGGCACAGGCCACGTCGTGACACCCCTCGCCGAAGAGCAGGTGCGGGAAGCCGTTCACAGGCTGCGGGCAAAGGGCGTCGAAGGGATCGCCATCTGCTACCTTTGGTCTTTTCGGAACTCCCTTCACGAAAAGCGCACCGAGGAGATCGTGCGGCAGGAATTCCCGGAGGCCTTCGTGACGGTTTCCTCGGAGATTCATCCGATCATCCGCGAATTCGAGAGATGGATGACCGCGGTTTTCAACTGCCTCTGCTACAAAGCGACCACACGTTATCTTCACCGGCTGAACACCCGCCTTCGGGAGGCGGGATATAAGGGCGCATTGACCTTTTTCCAGGGAATCGGCGGTTCCATCAGCCTGGATACGGCGGAGAAATTTCCGATCCTGTTGCTGGCTTCCGGCCCGGCCGGTGGCGTTACAGGCGCCAATTTCATCGCAGAGAAGATGGGGATCTCCAGCATCCTGACGGGGGACATGGGGGGAACCAGTTTCGACGCCAGCCTGCTGGAAAACCGCAAGGTGACGATATCCAAGAGCGTGGCGTTCGGTGAACTCGAGACCGGGATCGACATCGTCGACGTGATCTCGGTGGGAGCCGGCGGCGGAAGCATCGCGTGGACCGATTCGCGCGGCGTCCCCCAGGTGGGTCCGCACAGCATGGGGTCCGAGCCCGGGCCGGTCTGCTACGGCCGCGGAGGCGGCGAGGCGACGGTGACCGACGCGATGGTCGTCATGGATGTGATCGACGTCAACAATTACCTGGGCGGCCGTCATCGACTGGACGTCGACGCCGCCAGGCGCGTGATCGGGAAGAAGATCGGCGAACGATTCGGATGGTCGGCGGAACGCGCGGCCGCGGCGATCCACGACCTGGTGGTGATCAACATGGCGAACGCGTTGCGCGAGGTGAGCGTGGAGCGGGGGTACGACCCGCGTCACTTTGCGATGTTCGCGTACGGCGGCACGTTGCCGATGTTCGCCATGCAGATTTGCCGCGAAATCGGGATCCGCCAGGTCATCATTCCCAACAACAGTTCCGTCTTCTCGGCCTTCGGGCTCCTGACGGCGGACTATGTCCGGCAATACAGCCGCACCGTGGACTGGGTGCTCGGCGACGCCGGAGATTATCAGCGGATCAACGCCGTGGCGAGCGAACTCCTTGAAGTGGCGCTGGATGACGCACGAAAGGAGGGATTCGGCCGGGAGAGCGTCCAAATCCTTCGTTCCGGCGATTTCCGGTTCCTGGGGCAGGTCTACGAAGTCAACATGCCCTTGCCGGAACGTGATCTGACGGATGCGGATGCCGCGCGGATGGCGGAGGAATTCCCGCAGCAATACGAGCGGGCTTACGGGAAAGGGACCTCGTGGAAGGGATCCCCGGTGGTCCTTCTCAACTACTCCGTCAAGGTCGTCGGACCCAGGTCGAAGCCCGAACTTCGCCGGGGAGAACTCGGCGGGGAGGACTCCACCAAGGCCCTCAAGAGCAACAGGACCGTGTACCTGCCGGATCTCAAGGAGAGGCGAACGATCCCCATCTACGAGGATTCCCGGTTCCTTCCAGGGATGTGCGTCAACGGTCCCGCGATCATCGACGAGAGCGACACGACGGTGTACGTCCCCGATGGTTCTACCTGCCGGCGGGACGAGTGGTTCAACCTGATCCTGGAAACGTAAACGACGGCTGGGTTCGTCATCAGCCGCTCCGGATCCCGAGCGAGGAGGCGAGATCGTGGTGAACAATCGGAAGACGATGGATGGGAAGAACTTCGATATGGAAATGGACGTCATCGGGGTGGAGGTCCACCGGAAGGCCCTTTTCAATATCACGAAGGAAATGGCGATCACCCTCACGCGGACCTCGGGTTCGCCGGTGGTCACGGAAGCGAAGGACATGAGCACGTGCATTCTCGACGCAAGGGACGAACAGCTCGCGTTCGCCGCTTACGTGAGTTTTCACGTTTCGACGGCGGTTCTCGGCGTCGAGGCCATCCGGCGAAACTACGACGTCCGCGACATGAAGCAGGGCGACGCCTTCATCTGCAACGACCCGCACACGTCCGGGGCGATCCATCAGGGGGACGTGGGGATCGTGATGCCCTACTTCTATCACGGGGACCTGATCGGATGGGGCTACGCCAACGAACACGTTCTGGACGTCGGCGGCTCCTCCGTCTGCGGGATGGCTCCGGAAGCACGGGATTGCTATTCCGAGTCGTTGCGGTTCTCCGGGATCCGGATCATGCAGGGCGGAGTCCTGAGCCGGGATTGGGAGATGTTCATCGCCACGAACGTACGGGTACCCGGACCGGTACTGAACGATATCCGAAGCATGATCGCAGGCAACAACGTCGGGCAGATGCGACTCGAACAACTGATCGACCGGATCGGGCTCGACCGATTCAACAGGCAGAACGAAATCATGAAGCGTTTTTCGGAAGAAGCCTTGCGCGAACGGATCTCGAAGCTGCCGGATGGCACATACGAGAGCGAGGACTGGGTCGAATACGACGGGCGGGGGACCCCGCTCCTGTTCAACCTGAAGTGCCGACTCATCGTGCATGGCGACGAGATGACCTTCCAGTTCCGCGGCGATCCGCAAACCGATTGTTTCATCAACGGAGCGAAGCCCGCGATGCTCGGGCAGGCCATGACCACGCTTCTTTGCCAGTTCATCTTCGATATCCCCGTCAACTCCGGGATCTGGAGGCCGATCCACTTCGACCTGGGTCCTCCCGGCACCGTCGTCAACGCCGTCGAGCCCGCCCCCGTCACCCAGTCGCACATGGAGACAGGGATGCGGGTCAACAAGCTGGTCACCGACGTCATGACCCAGGCGCTGGCGTTGAGCAAGGATCCGATGCTGCGCGGCCGGGTGGCGGGGCAGCCGAATAACGGCCTCAGTTCGTTCACGGGTTTCGGCGTCGACGACCGGTCCAACCACCCGTTCGTTATCTTCCCCATTTCGACTTGCGTCGCATTGGGCGGGGGGGCGCAGAGCGTGACGGACGGGCTGGATACCTACGCGGCCCAGTGCATGACCGGATGCGGGATGCCGGACGTGGAGATCGAAGAGTCCGCGGGGCCCGTCATGGTGCTCTGGCGCAAAGTCCGCAAGAATACCGGGGGACCGGGGCTGTTCCGTGGAGGGCAGGGGTTCGATAACGCAATGGCGTTGATCCACTCCCCGATGCTCGTCGGCGCGGCGTTCAATTCCGTATCGGAAGTGCCTCCCCGCGGCGCGTTCGGGGGATACCCCGGCGCGGCAAGCGATTGGTCCGTCGTACGCTCGAGCAACCTGCTGGACCTCCTGAAGGAGAACAAGCAGATCACGCGGGAGCGCATCAGGGGCGATATCCCCCCGGCGCCGGCCAAGACAGGCTCCCACATGATGTCCCGCGGCGACGTTTACATCGGCGCTACGGGAGGCGGCGGGGGGCTCGGTGATCCGTTGCTGCGACCGGCGCCCCTCGTCGCGAAGGATATCACCGACGACTACATCACGCCGGAGCATGCGAGGAGCGCCTACGGCGTGGTGGTCCGTCAGGACGGGACGGCCGACGAGATCGCCACAGCGGATGAGCGTCTCCGGATACGGACCGGACGGATAGGATGCAAGCCCGCTTTCGTGCCGGATGAGACCTCCGGCTCCCCGATTACCCTGTCGGAGCACCACGGCCGATGGAACTGCACCGTCTGCGATCACGACCTCGGGCCGATCACCGGCAACTGGCGGAAGGAAGCGGTCGGCAAGGCGCTTCCCATCGAGGAGCGCTTTAAGGAATTGCAGATGTTCGTCCGGCCGAGGAAGGACCCCGGCGTCGAAATCCGGGAATATTTCTGTCCCCATTGCGCCACGGCGCTGGGAGTCGATGTCACTCTCGCCGGGCGCGGACCGGTTCCGGCGCCTCGCCTGGGCGTTGAAGATCGTTACGCTTGATGACGGCGCAAATCCGTGAAGGACATCGCCAGGACAGGAGGTTCCTCCCATTAGGATCGGCGCGGTGACATTGGTTTCAACGGCGGCACGGCGGCTGAAGGACCTGCTGCCGGCGCTTTCGGGGCTCCCTGGCCCCGTTCAGGCGGAGTTTTTCATCATCTACAGCACGCTCAAGAACCTCGGAGTCGAGATGGAGCACGAGGAAGCGGCGGACAATGCGAAAAGGGCCGCCTTCCGGAGGTGGCTGCAACGGCTTCGCAGGCTGTCCCGGGCTCATCAGGGGCAGCCTTGGGCCGAGCGGATGGCGCGCCTGATCGAGCCGGGGGATGGCTCGACGGTCGCCTCGATCATGGCGGAGATCGCGGAGACCGGCGCTCCGGAGCGGGTGGTCGGGAAAATCATGGAATGGACCATCGGGTATCTGGCGGACTGCAATGACGCCGAGTTGTCGATGTTCCGGGAGAACGACCGCCTGTCCCGGCATCGCGCGACCGTGGCCTGATCCCGTGCGGATGCCGAGGGCACGACAATGGGGGATCGGATGATCGTCGACGGAAAGGGCGATGCCGTGGAACGTGTCGCATTGCCGGCATCGGTGTCCGAACGGACGGTGCGCGACCTTCTCGCGCGCAACGCATCGCTGTATCCGGACACCGTGGCTCTTATCGCATCAAGCCAGGGGCGCGGGGAGCGGCGTGTGACCTACAGGGAGCTTGCGGCCGGGAGCGAAAGGCTCGCGGCCGGCCTCGCGGCCCGCGGCGTCGGGAAGGGAGACCGGGTCGGGATCCTTCTGACGAACCAGGCCGCGATCGAAGCGCACCTGACCTACCACGCTTCGCACTTCCTCGGCGCCATCAACGTTCCCTTGAACTGCCGGTACATCGCCCGCGAGCTCGAGTACGTCATGCGGTTCGCCGACCTCAAGGCCGTCGTGTTCGGCAGCGAGTTCTCCGCGATCCTGACGTCGATCCGGGATCGGATCCCCGCTTCGATATTCCTGGAGGTCGGCGGCGCCCCGGCAACGGGGGATAGTTTTCACGCGGCGTGCCAGGCGTCTCCGCTGGTTTCCGGACCGACCCCCATCCGTGAGAATGACGACGCGGACTGGATCTTCACCTCCGGCACAACGGGGAATCCCAAGGCGGTTGCCTTGACGCACGCGAACTCCGTTGCGTGCGGATACCAGTCCCAGTGCCTGTGGGGAATCGACAAGGACAGCGTCTATCAGTCGTTTGCCCCCTTCTACACGAGCACGGGGAGCCACACGAATCTTCTCGGATGTCTCGCGGCCGGGTGCACCTACTTCGTGGAGACCGAGTTCAACGCCCTGGAGACCATGCGCCGGATCGGTCACTACCGCACGACGTCGATTTTCCTCGTGTCGGGGATGCTGCAGCTCATCTTCGATCGGGTCGCCCTGGAGGAGCTGGATCTGAGCTCCCTGAAGCGGATCGCCTACGGGGGAATGCCCATGCCGCGCTCCTTCTACGTCCGGATGGACGAGGTCTTCCGGAAGAGATTCGGCAAGGAGCTGGTCCACCTGTACGGATTGACCGAGGGGGGAACGGCGGGAACCTTGCTGCCGCCGGAGCGGCACGAGGAAGCGGTGAGGCGCGCCGGCCGGTACGGCTTGTCCATCGGGAACCAGGGGTTCAAGGAGTGGATCGGAATCCGGCTCCTGGACGAGGACGGCAGGGATGTCCGTCCGGGGGACGTCGGTGA
>Ga0075327_1000408_pt1 | contig 12120 bp, 10 predicted proteins | sample MayberrySE_Catta_2_FD_120056 | JGI IMG/M metagenome (GOLD analysis project Ga0075327, IMG submission 120056) | Natural and restored wetland microbial communities from the San Francisco Bay, California, USA, that impact long-term carbon... | ecosystem: Environmental > Terrestrial > Soil >...
CCTCGATCGTGTAGTGCGCACGGAAGAGCTCGTGCTCGAGCGGAATGTCGACGACGGCGCGCCCGGGAAGCACGCGGGAGATCTGACGCTGCGTATTGTCCCACTCGCGCGTTCCCCAGAAGTCGTCGAGCATCAGGAACCCGCCCGCGTCCAGGTAGGTGCGGAGCCCGAGCACTTCCTGCTCCGAGAGATCGGCGTTGCGGCCCCACTCGAGCGAGTAGACGAACGGGTAGCGCCGCAGATTCGGATCGGCGAGCGAGATGGGCTGCCCCCACTCGCAGGCGTCCAGGTTCGAGAGCCTGCTCGCGACGATCATCATGTGCCGGTCGGCGCTCGGATAGTCGATGGACCATCCGGGTCCGCCGTCCCCGAGCCAATCGCCACCGTAGCCGAAGATGCCGTAGCGTCCGCCCTCCGAGTACATGGCGCGCGCGAAGTAGAACTCGTGCTGCGAGCCGACCGTCCGCTTGCGCGCCTGCAGGTACCCGTCCCGGAGCTCCATCTCGGTCACGCGCTCGGGTCCCGGCTCGCAGCTCGGCGCGGCTCCGAAGGCCGCCGACGCCGGGAGCTGGGCCAGGCGGGGCGTCGGAGCAGCGGCTTGCGGGCCCGGGCCGGTCAGCACCGTGCCCGCGAACGCCGCCGCGCCCACCGCTCGCCGTACTCCGCTCACGTGCGCTCCATATTCCGTGTCCTGAGATCCGGGGCCGAGAAACGAGCGTGCGTGCCGCGCGCAGAGTCCCGTGGCCGGCGACCGCTGGCGGAATGTAGCAACGATCTCGCCCGGCGGCCCGACAGCCTCTACTTTCGCGGCCATTCGGAGTTTGGCTTCGCGGCCCGTTCGACCCGACGGAGGAAGCCCCACCCATGCGACCCCTCGTCCCCCACATAGCCGTCGTCGCCCTCGCGCTCGCGGTCAGCTCCTGCACGTCGGGGGAGCGGCCCGGCGTGGTCGGCGCCGCCGCCGACCCAGGCATCATCAGCGGCGTGGTCGAAGGGCCGGACGGCCCCGAGGCCGGCGTGTGGGTCATCGCCCAGACGGACGACCTCGCGACCCCTTTCGCCAAGATCGTCGTTACCGACGACGCGGGACGCTTCGTCCTGCCCGATCTTCCGGACGCGGACTACTCGGTCTGGGTGCGGGGCTACGGCCTCGCGGACTCGGAGCCCACGGCCGCGACTTCGGGTGACGATCTGCTGCTCGCCGCGGCCTACCCGGCGTCCCCCCAGGAGGAGGCCGCGGTCTATCCGGCCAACTACTGGTACTCCCTCATGGAGGTCCCAACGGCGGACGAGTTCCCCGGCACGGGCCCCTCGGGCAACGGGATCGATCCCTCCGTGCGCTCACAGGCGGAGTGGATCGACGTGCTCAAGCAGGGCTGCCAGCTCTGCCACCAGCTCGGCAACGAGCTCACCAGAGAGGGCGCTCACGTCCGCGACCGCTTCGCCACATCGGAGCAGCTCTGGGACCACCGCCTCCTCTTCGGCCAGCGCGGCGTGCAGATGAGCACGGTGCTGACCGGGCTCGGTCGCGACCGCGGCGTCGAGGCGTTCGCGGCGTGGACGGACAGGATCCTCGACGGCGCCGTGCCGTCGGCGCCGCCGCGCCCGCAGGGCCGTGAGCGCGACGTCGTGCTCACGATGTGGGACTGGGGTGACGGCACTTCCTACGTGCACGACGAGGTCACCACGGACAAGCGCGATCCCACCGTGAACGCGAACGGCCTCGTCTACGGCGTGTCGATGTCGGACGACAAGCTCCTCATCGTCGACCCGAACGAGCACACCGCCCGCGACGTCCTGATCCCGATCCGCGACCCGGAGACGGAGTCGTACTTCCCCACCACTGCCGGCTTCGAGCCGTGGGCGTTCTTCGGCAGCCAGATCGTCCTCGACGCTCCCGCGAACGTACACAACCCGATGATGGATCACGAGGGCCGCGTCTGGCTCACGTCACGCTTCCGGAACACCGCCGACAACCCCGCCTGGTGCCGTGAAGGCTCGGCGAACCCTTACGCGCGCTACCTGCCGCTCAACACGAGCTCGCGGCAGGCGTCGGTCTATCATCCCGACAGCGGCGAGTTCACGCTGGTCGACACCTGCTTCGCCACGCACCACCTCCAGTTCGGCGAGGACGACGACCACACGCTCTGGTTCAGCGGAGACACCCGCGTGATCGGATGGGTGCGCACGGCTCCGCTGCTCGACGGCCCCGCAGGGCCGCTCGTCGCGCCGGTGGGTCCGCGCGCACCCGGGCGCGTTGCGCTCCGCGAGGAGGCCGCCCAGGGGTGGTGCCCCACCGTGATCGACACGAACGGCGACGGGCGCATCACCCGCCCGTGGAACACGGGTAACGGCCCGTTCGACCCGAGCAGGGACACGCAGATGACGGGCTTCGCCTACGGGATCATCGTGAGCCCCGTGGACGGCTCGGTCTGGGTGGCGCGCACCGGGGGCGTCCCGGGACGCATCTTCCGGCTCGAGCTCGGCGACAGCCCGCCGCAGACGTGCCGGGCGGAGGTCTACGAGCCGCCCTTCGGGAACCCCGACGTCCCCCAGGACGAGTGGGGGTTCTCCCCGCGCGGGATCGACGTGACGCGCGACGGCGTCGTCTGGACCGCGCTCTCGGGGAGCGGGCACCTGGCGAGCTTCGACCGGCGCAAGTGCCGAGTGCTCGTCGGACCCACGGCGACGGGCCAGCACTGCCCCGAGGGCTGGACGCTCCATCCGACGCCGGGACCTCAGATGAAGAACGTGGTGACGTCGGGGAGCGCGGATTTCCACTACTACAACTGGGTCGACCAGTTCAACACGCTCGGGCTCGGGGAGAACGTCCCCATCGCGAACGGGACGACCTCGGACGCCCTGCTCGCGCTCGACCCGACGTCCGGCGAGTGGGTCGTGATGCGCGTGCCGTACCCGCTCGGCTTCTACTCGCGCGGACTCGACGGCCGCATCGACGACCCGGCCGCGGGCTGGAAGGGCCGCGCGGTTTGGGCCGACTTCGGCACGAACACGCCCTGGCACCTCGAGGGTGGGCCGGGCACCACGAGCAAGATGGTCAAGTTCCAACTCCGGGCGGATCCGCTAGCGTACTGAGGCGCGGCCGGCGCCGGCCTGGCGGCGCCTTCCTGCCCGCCGACCGCGCTCGGCCGGCGGGCGAGGAGGATCTAGTGGGGCAGCGCCCCCACGTGCTCGCGAAGCAGGTCGCGTCCGAAGTCCCCGTCGAAGTCGCGCCAACCCGAGTGGATGTGGTTCGGGTCGCTCATGGTGTTGTCGAACTCGATGAGGAACGTCGGGCCCTGCACGCGGAAGTAGGCGACCTCGCCGCGCACGGTGCCGCCGGCCCACGCGAAGGTGATCTCGTCGGTGTTGGACGAGCGGATCTCCTCCCGACGCAGCGCTGCGACCTCGTCGTTCATCACGGAGATGTACGCCTCCACGATGTCCATGAGCAGCGCGCGCTGCACCTGGTTGAGCGCCGAAGCACGGATCCCCTCGCTCGCGAGGGGGCCCACCTCGGGCTCCATCGCCGCGAGGATGTTGCCGGGCGCGGCCTCGGCGATGATGGCGACTTCACGCTGCGCGAGATCGAGCGAGCTCAGCAGCGCGCGGCCCGCGTCCTCCTGACGGGCGAGGGGTCGCATCCCCTTCTTCGGCCCCGAGGGGACCTCGGCTGGATTCGCCGAGAGGAAGGTGGGGGTGCTCACGGAGAGCTCACCCTCTACGACCGTGAAGTGGAGCGAAATGTGGTGGCCCTCCCAGCGCCATCCCCAGGTGCCGTCGGTCGAAGGCGTGCCGAAGACCGACACGTAGTAGGCCTCGCCGTCCCGCGCGAACTGGCGATCGGGGCCCTCCAGCGTGGCGAGGATACCCTCCGCCTCCATGATCTGCATCGCGGTCATGTGCCCGCGCGCGCTGAGGCCGGAGGCGAGGAGCGCGTGCGCACGCTGGCGCTGCTCGGCGCTCATCTCCTTGATGGTCACGCCTTCGCGCTCGAAGGTCTCCGGCGGGATGAAGTGGAAGCGCAGGCGGTCCTCGGAATCGAACGAGAAGGCCGCCTTCGCACGCTGCTCCGCCGTGAGCGACGCAAGAAACCGATTGGCGCCTTCGGCCATAGCCGCGACGTTGCGCTCGGCTGCGCGCCGGGCCCCGAGGCCGGCGACGAGCGCGAAACCGAGAACCAGAGACGACCGCACGAGCGTCGACCGCTTCATGAACCCTCCTTGCCGAGGTCGACGCTGAGAGTAGGGAGGGGGTGGGCGTCCAGCAACCCGGAGGCCGACGGCCCCGCGCCCGTGCGCCCTCCCGCTAGGAAGCGCCCGCCAGCGACTCCGACGTTTCGGGATCAGCCCGCTCGCCGGCCTCTTCGCCCGCAACGCCGAAGAGCAGCTCGAGGTACTTTCGGAACTCGCGGAGGTGCTCGGTCATGAGGTGCGGGTCGTTCAAGGCCCGGCGCATGATGAACGCGCCCTGTAGCACGCCGGCGCCCAGGTCCGCGAGCAGGTAGGGGTCCGCGTCGGGCAGGCGTGGCTCGTGCCTCTTCATGGCTTCGGCGAGCTTGCCGCCGAGCACCCGCCGCCAATGCTCCAGCGCCGTGGTGATGAGCTCGTGTGTGTGGGCGTCGAAAAGTCCGGCCTCGTACGAGTACGACGCGAAGAGACACCCGGACGGTCCGACGTCGTCGAGCATCTCTTCGTGCAGCGCGATGAAGACGAGCGCTTGCTGCAGGGGGTCGCTCGCGAGCTTCTCGGCGCGCGCCATGAACGTGTCGGTGAGCTCGTGGTCCTCTTCGGCGTGACGCTCCATGAGCGCCCGAGCGAGGTCGTCCTTCGTCCGGAAGTGGTAGAAGAACGTCCCCCGGCTGATCCCGGCCGCCTTCTGGATGTCGTCCACCGAGGTCCCCGCGAATCCCCGCTCGAGCACCAGCCTCTTGGCGGCGTCGAGGATCCGCTGCCTGGTGTCGGTGGCGTCTCTCGGCATGGCCTCTCCCCCTTCGGCGCCTTCGCGCTTGCATGTCACGATCATTGTACTCATCGGTCTATATCCGGTAAAGCCCCAGATGTTCCATTCCTAGGCCGCATTGTCAGGCTCGAGCCGTCAGGGGTTGACGCCCGTGAGGTCACGATGTACACTGACCGATCAGTCTACACAAACCAAGAACCCTCCTGACACCACCTGACGACGATGTGTAACGACAAAACCTGGACCCTGAGCACCTTCGAGCGAGCGTTGGCCCTTCTCGCCGTCGGGCTGGCGTGGCTCGGTGCGGCGTACGGCCTCGCGGGACAATCGCAGCCCGGTGCCGTGCCCCTGTATGCCGACCTCGGCGACCACCACTACGAGATCACGACGTCGGTCCCGCGGGCGCAGCAGTACTTCGACCAAGGCCTGCGGCTCTACTACGCTTTCAACCATGCCGAAGCGATTCGCTCGCTCGGCGAGGCGCAGCGTCTCGACCCGAGCTGCGCGATGTGCTGGTGGGCCGAGGCGCTCGCCTGGGGGCCGAACATCAACCTGGCCATGGACTCGGCCTCTGGCGTTGCCGCCTACGAGGCCACGCAGAAGGCGATCGAGCTCCGCGGAGGAGCCTCGGCGCGCGAGCAGGCGCTGATCGACGCCCTTTCGGTGCGATACACCGCCGTTCCGCCGGCCGAGCGGGCCGCACTCGACCAGGCCTACGCCACGGCGATGCAGGGGCTGACCGCGCGATATCCGGACGATCCCGACATCGCGGTGCTCGCGAGCGAGTCCGTGATGGACCTCATGCCGTGGGACTACTGGACGCCGGCGGGAGAGCCCCGGCCCGGCATGGCCGACGCGCTCGCGCGGCTCGAGCGCGTCCTCGAGCGCAATCCGAGGCACCCCGGGGCATGCCACTTCTACATCCACGCCGTGGAGAAGCTCTATCCGGAGCGGGCCGTGCCGTGCGCGGAGCGGCTGGCCGCGCTGATGCCCGGGGCGGGGCACCTCGTGCACATGCCTGGGCACATCTACATCCGGGTGGGTCGCTACCTGGATGCCGTGCAGGCCAACCAGCACGCGGTGCACGCCGACGAGACGTACATCCGGGACCAGCAGCCCGGCATGGGCATGTACACGGCCGGGTACTACCCGCACAACTACGACTTCATGGCCTTCGCGGCCATGATGATCGGGCGGAGCGCGGATGCCATCGGCGCCGCGGAGAAGGTGGCCACCCTTCTGCCGGCCGAGGTGTTCGGGACGCCGGGGATGGACTTCCTCCAGCACTGGTCCGTGCGCCCGCTCCTGGTTCGCGTGCGCTTCGCGCGCTGGGAGGAGATCCTGGCGACTCCCATGCCGGCCGAGTCGCGCCCGCACTCCCGGGCCATCTGGCACTATGCGCGCGGTCGCGCGTTCGTCGCCACGGGCGACGTGGCCGCGGCCCGTCGGGAGCTCGAGCAACTGCGGGCCATCAGGACCGGCCAGGGGCTCGACGGCATGCGTATGGAGTTCAACCCCTCGGCCGACCTGGTCGCCATCGCGGACGGCGTGCTCGCAGGGTGGATCGAGGCCGGAGCGGGGAGCCACGACGCCGCGGTTGCGGCGTTGCGTGAGGCGGTCGCCCGCGAGGACGCGCTCCTCTACGGAGAGCCGCCGGAGTGGACGGTGCCGGCGCGCCACGACCTGGGCGCCGTCCTGCTCCTTGCCGGCCGTCCCGCGGAGGCGGAGCGGACTTTCCGTGAGGATCTCGAGCACTTCCCCGACAACGGGTGGTCGCTGAGCGGGCTCGCCGAGGCGCTCCGTGCGCAGGGTCGCACGACGGAGGCCGCTCGCGTGGAAGCGGATCTGGAGCGCGTGTGGAGCACGGCGGACGTGGAGCGGGCGACCTACCTGAGGTGAGTCGGCGGGAGCCCGCTCGTGCGGCCGGTCGTCGGACGCTCCTGGTCGTCCCGGTCCGAGCGGGCTCCCGACCAGCGCAAGCTGGCGCGCCGCTCAGCGCTTCCAGAGCAGGAAGGATCCCAGGCCCCCGAAACCGAGTGGAGGCTTGCGTCCGCGGTAGACGCCCCGCCGAATCGAGCGCACCTCCTCGATCGAGGAGAACGAGTCCGGATGGTGCCTCTCGACGAGGGCCATGTACTGACCGACGTCCGCGCGCTTGATGACGCTGAAGATGAGGTTCACCTCGCCGGAGTGGCCGGCCGCGCGCACGCTCGTCACGCCCCAGCCGGCCGCCCGCAGGGAGTCGCTCAGCGCGCTGGCATCCTGTTGGGTGATCGTGCGGATCATCCTCGAGCCGAGCGCGATGCGGTCCTCCAGGCGCAGCCCCGTGAAGACACCCGTCGCGAAGCCGCCCGCGTAGGCGACGTAGTAGGCGAGGTTCGTGAAGTCCCGGACCAGCGTACCGATGGCGAAGAGCCAGATCATCATCTCGAAGAACGCGATGATGGGGGCGAGCTTCTTCTCACCCCTCGAGATGAAGGCGATGCGGAGCGTCCCCAGCGTGACGTCCGTCACCCTGGCGAAGAAGATGAGGAGGGCACCGGCCCAGACGGGCCAGTCGCCGAACTCCAATGTCACGGTCGGGCACCCCGGAGGAGCCGCCTCAGGCCCGTTGCTCGATCGGCTGGCCGTTGAAGCGGAGCCCGAACGTCTTGGCCTCGAGGTCGAAGAGTCGGTAGTCGCACGTCAGCTCCTCACCCGCCGCGATGGGCCGGTTAGAGACGGTGAACTCTCCGCCGGTGTCGTCACAGTTCGGGTCGTCGGAGTGGTTCATGTACTTCGCGTTGTCTCCGCAAAGCACGTAGAGGCCGGAGTCCTCCTGGTACAGGTAGTGCCGTAGCTTCGACTGGAAGGGCTCCGGGAAGATGGAGAGCTCGGTCGGAGTGATCCTCCAGTCGACTCCCTCGACGAACTGCCAGATCACGAAGTTGTCGCGGAGGTCGGTCGCCGCGAAAAGCCCCACGCCCGCGATGGGGCTTGGGGCCACGTACGTGGGCACGCGCAGCATGCTGTCCGTCGCTCTTCGGACCCCTGCGTCCCTCGCCCGGGCGGGGTCCCTGGAGGTCGTCGACCTCCGGCCTTTCCCGTGACAGGGCCACCCTGCGAGGTGGGTGACGCCGGCCGCGCATGGTGTAGCGCGACCGCAGAATATCGCATTTCTCGCGTCGTCTACAATGCTGCTCACGACACTCCGAACGGAGCGTCACGCCGACCGCGGAGTGGCCCTCCCGCCGGGGGTTGGTGCCCGATGCATGGCCCCGGGACGGATGGGGATGCGCGCGCGGCGCGTGCCCCTCAGATTGTCGGCAGCCATCCATCAAGGAGCTCGGACATGGATCAGGAGTCGAGAAGCCCTCTGCGCATCGTGCTCGCGGCCGCGGCGGTGGCGGTGGCCGCGACCGGATTCATCCTCCTCTTCTCGGCCCGGACGGAAGCGATTGCCGCCGAGCAGCAGCAGCAGAGCAACTTCATGGGCGGTAACCCCGAGGTGCTCGGCGACCTGGCCGCCATCGACGTCCGGACGACGCGCTTGCGCTTCCCGGCCGGCGTCCGCTCGAACTGGCACACGCATGTCGGCGGCGGCCAGCTCCTTATGCTCGAGGCCGGCCGCGGGCTCCACCAGGTTCGGGGCGGGCCGCTCCACGAGATGCGTCCGAACGAGCCGTGGTACACCGCCGAGGGAGTCGAGCACTGGCACGGCGCGCACCCGGACGAGGCCGCGGTCCAGTGGACGATCTACGGCGGCACCGTGAATTGGCTCGAGCCGGTGACGGACGAACAGTACCGGATGCGCGCCTCGCGCCCCTGAGCAGTCTCGACAGCGTAGGTGGGGCGGGCCCCGACAGGGGCCTCTCGCGCCGCGAGCTCCTCGCCGCGGGCCTGGGGCTTCTCGTCCTGCACGAGCGTGGCGCGGCGCGCCCGGTGTCCGCTTCGACGGCGCCTCGGCAGGCGACCCCCGATCAGACGGCCGTGCTGCTGAAGGCGGCGATCAACGGGGCGCGAGCCCCCGGGAGCCACCCTGCGCTCCCCGTGACTCCCGACGCGTGCGCGCGCGCTGCTGCCTCTTCGGTCGCGGCCGGCGCGGGCGCGATCCACCTGCACGTACGTGGCCCCGGCGGAGCACAGAGCCTCGACGACGTCGACGTGGCCCTCATGCTGGCGGCGGTCCGGAGGGCCGTGCCGGGCACGCCGGTCGGCGTGAGCACGCTCCTCTCGATTACTGGAGACGCCGCGCTCCGGCGCGAGCTCGTGGAGGGATGGTCGGTGCTGCCGGACTTCGCCTCGGTCAACTTCAACGAGATGGGCTCGGTCCAGCTCGCCGAGCTGCTCCTCGAGCGGGGCGTCGGCGTGGAGGCGGGCCTCTTCGACGTCGCCGCGGCGCGTGTTTGCGTCGAGAGCGGGCTCGCGCCGCGCTGCCTGCGACTCATGCTGGAGCCGCGTGGTGGCGCCCTGGTGGACGTCATGCGGAGCGTCGACGGGATGGAGGACGTGCTGGACGCCGGCCGAACGGACCGTCCCCGGCTCCTCCACGGCTCCCGTGAGGTCGCGTGGGCTCTCATCGAGGAGGCCGCGCGCCGCGGACACCAGACGCGAGCCGGCCTCGAGGACACGTTCGAGCTTCCCGACGGCTCGATCGCGCTGGACAACGCGGAGATCGTGGCCGAGGCGGCGCGGCGCATCGCCGCGGCGGGCGGGGGCGTGTAGGCGACCCTTGACCCCGCCGAGCGGGGGGCGGGATGTTGGGCAACGTGCCTGATCGCTACCGCCCCCGACGACCCATGCACCTGAGCCGCACCCTTACTGCCGTCGCGACGGCCCTCACGGCCCTCACGGCGCTCACGGCCCTCGCTGCGCCTTCCGCGACCCGAGCGCAGGACGGGCCAGCAGATTCGGCACCCGCCGTCTCCTGGAGCCCCGCCAGTCCCGGTGAGGGCGAGCTCTTCGTCGTCCACGTCTCCGAGCCCGCGGGTGAGCCGATCATGCTGATTGCGGGCTGGGCGGGCGGCGAGGCGCTCCACTTCGAGCGCTCGGAGGCCGGAACGCTGCGTAGCCTGGCGGCGGTCCCGCTCGGGGAGCAGTCACGCGTTCCGATCGACCTCACGGTGATCTTCGTCGACGGACGCGAGCAGCTGGTGCGCACCTCCGTGCCGGTCACGGCCGGCCGGTACAACCATAGCCGGCTGAGCGTGGCGCCCGAGCTCGGGCGCCCGCCTGACTCGGCCCAGGCGGCCCGACGTGAGCGGGAGCAGCGTCGGGCGGCCGAGGTCTCCGCGAATGCGCACCGGACGCCCCGCATCTTCACCGATGAGGTCGTGCTCCCCAAGTCGGTGCAGCGCGTCACGAGCGGCTTCGGCGACGGGCGCATCTTCAACGGGCAGGTGTCGAGTCGCCACACCGGGCTCGACCTCGACGGGCAGACGGGCGATACGGTGGTGGCCGCCGCTCGCGGGATCGTCGAGCTCGTCGACGCGTTCGAGCTCGCCGGCAACGTCGTCTACATCAACCACGGCGCCGGGCTCGTGACAGCCTACTTCCATCTGAGCCAGCAGCTCGTCGCCGAAGGGGACACCGTCGAGGTCGGCACGCCGATCGGGCGGGTCGGCGCCACCGGTCGGGTCACCGGGCCGCACCTCCACTGGGTCGTCCGCTACGGCCAGACGAGCGTGGACGGTCGCAGCCTGATCGCCGTGAGCGAGAGGGAGCTGGCACCCGAAGGGTAGGCGCCGGCGCGGGAGAGGCTCGCGCAGGCCCCCTAGTCGATCTCCGGGTTCACGTAGCCGGCGGGCAGCACGCCGTTCGGGTCGGGCCGGATGCTGAAGTACGTGACGTGATCGGGGATCGAGGTCCAGCCGTGCAGGGTCCCCGCGGGAATGATGACCACGTCACCCTGGGAGACCGGTCGCACGGTCCCGTTGCGCGACTCGGCCGAGTACGTGGGGCCGACCACGACGCTCCCCGCGGAGGTCTCGCCCGGGTTCACGATCTCGCCGCCGGTGAGGAGCGTGCCCCACCCCGAGAGGATCACGTAGACCTCCGAGATCTCCGTGTGGACGAGCCCCGTGTGGGCGCCGTCGGAGTCGTGCGTGTCGGTACGGTGAAGGATGCCGACGGCGACGTTACCGGCGCCGATGTCGACGACCTTGAGCTGCCGGTCGATCGACGCGCCGATCATTCCGTGGAGGACCGTCTCGACCTGGGCCCGCGTGATGTCCTCGGCGGGCCTCTGGGCCTGGCGGGCGGCGACGGACGGAGGGATCAGGGCCAGTGAGAAGAAGGCCAGGAGGCAGAGGGGCGTGCGCATCGTCGTTCCTTGCGAAGGGTGCCAGCGTGGAGGGCGACCGCCAGCCTAGCCGTGGGTGCCGCGCACGGCAACGCGGCGCGGGCGACGCGCTGCCTCAGCTCCGCGTGCGGCGGAGCCACTCCGTGATCAGCGCGATCTGGTCCCCGTCGACGAGCGCGGGCGGGTGCCCGCACCCCCCGATCTCCATCACCTCGGCCCTCGGCCCACGCTCCGCCATCTCCTCCGCCGTTTCGCGAAGGAGCACATCGGAGTGCTCGCCGCGCAGCACGAGCGTGGGGCACTCGATACGGTCCCATACAGACCACACGTCGAGGTCCCGGTGCGAGGTGCGCGCGAACGGACGGGCGATGGCAGGATCGAAGTGCAGCCGAAGCGCGCCGTCCTCGCCGCGTCGCACGGACCGCTCGGCCATGCGGCGCCACTGCTTGTCCGTGAGCGGGCCCGACGGAGCGCGCACCTTCCGGAGCCAGCGCTCGGCTTCGGCGAGGTCGGCGAAGCGCGGATCGGTCCCGAGCATGGTACCGAGCCTTTGCAGCGCAGCGGCCCGCACCCAGGGGCCGATGTCGTTCAGGACGAGGCGTCGCAGCGGAGCTCGGGGCAGGGCAGCCAGCGTCACGCCGACGAGGCCGCCCATCGACGTGCCGACCCAATCGACGGCGGCCAACCGCAGCCGGGCGATCAGGCAGGCCATGTCCGCCCGGTACTGGCGCAGGCCGTAGCCTTCGGGGTCGTCGAGCCGGTCGCTCCCCCCGCGCCCGACCACGTCCGGGCATACGACACGATAGCCCTCGCGGGCGAGCGTCGCTGCGAGCTCGTCGAAGTCGCTCGCGTTGCCGGTGAGGCCGTGCACGCAGACG
>Ga0075327_1000409_pt1 | contig 12109 bp, 9 predicted proteins | sample MayberrySE_Catta_2_FD_120056 | JGI IMG/M metagenome (GOLD analysis project Ga0075327, IMG submission 120056) | Natural and restored wetland microbial communities from the San Francisco Bay, California, USA, that impact long-term carbon... | ecosystem: Environmental > Terrestrial > Soil > Wetlands...
AGACGCTGGCGTGCCGGATCTGGGGGCGGTCCGCGTTCTACCAGTCGAGCGGCGCGTTTGGCTTCCGCGATCAGCTGCAGGACGTCCTGGCGCTGCTGCTCGCGGCGCCGCACCTGGCGCGAGCCCACATCCTTCGTGCGGCGTCGCGGCAGTTCGTCGAAGGCGACGTACAGCACTGGTGGCACGAGCCCGGGGGCCAGGGCGTCCGCACGAAGTTCTCGGACGACAGGCTATGGCTCGTGTACGCGACGCTGCAGTACGTGGCGGCCACCGGGGACGCCGCCCTCCTCGACGAGAACGTCCCGTTCCTCGAGGGTCGGGTGCTCGGACCCGATGAGCACGAGGCGTACGAGCGGCCGGTCGTGTCGCGTCAGAAAGCGCCCATCTACGAGCACTGCGTGCGCGCCATTGCGCTCAACCTCCCGACCGGCGCGCACGGGCTGCCGCTCATGGGCACCGGCGACTGGAACGACGGCATGAACCTCGTGGGCAGCGGCGGCAGGGGCGAGAGCGTCTGGCTCGGATGGTTCCTCCTGTCGATCCTGCGTCCGTTTGCCGACCTCGCAGCCGGCAGAGGGGAGGCCGATCGAGCTGACGTATACCGTCGACATGCGACCTCGCTCGCGAGCGCGCTCGAGCAGGCCTGGGACGGCGAGTGGTACCGCCGCGCGTACTTCGACGATGGGACGCCGCTCGGCTCGAAGGAGAACGCGGAGTGTCGCATCGACGCCATCGCGCAGGCCTGGGCGGTCCTCGCCGGTGGCGCACCGGACCGGGCGCGGCAGGCGATGGAGTCCGTCGATCGGCACCTGGTGCGCCGCGACGACCGGATGGTCCTGCTGCTCGCGCCCCCCTTCGACACGATGACCCCCAGCCCGGGCTACATCCAGGGGTACGTGCCAGGAGTCCGGGAAAACGGCGGCCAGTACACGCACGCCGCGCTCTGGACCGTGCTGGCGTTTGCGCAGCTCGGCGACGGCGATCGAGCGTCCGAGCTCTTTTCGATGCTCAATCCCCTGACGCACACGCGCGACGCCGCCGGGATTCAACGATATCGCGCCGAGCCCTACGTCGTGGCGGCCGATCTCTACTCCCAGCCGCCGCACACCGGGCGCGGAGGCTGGACGTGGTACACCGGCTCGGCCGGATGGATGTATCGCGTCGGGATCGAAGCCATTCTCGGGCTCACACAGCGCGGCGGGGCGCTGCACATCGACCCGTGCATCCCGAAGGCGTGGGCCGGCTACGAAATGGTCTTCCGGCCCGGCCGCACCGAATACCGCATCGTCGTCGAGAATCCCAATGGCGTGAATAGAGGTGTCGTGCGGCTCGAGGTCGACGGGATCGACCAGACCGGCCGCGATATTGCCGTCGCCGACGACGGCGGGGTGCATCAAGTGAGGGTGGTGCTGGGGAACCCGTAGCGGGGTTCCGATGGTAGGCCCCAGATGCCGCGAGATAGCGAGATAGTAAGAGGTCAGGTGGTCAGGAGCTCACCGCACCGTGATTCGGACGACCGTCGCCGGCGCGAACGCGGCGGCTTCGGTGCTCCACGCGAACACCGCGAGGTCGTAGTGGCCGTGCGCCAGACCCTGCACCTCGAACCCGAAGCCCGACTGCTCGAACTGCTCGCCGTGCACCGCAGCGACATCCGGCCGCCCGCCACCGGATACCGTCGCACCGAGGAACACCGGCGGGCCGCCCGCCAGCGGATACGCCCAGGCGTGCAGCGTCTCGATGCCAGTCCCGCTTGCGGCGTTCAGGTCCGCCGCCCACCCGGACACCGCGAACGGCTGACCGACATCCTGCTGCGAAGTCGGTACGTCGATGACGACCTGCAGTCCGGTCCCCCCGCTGCCCTTCGGCTGGAGGAGAATCCGCACCTCGCGGCGCGCGACGGGTCGCGGCCCGTTGTGTCGGATGAACACCAGGTCGTAGGCGCCGACAAACCCCACGCCCGGCGCCCACGTGAACGCGCCAGTGGCTGGATCCAGGTGCGATCCAACGGGCAGCGGCGCGAGGCCATCGCCCGTACGCAGGTAGCCCGCGTCCCACCCGGCCCCCAGCTGGAGCTCCACGCGGTTGACTTCCTCGCTGCGGATCACGGTCCGGCCGAAGGCGTCCGACGTGAACGTCCGGGACGGCGCCTCGAGATGCCAGCCGCGGCGCGCGCCGAGCGGCGAGCGGTCGAGCGGGGCCGCGGCGATCCGCTCGGCCTCTCCGCCGCCGGCGAGGCGGGCGGCCGCAGTCACGCTGCGCGTTGCCGCCACGGGTGCAGCCGCGCCGTTCGAGACCGTGAAGTATCGGCTCCCAATGCCGTCAGTCGCACCCTGGTCGTCGGTCACCACCCACTGGATCGTGTGCAGCCCGCTCGAAAGGGCTGTGGTGTCGATCATGCGGAACCCGACGGCCCCGTTCGTGTTGTTGAGCCCCGGGAACAGCGCCGCAATATCGGAGCGGAAGTTGTTGTAGGTCGGCGTACCGAGCGTGACCCCGTCGACCTGCACCGCGATCGTCGACCCGTCGATCGGAATCGTCTTGGAGAGCGGCGTCAGCGCCCACCCGAAGTTCACGTAGCTCCCCCCGGAGGCAGTTCCGCCCTGCGCCGGCGTATCGATCGCCCCGAAGGGCTTCGTCGCGCTCGCGTTCGCGCACGTCACCGTCCGCGTGCCCAGGAGCGTAGTGCGCCCGTCCTGATCCTGCGCGAACATATAGAACACGTAGGTACCGTTCCCCTGGCTCGGCAGCATGTTGGTCAGCAACATGAAGCCCCAGCCGGCCCTGCTGTTCATCGGATACGTCGGGAACGCCGCTTCGACGTCGGGCCGTGCCCCGTCGATGAACAGCCCGAACCCCACGAAGATTTGCGCCGCGCCCCCGCAGTTTGGATCGGCCGGCGCCACCTCGGCGCCGAACGCCGCCCGGCACACCATCACGCGGAGCACCTCGGCGTTGTCGAGCGCCCAGCCGGTAATCGGTACGGATCCCGTCACACCCATCGTGTTGTTCAGGGGCGTATCCACGAAGCCGAACGGCTCATCCGGGCCGATCGGGTTGTCGTTCTCGATGATGTATCCGGTCGAGCGCACGAATCCCGCAGGGACGTCGTTCCACGCGATCAACGCAGACCGATCGCGGAACTCGTCGATTCTCAATCGGTCGCCGTTCCCGAACGGTTCAAAAGGTCCCCAGTCGCCGAACGTGAAAGGTTCCCCGGTCACCCACCGCCAGTCTTGTGCAGCATTCGATGAGGACAACCCTCCGAGCCATATGCCGCCGCACACCCGCCCGACAAGATTACTGACAAGACAGCTGGCCTCGAAGAACGGGGCTCCAGGCTGCAACAGGGCTTCGATGAACGCGTTCTCGCTGGCTGACGTGATCGTCGCGAGATGCCAGCCGCCTGGCAATGCGTTGGCGGCGTCGTTGGCCTGAGTCCACGTGATCCCGGGGTGAAGAATCAACGCGTACCGGTGGCCGTTGTTCGGGTTGACGGTAGGGTTCGCCGAGGCTGCCGAGGCGATGGAGAGAACAAACGCGCTGCACATCGCGCCGAGGGAAACAGACCGATACGCTGTCATGGCCTTCTCCTGTCCGGCCTGCCGTTGACGAAGCCGCGGCTTCCGTCGCAGTCTTACCTGTTATCTCTGGATTGAGGCTTCCTCGTCCGTCCCCACGCGACAAACGCCGCGAGGCCCCCGAGCACGATGTTGATCGGCAGCGCCCCGGGCTCGGCGCGCGAGACGTGGAACGCCATCGCGAGAATCATGATCGTGAGCAGACCCAGCGCGGCGAGCGGGGTGAGGGAGGGCTTGATCCCCGTGGCAGCCGGCAGAATCAGGCCGATTGCCCCGAGCAGCTCGGAGACGCCGATCAAGCGGACCACCGCGACCGGCATCTGCGCGGCCCAGGCCATGCCTCCCTGTACGAGCGCATCGACGGGCTGGATGGCTTTCATGAAGCCCGCCATGCCGAACGCCACCGCCAGCAGCACTTGAATGAGCCAAAGGAGGAGGTTCATCGTTCGTCGTTCGTCGTTCGTGGTTCAACGTTCACGATGCCGCGGCGGCTCGGCCAGCGGCTGCCTTGGACAGCTTCCGGGCGGTGGCGTGCTTGCGCCGCGCCCGGAAGGGCACCCAGAACATCCAGACGCCACCGCACCACAGCAGCAGCAGCGTCGCGCCCGCTGGCAGGAAGAGCCCGAGCTTGGTCCAGTCGCCGCCGAAATACGACCCGTCGTGGATCGATTCGATCAGGTCCGATCGCCGGTAGGCGACCTGGAGCACCGCGCCCGTGCCGAGGTCGACCTGCACTTCATAGCCGTTCTGAAGCCAGACCTTCACGACGCCGCGACCCGGTCGCACGTCCATCCGGTTGACATCGCCCCACCCCGCCGCGTGCATATCGGGCACCTGCCTGACGCGCTCGAGTACCTGGTCGAACGAGATCGCGGGCGACGTGCCGGTGCCGCGCAGCTCGGGCGGCTGCACCCACGCCGACTGTTTCTTGGCCTGGAGCAGCAGGCCGCTGCAGATGATGACCAGGAGTGGAAGTGCCACGATCGCGCTCGCCCAATAGTGGACCCTCCGGTTGACGACATTGAACTTCATCTGGTCGTCGATCAAAGCGGAAAACGGTGTCTACTACCAGCAATCGTAGTATTAACCCTGCCACCTCGAACGATTTGCGGAAGATTGGCTCAGTCGGCTACTCGATCTGGAGCCCACCTGGTCGCATCGGCCGTGACAATCGTGTCGGGCCCGCTCGTCTGCTGCTCCCAGTGCCCGACGATCGGCACGCTGTCCAGGCTGGTGGACTGCGCCGTCGGCATCGCGCCCAGCGCGAGCACTGCCAGGGCCATGACGGCGGGCTTCATTCGCGCATCCTCTCGATCGGTCAACTGTCAGCGGCGGCAGTCCCGCGGTCTCGAGCTGCGCGTTTCGGTACGGGCAGATCTCATCTCTTGCTGAACGGGCCGAGCTGGTCCTGCACCGTCTTGGTGTCGCCGACGACGACGAGCGTCATGCGATCGGGGACCAGGTACTGGTTGGCAATCCGCCGGACGTCGTCCGGGGTCACGGCCATCACGCGCTTGACGTAGGTCGCCAGATACTGGTCGCCGAGCCCGTGCTGATCGACGAACGCGAGCCGGCCGAGCACGCCGCTCCGAGACGCGTTCTGCACGACGAACACGCCGGCCAGATTGTTTTTGATCCCCTCGAGCTCGGCGGGGGTCGGTGCTTCTTTCCTCAAACGGTCGATCTCGAAGAAAATCTCCTTGAGCGACGCGCCCGTCACCTTGGTCGTGACGTCGGCGCTCTCGTACCACCTGGCGTCGCCGGGGTGCGAATCGATCGCGCTGAACGGCGAATAGGTATACCCCTTCTGCTCGCGGATGTTCGCGGTGATGCGCGAGGCGAACGAGCCGCCGAGGAGCGCATCGGTCACCTCGAGCCCCACCCAGTCCGCGCTCGATGGATCCGGCACTTTCAGGCCGAGCATCAGGGTGGACTGCGGAGCGCCGGCGCGATCGATCAACGCGAAGCCGCCGGTCCTCGGGGCCGGCTTCGCCGGCGGCACCGGGGTGGCGCCACGCGCCCAGCCGCCGAAGGCCTTTCGAATGCCCGCCTCCATGGCCGCCGCATCGAACACGCCCGCCACGTAGAGCCGCGCACGTCCCGCCGCGAAGTGTCCCGTGTGGAACGCCCGGACCTGCTCGAGCGTGTAGCCGGACAGCATCGTCTCGGTCGGAAACACGCGGCCGTACGGATGGTCTCCGTAGAGCAGCTCAGAAAACTTCTCCTCGGCGACGGCCTGGGGAGTGCTCCGGCGAATCGCGAGGTCGCGCACGAGGTTCGCCTTCACGCGCGCCAGCTCGGACGATGGGAGGCGGGGCTGCACGGCCACGTCGGCGATGAGCTGAACCGCACGGGCACCCGCGTCGGAGAGGACGTCGGTCGAAATCGTCGTCGTGTCGGGACCCACGCCAATCCCGAGCTGTCCGCCCATCGCCGCGAACTCGCGCGCCAGCGCGTCGGCCGTGAGCGCCGTCGTGCCCTCACGCATCATCTGGCCCGTCAGGTCGGCGAGCCAGACCTGCTCCTTGCTCTCGTGCACGTTGGCGGCCTGCACGACGAGCCGGATCGTGACCTTCGGCACCTGGCCGAACGGCACCATCGTGACCGGGAGGCCGTTGTCGAGGGAGAACCGCTTCGGCGCGGGGATCACGAAATCCTTCGGGGGCCCCGGCGCGGGCGGCAACTGCTTCTGGCGCGCGCCAGGCGCGGCCGAGGCCAATGCCAGGAGAGCGACGGCGAGAACCCCGGCAGGTCGCGCCGCGGATCGGCGGGCAGATCGACGCGCGGTCATCGCGCACCTTCCTTGTCCTTCTTGCCGGGCGTGATCACGTAGACGGTTCTGTTGCCCGGCCTCAGATACTCACTCGCGGTCTTCTGCACGAGCTCCGGCGTCACCTTCGCGAACTCGGCCTCGAGCCGGTTGATGCGCGACGGGTCGTCGTCGAAGAGCGCGAACGACGCGAGCAGGTTGGCGCGCCCGAACCCCGCAAACTGTTCGAGGTCGGCGTAGAGCGCCGAGCGCATCTTGGTCCGCCCGCGGTCGAGGCTCGCGCGATCGAGCCCCTCTTTCCTCACCCGCTCCAGCACCGTGTCGATTGCCGCGAGCAGCTTGTCGGACGGCGTGCTCGCGTCGTGGAAGAACTGCGCCATCCACAGCATCGGCCCGCTGTAGTCGAACATGTTGCCGAGGCCCCAGTTGATGCCGGCGTCGACTCCCCCCGTCAGGCCGCCCTGACGGACCAGCGCGTCGTAGAGGAGCGAGTCGGCGCCCTGCGCGAGCACGCGGTCGATGAGGCCGAAGGCGTACCACTCCGGTGTCAGGCGCGGAGGCACGTGATAGGCGATGCCGAGCGCTGGCCGGTTCGCGAGCGGGTCGGTCCGGCCCGCGCGCTTCTCTTTCTCCTGCCGCGGTTCCCGCAGGTCGGCCGCCGGCGGCAGCTTGGCCGACGGAATGTTCCCGAAGTACTTCTCGATCCACGGCCTGGCCTGGTCCGCGGCGAAATCGCCGGTCACGACGAGCACGGCGTTGTTGGGCGCGTAGAAGGTCCGGAAGAACGACCGGACGTCGTCGAGGGTGGCCGCGTCGAGATGCGCGAGATCCCCGTAGAAGTTGTGCGCGTTGTACCAGTTCTCGTTGGCCGCCATCGGCAGGTCAATCCATGGAAAGCCGCCGTACGGCTGGTTGAGGACGTTGACCTTCACCTCGTTCTTGACGACCTCTTGCTGGTTCTTGAGGTTGTCGGCGTCGATGTTGAGCCCGCGCATGCGGTCGGCCTCGGCCCAGAGAATCGTCTCGAGCACGTGCGACGGGACCACCTGGAAGTAGTTCGTGAAGTCGAAGCGCGTCGACCCGTTCAGGAGGCCGCCGTTGGACTCGACCAGCCGGATGAACTCCATCTTGCCCAGATTCTGCGAGCCCTGGAACATCATGTGCTCGAAAAGATGCGAGAAGCCCGTCCGGTCCTTCGGCTCGTTCCGGAAGCCGATGTTGTAGTAGACGGCCACGACCGCCGTGGGCGTCGTGACGTCACGGGACAACACGACCTTCAAGCCATTCTTCAGCTTGAGGTACTCGATAGGGACGTGCAACTGTCCGGGGACCTGCTGCGGCGCCTGCCGCGCCGCCCCCGGGATCGCGGAAGCCGACGCCGCCGCGCAAACTGCGAGCGGGACTGCCAACCACCAGTTCGGGATGTTTCGTCGTACGGGCATCCTTCCACTCCTTCGAACGCTGATTGCTGGGACAAGTATAGCCATGGACGGCGGGAGCGCGGATCTCTCTCAGGGGACGCGGATCATGCGCACCTTTTTTCTCACGGGACGCGGATCACGCGGATCGTTCCCTTCCACGGGACGCGGATCACGCGCACTCCTTTGCTCACGGGACGCGGATTCCGCGGATCTTGCTGCTCACGGGACGCGAATCACGCGGATCCTGCTCACGGGAGCGGATTCCACGAATCTCCCCGGGCACGGGCCGCGGACAACGCACAACTTCTTCTCACGGGACGCGGATCACGCGAATCTCCCTGCGCACCGGACGCGGAACTCCTGCGCACGGGCTCCAGAATCTCAATTCACGCATCACATGACTAACCGGCAATAGGATCCGAAAGCCAGTGAATTGGTCGTGGTTCGTCAACATGCGCCGGGGTGGTGGACGGTTGACTGGACGAGGACCAGAACGCAATAGGCGCGGTTGTCGGGGAGCCTGCCCCACTACTCGGATACGACCAAGACTGCCGGGCTGAACTGGAATTCAAGTGCGGCCCGCAGCCCAGCAGCCGAACGAGGCACGCCATTCGCGTCGACTCGAGGCGTATCCAAACCTTGTCGCTGAATTGGCGGGACTGCTGGAGCATATGGACGCACGCGATCCGCGGCCCGTCAACCTGTCTCCGCGGGACCCGCGTCCCGTCAACCTGAATCCGCGGGATCCGCGTCCCGTCACATGACTCCGTGAGACCCGCGGCCCGTCACGTGAATCCGCGTGATCCGCGTCCCGTCAGTCTGACCCCGCGCGATCCGCGTCCCGGGCCCTTTTGATCCCCGCTCCGCGAGCCGGCATCCGCGATTCACCATCGGAACGCCGTCCGCGCGGCTTCGCCCGCGAGTCGGCGGTACAACCCGTCGGCCACATGTCGCGCGAGATATGGAATGTCGACGCGGTGCGAGGCGTTGGCGGCGCCGGCGGTGTCAACACGCACGCTGGCCATGCGGGCCCGGCGGTCGAAGGGCGATTCGCCGAGCGTCACGGCCTGGATCTTGTTGAAGCGCGCGACGGTCAGCTCGCGCCAGAGGTACCCGCTGCGAAAGAGCACGGCCTGATCGCCGACGGCCCACGCCAGGTGCTTCACGTACAGCCGGGCGTGCACCCATGCCCACCCGACGAGCACCGCCAGCCAGGCCAGGGTCCACCACCGGAGCATGGCGATGAACGGCAGCGTGAGGAGGACCGCGAGCACGAGCGAGGATCGGAACGCGCGCCAGAAGCCTCGGGGGTCGACGGGACTCCAGGCGGCGGCCAGTACATCGACATCGGGCAGCACTTCGCCGAGCACGCGCTGCAGGTCCGCGCGACGCACGATGGGGGCCAGCGACTCCCGCCTGGCCGCGCCGCCCTCGGCGCCGTCGCTCCCGGCCGAGTCCACGCGAATCGCCGCCGTCCTGAACACGCGATGGAGCGGCGTCTCCCGGACGGTCACCGTCTGGATGCGCCGGAGCGGAATCGTGGCCATCACGCGGGTGAACAGCCCGAACTCGGTGCCGAGATCGTCTGCGACCCGATAGAGCTGGAATCCCCACAGCCGGATGAGCGACCAGATCATCGACAGCACGCGGATGGCACCGACGAACGCGGCAAACGCGAGCACCATCACCGCCATCCGCCCGATGGAGGGAAGACGCCCGCCGACGAGCGCGCCCACCGCCTGCCGGATCACGCCGCGGCTCGAGACCTGCTCGCCGAGCAGGACGTTGACCGTCGAGTCGAACAGCCCGAGTTCCCACAACAGACCGAAGGCCGCGCCAACGATGATCAGCCCCTTGCTGTCGATGAACCCGGCGAGCAGGAGCTCGCGCGGTCCGAGCGTGAGCAGCGCGCGGCGTTGGGGGGCCACGGTCTGCGCGACGGCACCCGCCGGCGAGTCGCCTGACTGCACGGCCCTGGCTGCCCGTCCCGCGAGCACGCGCTCGCGCATCTCCTCGAGCGCCGCGATCGGCAGCACGCGCATCCGCGCTTCCGGCTCGTCGCCGCCGCCGGTCTCCACCCGGACGTCGACGACCCGAAGCAGCCGGTGGAGGACGTGCTGCACGGCGTCGATGTTCTGAATCCGTCCGTACGGCACGTGCCGCTCGTTGCGGAAGACGAATCCCCGCGTGATGACCAGCTCGCCGGCGTCGAAGCGGTAGCGGAACGACAGCGTCCCGAGGAGGGCGACGATCGCGTACGGAACCACGAAGAGCATCACCCAGCCCTGCCAGTCGAGCCCGGCCGATCCCGCCCCGATGAGTACGACGAGTCCGGGCACGACGAGCTGCCGGATCTGCCCTCCGATGACGAACACGAACGACAGCGGATGCAGCCGCCGCTCAGACGGCATCGTCGGAGCCTCGAGGCAGGAGGTGATTGCGGAGTCCGAACGCGACCGCGTGGTTCAGTCCTGCGAGCTCGACTCGCGAGTGGTCCGTGCCAGCGGTGTAGAGCACGAGCCGGCCAAGGCCGTACGAACGTTCCAGCGGCCCTTGCGATACGTCGATGTGCTGGACGCGTGAGCGCGGTACGCTCATCACCTGACGCCACCACACGCCGGTCCGGATCTCGATCCCCTCGTCGTCGAGCGTGTACGACACGTGCCTGTAGTGCACGGCGGGCCACGCGTAGGAGAGCCAGCCGATCCCCAGCGTGACGAGGAGCCATCCCGGGACGAGCAGCAGCCGGGCGATCCAGGGCAGGTCGCCGGTCAGCCACAGGATGCCGACGGCGGCCAGCGAACAGACCGATACGACGGCCGTGACGATCCATCCCACGGCGCGCTGCAGCGGCACGTAGTGCGGATCGAGCCGCCGGAGCTCGTTCGACCGGGGCGGACGCGCGAACGAGGTCGCGGGCTCCGGCGGGGGCAGTTCCGTGGCGCCGTCCTCGGCCGTCGCCACGACAGAATCGTCGTCCATACCGCTCATATCGTAGCGCCGGCCGATGCCGGGAACCGCCGGCGCCTCGCGTCGGCAGGATTTGCCGGTGTTTTCCGAGGCAGGTCGACCACTGCCCAGGGACCCCATCTCATCTATCCCCGACCTCCGCTGGTGCTATGCTCAAGACAGGCGCCATACACGCTTTCCGACGGCTCGCCTCGATCCGGAAAGCACGGGGTTACTTATGGACATCGGCGCACAACTTCGAGCCGCACGCGAGGCCAAGGGCCTGACCATCGGCACGCTTGCCGAGCGCACGCGCGTGCCCGCGCGGACCCTGGCCGCGATCGAACGCAACGACCAGGCGGCGCTCCCGCCACACCCCTTCGCTCGCGGGTTCGTACGAACTTACGCAGAAGAGGTGGATCTGGATCCCAATCGGCTGGTACGGGACTTCTTTGCCCAGTTCCCGGCACCGATCGCGGCCGCCCCCACCTCGACGACGGCCGACTTCTCCGACGAGTCCTGGCAACCGCCGGACCGCTGGATCGGGATGGGAACCGCGATCGCCATCCTGCTCGTCGTCGTCGCCGCGGCTGTCGTGCTGGGCCGTCGGGGCGAGAGCGGCCTCGCACGGGAAACCGTCGGCACGACCGGCGCGGCGCCGGCCGTCCCCGCGCCTCCCACGGCGGCGACGCCCGAACCCGCAACACGAGCGAGCGCGCCCGGTCCGGCACCGGCGACCGCTCCGGCACCCGCGGCCGCGATTGAAGTGGGGCTGTCGATCAGTCGCCCCTGCTGGGTCGCAGCCACAGTCGACGGCCGGCGAACGATCTACCGGATCCTGCAGCCCGGCGAACGCGAAACGCTCCTGGCCGATCGTGACGTGAGACTCCGCGTCGGCGACGCTGGCGCCGTCACCTGGACCATCAACGGACGCGATGCCGGACGACTGGGTGACGACGGGACGGTGCGGAACATACACCTGACGCCCGAGAGCGCAGGGGCGAGGCAATAGGGCGGCGAGCGCAGAAAAGTCTGACGTTTGAACTCTGAAGTGCGGCCACTTCCGCACTTCCCACTTCCGCACTTCACACTTCAAACGTCTCACTTCACACTTTCCCCCGTCATTCAATCGCAATCAGCAGCAACGTCTGATCATCGTCGGGCTCGCGCTCGGCGGCGAACGCGTCGAGGTCCTTGACGAGGGCACGCACCTGGTCGGCCGGGGCCTGGCCGGCCGTGCGCTCGAACGACGCCGTCAGGCGAGGCAGGTCGTAGAGGTCGTCTGACCGGTTGGGGCGCTCGGTCACGCCGTCGGTGTAGAAGAGAAGCCGGTCGCCGCTCTGCAGCGCGTGCCGCACGTCGGGAATGCGCGGCAGATCCATCATCAGCAC
>Ga0075327_1000410_pt1 | contig 12108 bp, 10 predicted proteins | sample MayberrySE_Catta_2_FD_120056 | JGI IMG/M metagenome (GOLD analysis project Ga0075327, IMG submission 120056) | Natural and restored wetland microbial communities from the San Francisco Bay, California, USA, that impact long-term carbon... | ecosystem: Environmental > Terrestrial > Soil >...
CACTTCGTGTCACGCATCGCTGCCGCGGCGGGCGGGCGGCCATGGGCCAGTCTGAACAGCCGCCCGCGGCCCGCTGGGAGCACGCACGCGGGACAGCGAGCGCCTCTCGTTCTCCTCGTCGTGCCATGGGGCGGGCCGCGCGATGAGTCGCCACGAGGCGCTTCGTCGCTGGAAGGGGCGCCAGGTCATCGACGAGCTGGCGGCGCGCGGGATCATCATCCGAAGCCCGTCGTCGCGCGGAGTCGCCGAGGAGGCGCCCGGCGCGTACAAGGACGTCGGGGCTGTCGTCGATGCCGCCGATCGGGCAGGGCTCTCGAGCAAGGTTGCGAAGCTGGAGCCGCTCGTGTGCGTCAAGGGATAGAGGATGAACGACAGAGGTCGATCATGCTGCGAAGTGGACGCACTATTGTTGTCATCCTTTTGTCGTTACCCGGTCTATTCCTGCTCCTGCCCAACCTCCAGGCGGCCCTCGGCGGATCGGGACAGGCGCCACCACCGATCGCGGAGGCGGGGGCCCAGCGGGTCTCCCCGATCGTCGAACGGCGAGGGCGCGCTGACGGCGGCGGAGGGCGCCGCCTCGAGTGTCGCGCGTCCGCTGAATGCGGCGGAGGTGCGCGCGGTTGACCTGGCACCACTGGACGGCGCGGTCCTCGCCGGTCGACGCGGTTGGGATCTGTCGGCGCCGTACCAGGCGTTTGCCCCTGAGGCGTCTGGCCACGTCGTCATCCGAAGCGAAGAAGTGAACCGTGTGGAGCTGACGCTCGGCGACGCGGCCGGGGCGCGGTACACGGGGTACCTGCGCACGGGCGAAGGGCTCGCGCCGCTGCCGATCGGATTGCAGCTGGACGCGACGACGGGCGTGTTCACGTGGGCGCCGGGTGTCGGATTCGTCGGCGCCTACGATCTGTTGTTCGTACGATCGGCGGGCGCGCACGCGGTCGCACGGCAGGAGGTGCGGGTCATGCTCGCCCCGAAGGGCAGCGGATTGGTGGGCCCGCAGGTGGTCATCGATGCCCCGCGGTCCCTGCAGGACGTGGCGCAGCCGTTCGTGCTCGGCGGGTGGGCGGCGGATCTCAACACGATCGACGGCACTGGCATCGCGACGGTGCACGCGTGGGCGTATCCGCTGGCGGGTGGACTGCCGGTGTTCCTCGGCGCGACGAGCTACGGCGGCGCACGGCCGGATGTCGCGGCGGTGTACGGCGAGCAATTCCGCGACTCGGGCTTCGGGCTCGTCGTGCAGGGCCTTGGACACGGGCACTACGACCTCGCGGTGTTCGCGTGGAGCACCGAGGCCGCGGGCTTCGCGCCGGCAAAGGTCGTGCGCGTGACCGTGCGATAGTTGACGTCTCGGATGCGCGCGCGAGGGATGGCTGGGCCGCCGAGGTCTCTCGAGCAAGGTCGCGAAGCTGAGCCGCTCGCATGCGTCAAAGGATAGAGGCATGAGCCACATGACCTGGTCGTGGAAACTCGCACGCATCGCTGGCATCGACGTCTATGTGCACGCCACGTTCGTCATCGTGGTCGCCTGGATCGCGGTGCTCTACTGGAACGAGAGCCACAGCGTGGCCGCGGTGCTCGACGGCGTGGGGTTCCTGCTGGCGCTGTTTGGCTGCGTGGTGCTCCATGAGTACGGCCACGCCCTCACGGCACGGCGCTACGGCATCCGGACGCGCGACATCACCCTGCTCCCCATCGGCGGCATCGCCCGGCTCGAGCGCATGCCGGACAAGCCGGTCGAGGAGTTGAAGGTCGCGCTCGCAGGACCCGCAGTCAACGTGGTCATCGCGATCGTGCTCGCCGCCTGGCTGCAGGCGTCGGGAAACTGGGAGACAGTCGATCGGATCGGCGTGGCGACAGGCGGGTTCCTCGAACGGATCGTGCTCGCCAACGTCTTCCTGGCGGTGTTCAATCTCCTCCCGGCCTTCCCGATGGACGGCGGGCGCGCCCTGCGCGCGCTGCTCGCGACGCGAATGGAGTACACGCGCGCCACACACACGGCGGCGGCCATCGGTCAGGGCATGGCCCTCCTCTTCGGCTTCATCGGGCTGCAGGGCAATCCCATGCTGATCTTCATCGCGCTGTTCGTCTGGATTGGCGCCGGCCAGGAAGCCAGCATGGTGCAGATGAAGTCGGCGCTCGCGGGCATTCCCGTGCGCCGCGCGATGCTCACGAACTTTCGGACGCTGACCCCGCTCAACACCCTTGGAGAGGCCGCGGATCTCATCATCAGCGGTTCACAGCAGGATTTTCCAGTCGTCGGAGACCGCGGGCTCGAGGGCCTCCTGACCCGGAGCGACCTGGTCAAGGCGCTGACAACGCACGGCCGGCAGGCCGCCGTCGGCGCGCACATGAGGCAGGAGTGCCCGACGGCCGAGGCGTCGGAGATGCTCGAGGCGGTCCTCGCGCGCCAGTCGGGCCGGGACTGTCTCACCGTGCCCGTCACTGAACGCGGCGCGCTGATTGGTCTCGTCACGATGGACAACGTCGGAGAGTTCCTGATGATCCAGGCCGCCGACAAGCGCCAGGAAGCCAGGCACCGAGGCTGACGCGGACAATTCCCCACGAAGCGCGAAGTCCTGCCCATTTCGACCGCCGACCAGTCGCCAGACCGGCCCTAACGGCGGTTTTCTTGGGTTTCTCACCGCGGACTTCTGCCCACACCCGCGGCATACCCGTTGCTGACGAAGGTGCCATTACAGCCGACCGAATCGGGATACAGGAGCACTGCAGGGCGACAGGTCACTCTCGAGCAGCCCGATGCACAGAACCGTGATTCCGTTGTCGTGCGCAGTGGCGGCCCTCGCTGCCTGGGGGTGCGGCCGCGTGGGCGTGGACCGGGTGGCTACAACCGAGAGCCACCAGGCCATGACGGCGATCGTGCCGCCCCGCGCTTCGGCTGCCGTCCAGCTCCGTGTGGAAGTCCCGCCGCCGCCGTTCTCCGAAGGTGTATTCCCCTGTTCCGAGTGCCACAACGAGACGGACCTGCCGCCGAACCGGACGCGCCGGCCCCTCGTCGACGCGCACGACGAGATCGTGCTGAAACACGACGAAGAGAATCGGTGGTGTCTGGACTGCCACGACACGAACAACCGCGATCGGCTCCATCTTGCCAGCGGCGAAACGGTGGCGTTCGAGGAATCGTACCGCATCTGCGGCCAGTGTCACGGCGAGAAGTATCGCGATTGGCGCGCTGGTGTGCACGGTCGCAGGATTGGCGAGTGGAACGGCGCGAAGCAGTATCTGCTGTGCGTGCACTGTCACAGCCCGCACCAGCCTCGTTTCAAGTCGCTCGAACCCCGGCCCGCGCCACGCCGGCCCATGCGACCGGCCCGGTGAACGTGGAGATCTCGATGGCCAAGGATGAAACAGTCACCACGGACGTTACGCGCCGCCAGTTTGCATCGGTGGCGGCGGCGGCGGCAGCGGGCTGGCTGCTCACCGCCTGCGGGCCGCGGCGCCTGCACGAAATCCCTCGAGACCGGCTGCGTGAAGCGATCAGCGAGTGGGAGCGCGACTATTCCGAGAAATACAGCCAGGCAGTGACCGTGTCGGATACCGGGCCGATGCCAGGCGTGCTCTTCGCGATGGCGCTCGACCTTTCGCGGTGTAATGGAAACCGGCTCTGCGTGGACGCCTGCGTCACCGAGAACAACCAGTCCCGCGATCCGGAGGTGCAGTGGATTCGGGTGCTGTCGATGGACAAGGAGAAGGGAATCGACTTCGCCGATGCGGACCCGTACTACGACCCGAAGGAAGTGCCCGAGCCGAACCGGTTCTACGTGCCGGTTGCCTGCCAGCACTGCCGGAACGCGCCGTGCACGAAGGTCTGTCCGGTAGGGGCCACGTGGACCGAACCCGACGGCATCGTGGTCATCGACTACGACTGGTGCATCGGTTGCCGATGCTGCATGGCGGCGTGTCCGTACGGCGCGCGTCATTTCAACTGGCAGGCTCCGTCGGTTCCGCAGGGTCAGGTCAATCCATCCATGCACTACCTCGGCAACAGGCCCCGGCCGAAGGGTGTCGTCGAGAAATGCACGTTCTGCATCCAGCGCACGCGGGCAGGCCGTTATCCTGCCTGCCTCGAGGCCTGCCCGACCGGAGCCCGCAAGTTCGGCAACATGCTCGACCCTGAGAGCGAGATTCGCTACATCCTGGAGAACAAGCGCGTGCTGCTGCTCAAGCAGGAGCTGAACACGATGCCGAAGTTCTTCTACTTCTACGGAACGTGAGGGTCCCCTGGATACCATCTGGCGCTTCTCCCGCTTCGTGACCGGTTCAGTGGGGATTGTCCTGCGGGGCAACCGGTTCTACTGGATGTGGCTGGCGTTCCTCGGCGCTCTCATCGCATCGGGCGCGCTGGCCTATGTCCGTCAAGCGTCGACCGGTCTGGTGCTGACCGCGATGCGGGACCAGGTGAGCTGGGGTTTTTACATCGGCAATTTCACGTTTCTCGTCGGCGTGGCCGCGGCCGCCGTCGTGCTCGTCATTCCCGCCTACATCTACGACTGGAAGCCCATCAGGGAGATCGTCATCTTCGGCGAGTTGCTGGCGGTGAGCGCCATCATCATGTGCCTGCTCTTCGTGCTGGTCGACGTTGGTCGACCGGAGCGGCTCTGGCACCTCGTTCCGCTGATGGGTTATATCAACGTCACGTCGATCCTGGGCTGGGACGCCATCGTCCTCAACCTCTATTTCGTCGTGAATCTCGTCGTCGTCACCCACATCATCTACCGCGCGTACTACGGTCAGCCCTACGACAAGCGCATCGTGATCCCGCTCGTGCTCGCCTCGATCCCGATGGCGATCGGTATTCACACCGTGACCGCGTTCCTGTACAACGGCATGGCCGCGCGACCCTACTGGAATTCCTCCATTCTCGCCCCGCAGTTTCTTGCCTCGGCGTTCTGTTCCGGTCCGGCGATCCTGCTCGTCGTTCTCCAGCTGCTGCGCAAGTTCACGCGCTTCGAGATCCAGAACGAGGCCATCTGGAAAATCGCCGAACTGATGGCCTACGCGATGTTCCTCAACCTGTTTCTCCACGGCGTTGAAGCCTTCAAGGAGTACTACTCCAACACCGAGCATCTGCTCTACACGCGATACTGGTTCCAGGGGCTCGGCGAACATCGCACGCTCGTGCCGTTTGCCTGGACGGCGGTGGCCCTGAACGTGACGGCCTTCGTGCTGTTCATCATGCCGGCCGCCAGACAGAACCCGATCACCCTCAACATCGGGTGCCTGGCCACCTACGCCGGCTGCTACATCGACAAGGGCATGGGCCTCATCATCCCCGGCCTGACGCCCGACACCCTGGGCGAGATCTACCAGTACTATCCGACGGTGACCGAAGTGCAGGTGTCCGCGGGAGTCTTCGCGCTGGGATTCCTGGTGTTCACGCTGATGCTCAAGGTCGCCGTGCCCATCTCCCTCGGCGAGTTCCGAGGCGACATCGCGCTCGCTCCGCCAAGGGGGGGTGATTGACGCGGGCCTGGAACGAGCCCGCCGACGGGCGCAGAGACCTAGCTGTTGGCAGACTGCACCAGGACGGAGGAGTTGACCATGAAGAGTGTATTGATCGTGTGCGCAGGCGCTGTTGCCCTGCTGGCCATCGGCGGATCGGCATCCGCTCAGGATCCGAAGGCCGAGAAGGGCATGCAGGTGTTCGTCGCGCAGAAATGTACGACCTGTCATTCCATCGCGGGAAAAGGGAGCAAGAAGGGCCCGCTCGACGATGTCGGTAGCAAGCTGACGGCGGATCAGATCAAGCAGTGGATCATCGATCCGGTCGGAACGGCCGCCAAGACGACGCCCCCTCCCAAGCGCAAGCCGGCGATGAAGAAGAAGGAGCTTCCGGCGGACGAGGTGGAGGCCCTAGTCGTGCTCCTGTCGGCGCTCAAGGCGAAGTAGCAGACGGGGGGCGCACCACGAACACGTCCTGAAGCTGCGCGGAATTGTGACGGGCCGTTCCAATGTCGGATCGCCTCTCCCGCATCGAGGCGAGGCCTGGCGCGATCGATCGAGCTCTCGCCGACGTTCATATCGAGGCGAGGCTTGGCGCGATCGATCAGGCTCTCGCCGACGTCCAGCGGCGCATCGACGCGCTCGAGGCTGGAGGACTGCGCGCGCCGGCCCTCCCTCGCGGAACGCTCCCCCCTGCCAGTGCCGAACCGCCGTTGCCGTGGCTGACCGGTGGCCATCCCGACCTCGGCAGCGTCATGTCTCTCGTCGGCCGGACGTTCGTCGTGCTGGGCGGCGCGTTCCTCCTGCGCGCGCTCACCGAATCCGGCCGCCTTCCGGGGCGCGGCGGGGTCGTGCTCGGACTTGTCTACGCCGTCGCCTGGTTCGCGGCGGCCGATCGCGCCGGTGTCACGCGTCCTTTGAGCGCGCTCTTCCACGGTCTCGCGGCGGTCGTCATCAGCCTGCCTCTCGTCTGGGAAGCGTCGGTGCATTTCAAGCTCCTGTCCCCGCCGGTCAGCGCGGCCACAGTGACACTGATTACCGGTCTCGCGCTCGGCGTCGCATGGCATCGCCATCTGCAGACCCTGGCTGACGTGGCGGTCATCGGCTCGATCGTCGCGACGGCCGGACTCGCGGTAGCGACGGGGCGCCCGCTGCCGTTTACCGCGGGTCTGCTCGGGCTCGGCGCCTGCACGGTGTGGCTGCGCGGCTCACGCGGGTGGTGGTGGCTGAGATGGCCTCCGGCTCTCGCGGCCGACACCGTGGCAATCGTGCTGGTAGGGCGAGCGATCGTCGTGCCTCCGCAGGAACCGCACGGAGCGGTGATTGGGCTGCTGCTCGCCCTCATGACGGTCTACGTGGCGCCGGTGGCCTGGCGCACGCTCGTGGGCAACAAGCGCGTCGAGCCGTTCGAGGTGCTGCAGACGCCGTGCGCGGTGGGGATTGGACTGCTCGGCGCGTTGATCGTCGTCCGCGGCGGACCCGCCGCGGCCCCGCTGGCGCTCGGCGCTCTCGGTCTCGCCGGTGGGGCAGCGGGCTACGCCGCCGCGTTCCGAATCCTCCGGCGACGGTCCGGCGTGCGCGAGAACGTCGTCTTCTTCTGCTCGCTGGCCGCCGCGCTGTTGCTCATCGGCGGCGGAGCGATGTTGAGCGGCGCGGCCCTTGTTGCGTGGTGCGGCGGGCTGGCCGTCGCGGCCGCCATCCTCGGCGCGCGCGCGGCCGAACCTCAGCTGTCGTTGCATGCCGCCGCCATGGCATTCGCCATGGCCTGGGTATCGGGCATGCTCGCGTGGGCCGCAGCGGTGTGGTTCACTGCCGATCCGTGGCCAACCCTGTCGGCCACGCATGTCGCGACCGTCATCGTCGCCGCGGTGTGTTTGGCCATTCGGCCGACAGTGCCGAGGACCGCCCCCGCCGGCGTGCCGCCGCGCCTCGTCGGTATCGCGCGGTTCGTGCTCGCTGCAGTACTCGTCTTCGGCATCGGCGGGATCGCGGTGTGGTGGCTCGGCCCGCTGGTCGCTGGCGACCCGCTCGATGCCGGCGTTCTGGCGAGCACCACCACGGTCGTGCTCGCCGCATCGGCCGTCGCGGTTGCCGCGTTCTCGCGAATCACGCCGTGCGTCGAGTTCCGCTGGCTCGTCTATCCGGTGCTCGTCGCCGGCGGCCTCAAGCTCGTCGCCGACGACTTCAGACACTCCTCGCCGGCGACGCTCTTTGCCGCGCTGGCAGTTTACGGTGTCGCCCTCATTCTCGCGCCGCGGATCCTCCGGCGTTCCTGACGCCGCATCCCCGGGCCGCGCAACGATTCACGATCCACAGTCTGACTCGCGGTCTGGCCCGGTCGCTGTTCACGATTCCCGGCCCTGACCCCCTATTCACGGTGTGACCCCATCACAGCCTGCCCCCCGAAGTCACGGTTTGACCCGCATCAACACGTCCGCGATCGTGACAGGTGCGCCATTTCGTGATTTGCTGAGATCCGCGGCCTCCATGAAGGCCATGATCTCCACCGTCTCTTCGATCGGGACGGGTGACTTCCCGGTCTTGAAGAACTCGACGACGGCCGAGACGAGGCCGTAGTAGCTCGATCGTTTCGCTGCGCTACTGGCATCCGGCGGAGGCACCGAGACCACGCCCTCGGACCCGAACACCACCTGGCCGTACGGCGCCGGCCCCGTGCGAATCGTTCGAACCACGCCGAATCGGCCGTCGCGCCAGGCGCCGGTGACGAGATCGCCGTCCGGGGAGTAGACGCGCGTGACGCGCTCGCAACCGGGTCCCATGAACGTGTAGAGCATCTCGACGGCGTGGATGCCGTACCAGAAGAGGTCGGGATGGTGCGGTTCGAGCGTGCCCGGTCCCCACGTTATCGCGCCGAGCACGCGCCGTAGACGCGGATCCCGCTGGATCGCCTGGACGCCATCGGTGAATCGGAGGGAGGATGAGCTGAAGACCGGGGCGCCGGACTGTCGCGCGAGCCGCACGATCTCTGCCGCGTCGCTGACGCTCGCGGTGAACGGCTTGTCGATGAACAGGGGTTTGCGCGAGGCGAGGACCGGCCGCGCCTGCGCGAGGTGCACGCGGCCGTCGACGCTCGTCAGCATCACCGCGTCGACCCGGCTGACGAGCGCCTCGATCGAATCGACGATCTCGAGCTTCCACTTGTCGCGGAGCTCGGCCGTGAACTTGTCGATTCTCGTCGCGCTGGCCTCGACGTCCGGGCTGCCGCCCTTGAACGCCGCGACGACCCGCGCGCCGGGAACGTGATCGGGCCGCGACGGATCGTTGAGGAGCTGCGTGAACGCGCCGGCATGAGACGTGTCAAGGCCGATGAGGCCGACGCGAATCGTGCGCGCCTGGTCGCCAGGCTGACCCTGCCCGGCCTGGAGCGCCGGCGCGCTCGTGCAGAGCACGGCGCCCAGTGCAGGTATCAGCCACCCTACCGCGCGAACGATCGGTTTCGTCATGCGCGCATCCTACCACCGCCCGTTCGCGGGCAGGCGGTGCTCCTCGGCAGAGCTGTCTCATAAACGCGGCCAACGGATTATCACGATGAATGCGAAGACCACGAAGGCCGCGAAGTAGGTATTTTCCAGGCAAGACCTTCGTGGGCTTCGTGAGCTTCGCGACCTTCGTGACAGGGCAGTCGTTCGTGAGATAGCTCCTGGACTAAGACTAAGACCAAGACTAGCGAGGCTGCGCCTCATCGCGCCACGAAGCGTAGCAGAGGAGGAACGTTATGAGCACGTGAAACCTCTGAGAGGAATCCAGCTGGTGCAAATCCAGCCCGGTCAACGCCGTAGCGGGCAGGCCGGTAGTGAGTCTTGCACCTGCGCCAGGCGACTGGCGAGGTGAAGCGTAGACACACAAGAGAGCGGGCCGCGCGGATTCAGCTCCGAAATCGGCCACGTTGCGGATGCCGACGTTGTTGAGGCCATGGAAGGCTGCATCGCGAGAACCGCCACGCGAGGTTCTCGGCGAACCGCCGGAGTCCTTGCCCGGGGCACGCTCTCACAGGGATTCCCTACGAACGTGGGAGACCTCCGCGTCTCCGCCGGGGACGGGGGTACCGTGCGGTCAAGGGAGACCGAAGACCGCCGGGATGGGCGCGGAGGGGTCTTAGAAACCCGTAGTACCGACGAAGGTGGGGAACTGGCACGCCGGGACCCACTGGAGGGAAGGGGTGGACATCAGGACGTCCCGATTGAGGGATACATGGCGACACACCGAGGTCGAGCACCATGTCAACAGCACTGAGTCGGTTATCTGAACTGGCCAAGGCAGACAAGACGACGCGATTTCTCTCGATGGCACACCTGCTCACGCCAGCCGCGTTGATGGCCGCCTTCGACGGTCTGCGGAAAGACGCGAGCGCGGGTGTGGACGAGGTCACGTACCGCGAATACGAGCAGGACGTGGGGAGGAATATTCCGACGCTCCACCATCGCCTGGTGAGTCATCAGTACCGTGCGCAGCCTTTGCGGAGGGTCTACGTCCCGAAGGAGAACGGAACCGATCGCCCGATTTCGATTCCGGCTCTGGAAGACAAGATCGTCCAGAAGGCCACGGTCACGGTGCTCACCGCGATCTACGAGCAGGAGTTTCTCCCATGCTCCTACGGCTTCCGGCCGGGCCTCAATGCCCACGACGCGCTCGACGCCATCGGTCGCACGATATGTCGCGGCCCGATGGCGTATGTACTGGAAGCCGACATCAAAGGATACTTTGACGCGATTGTACGCGACCGGCTCATGGCGTTCGTCGAGAGACGGATTGGCGACAGCAGTATTCTCCGCCTGATTCGGAAATGGCTTCACGTCGGCGTCATCGACGACGGTCGGCTCCTGGTTACCGAGACCGGGACCGGACAAGGGCAGGTGATCAGCCCCTTGCTGGCCAATATTTACCTGCACTACGTGCTCGATGAGTGGTTTGAGCACGAGGTAAAGCCGCGCCTGCGCGGAGCGGCCGCCGAAATTCGGTACGCCGATGACTTCATTCTCTGCTTTCAGTATCGCGAGGATGCGGAGCGGGTCCTGGACGTGCTGTCCAAGCGTTTCGCCAAGTACGGGTTGACGCTTCACCCCGAGAAGACGCGGTTGTTGGCATTCGGACGCTCGGCGCTGCCGAGTGACCCCGACGCGCCACAGCCGGCGACCTTCGATTTTCTCGGTTTCACGCACGTCTGTGCGCGTAGCCGACGGGGCCGGTTCACGATTCACGTCCGGACCATGCGCAAACGCCTTCGGCGGAGTGCGAAGGCGGTGGCGCAGTGGTGCCAGCAGCATCGGCACGACCCGGTCGCGAACCAGGCCGCGGCGCTCAATGCCAAACTTCGGGGCCACTACCAGTACTACGGACGACCGACGAACTACCGCAGTCTGCGGCGGTTTTATCGGCTGGTTCGGCGACTCTGGCACAAGTGGCTGACCCGGCGTACGCGCGGCAAGCGGCTCGACTGGGAGACGTTCCACCAGCTGCTCGCGCGCCATCCGTTGCTCCTACCGCGTATCGGTCATGCGTGGACCAGGACGGGGAGTCTTGCGTGAGGAACCGAGTGCGTCAATTGCGCACGCTCGGGTCTGTGAGGGGAGGGGACGGTCCTGCTACGGGGACCCTTACTCGGGCACGAAGCCGGAAACGGCGGACACACGCCAAAGGGGAGCCTACGGCCGTGACTCGTCTTCTCCTACTCGGAGACCCTGCGGCTCCGCCTCGCTAGCTAGGTGCATTTATTGATAACGCCCCGCTAACGCGGGGACGGTCTTGACCCTGCAGAAACTTGACTCATTTGTACAAGTTCTGAGCGGTCAAGACCTCTAGCGTTTTGCTCGGAACGGATAGGCCAGCTGGCCCAGCAGTCCGTCGGGCACGTCGTCGTTGAGAATGCCGAAGCGCTGCGGCTGGCGGCCGTCGGGCATGTAGAACGTGCCGAATGCCAGATCGATGAAGGGGAAGAGGCCGGCGAAGTTCTTGTCCAGCCCCTCTTCTTCCGAGGTGTGGTGCCAGCGGTGAAACGCGGGACTTGCCACGAGGTATCGGCACGGCCCATACGTCCAGTCCACGTTGGCGTGGAGCAGCAGGGCGTACAGCGTCAGGAACGGCACGAACGCCGCGAGCACGGCGCCGTTGAATCCCATCCAGTAGAGCGGCAACACCTGGACGACGCGTGAGACCACGTCGTTGACGGGATGGAGGCGGACGGAGGAGAGCCAGTCGACCGTCCTCGACGAATGGTGAATCGCGTGAAATGGCCACAGCCATCGGCCGTGAAACAACCTGTGCGACCAGTAGGCCAGAAGGTCCGCGACGAGGAGGATCAACGGGACCTGAATCCATGGCGGGAGCGCCGAGGCCCACGTCTGGCGCGTGGTGATCGTCTGCCGGAAGCTCTCGAAGCTCACCCCTTCGGATAGCGCCAGGGCGACGAACACCAGTCCGAGTGAGGCTCGTGTGACGAACCGTGTGACGAGCGGCGTGAAGAACCAGTACGCCAGATCCGTCGCCGTCTGCGTGCGGTCCCTTCGCTGGCTGGGGATCGACGGCCGCCAGCGCTCGCCAAGCCTGCGGGCTGATGAGTCCGACTGCGGCGAACACGATGACCGCGCCGAGCACAGCCTTCGGCAGGTACTGCACCGGCTCGGTGAG
>Ga0075327_1000412_pt1 | contig 12052 bp, 8 predicted proteins | sample MayberrySE_Catta_2_FD_120056 | JGI IMG/M metagenome (GOLD analysis project Ga0075327, IMG submission 120056) | Natural and restored wetland microbial communities from the San Francisco Bay, California, USA, that impact long-term carbon... | ecosystem: Environmental > Terrestrial > Soil > Wetlands...
GCGTCTACGAGTACTCCGCATCGTATCTTGAGGCGGGAGATCCCTACGCGGCGGCACTTCAGCGCTTCGCGGATCTGATGGAACCCGACGGCACGCTCGTGCTGGCCATCGAGAACCAGTTCGGGCTGAAGTACTTCGCCGGAGATCCCGAGGATCACCTGGGGGTGCCGTACAAGGGCATCGAAGGGTACCCAGATCGGCCGATGACCGTGCGGACCTTCGCCATGGACGAGCTCGAGGCGAACCTACGGCGGCATTTCTCCGAGATTCGATTCTACTTCCCCCTGCCCGACTACAAGCTACCGGACTGTGTCTTGAGCCACGAGCTCCTGTCCGACGACCGAGCGAGCGACCTCGTCGCCGCGATGGCGTCACGCGGCGCGAGCCACATGGTCCGGCGCAGGCCATTCTTCGACGTTGCCGCCGCCACGCGCGAGCTCGCCCGGAACAGGAAGCTCCCCTTCTTCGCCAATTCCTTCCTCGTCGTCGCGGGTAAGCAAGTGATTCGGGGGGTCTCCTTCGATCAGCTGGGCTACCTGGTCTCTCCAGGCAGACGGGCTGAATTCCGGACGATTACGCTAATCCGTTCCGACACCGCAGGGGGCTTCAAGGCAACGAAGTATCTCCCGGGAGACGCGGCGACAGTAGTGGAGGGTCGCATCACTCTGCGGGCCTGTGAGTCACCTTGGAGCGGGGGTCATTCCGTTCACGCGTTGGCCCTCGCTCGATGCAAGGGCGGCCACGGTGGCCTCGCAGCGATCTTCGAGCCCTGCAGACCCTGGGCAGATCTATTGCGGGAGGCCTCTTTTCCGGTGGGTGGCCGGCTGATGCTCGACGGCAGCTTCATCGACTGCACGTGGGACAACGCTTTCCCCGGCGACCGCGGCCCAACGTTCGTCGACCGCGAGTGGATTTGGAACGAGGCCGTTCCCCTCAATGTCGTCGTGATCCGAGCGATTTGTTGCTTCCTCCTCAAGATCCACGATGAGCCCGGTCTAGCCGCCCCACTGAGGCGCGGTCGTAGCAGGCTGCTCATTCGCGACATCGCTGGAGCACTAGGGTTCGGACTGACTCGTCGGGATTTCAACGACTTCGTGACCCTGGAGACGATTTTTCAGTCCACGGTCTTCGGAACGAGTCCGGTTCGCTACGGGACCGTCCTGAGATGGTTCCTGATGGAGCGGCGGAGCCTCGACGCGCTCAGGAGGCTCCGCGTTGCACTGCGGCGCGCGCGCGACGTGACGCGGCACAAACTCGGGCGTCTTCTGCGACACTGATCGACCGAGTGGTGTCACCAGACCGGACTCGTGACGTTCCCGCCAGCGGATCCGCGGATCGCCCAGGGCTCGATGATGCCGAGCGTGCCGTCGCGGGAGCAGCCGTCCACGACGACCCACTCGTCATCCGGTCCGAGCTCGGCCAGGATCGATTCGAGCTGCCTTTCGACGAACCTCGCGCCGCTGTGCGTCGCTATGCAGACGCTGACAGTGGGGCGATCTACGGCTCGTGGCTCTTCTCGGTGACAGGTCCCGCGAGATCGGTTCGGCTACCCTCTGCCGCCGTCGCCCCCCCCGCAATGACGAGGCCGCAAGGCATGCCGCCGTTGCAGCCTGGCGTCATCGTATTGTTGCTAGAATATCCGCGGCGAGCGCATCGCTGATGGCCCGCCGCGAGAAGCGCCTGACGAACTCGGCACGTCCTCGCGGTGAGAAGTCCAGCTGCGCGAATGCGGTCATAGCGGCCGAAGCGTCACACGGGGTGAAGATCGCGACGTTGTCCACGTTGTCGGCAAGAAACCGCGCCGCGTATCCGCCCACTCCGGCCCAGATCGGTTTGCCGGTCGCCGCGTACTCGAAGACCTTCGAAGGCAAGACTCTCTTGAATGCCTCGTAGTCGTTCAGATGCAGGAAGAGCACGTCGGCGCGTCGATACTCCTCCATCAGAGTCGGCCGCGCCATGGGTGGGACGATGACGACATTGCCCAACCCTTCGATGCGGGCTTGCAGCTCCCGTCGCCGGCTGCCGTCGCCGATGACCCGGAACCGTAGGCGCCCCTCGGCTCTGCGCGCCAACTCGGGAAGGACGGCATGCAGTCCCTGCCCATCTCCGACGTTCCCCGCGTAAACGATGGTCTTCACTCCTGCAGCAGTCCTCTCCTGCGGGGGGGCGCCGACCGGAGTAGTGAATTGGGTAAACTCCTCGTCCACTCCGTTCGTGAAGTACGAGAAACGCTGGTGGGGATACCGCTCGCGGAAATACGTCTCGAACCCGGCCGACACGAGGTTCACACGGCTCGCCCGCTCAATCGTACGCCGCTCCAGGGCACCGAGGAGCGTCGTCATGGGCAAGGCAGCCGCCCGTGGCAGGACTTCCCGCATGGTGTCAACGAAGATGTCGCGGATATCGAGATAGAGAGGTGCCCCCTGCCGCCTCGCGATCCAGCTGCCGAGCGTCGCGGTCATGAGCCTCGATGACGTCGCGAACACCAGGTCGTATCGATCGCCGGCGGCGAGACGCTGCGCCTCGCGGGCGAAGGTCCAGAACGCGCGCGACTGGTCGAGCATGCCGCTTTGGTGGGGCGGTAGTGCGACGCGCCGAACCTGAATCGCTTCCTGCGTCTCGGCGCGAGGTACCTCCATCGTGAACGTTCGATAGCGATTCGGGAGTGTGGTCACGACGTCGATCTGCCCACCAGGAGGGATCTGCTTCGCGAGCGACGCAACGAGATTGCTCGCGCGAAACGAGCCGGCGGACAGGTCGGGCGGATAGTAGAACGTCAGGACGAGAATTCGCACGACGCCGCTACCAGCTGAGCTCGACGACCAGTTCGCATCCGTCGAGGGCAGTCTCCAGGCAAAGATTCGGCTCGACACGGCCGAACTCGGGATACCACTCGGACTCGAGCAGTCTGGGCATGCCTCCCCTCACTGCCCACGATAACCGCCTTCCGTCCGCCATCCAGAACGCGCTGGCCTCCGCCAGCTTGATCGACGGGTGGAAATAGAGTCGCGCCACGGCGCTCCTGAAGGGTCCGTCAATCCGGTCCGTGATGCGGAGGCGCCGGTCCTCCAGGCGCCACTCCCGATGATGGATTGGACGTCCTGGAACGCGCCCGTACCCATCGTGTGCGCCCTCCAGAACGGTTGCGTCGGTGCCCGCGACCAACCGTCGAGCGAACGGCCGCGCGCGGCGGGCAACTCTGAAAGCACCCCACACCTCGCTCGAATCGATCTCGTTGATTTCAACCGTGTTGTGCGCCCTGGTCGAGCGCTCGTAGGCGCGCTGTGGGCCGAGCTCATAAGTCGATGTTCCTGAGTTCACCACAATGCGCTGTTTCCCGAGCGAGAGCTCGAACGAAAGGGTGTCCGCGTGAGCGTGGGCAGGTTGATAGTCGGGCCCGATCTCAGCGATGTCGGCGATGAGGACCGCGCCGCCCCTCACGGCCCGGAGGTAGCCGGACTCCCCCAGTTGCCCGGCCACTTCGGCGCTCAGGCCGAGACGCCCGGCGTATGCCCTCAGCTCCGGAGGCGACGCGGCCCCGTCGATTGCCGAATCGTTGAAGAAAGAGATCTGCTCATCCGGGTGGCACATGGCCGTGAGCCAGGAGCGCATCAGGCCGGCTGCATGCGTCCACCCGGATAGGGTCTCGTCCGGTACGATCCCAGGGTGCGCCTGACAGGCGTTGATCAGGTCGAGGAGATCCTCGAGAACTATCCCGTGGTACATGGGACTGCGCTCGCAGTGACCGCCGTCGGCCAGCACCTGGATCGGCAGCTCGTCGCCTAACAGTCTCAAGCCCTGTGCCCGCCAACGATCGGCTTCGCTCCCCTGGAAGTGAAGTCCTGCCATGATCAGAGCCTTCGCGTTGGCGAAGATGTGATTGGCCAGCAGGTGGTGTTCGATGCGCTTGGCGAGCCACCTCGCTTGCGTCGCCAAACTTCGCTGAAAATCCGCTGGAACGGGCGCGCCCAAGCCAGCCCATTTGATCCAGTTTACGATCCGAAGCGAGGTCGGATAGGGATCCCACCCGACCCCGCGCACGGGCGGATTCTCATGGATCCATCGATGTACCAGGGCAGCATGCCACGACACGCGGCCGTCTGCTCCCGACGCCGTGAGGTCATCGAAGTAGTGCAAGTTGTAGAGCCAGAGCTTGTGCCGCGAAGCATCGTTCCAGTCGGCGGCGGAGCGGCATGAGCCGTCACGGTTGAGGAATCGGAAATCGCGCGGGCCCAGCATCCGCGCGCTTCGTGCCGCTGGCTTCACCCAGTCCGCCGCCGACACCCGCGTCGGAGGCGCCGGTCCCCGCTCCACCTGTACGGGAATCCGACGGAGCCAGATCCGCCGATAGATTTGTTTGGGCTTGAGAAAACGGATGGTGTGCCAGTATCGGAGTAGCGAGGCCATCACCTGGACAATACCTGCTCCAGGGCTTCGACGATGCGAGCGCCAGCGCGCCCATCCCACCGGTCCGGGATACTACCCTTCTTCCAGGCACCCTCGAACAACCGCGCAAGGGCAGGGGCGAGCGCCTCAGGACTTGTTCCGAGGATCTCGTTGGTCCCCACCAACACCGTCTCTGGACGCTCAGTCGAGTCTCGCAGAGTCATGCACGGAACACCCATCACCGTCGTTTCCTCGGTCACCCCGCCCGAATCAGTTATGACCCCCTTGGCGTGTTTCGCGAGGAAGTTGAATTCCAGATAAGGTTGGGGCTCGACACACCGGATATTGCCAGGTACTCCGTCCGCATCGCTCAGGCTCCGCGACGTTCGGGGATGCACTGGAAAAACGACGGGTAGACCCCGTGCGCCCGCTCCGATCGCCCGCAGCATCGCGACGAGACGCTCCCGGCTGTCCACGTTCGCCGGTCGGTGAAGGGTCAAGAGTAGATAGTCGCGAGAGACGAGGCCCATGGCGTCCCACCACGAAGGCGGACGTAGGCGGTCTACGTTCGCAAGGAGCGAGTCGATCATCGTATTGCCTACGAAGAAGATTCTCTCCTCACTGACCCCCGTGCGCCGGAGGTTCGCACTTGCGTGCTCGGAGGTGGTGAAGAAGTAGTTCGTGATGGCGTCCGTAACGATGCGATTGATTTCCTCGGGCATGGTCCAATCCCCGGACCGAATACCGGCCTCGACGTGTCCCACCGGGATGCCGAGCTTCTGCGCGGTGATCGCGCAGGCCATCGTGGAAGTCACGTCTCCCACGACCAAGCAGAGGTCGGCTCGAGTCTCCAAGAGGAGGTTCTCGTAGGCAATCATGATGGCCGCGGTCTGCGTGGCATGGCTTCCGGAACCGACGCCGAGATTCACCGCCGGCTCGGGGATGCCCAGCTGGAAAAAGAAATCACCGGACATGCGTGAGTCGTAATGCTGTCCGGTATGGACCAGCCGGTACCGAAGAGGTCCGCCGGCCGAGCGGCGCACCTCCAACGCCCGTATGATGGGCGCGATCTTCATGAAATTCGGCCTCGCGCCCGCGACGATGTCGATCAGCGCCACAGTGACCTGCTCAGGAGCCTGCCAACAGGATCGTAGTCCGGGTTACCTCGACGACCTCCTCGAACGGGATGGGCGATGGACCATCGTCACGAACGGCATTCACGAACGCCTGCGCGCACGCACGCTGCCCCTTGTCTTGGCGCCATAGGTTCATGGACCCGAAACCAGGCCAGCCAAACCCCCTGAGCCGGCGGAAATTGTCGAGCTGCAGGATCCCGCCGTCCGCGAAGACCTCCAGCCGCTCTTTCGGGAAGCGGCGCGATCCATTCGCGAAGTAATGAATGGTACCGATGGACCCGTCCGAGAAGGCCAACTGCAGCGTAACCGTGTCTCCGGAGAGCGCTTCCATCCGCGTCGAATGGTGTGCCTGCACCGGACTTCCGGCCAGAAACCGGAGCAGGTCCACGAAGTGACATGCTTCGCCGATGATCCGTCCACCCCCGATGGCGGCGTCCTGTACCCAATGATCCTGAGGTACCGCGCCCGCATTCACCGTCATGACGAACGACTTCGGGCCTGGAGCGACGGACAGCAGCTCGCGGATCTTGGTCACGTGTGGAGCGAACCGCCGGTTGAAGCCGATCATCAGCCGCGGCGTCTTTCCCTCTCGTGCCAAGCGAGTGTACAGCGCCTCGATACGATCCAACTCGGGAAGGGACAGACACAGCGGCTTCTCGACAAACACACTCTTGGACGCTAACAAGCCTCGCGTGACGAACTCCGCGTGGCTTTCGTGCCGGCTCGCGATTACCACGGCAGCGGCCTCCGGGTCATCGAATATAGTGCTCAAGTCGGTGGCCGCCTGCGCGAACCCAAATGTCCTGGCGGCGTGCAGGCTGCTGACGCCACGGCTGGAGACCACGGCACGCAAATGAGCCCCGGCGCGCTTGAACGCGGGAATGAGGACACCAGCCCCAAAGTTTCCCGCGCCAATGAAGCTCACGCTCACGACCTCTGCACCCGACGATCGTGGCGTCAAAACACCGGGCATTGGCACGTTTGTCGCGCGGGCGTCCGGTGTTGAGGTGAACGACAGGAGAATACCCAGGGACGGCGCCACCCCGGTCATCACCCCATATGCGCTGGTCGCCTGCTCCGCCGGGAAGCGGTGAGAGATCAGCGACTCCACGTCGAGGCGCCGTTCCGCCAGCATGTCGAGCACCGCCTCGAAGTTCCGGTTTTCCGTCCACCGCACGAACCCTACCGGATAGTCCTGCCCCTTCTCCTCGTAGTTGGGATCGTAGCGGCCGGGGCCGTAGGACGCCGAGACTTGAAACGACAACTCCTTCTTGTAGAAGTCGTCTCGTGACAACGTCAGGCCGGTGACGCCGACGAGTACGATGCGCCCCCGCTGCCGGCACATCAGAGCTGCCTGGTGCACCGGCTCGCTGCTGTCCGTTGCAGCGGTGATGATCACGGCGTCGACTCCGCGCCCGCGTGAAAACGTCTGGCCCGCCCGAATCGCGTCGTTTACGGTGGACAGGTCGACCGTTTCCGCTCCGAACTGCCGGGCGAGGGCCAGCCGGCCCGCGTCGAAATCGAGTCCGAGCACTCGGCAGCCGTGCGCGCGCGCAAGCTGCACCGTGAGAAGGCCAATCAGCCCGAGCCCGCTGACCACGATGGCCTCCCCGAGTGTCGGCTGCGCCAGCCGGAGGCCTTGCAGTCCGATCGCGCCTGGGACCGCGAACACCGCGTGCTCATCTGGGACGCCCGGCGGGATCCTCGCGCAGAGATTGAGCGGCACGCACACCACGTCCGCGTGCGGGCCATTCGACACGACGCGATCCCCAGCGCGAATCGATGTCACGTCCTCGCCGGTATCCAGCACGGTGCCGACGTTGCAGTATCCCAGTGGCAGCGGCTTGCTCAGTTTGCCCGCGACCGCTTCGAGCGTCGGTACCAGGCCATCCGTGCGCACCTTGTCGATGACCTGCCGAACCCTGTCGGGCTGCGCCTGGGCCTTTCCGAGCAAAGACGCTTGGCCGAACTCCACCAGGGTTCTTTCGGTTCCTGTGGAGATCAGCGTGGTTGACGTGCGCACGAGCACGTGGCCGCGCCGGGCCAGAGGGCTCGGCACGTCGGCCAGCTCGGTTTCTCCGGTCCGCAGATTCTGCAAGATCTGTCTCACGAGCGGGCCGCGGCCAAGGCCGCCCTTGCGTGCGTCGCGCCGCGGGCGTCGCAGAAGCACCGGCACCACAGCTCGATGCTCATCACGGACAGTAAGGCATATGCGCCGTCGGTCGCACCCGAGTCATTCCGGCGCAGCAGCCGCTCAATAGCATCGGGGTCGAAGATGCCTCGGTTTCGGATGCTGTCCCGCGACAACAAGTCGTGCAGCATGGGTCGCAGCTCGTGTCGCATCCAGCGTCGCAATGGAGCGCCAAATCCAGACTTCGGTCGATTGATGACTTCGGCAGGCAGGATCGGCTCCATCGCCTTCTTGAGGACCCACTTGCCCGTGCTGCCGCGCTGCTTGAGGCGCTCAGGAACGCGCGCGGCAAACGCAACGAAGTCGGGATCGAGGAACGGCACCCGAACCTCCACCCCCACGGCCATCGCCATCTTGTCGGTATATGTCAGGTTGAGATCCGTGAGGAAGAAGCGCTGCTCGAGCGCGAGCAGGCGGTTCAGGTCACCCGTTCGCGGGTCGAGCCTTTCGAGCAGCTCCAGCAGGGGACGATCCACAGGCTCGGTCCCGACCAGTGCACGAAAGTCCGGTGTGTAAAGGGCCAGTATGTCGGTTTCCCGGTTCCACCGAAGGTAATGCGCCAGGTGCGCGTCTCCGTCGAGCGCCGCCCCACTGAATAGACGCCGGAGACGTCGTCCCACAGTGCTTCGCTGATCCAGGCCGGCGGTGAGGTGATCCAGTCCTACCCGCAGAGGCCGAGGCAACCAGCGCCAATACGGCTCGAAGCTCAGCGCCACGTGGCGACGATATCCTGCCAGCAGGTCGTCACCGCCGCCGCCGGACAAGAGAACCTTGATGCCGTGCTGCCTAGCCAGTTGGCTGATGTAGAGAACGTTCAGCGGCGCAGGATCGGCCAGGGGCTCATCCAGCTGCCATACCATCCGCTCGAGGTCCTCGGCCATTCGTCCCGCGTCGATGGCGACGACATCGAGTGGGACTCCGAGATGCTCGGCCACGCGGCGGGCGAAGGGGAGATCGTCCGCGAATCCGTCCGAGTCCCCGGGTGCGTCGATGGTGAAGCAGCGAATCTCCGGGGCCAGTTCGCGCGCAAAGGCGACGATCGAGCTGGAGTCCAGCCCTCCTGACAGGAACGCCCCCACCGGGACGTCCGCAACGAGCTGCCGGTGCACGGCCAGTCTCAGGTGATCGACCACGCCGGTGACGGCTTCCGACTCCGATACGGGTGGCTGGGCCGGGCCGAAAAAGGGAAGCTCGTACCACGTCCAGCGCCGTTCGACATGGCCGGCGCGCACCCGCATCGCCTCGCCCGGTCCGAGCTTCAGGACGTCGCGAAGCGGCGTCTCGTAGCCGGGGCACCAGAGGAATGTGAGGTAGCGGTGCAGCGCTATGTGATTGAGCGCGCGGGCCTCCGGCACCAGCTCCACCAATGCCTTGATCTCGCTGGCGAACGCGAAGCCACGGGAGGATTCGGCATAGTAGAGCGGCTTGACCCCCATACCGTCCCGCGCAACGAGCAGCGTGCGATCCCGTCCATCCCACAGCGCGAAGGCGAAGATTCCGTTGAGCCGGGTCAAGCACGCCTCGCCTTCCGCGAGGTAGAGTTGGAGAATCACCTCCGTGTCTGATTGGCTGCGGAAGGCGGCTCCGCGCGCGGCCAGCTCGTCCCGGAGCTCGCGGTAGTTGTACAGCTCGCCGTTGTAGACGATGACCAGGGACCCGTCTGCGGTTGCCATGGGCTGCGCACCCGAGGGCGACAGATCGATGATGGACAGCCGGCGATGAAAAAAGCCGACGCCGTGTTCGTTGCGGTAGCTACCTGACCCGTCCGGACCCCGGTGCGAAATCTGGGCCCCGGCGTTTCGGAGCATCTCGTCAGAAAACGCGCCGGAAAACCCGGCGATCCCGCACATCCTAGCCCGGAAGCCGTAGAGAGCGGCGAATGATCTCATCACGCCGCTCCTGGCTGGGGTAGTTGATCAAGACCGCCCGGTAGGCTCCCTTGAATACGAATAGGCTTCCGGCCGCTGCACCGACGACCCCGCAAGCTTCGATGAGTCGCTCGATATCCTCCAGCGAGCCAGCCCCTCCGAGGATCGTGAGGGGCAGGGTCGTCAACCGGCGTGTGTGCGTCGCCAGCGCCAGGTCGTACCCTTTCATACGACCGTCCTGGTCAATGGAGTTCACCACGATCTCCCCCGCTCCCAGCGACGCAGACTCGGCAACCACCTGCTCCATCGTTTTCCCCGCTCTTCTGGTTCCGTTGTGAGTCCAGACCTCCCAGACAGGGCCGCGTTTCCGCAGGTCGATGATCACGACCACGCTCTGGCTACCGACCTCGCCCGCCATCCGGGCCAACAGTTGAGGAGTCTCGATGGCAGCCGAGCTGACGGCAACTTTTTCGACACCCAAGGCAACGATACGCTTCGCCTGCTCAGCGGTCTTGACCCCCCCTCCGTAGCACAATGGCATTCGGCACTCTGCCGCCAAATGGCCGATCCTCTTGAAATCCGGCTCGGCCCCGCTGGAGGTGCTATCGATGTCGAGCACGATCAGTTCGTCGGTTTCCTTCTCGTTGAAGATCTTCACCGCGTTGATCGGGTCACCCACGTACTTCGGCTCCCGGAACCCGACTGTCTTGACCAGCCCCCCGTTGCTGACGAGGAGGCACGGGATGATCCGGGGTCTCAGCATGTCACAGCGCTGCGAAGTTTTGCAGCAGCCGAACGCCCCAATGGTGGCTCTTTTCAGGATGAAACTGGACGCCGTGGATATTCTCCGCGCTCACCGCGCTTGCGAACTCGGCACCATAGGAAGATGTCGCGGAGGTATCCTCGCGACGGTCGCAGTGGAAGTAATAGGAATGAAGGAAATAGAAGCGCGAATCCGCCAGCTGATCGAACAGGCCTGTCGTTCGCGCGGGACGGACGTCATTCCAACCCATGTGAGGCACCGCCAATGACTTGGCCGCGTCGGTCGAGCGAAAGCTGCGCACCTCGCCAGGGATCCACCCGAGTCCGGGTAGCGAGCCCTCCTGGCTTGACCGAGCGAGCAACTGCATGCCTACGCAGACGCCCAACACGGAGACCCGCCGTTCGAGCACCAGCCCGTCGAGGACCGGACGCATTCCGGAACGCTCGAGCTCGCGCATCGCATGGTCGAAATCTCCAACGCCCGGAAGGATCACTTTCTCCGCGTCCCGGAGCTCGTCCGGCCGACTCACCGCGCGGGCGACGATGTTCAAACGGTGGTACACGTTCAGGAACGCCTGGATATTGCCGACGCCGTAGTCGACGATCGTGATCATCGAACGAAGCGCTTTTCCACTCCGAAGGCGCGGAGCACCCGGACGCCGACGTCGATGAAGCGCTCCGCGTTCTTGTAGTCGCGAAACGTCTTCCTCGGCCCATTGAGCAACGCGCGCAGCTCCTCAACGCGCATATCGAGCTTCGTCGCGACATACTCGAAGTCCTGCGCCGCCACCTCGGGATCGTACGGCGGCTCCGCGATGCGGCGCATCGCCTCGTCGCGGGTCATTTGGCCGGTCAGGATCAGGCTCGAGAAATGGGCGCGTCGTTTGTCGTAACCGAACTTGGTCGGCAGCCAGTAGCCCTCGTAAAAGCGGGTGAAGCGCGATTCGTAGTGCTTATGGGCGTATCTCTGCCACCCGTATCGCTCCACCAGCTCGTTCATCGCCGCTTCCTTGACGTACGGCACCGCGTCCAGCGGCTTCACCACGCGGATGCCCTTCACGTATCGGTAAAACAGCTTGTAGGTGAAGATGTCAGTCAGCGGGAAACGCTTCAGCGGCCTTCTTCCAAAACGGCGGTGGATGTCCTTGAGCTGCCGCAGATCCGTGGCGTGGTAGTGCCACTCAATCGGCTCACGGACGCATTCCGTGGAGTAGTTGGCACCCGTGAGGATGTACCTGACGCCGTTTTTCGCCGCGAAGTTGTACAGGCCGGCGAAGAATGCGTGGTCCTGGGGCGTGTCGAGATGAGGCACGTTCGCCAGGAAGAATGCCCGCTGGAGATCCTTCATTTCCTCCCAGTCCACGACCTCGGTGTGCAGGTCGAGCCCGAGGCCGTCCACCAACTTCTCGATGTTGTTTACGGACTGCTGGGAATTCCAGCCGGCATCAACGTGATACAGAAGCGGGTTGAGTCCGAACTGCACCTTGGCCAAGTGGGTCAGATACGAACTGTCCACGCCTCCGCTGATACCGATGATACAGTCGTGATCCTTCCCCTTGCCGTGATGCCGGATCTCCTCGATGGTGCGCGCGATGATCCGGGCGCCGATTTCGTTCGGGTGCCAGTGGGGGACGATGTTGTGCCGGTAATTGAGGCAATAGTCACACGAGCCCTGGTCATCGAATGAGATGCCGGAATCGGACGTGTCC
>Ga0075327_1000413_pt1 | contig 12048 bp, 8 predicted proteins | sample MayberrySE_Catta_2_FD_120056 | JGI IMG/M metagenome (GOLD analysis project Ga0075327, IMG submission 120056) | Natural and restored wetland microbial communities from the San Francisco Bay, California, USA, that impact long-term carbon... | ecosystem: Environmental > Terrestrial > Soil > Wetlands...
AGGACACCAAGCTTCCACCGGGATTGACCGTGCCCGCGCGCTGGCCTTGTGGCGAGGATTGAATGTACCGGCTTGTAACGGCGCCCCCGGCGCAATAGGCGCGCGGATATCGCCTTTCGTTTCCCGATCGGGAGTTCAGTTGCCAGTTATTTTACGATCTTCGACGAAAAACGACGCCCCATGCCAACCGAAGTGCATGTATGGGACCAGCCGCCATCTGTCGTTCTCCGCGAAAAACTCCATCATGGCCCTCCTCTCGCCGGAGATTTGGCCGGCGGACCAACAATGGTAATCATCAAAGGCAATTATCATTCCGTTTTTCAGCCTCGGAAGCAAAAATTTAAGAACGGACCTCGTACTTGAATACATATCACAATCTATAAACGCAAGACATATATTTACCGGAGTATCGACACCTGAATCCTCTTTAAGAGTACGTTCATAGAAACCGGGAACTAGATTGTAAGCATATCGTGGCACGCCCTTCTTTTCGCAGCGCCTGTGAAATTCTTCTATAGAGGTCGACATCTTCGACTCGACCCAGCCGGGGTGTTCGTCTTCCGGACCGTCGGCCGGGGGAAGCCCCTGGAACGAGTCGAACGCCCAAAGCCTGGCCTTGTGCCCGTGCCTGACCGCCTCATGATAGGCCATCGGAAACGTCATACATCCATGGCACCCAAACTCGACGTAGTCGCCATCGATAGAGTTAAAAGTAAGTGCCTTGAAGGAATTATAAAATAATTTCTGCCGATCTAATTTCTCTCTGCTGTTCATATTCTCGACAAAATGACCATCGACGATCATTTTTCTAAGAGCAATATTTTCATCAAGCAGCGTTTGCGTCAGACTTTTCAACTCTTCAAATTGTTTGGCCTGCTCAATCTCGACATCGCGGCAGGCACGCGCCACCTCGTCACGAACGAGCGCCCTGCTCTCGCTGCGAAGAGCCTCGGCTAACTCCGCGATCGCTTCCCCTTTATTTTCGGTTCTCTCACTCATGCGGTCTTCGTAACTCCAAAACGGACGCATTCGCACGCCGTGGCGGACGCCAGTTGAAAGTCACAGTCGCGATCGCGGGTCCTCCTGCGAGATCGTCACCGGCGGCGGGAGATCCGGCCCGTCGAGATCGACCTCATCTTGCTGGCATCCTATCGTGCTCGAGCCGGCACGCGTTGAACTGCGCGACAAGATCTGTCCGTCTTCTCCTCCCTTAGCCGGCGCGGCGCCGCGTCTCCTTCATCAGGATCTCCGCCGCCAGCGGCAGACCGCCGAATTGCGTCCGGAAATCAATATTGTGCGCCTTTTGAATCTCCGTCCCGGTATAGGATGAAAACATCCAGGTGTCGCCACGCGGATTGCATTCGAGGACGAACAGAGCGCCGGTCTCATGGTCGCGAACGATATCGGTGCCGAGCAGCGGTTGTTCGGGAAAGGCCGCATGGGCGGCTTCGGCCAAGGCAATCACATCGCCATCGAACCCGAGCCGGTAGGTTGACGTTTTCTTGTTGGAAACGACGGTGACGCCGCCTTGCTCGCTGAACCCGTATCTGGCGTTCAAGGCAGGATAGCCGTGGTCGATCTCGCAATGCCAGCAGAGCAACGCCTTGCCGAACAGCGTGACGACACGGTAGCAGCTAGCCCAGGGGCCAGTGTAGACGAAGCGTTGCGCCAGCATCGGCGCTTTCCGCCCGGGGTGCGGTTCGGGAAACTCATCGGGGGGCTGGTACCTGACCCGGCTGGTTTTCTTGATCCTGACCTCGGCACCCTTTCGTCCCAACTCGGGCTTGACCACGACGTACGGCCCCCACCGATCCGGATCGAGCCTGGTGTCGGGAGCGATGACTTCCCAATCGGGAACGCCGACGCCGATCCGTCTCAATCGGACGTATTGGTCGCTTTTTCGAAACTCATGGCCTTGAAACACGGGCCCCCGCGGGCTCTCGAAATGACGAATTGGCAAGAACGACACAGTCGCCGTCGGAAGCCTCGAGACCTCCTCAGCAATCGGCCAATGACGGGCCTTGGTATCGACGATGTGAACGTTGATATCGTCGGCCTTCGCGCCGATGTGCGAACGGATTTCTTCGAAATCCTCGGGACTTTGTTTTTCGCTTTGATTGACCAGTATTAAATTGATCATAAACAACCAATATGCTTGCCGCACGCGGCTCTTCAATGCACAATCCCAGCGCCGCGGCCCCTGTAGTACGGGCATGACGATGCGGCAGGTCATCGCCCGCGGAGCCGACACTTCAGAAACGATTGCTCAAACTCGGCTACATAATATAATCCATCCAAGCTGACGGGGCGAGGTTTGGCCACTATCCCCGGGGGGGAATGGTTTGAGACAGGACGAGGTACTTCGCGTCACCGACCTTCATGTCGATTTCGAGGTCAATCACGCACCTGTCGAGATTCTGAAAGGCATCGACTTTCGTGTTCGCGCCGGCGGCGTCACGGCAGTTGTCGGAGAATCCGGATCCGGCAAGTCGGTCACGGCCCAGACGATCATGGGACTTCTGCCGCGCAACGCCACGATCACTGGCGGCGCGGTAGAATTTCGCCAGGGCGACGGCGATCCGAGGAATATCACTCGGCTGCCGCCGGAGGGGCCGCAGATGCGCTCCTTGCGCGGCTCCTCGATCTCCATGATTTTCCAAGAGCCGATGTCTTCCCTGTCGCCGGTCCACACCGTCGGCAATCAGGTACAGGAAAATCTGGCGATCCATGAACACGGTGCCGGCCTGTCGCAGGCCGAACTGCGGGCTGCGACCGAGGAAACCCTGGATCTCGTCGGTTTCGCCAACGCACACCGCGCCTACGATCTTTACCCGTTCGAATTATCCGGCGGGCTTCGCCAGAGAGCGATGATCGCCATGGCCTTGATTTGTCGACCGGCGCTGCTCATCGCAGACGAGCCGACCACCGCGCTCGACGTGACCGTCCAGGCTCAGATCCTGAAACTGCTTAAGGACCTTCAAGCCAAACTCGGCATGGCAATCCTACTGATCACGCATGATCTAGGCGTCGTTGCCAACATGGCCGATGAGGTCTTCGTTTTCTACAATGGCGAGGTGATGGAAGCGGGGCCGCTCGAGGCAATCTTCAAGGATCCCAGACATCCCTATCTCCGCGCGCTCCTCAAGGCGGCGCCGCATTTCGATATGGCACCCGACGAAAGGCTGACAGCCCTGCGCGACGCCAAGCGACCGGCCTCGATGATCAGCCTGAGGCCAAAGTCGGCGCCTCGCAACGACGGGCCGCTGCTCACCGCAGTCGGACTAAACAAGACTTTCTATGCGCGCGGTGCCGGACTGTTTGGAGCCGGCGCCGGGCAAATCCGCGCCGTCGACGATGTCGGGTTCGTCATTCACCGCGGCGAGTGCCTGGGCCTGGTCGGCGAGAGCGGCTGCGGGAAAACTACGGTGAGCAAGATACTGACTCGCGCGGTCACGCCCGACGCCGGTTCGATCACCTTCAACGACGGCGATCGCGACATCGACATTCTCGGCCTTGGTTCGCGAGACCTGAAAGCCTTCCGCCCACATCTGCAGATGGTTTTCCAAGACCCCGTCAGTTCGTTGTCGCCGCGTATGACCATCGCCGATATCCTGCAAGAGCCCATGCGTATTCACGGCTTGAAGGGCGCCGGTTCGCACATGGAACGCGCCAAGGACCTCCTCGCCGCCGTCGGGCTTGGCGACAACGCCCTCAACCGCTATCCGCACAGCTTCTCCGGTGGTCAGCGCCAGCGCATCGGCATCGCCCGTGCGTTGGCGATGGACCCGGATCTCATCATCCTCGATGAGCCGGTTTCCGCGCTCGACGTCTCTGCGCAGGCGCAGGTCCTCAATCTGCTCAAGGATCTGCAGGCCGAATTGGCCCTCACCTACCTTTTCATCGCCCACAATCTCGCGGTCGTGAAATATATGGCCGAAAGGGTTGCCGTGATGGCGGCCGGTCGGATCGTTGAGACGGGCCCGGGCGAGGCGATCTTCAGAGCGCCGGCCCACCCCTATACTCGAGCGCTCCTGAAAGCCGTGCCGTTTGCAGATCTCGATCGGCCGCTGGTGCTGGACGAGTTGGTCCTCAAGGGCTCGTCCAATCCGGCAAACTGGCCGAGCGGCTTTCGCGGAGATCGGGAAGAGCTGGAAACCATCGACCTCGGCGACGGTCATCGCGTCCTCGCCCGAAAGAACGTCGACTTCAAGGAGCTTGCAGCATGAGATATCTCGCGGGCTGGGCATTTCTGCTAGTCTTGGCAGCCACCTCGGCGATGGCGGCGGAGGCGCCGTCGCTGGCCGATCAGGTTGCCAGCGGGAAACTGCCTCCGGAAGCGGAGCGTCTTCCCGACGAACCCCTGGTCGTCGTCCTCGACGAAAGCACCCAGCGCAGCGTCGGCGAGCGCGGCGGCTCGATCAACATGCTGATGGGCAGCCAAAATGACATTCGCATGATGACCGTCTACGGTTATGCGAGGCTGGTGAGATATGACCGCAACCTCGATCTGCAGCCCGACATCCTGCTGAATTACGAAAACGAGGGGAACCGGGTCTTCACCTTTCATCTGCGACCCGGTCACAAATGGTCGGACGGCTCGTCTTTTACCGCCGAGGATTTCCGCTATCAGTGGGAGGATTATCTCACCAATCCCGACATGGAATTCGGCGCATTGGAGCCCGCCTTGTTTGCCGAAGGCAAACCACCGCGGTTCGAGGTCATAGATCCGCTCACGGTTCGCTATACCTGGGACACTCCGAACCCTCTGTTTCTGCCTGCTCTGGCCGGCGCTCGCCCGCTCGACATTTATAACGCCTCAGCCTACCTGAAACTGTTCCACAAAGATTATGCCGATCCGAAGGCCCTGGAAGCGGCGGTGGCGGCCGAAGGGGTCAAGGACTGGCGCGCCCTGCAAATCCGCCAGGGCCGCAGCTATCGCCCCGAAAATCCGGATCTGCCGACGTTGCAGCCATGGCGAAATACGACGTCACCGCCGTCAAGCCGGTTCATATTCGAGCGCAATCCCTACTATCACAAGGTCGATCAGACCGGCGCCCAGTTGCCCTATATCGATAGGATCAATCTGAATATCGTCGAACCTTCAATTATCGCGGCAAAGACGGGCTCGGGAGAATCCGATCTGCAGCAGCGCTACCTGCGCTTTGAGGATTTCACCTTCCTGAAAGCTGGCGAGGAAAAAAACAACTACACAGTGAGACTGTGGGTCGCCGGCGTTGGGTCAGCGATGGCACTTTATCCAAATCTGAACAGCGCCGATCCTATGTGGCGCGACCTGATGCGCGATGTCCGCTTTCGTCGCGCGCTCTCTCTGGGGATCGACCGCAGCCAGATCAATCAGGTCTTGTTCCTCGGCCTTGCCAAGGAAAGCGCCTACTCGGTGCTGCCGGGAAGCCAGCTCTATCGCGAGGAGTTGGGCAAGGCTTATGCCGAATACGACCCCGACCGGGCCAATCAATTGCTCGATGAAATCGGTCTCAAGCGGTCGGAGCGGGGCGGCGTCCGGCTGCTCCCCGACGGAAAGCCGATGGAGTTGATCATCGAGACCGCTGGAGAAAGTACGCTACAGTCGGATGTGTTGGAGTTGATCCGCGACGACTGGGCCAAGCTCGGTATCAAGTTGTTCACCCACGCTTCCCAGCGCGAACTATTCCGTAGTCGCGTCGCCGCCGGCTCGACGGTCATGTCAGTGTGGGCCGGTGTCAACAATGGCGCACCGACAGCCTCCAACAGTCCCGAGGAGTTCGTTCCCTCAGACCCATATCAGCTGCAATGGCCGGCGTGGGGCAGCTACGTGGCGACGCGCGGACAGTCCGGCGAGCCCGCCGACATGCCCATGGCTAAGCGTTTGACGCAGCTGTACAAGGACTGGCTGACAGCCGAGGAGGATGCGGCCAAGCGCGGCATCTGGAACGAAATCCTCGACATACATGCCGACCAGATCTTCGCCATCGGGATCGTCACGGCGACGCTGGAGCCGGTTGTCGTTTCAAACCGCCTCAGGAATGTCCCCGAAAAGGCGGTCTCCGCATTCGACCCTTATGCCTATTTCGGCGTATACGAGATGGATGCCTTTTGGCTTGCCAACGCCGGGAAATAGCTTGAGAGCGTATTCAGGGGCGGGATAGTGCGGCGACGTGAGACGATCGACTCCGCGAGGCATTTCCGGCGCGTGAAGTCTGGGTGATCCGGATACGGCCAGAATAAAGACACGTTTGCATCGACGGAAGACGACTTCATGCTGGCCTATATCATACGTCGTATCTTGCTGATGATACCAACATTGGCGATCATCAGCGCCCTGATTTTCGCCATCATAGAAGCACCGCCGGGCGATTATATTGAGAGCTATATCGCCGAATTGCAGGCGTCGGGCGAGTCGGTCGACAGTGCCCGCATCGAATACCTTCGCAAAGAATACGGATTCGATAAACCACCGGTCCAGCGTTATTTTTACTGGGTCGGCGGAATGTTTGTCGGCGACTTCGGCTATTCGTTCGCGTACGAGCTTCCCGTCACCGACGTCGTTGGAGACAGACTTTTTCTGACTGTCCTCGTTAGTTTTGTCACGATCTTGTTTACTTGGGTGATCGCGTTTCCGATAGGGGTGTATTCTGCGACCCATCAATATAGCTGGGGAGACTACGGCTTCACGTTTCTTGGACTGCTCGGCCTGGCAGTGCCGAATTTCATGCTGGCGCTGGTCCTGATGTACCTCGCCAACGTCTGGTTCGGAACGTCGATTGGCGGCCTGATGGATCCGAAATTTGTCGGCGAGCCCATGAGTTGGGCAAAGTTCGCTTCCGTGCTCAGCCACCTGTGGATTCCGGTTATCGTTATCGGCACCTCGGGAACCGCGGGCATGATCCGGCGCATCCGTGCCAATCTCCTCGACGAGTTGCAGAAGCAGTATGTCGTCACCGCCCGGGCCAAGGGCCTGCATCCGTTCCGGACGCTGGTAAAATATCCGCTTCGGATGTCGCTGAATTTTTTCATCGCCGACATCGGGTCCCTGTTGCCGGCTATTATTTCCGGCGCCGAGGTGACTGCGATCGTTCTGTCGCTGGAGACCACCGGGCCACTGCTCATCGAAGCGCTGCAAACCCAGGACATGTACCTTGCCGGCTCGTTCCTGATGTTCTTGTCATTCCTCACGGTGGTCGGCGTTCTGATCTCCGACATCGCCCTTGCCTATCTCGATCCCCGCATTCGCCTGGCCGGGGGGCGTACAAATGACCGTCGCCGAAAGAGGGGAGGACCTGCCCCACACCGTTTCCGAAAAGCCGTTCGATCCCGAGGCGATCTACAGCTACACCGACGCGCAACGCGCCTTGTTTGAAGCGTCGCAGTTGCAGCTCATGTGGCGAAAATTCTGTCGTCACCGCCTTGCACTGGTTTCGCTGATTTTCCTGGCCCTCTTGTATTTTACAACGCTGATTTCCGAGATAATCGCTCCCTACAATCTGCACAGCCGGCATATCGAGCACATCTATGCCCCGCCTCAATCCGTCCATCTGTTTCACAATGGTGCGTTGCGGGCGCCGTTTGTCTACGGCACCAGTTATCAGCTGAATATGGAGAACCTGCAGAAGGAGTATACGATCGACCCCGACAAAATCGAGACGATACGCTGGCTATGTCGCGGCGATTCTTACAATTTTTGGGGCCTGTTCGAATCGGACTTCCATATCTTTTGCCCTGCCGAGGACGGCACGCTTTTCCTCCTCGGCACCGACCGACTCGGCCGGGATATTTTCAGCAGGATCATTTACGGCGCACGCATTTCCCTGACGATCGGGCTTCTCGGGACGATGGTGAGCCTGGTGCTGGGGATCATCATTGGCGGAATCGCCGGCTACTACGGCGGTCTTTTCGATATTCTATCGCAGCGCCTGATCGAAGTTATCCAGTCGATACCGTCGATACCGCTCTGGCTCGCATTGGCGGCGATTCTGCCGGTTACCTGGCCGCCGCTTCTGGTCTATTTCGGCATTACGGTCATTCTCGGCCTGCTTGACTGGACCGGGCTTGCCCGAACCGTGCGCTCGAAGTTGCTGTCGCTTCGCGAAGAAGATTACGTCGCGGCTGCCCAGGTGATGGGCGCCAGCAGCTCACGCATCATCGGGCGCCACCTGGTCCCCGGCTTCGCCTCTCATCTCATCGCCGTCGCGACCCTCGCGGTTCCGACGATGATCCTCGGCGAAACCACATTGAGCTTTCTCGGCCTCGGCCTGCGACCCCCGATCACCAGTTGGGGCGTGTTGCTGAACGAGGCGCAAAACATCAACGCGGTCGCGATTTATCCATGGCTTATGTGGCCGGTGGTCCCGGTCATCTTCGTCGTTTTGGCCTATAACTTCATGGGAGACGGCATGCGCGACGCGGCAGATCCCTATAAATGAATACGGCGACGACAACTGATGGGCTCTTTCGATCCGGACGGCAAACGCTAATATTGCCGGCGGAAAGCCCTGAGGTGGCTCCTCGTGGACGATAAACTCGATCCAAATCTATTCAGATACATCTGGACGCACTCGCGGCCCCAGCAGATCTGGATTCTGGCCATCGTCCTGCTGTCGATGCCGACTTATTTCCTGTCGCTGAATATCCCCAAAGACATCATCAACGGCCCGATCCAGGGTATCGGATTTGAGACGCCGGGTGCCACGACCGATGTCCTGCCGGTCACGATCGGCAATCCGTTCGGCGATCAATCCGTCACGATTTTCAGCGGCTTCGAGGTCGATCGTATTGGCGCCTTGATTGTGCTCAGTCTGGCGTTCGCCGGCTTCGTGATCATCAACGGGCTCTTCAAGGTCTATATCAACACCTTCAAGGGGCGCCTCAGCGAGCGCATGCTGCGCCGCCTTCGCTTTCAACTGATCGACCGCATCCTGAGATTCCCGCTGGCGCATTATCGCCGACTGCGGAGTTCCGAAATCGCAACCATGATCAAGGATGAAGTCGAGCCTTTGGGCGGCTTCATCGGCGAGGCTTTCGCCCAGCCCGCGTTCTTGGTCGGACAGGCGCTGACCGCGCTCTTGTTCATCATGCTTCAAAGCTGGATGCTGGGATTGGTAGCGATTGCCGTCTTGGTCGTGCAGACGGCACTGATCCCGAGACTGCGGGCGCGACTGCGCGTATTGGCCAGGGAGCGCCAGTTGGCCGCTCGCGCCCTTGCCGGCCGCATCAGCGAAACGGTCGACGGCGCCATTGATATTCGGCTCAATGACACGACCAATTTCGAGCGTTCCGATCACGCCTCGCGCCTGGGCACCTTGTTCTTTATTCGTTTTGTTTATTACAAGCTGAAGTTTCTGATCAAATTTCTCAACAACTCTCTCGCCCAACTCACGCCTTTCATATTCTATTTGGGCGGCGGTTACCTCGCCATTCGCGGCAACATAGATATCGGCCAGCTGGTCGCGGTCATTGCGGCGTACAAAGAATTGCCGGCTCCGATAAAGGAGCTGATCGATTGGGACTACATGCGTCTCGACGTGCAAGTGAAATATGCGCAGGTCTACAGTGTGTTCGATGTTTCTCCGCTGGAGCCTGCCGACAGCCACGCGCTCCACCTCGACCGCGCACCCGGCTTCCGGGGGAATATCGTCTTCCGCCAGGTCAGCTCTCTCGACGATTCGGGCAATGCGATCCTCAACGACGTCGATGTGACTATCGGCCTGAAAGAGCGCGTCGCGCTCATCGGCCCGATTGGCGGCGGCGCGGAGGGCCTGGTCGACTTGGTCCTGAGGATCGCCACGCCGACTGCGGGAACCGTTACAATCGGCGATGTGCCTCTGCCAACACTGCCTGAATGGCAGCTCGGTCGTTGTATCGGATATGCCGGCGCCGAGCCTTTCTTTTCCCAGGGGACGACCAGGGATGCCATCCTGAGCGCCCTGCGACATGCGCCTTCGACGCCGGCGCCGGAAGAGTTGGCGATGAGCGCCCTGCACCTCAAGGAGGCGGCCGCCTCGGGAAATCCATCCTTCGATCGGCAGGCAGACTGGATCGACTATGAAGCGGCCGGGGTTGAAAACGCCGACGAATTGCTGACGCGTATCGTCGCCCTGCTCCGCCTCGTCGGACTGGAGGACGATATCTACGCTCTCGGCCTGCGCAGCAAGCTCTCGGAGGCCTGGGGCAGAAGCCGCGATGAGATGTTCTTGCGCGCCAGAAAGATGTTTCTCGAGCGTCTGGCGGCAAGCGACAACGCGGCCGATGTCGAGCCCTTTGTGCCGACCAAATTCAGCATGCACTCGTCGCTCCTCAACAACCTTGTTTTCGGCACGATTGCCACGCCGGAGTTCAGCTCGGACGATATTCCCGAAAATTCGCCGCTGTGGGCCGTCCTTGCAGAAGACGGAATTGACGCACGTTTCTATGAGGTCGGACGCGAGGCGGCGTCGATCATGGTCGACCTGTTCCAGGATGTCTCCGACAATATGACAATTCTCGAACGACTCGACCTGATCGATCCCGACGAACTCTCCGAGTTCGAAGGCGCGTTGCGCCGGTCGGACGGGGTTGAGTTCGAGAAGGTGGCGGCGGAAGACAAACGGCGATTTATCCGCGTTGCCTTCGGCTACGCCGAGCCGCGCCATCGATTGGGTCTGGTCAACGACGAATTATGCAAGGCTGTGGTTGCCGCGCGCCTAGAGTTCGGCAACCGCTTGCCCGACGATCTTGCAGCGATCTACACCGTCCACGATCCCGACAAGATCGATCCGGCAGACTCGTTGCAAGACAACATCCTGTTTGGTCGCATAGCTGACGAGCGCTCGGGAGCGGTCGATCGCGTGCGTGCGCTATTGCGGGAGATTTTGGAAGAATTGGGGCTTTCCCGCGCAGTCATCGAGCTTGGGTTGGACTATGATATCGGTACCGGCGGTCGTCGTCTTTCATTGTCCCAGCGCCAGCAGCTCGGCTTGGCGCGCGTGCTGCTGAAGCGGCCGCAGCTTCTTATTGTCAACCGCGGCCTGAGTGCGCTCAACGCGCGCAATGTAGAAAAAGTGATTAATGGGGTGCTCGATTTATCAAGGTCCGAAACCGATGGTTTCGGGGTATTATGGGTCACGGCAACGGAATCTCACTCGACCCTGTTCGACAGGGTTCTGACTTTTGACCGGGGGGCGCTGGTCGCCGATGAGTCGCCCAATCAGTCGCGTCCGGCTGCGTGATGCAGATACGTGCTTTCGGGAAGGGCTAACCGCGGATTGCGCCAAGTGGAGGAGAGGGGATGAGCATCGAGACCTACGCGCAGGCAATGATGAAAGTGCCGCTGTTCGCGAATGTTGCTCCCAAGCGCCTCAAGCTCCTTGCCCTCGCCTCTTCATGCGTTTTGTACAAGAGCGGCCAGGAGATATGCACCCAGGGCGAGGAAGGCGACGCCGCCTACATCCTGATCTCCGGCGAAGCCGACGTGACCATCGACAGCGGCCATGGTGTCACCAAGGTAGCGAACCTCAAAGCCAACGATGTCGTCGGCGAGCTATCTATCTTGCGTGACATGCCGCGAAGCGCCACGGTCACCGCGGTCACCGATGTCACGACACTGCAAATAGGAAAGCAGGACTTTCTCAACTTGCTCAGCGAGTTTCCCGATGTCTCAATTGAAGTCTCGCGCAGTCTGGCTGAACGGTTGGTGACGACCACGAACGAACTTGCGGAAGCCCGCGCTGCCTTGCAAGCGGCCGAATAAGATGCGCCCGGACCTTGGTTGTGCCGCTCTTGCCGCCGGCGATCTCAGCCTCCGTGTTCCGCAGAAGTGGCATTGATGGTCGCTCACCTGCGTTGAAGCAGCAGAGTCAACAGACCGCCTGACCACAACAGCATACCCGATCGCCTCGCGGGAGTGACGTGCCCGGGCCATGGAGGAGGCTAGAATTTCGCAAATGCCTTCGCGTTTGAGATTGGGCGAGTTGATCGGCGAAAAGCCGACGTACGATTTGCCAGGCCGCGTGCTCGCCACCATCGAAACGCAAGAAAACCGCGGCGAGATCCTGGTCAAGCTATTTCAGATTCTCA
>Ga0075327_1000414_pt1 | contig 12040 bp, 16 predicted proteins | sample MayberrySE_Catta_2_FD_120056 | JGI IMG/M metagenome (GOLD analysis project Ga0075327, IMG submission 120056) | Natural and restored wetland microbial communities from the San Francisco Bay, California, USA, that impact long-term carbon... | ecosystem: Environmental > Terrestrial > Soil >...
CGCGCCGCCCGGGGCGCGCGCGCTCCGCGACCTCGAGCCCGCGCAGCTGCCCGCGCTCGAGCGCGCGCTCGAGCCGACGCTGCTGCGCCGCGCGCGGCACGTGATCCGCGAGAACGCGCGCGTCGACGCCTTTCGCGCGGCGGTGCTCGAGGGCGCGCTCGGGCGCGCGGGCGCGCTGCTGCGCGAGGGCATGGCGAGCCTGCGGGACGACTACGAGGTGAGCGTCCCCGAGCTCGACGCGCTGTGCGCGCTCGGCGACGCGGCGCCCGGCTGCCACGGCTCGCGCCTCACCGGCGCCGGCTTCGGCGGCTGCACGCTCCACCTGGTGGAGCCCGCCGCCGCGGACGAGGTGGCGCGCGCGATCCGGTCGGGCTTCGCGCGCCGCTTCGGGCGCGAGCCGCCGCTCTGGAGCGTGCGCCCCTCGGACGGCGCCTCCGCGCTACGGCTGTGACGGCGTCTCGAGCGACGCGTCGGCCGCGTCGCTCGCGGGCTCGCTGCCGGGCACGCGCCTGCCGCCGCGCTTCAGCAGCAGGAAGCGGAGGTCGCTGCCGCGCCAGGCGTGGATCAGCACGCGCTCCTCGGCCTCTGCCGCGCGCGAGGCGCTGCGGAAGTCGTCGAGGCTCTCGATCTCCTGCGCGCCGAGCTTGACGACCACGTCGCCCTGCACGAGCCCCGCCTCGGAGGCGGGCGTGCCGCCCGCCACGAACGACACGTAGGCCCCCTCGCGGGTCGGCAGGCGCTGGCCCCGGTAGAGCCCCTCCGTGATCTCCTGGACCTGGAAGCCGAGGTCGCTGTCCGCCTCCGCCGGCTCCACCTTGGGCTGGGTCGCGAGCGTCGCCTGCACGGTCTTCGCCTTGCCCTCGCGCACGAGCGCGAGCGCGACGCGCTCGCCCGGGGTCGTCCGCGCCACCAGGCGCTGGAAGACGCCGAGGTCCTCCTCCTTCTCGGCCTCGATCGGCTGCCCGCCGAAGCGGGTGACGACGTCGCCGGCTCGCACGCCGGCCTTCGCGGCGGGCGAGCCGTCCGCGACGGAGTTCACGATCACGCCGGTCGTCGCCGGGATGCCGAGGTATGCGGCGAGGTCGCGGTCGAGCGGCTGGATCGAGACGCCCAGCCAGCCGCGCTCGACGCCGCCGTTCGTGATCTGGGCGAGCACCTCGAGCACCGTGTCCACGGGGATGGTGAAGCCGATCCCGCGGCCCTGGCCGCGCGAGTTGATGCCGACCACGCGCCCCTCGAGGTCGACGAGCGGCCCGCCCGAGGAGCCGCGGTCGATCATCGCGTCGGTCTGGATGAAGTCGTTCAGCAGCTCCGGGATCTCGAGGTTGCGGCCCTTCGCCGAGACGATCCCGAGCGAGACCGTGCCGTCGAGGCCGTAGGGGTTCCCGATCGCGAGCACCCACTGCCCGACGCGCACGTCCTCGACGCGCCCGAAGCGGGCCGCGGGGAGCGGATGCTCGGGGCGGATGCGGAGCACCGCGAGATCGGTCTGCTTGTCGTTGCCGAGGACCTCGGCCCGGTACGGCTGCTTCCGCCCGGAGACGCTCACCTCGACCTTCTCGGCGCGCTCCACCACGTGGTGGTTCGTGAGCACGAGGCCGTCGGCGCTCGCGATCACGCCCGAGCCGGTGACCTCGCTCTTGCGATCGTTCACCCGGACGATCGCCTGCACGAACACCACGGAGGGCTTCACCTGCTCGGAGACGGTGATGATCCGCTCCTCGAGCGAGGGGTCGGCCGCCGCGAACGCGGCGAGCGGAGCGAGCAGGAAGGGCAGGAGCCAGAAGCGTGCCATGGGCCTCCTCATCGGCATGCGGTTCGAGCGGCAGGAGCCGCGGCGTCGAGCGCCCGGCGGAGCGCCGCGGCGGCCTCGGCCGGATCCGCCGCCGCGAGGATCGCGCCCGTGACGGCGACGCCGGCGGCGCCCGCCTCGACGCACGCGCCGGCGTTCGCCGCCGCGATGCCGCCCTGGGCCAGCACCGGGAGCGCGCTCTCACGGGCGCCGCCGAGCGCCGCGAGGCCGAGCGGCGCGCGCCCGGTCGGCTTCGAGAGCGGGGCGAAGATTGGGGCGAGCTGGAGATAGGAGAGCGCGGGCTCCGCCGCTGCCGTGACCTCGTCCGGCCCGTGCGTCGACAGCCCGACGAGCTTCCCGGCGCCGAGCAGGCGCCTCGCGACGGCGGGCGGCGCGCCATCGAAGCCGAGGTGCACGCCGTCGAGCGCGGCCGCGAGCGCGACGTCGATGCGGCGGTTCACGAGCACCCGCACGCGCGGAGCGGCGCGCCGCGCGGCGGCGGCGACCGCGCCCGCGAGGGCGAGCAGCGCCTCCCCCTCGAGGTCCTTCTCGCGGATCTGCACCCAGTCCACCCCCCCGGCGACGGCCGCCGCGACCGCCTCCACGAGCGGGCGCCGCGACGCCCGTCGATCCGTCACCAGGCAGAGCAGCGGCCGCGCTCCGGCCTCCGCCCGCGTCTCAATACGTTGCAAGGCCGTCGAGCGGGCTCGAGGCCGTGGCGTAGAGCCGGCGCGGGATGCGGCCGGACTCGTACGCGAGCCGGCCCGCCTCGACCGCGAGCTTCATCGCGAGGGCCATCTTCACCGGATCCTTGGCGCCGGCGATGCCGCTGTTCATCAGCACCGCCGTGCAGCCGAGCTCCATCGCCACCGCGGCGTCGCTCGCGGTGCCGACGCCCGCGTCCACGATCACCGGGCACTCGACCGTCTCGAGGATGATCCGGAGGTTCGCGGGATTCCGGATCCCGAGCCCCGAGCCGATCGGCGCGGCGAGCGGCATCACCGCCACGCAGCCGAGCGCGGCGAGCCGCTGGCACGCGACCGGATCGTCCGTCACGTAGGGCATCACCTCGAAGCCCTCGGCGACCAGGAGGCGCGCCGCCTCGAGCGTGGCGGGCACGTCCGGGAAGAGCGTGCGGTCGTCGCCGATCACCTCGAGCTTCACGAGGCCGTGCTCGAAGAGCTCGCGCCCGAGGCGCGCGGTCGTCACCGCGTCCTCGACGGTCTTGCAGCCGGCCGTGTTCGGGAGGATCGTCATGCCCTCGGGCAGGGAGCCGAGCACGTTCTCGCTCTTCGGCTTCGAGAGGTCGACGCGGCGGAGCGCCACCGTGACGAGGTCCGCCCCGCTGGCGCGGGTGGCCTCGAGCTGGAGCGCGAAGGAGGCGTACTTCCCGCTTCCGACGATGAGGCGCGAGCGGAAGCGGTGGCTCCCGATCGCGTAGTGCGTCTCGGCGGGCGTCACCTCAGCCACCTCCCACGGCCTCCAGGATCTCCACGCGGTCTCCCGCGACGAGGCGCCGCGCCCCGTACTGCGCGCGCGGCACGACCTCGCGATTCACGGCGACGGCGAGCTTGCGGCCGCCGAGCCCGAGCGCTTCGATCAGCTCGGCGACGCACGCACCGACGCGAAGCGTGCGCGGCTCGCCGTTCACGCGGACCTCGGGGCCGGCAGACTGGAGGGCGTGGCTCACGACCGTCTCGTCGTCGATCTCGTCGTCGCGCTCGTCGTCGCGGGTGAGTCCAGTCGTGCCCGCGACCGACCGAAGGTATCGGAGGCCGACTTCGCGTCAAACTCGCCTTCGCTCGGCGACGCCGTGCGTTAGCCTCGCGCCGGCGCGGTTCAGGAGGGTGGATGAAGGGGGAGCGCCCGACGACGGCGAGCATCGACCTCGCGGCGCTGGCGCACAACTACGCCGAGGCGGAGCGCCTCGCGGCCGGCCGCGAGGTGGTCGCCGTCGTGAAGGCCGACGCGTACGGCCACGGCGCCGTGCCGACCGCGCGCCGCCTCGTCGCCGCCGGCTGCCGGCGGCTCGCCGTCGCGACGGTGGCCGAGGCCGCCGAGCTGCGCGCGGCCGCGGTGCGCGTCCCCCTCCTCGTGCTGGGCGGCGTCCACGACGCCGGAGAGGCCGACGACGCGGTGGCGCTCGGCCTCGTCCCGGTGCTCCATCACGGCGGGCAGGTGGCACTGCTCGCTCGTGCGGCCCGCGAGCGTGGGCAGCCGCTCGGCGTCGAGATCGAGGTCGACACGGGCATGGCGCGGATGGGCGTGCCGCCCGAGGACGTGGCGGCGCTCGCCGCGCTCTTCGCGCGCGACGGTGCGCTCCGGCTCGAAGGCCTCTACACGCACCTCGCGTGCGCGGACGAGGCGGACCTCGCGCCGACCCGGCGCCAGCTCGCGCTCTTCGCCGAGGTGGTGGCGGGGCTCCGCGCGCGCGGCCTCGCGCCGGGGCGCGTCCACGTCGCCAACTCGGCGGGGCTCCTCGCCTCGGGCGAGCTCGCCGAGGCGGTCCCGGCGGAGGTGAACGCGGTGCGGCCCGGCCTGCTGCTCTACGGCGTGCAGCCCTCGCCCGAGCGCGCGCCGCTCGCGGCGCTCCGCCCCGTGATGAGCCTGCGGACGCGCGTCGCGAACGTGCGCCACGTACGGCGCGGCGACCCGGTGGGCTACGGCGCCGCCTTCCGCGCCAAGCAGCGCGGCCGCATCGCGACGCTGCCGGTGGGCTACGCCGACGGCGTGCCCTGGTCGCTCGGCAACCGCGGGCAGGTGCTGCTCCGCGGGCGCAAGGTGCCGATCGCGGGCCGCGTCTCGATGGACCTCGTGACGCTCGACGTGGGCGAGCTGCCGGTCGAGATCGGAGACCCCGTGGTGATCTTCGGCGTGAGCGCGCCGCCCGAGCGCGACCGCCTGCCGGTCGAGGAGCAGGCGGAGGCGGCGGGGACGATTCCCTACGAGCTGCTCGTGCGCGTGGGCGGCCGGGTGCCGCGCGTGCTCGAAGCGGAGCAGTGAGACGGCCGGCGATTCCGTTAGGTTCCCCGGCCGTGAACGCCTCCGCTGCCGCCCGCACCTCCGCGGCGCCGTCCGAAGTCGCGGCGCTCTCGGGCATCTGGAAGTCGTTCGGCTCGCGCGGCGTGCTGAAGGGCGTCGACCTCGAGGCCACTCCCGGCGAGATCACCGTCGTGCTCGGCGGCAGCGGCAGCGGCAAGTCCACCATGGCGCGCATCCTGCTCGGGCTCGAGCCCTACGACGCGGGCAGCGCCCGGCTCTTCGGGCGCGACGTGAAGGGCCTCGGCCGCGACGAATACCGCGAGCTGATGATGAAGGTCGGCGTCCTGTTCCAGTTCGGCGCGCTCTTCGACTCGATGACGGTCGGCGAGAACGTGGGCTTCGCGCTCCGGCACGTGCAGGGCCTGCCGGACGACCAGATCCGGGAGCTCTGCCGCGAGAACCTGCTGATGGTGGGCCTGAAGAACGTCGAGGACCTGTACCCGTCGGAGCTCTCGGGCGGGATGCGCAAGCGCGTCGCGCTCGCGCGCGCGATCGCCCACAAGCCGAGCTTCCTCTGCGTGGACGAGCCCACCACGGGCCTCGACCCGATCATGTCGGACACGATCAACGAGCTGATCCTCCAGATGCGCGACCGGCTCGGCGCGACCGTGCTCTGCATCACGCACGACCTCACGGCGGCCTTCAAGATCGCCGACCGCATCGCGTACCTGTTCCAGGGCAAGGTGATCTTCTGCGGCACGCCCGACGAGATCCGCGCCTGCGAGGATCCCGTCGTGCGCCAGTTCATCTCGGGCAGCGCGCACGGGCCGATCTCCGGGGCGTAGGCGCAGTCGCTGCCTTGCCGAGCGGTTGGTACCGTGAGCGCCCTGCGAGGGCGGAGGCGAGCTCCGAACGATGCGTGTGCTGGTCGTCGGTGCGGGCGGTCGCGAGCACGCGCTCGCCTGGAAGATCGCGAGGAGCCCGCGCGTCGAGCGCGTGCTCGCGGCGCCGGGCAGCGACGGCATGGCGCGCGAGGCGGCCTGCTTCCCCGACGTGCGCGCGGGCGATGCCGCCGCGCTCGCCGCGCTCGCGCGGCGGGAACGGGCCGATCTGGTCGTGATCGGCCCCGAGGAGCCCCTCGCGCTCGGCGTCGCCGATCGCCTCCGCGAGGCGGGCCTCGCCGTGTTCGGTCCCTCGCAGGCGGCGGCGCGCCTCGAGGCGAGCAAGTCCTTCGCGCGCGCCTTCATGGCGCGGCACGGGATCCCGCACCCGCGCTTCGACGTGTGCGCCGACCGCGAGGCGGCGCGCCGCGCGGTCGCCGCACGCGGCGGGCGCTGCGTGGTGAAGGCCGACGGGCTCGCGGCGGGCAAGGGCGTCGCGGTCTGCGCGAGCGAGGCCGAGGCCGAGGCCGCGCTCGACGAGATGATGGCGCGGCGCCGCTTCGGCGCGGCCGGCGAGCGGGTCGTGATCGAGGACGTGCTCGTCGGCGAGGAGGCCTCGTACACCGCGCTCAGCGACGGCACCCACGTCGCGACGCTCGCCGCCGCGCAGGACCACAAGCGCGCGCTCGACGGCGACCGCGGCGAGAACACGGGCGGGATGGGCGCCTACGCGCCCGCGCCGCTCGTCACGCCGCTCGTCGAGAAGCGCGTCCTCGAGGAGATCGTCCATCCGACCCTCGCGGGGCTCGCGCGTGACGGCATGCCGTACCAGGGCGCGCTCTACGTCGGGCTGATGATCGACCCTTCGGGCGCGCCCTCGGTGGTCGAGTTCAACGTGCGCTTCGGCGACCCCGAGACGCAGGCGCTGGTCCTCGCGATGGAGGGCGACCTCGTGCCGCTCCTCGATGGCGCCGCGCGCGGCACGCTCGAGCCGGGCGCCGTGGGCGTGGCCGGCGCGGCGGTGTGCGTGGTGCTCGCCTCGGCGGGGTACCCGCGCGCGAGCGAGAGCGGGCGGCCGATCGAGGGGCTCGAGGCGGCCGAGGCCGACCCCGACGTGGTCGTCTTCCACGCGGGCACGAGGCGCGCGGGCGCCGCCTTCGTGACGGCCGGCGGGCGCGTGCTCGGCGTCGGCGCGCGCGGCAGCGACCTCGCCGCCGCGCGCGCGCGCGCCTACGCGGCCGTGGCGCGCATCCGCTTCGCGGGCATGCAATGGCGCCGCGACATCGCGGGCCGGCGGTGAGGGAGACACTCTCGCTCGAGGCAGCGCTCGAGCGCGTGGCACAGGGGGGGCTCGTGGCGTTTGCGACGGAGACGAGCTGGGGGCTCGGCGCGGACGCGAGCTCGGACGCGGCGCTGGCGCGGCTTCGCGCCTGGAAGGGACGCGAGGCCGCGAAGCCGGTCTCGGTGCTCGTCGCGGACGGCGCGGACCTCGCGCGGCTCGGTGCGCGGCTCTCGCCGGCGGCCGAGCGCCTCGCGCGGGCGTTCTGGCCCGGACCGCTCACGCTCGTGGTGCGCTGCGACGCGAAGCTCGCGGACGGCGTGGCCGGGCCCGGCGGCGCCGTGGGGCTGCGCTGCTCGCCGCATCCCGTGGCCGGGGCGCTCGCCGCGCTCGCCGCGGCGCGCCGCCTGGGGCCGCTCACCGCGACGAGCCTGAACCGCGCCGGCGCGCCGGACTGCCGCACGCGCGCGCAGGCCGAGGCGTGCGCGGGCGCGGAGATCCCGCTCGTCGCCGGCGCGGACGCGGGCGGCGGGCTCCCGAGCAGCGTGGTGGACGTCACCGGCGCGGAGCCCGTCGTGCTGCGCGAGGGCGCCGTCTCGAAGGCGGCGCTCGCGGCGGCGCTCGGAGCACCCGCGTGACCGACGTGAAGCCCTTCCGCGCGCTCCGCTACGCCCCCACCATCGAGCTCTCGCGCGTGCTCGCGCCCGTCTACGACGTGGTCGCGCCCGAGGACCGCCCGCTCTACTGGGAGCGCGATCCGTACAACGCGCTCCGCCTCGAGCTCACGAAGCGCGTCGAGGAGGAGGCGGAGACCGACTACGCGGAGACGTCCGCGCGGCTCGCGGAGTGGCGGCGGGCGGGCGTCCTCGTGCGGGACGCGGAGCCCGCGCTCTACGTGCTGCGCCAGCGCTTCGCGGCGCCCGACGGCCGGCGCCTCGCGCGCACCGGCTTCCTCGCCGCGCTCCGCCTCGAGGACTACGCGAAGCGCATCGTGCGCCCGCACGAGCGCACGCTCGCCGGCCCGAAGGCCGACCGGCTCAAGATCCTGCGCGCCACGCGCACGAACCTGTCGAGTGTGTTCCTGCTCTACGACGACCGGAACAGCGCGCTCGACCCCGTCTTCGAGACGGCGCTCGCGAGCGCGGACGCCGTCGAGGCCCGCGACGACGCCGGCATCGTGCACCGGCTGGCGCCGCTCCGCGACGCGGGCGCCGTCGGCCGCGTCGAGCGCTTCCTGGCCGAGCGCCCGGTGGTGATCGCCGACGGCCACCACCGCTACGAGACGGCGCTCGCCTATCGCGACGAGCGCCGCGCCGGGGGCGAGCGCGACCCCGAGGCGCCGCACGAGCGGATCCTCGCCTACTTCGCGAACGCCTTCGCACCGGGCAGCCTGCTGCTCCCGATCCACCGGCTGGTGCGGAAGGGTCCGGCGCCGGGCGACGCGGTCTGGCGCCGCCTCCGCGGCTGGCAGCAGCGCGAGGTCGCGCTCGCCTCGGCCGAGGCGCTGCCCGCGGCGCTCGAGGCGCAGCTCGCGCCGCTCGCGGACCGGCACGCCTTCGCCGCGGACGACGGGGCGGGGCGGCTCCGCATCTTCTCGCGGCCCGCGGACGGCGAGCTCACCGTGCGCGTGCTCCACCGCGAGGTGCTGGACGGGCTCCTCGGCCTCGACGAGGCGGCCGTGCGCGACGGCGCGGTCGACTTCCCGAAGTCCGCGCTCCAGACGGCGCGCGACGTGCGGAGCGGGCGCGGCGCGCTCGCGCTCTACCTGAACCCCCTCCGTCCCGACGACGTCTTCCGGGTGACCGAGGCCGGCGAGACGCTTCCGCAGAAGTCGACCTTCTTCTACCCGAAGCTCCCCACCGGCCTCCTGTTCCGCAGCCTGGAGGGCGTTTGAGCTGGAGGCCCCGCGTGCGCCCGGCGGGGCGCCCCCGCGATCCGGCGCGGGTCGGGCGTGGGATCGGGCGCGTGCTCGGCGAGCTCGGCATCGACCTCGAGCGGAGCCTGCGGGTCGATCGGGCCTTCCGGGACGCGCTCGGGCCCGAGCTCGCGCCGCACTTCGAGCTGGTGGACGTGCGCGGGCGCACGCTCGAGGTGCGCGCGAGCTCGCCCGTCTGGAGCCAGGAGCTCGCGCTCCGGCGGACGGAGGTGCTGGCCCGGCTCGGCGCGGCGCTCGGCGCCGAGGCACCGACGGAGCTCCGGCTCCACGTGCGTTAGCATCGGCCCCGATGCGGGAAGGCGGCGACGCGGCCTCGATCCCGGGCGCCCCGGGGCTCGTCTGCGACTTCTGCGGCGAGCGGGTGGCGAGCGTGCGCCGGGTGGCGATCGACCAGGGCTACGAGCGCCTCCGGACTCCGCACAAGGAGCGCTACGCCTGCGCCGCCTGCTCCGAGAACAAGGAGCGGGAGCGGCGCGGCCTCGCCCGTTGACCGGAGGCGGGGGCTCGCGTAACCTGCACGCCCGTTTTCCGCGGCTCTAGGCCAGCGATTTCTCGACGGTTTCTCGACGGAATCCGGCGGCGCGGGGAGGCTCTCCAGCATGGTCATCATCCGTCTCACGCGCGCCGGCAAGCGCAACCGCCCGTACTACCGCGTCGTCGCGGTCGACCACCGCGCGAAGCGCGACGGCCGGCCGCTCGAGCTGCTCGGCACCTACGACCCGCTGCCGACGCCCGCCGCGATCTCGCTCCGGAGCGACCGCATCGAGGCGTGGCAGAAGAACGGCGCGCGCCTCTCGCCGGCCGTGCGCTCGCTGGTGCGGCGCGCGCGCAAGCAGGCGCCCGCCGCCGCGCCCGAAGCCGCGCAGGCGCAGGCCTAGTGCGATGAGCGAGTCGAACCCGAGCGCCGAGCTGGTCGCGTTCGCCGCCCGCGGACTCGTGGGACAGGGGGACGCCGTCCGCGTCAACGTGCTCGAAGGCGGCCGCCTGCTCGAGCTCGAGACCGCGGAGGAGGATCGCGGCCGCGTGATCGGTAGACAGGGCCGCGTCGCGAAGGCGATGCGCGCGGTGCTGGCGGCGTCGCGCCACGGCCGCGACGTGCGCCTCGACATCGTGGACTGAGGAGGCACCGAGACGTCACAGCCGGAGCGCGCGCGCGTGGTGCTCGGCCGCGTGGTCGGTGCGCACGGCATCCGCGGAGAGGTCCGGGTCCGCTGGCTGGGAGATGGTCCCGAGAACCTGCTCGGAGCGAAGCGAGTGGAGCTGGCCGACGCGCGGGGCATGGAAGACCCCGCGCCGCTCGGCTGCGAGATCGAAGGAGGAGGACGGGGTCGAGCCGGGGAGGTCCGGCTGACATTGCGCGGGGTCGTGGGACGCGAAGCGGCCCAGGCGTTGCGCGGCCGCCTCGTGCTCGTCGAGGCGAGCGCGCTGCCGCCGGCACCGCCGGGCGAGGTCTACGGCTACCAGCTCGTGGGCTGCCGGGTCGAGCTGCCCGGTGGCGAGGACATCGGCCGCGTGCGCGAGCTCTGGCATGCGCCGGCCCAGCCCGTGCTGGTGGTGGCCGGCGACGACGGGCGGGACCGGCTGATTCCCCTCGCGCCGGCGCTCGTGCGCCGCGTGGACCTCGCGGCGCGCCGCATCGTGATCGAGGACCTGCCCGGGCTCACCGAGCCGGTCTGACGTGGAGCGCGGGACGCCCGGACCTCCAGGGAGAAACGAGGATGCTCCGGATCGACGTGATCACGATCTTTCCGGAGCTGTTCGAGGCGTTCCGCAGGACGAGCGTGCTGGGCGGCGCGATCGAGCGCGGGCTCCTCGAGCTGAGCGCGCACGATCTGCGGAGCTTCACGCGGGACCGCCATCGCACGGTGGACGACATCCCCTACGGCGGGGGCCCCGGAATGGTGATGAAGCCCGAGCCGCTGGTGGAGGCGATCGAGGCGCTGGCCGGACCGAAGGGTCCGGAGCGAAAGGGACGGGTGATCTTGATGACGCCGCAGGGCGCGCCCTTCGACGGACCGCGGGCGCGGGCGCTGGCCCGCGAGGAGCGGCTCGTGCTGGTGTGCGGGCGCTACGAGGGCGTCGACCAGCGCGTCGTCGAGCTCGCGGTGGACGAGGAGCTCTCGATCGGCGACTACGTGCTGTCGGGAGGCGAGGTGGCGGCGATGGTGGTCTCGGAGGCGGTGTCGCGCTTCGTGCCCGGCGTGCTCGGCAACCCCGACTCCACGCGGAGCGAGTCCTTCGAGAGCGACCGGCTCGAGGCTCCGCACTACACGCGGCCGGTCGAGTACCGCGGGCTCGCGGTGCCCGAGGTGCTGCGCTCGGGAAACCACGCGGAGATCGCGCGCTGGCGCCACGCGCGGGCGCTGGAACGAACCCGAAGCCGTCGGCCGGACCTGCTGACGGAGGGAGAGGAACGATGAACCCGTTGGAACTGATCGAGCGCGGCGCGGGGCGCCCGCTCCCGCCCTTCCGCTCCGGCGACACGGTGCGCGTGCACGTGAAGATCCGCGAGGGCGACAAGGAGCGGACGCAGGTCTTCGAGGGCGTGGTGATCCGCCGCCGGCGCGGCGGCGCCTCGGGCTCCTTCACCGTGCGGAAGGTCTCCTACGGCGTGGGCGTCGAGCGCATCTTCCCGCTCGACTCGCCGAGCGTCGAGAAGATCGAGATCAAGAGCCGCGGCCACGTGCGGCGCGCCCGCCTCTACTACCTGCGCGAGCTCAAGGGCAAGAAGGCGCGGCTGCGCTCGAAGGTCCGGGACCTCTCGCTGCTCGTGCCCCAGGAGGGCACGGCGGGCACCGCGGCCGACGCGCTCGGCGAAGAGCCGGCGCCCGCCGCCGAGTCCGCGGAGCCCACGCCGGAGTAGCGCGCCGGCGCGGGCCGGCGGCTCAGGGCGCGCTCGTGCCCTTCCGGCCGAAGTCGTCCTCGAGCCGGACCACGTCGTCGAGCTCGGGCGTCGACACCTCGAGCAGCTCGACGCGCACGTCGGTGGCCTCGAAGCGGTGGATGCGCCCGGGCGCGATGCGGCGGTGCGCGCCGGGCCCGAGCTCGAGGACCTGCACCACGCCCGCGTCGTCCTCGAGGTGCAGGCGCAGTCGGCCGCGGACCACGTAGATCGACTCGTCCTTCGCGAGGTGCTTCTGCAGCGAAAGGCGCTTGCCCGGCTCGATCAC
>Ga0075327_1000417_pt1 | contig 12008 bp, 17 predicted proteins | sample MayberrySE_Catta_2_FD_120056 | JGI IMG/M metagenome (GOLD analysis project Ga0075327, IMG submission 120056) | Natural and restored wetland microbial communities from the San Francisco Bay, California, USA, that impact long-term carbon... | ecosystem: Environmental > Terrestrial > Soil >...
GCCAAGCAGGATAAAAAGAAAAATGTGTTACGACAAATATACGAAGGCATCGTCGGCGGCCTGTCCTGGCTGCTGGAAAATAAACCGCGTGACCAAGTCGCGACTACGACCCGCATCTCAGGGCAATTGTCCAATCCCGAGACCAGCACTCTCGATCTAACGCTGGGTCTGATTGAAAACGCTTTCTTCAAGGCCATCCTGCCAGGACTGGAACGCAGTCTGGAAACGGAACGTAGAACTAAAAAATGATTAATGTCCCTTCGGCCGTTTTTTTAGTCGGGAATTGCGCCCGGAGAGGGAAAAGCGGAAATTCCCGTTGACCAGCTTGAAGCGCAAGGTTGGCGAGTTTTGTTCCTTGCACCCCTGACCGATAGTCGACTACGGTTTACTTGTTTCCGCTAGGGGTTCCGCCGCTGCGGTCCATTCACGTAACTCGGTGGCGGACATCAGCTCTGGCGCCCGCACGTCTCGATAACCCCACTCATGGATGTCGACGAGAAACTGCGCGCGCGACAGCAAGGTACCGGCGCAAATGCGCTCGCCCGGGACGTTCTGGCCGATCTCGTCGGCAAATAATCCGACCAGATAACGTTGCACCCAATCGGGAATCTTGCTCCGTTCAGACGGATAAATGTAGCCGAACAGCGTCACGCAACTGAACAGCACGCGCCAGTGTTCGCCGAAACGGCGCAGCAACCGAGGCCAGTCCAGTTTTTCGCTCTGGGCACGCAACAAATGGGCGATATCGGCGCCGTCGTAACGCTCGCGTTCCAGGATGAACGCTTTTTGCCAAATGGATTCTTCCACCGGGCAGAAGCGCACAGCTCTGCCGAACGCTTCACCCGCCGGAGCGTAATCGAACCAAGTGGGATCGACCTTGCAGAGCCCGTTGCCCGAATTGAAGATGATGTCGACGAAGTCCACTCCGTCTTTGTCAAAGGCTTTACCGAGCCAATGGGCGAAGGTCTCCTCGGTACGGTAACCGGCCCGGTTGAGCGCCTCGAATGCCCGCTGGAGGTCGCTTCCGAGGATAAACAAATCCAGATCCTTAGTATCCCGCGATACCCCGGTAAAGTATTTCTGCGCGAAGGCGCCGCCAACGAGGACAGGAATCTTCCTTGCGTCGAGAATGTCGAGGGTGTCGCGGTAGAATTCGGCGGTGGGTTGCGATTCGGCCATATTCATCCCGACGCGGATGATGGGGCGGAGTCGGCGCGCCGCTTGCCGCTTGCCGGTAGCTCGATGATGCGGCACGGGGGACGGCCGGGAAAAGTTTTTTCCATGAGCTTCATGGCGACGTTGTAAACTGGTATGCCGCCGGTGGTTTTTCCCTCGGGTGTGCCGTGGTGCGCGTGACCGTGAAAGACCGCGGCGACCGGATAGCGGTTGAGCGGCTCTTCCAGGCGGCTCGAGCCAAGGAACGGGTAAATTTCCAGAGGCTCGCCGGTCACCGTGGCGGCGATCGGCGCATAATGCAGCAGCGCAATTCGCGACGGCGTGCGCAGCCGCGCCAAGGCTGTTTCCAGTTTGAGCGATTCGTCGATCGCCTCGCGCACGAATTGCTTGATGATCGGTTCGCCCCAGGGTTCGAGCAGGCGCGAGCCGAACCCACCAGGAAACCCTTTGACCCCGGCAAATCCGATGCCCTTAATTTCGCAAGCGTCCCCGTCGAGGATGGTGATGCCGCCATCCTTCAGGATGCTGATGATTTCATCGACCTTGCCTGACTCGAACTCGTGATTGCCGAGCACGGCGAGCATCGTGATGCGCTTGGCTGCATCGCCGATGTCCTTCATCAACAAGCGAGCTTCGTCCGGTAGCCCGTAGTCAATGATGTCGCCGCACAAAAGCAGAATATCGGCGGCGTCAGAGATTTCCGCAAATAGCGAGCGGAATTTGCCGTCTCCGCCGTTGTGGTAGTGCAAATCGCCTACAGCCGCGATGCGAATGGTTCGCTCTGCCATCGCCCTGTTCTGAGCAATTGATATGCCATCAGATCGGCTACGAACGTTGCAGTAAAATGTCGGGACCAGATAAGAGGCTAGGCGGAACTTTCTCGAATGGTTGTCGTCGGCCGCAAAGTAGGACAGCGGCTCGGCCGTGCGAAGGATTTAGCGTTCCTTGCTGGCTTTCATCGTAAGGTTGGACCCGAAGATCTGCTCTTTTGGATTGATCGTCCTGAGCTCCTGAGAATGACAATGCTCGAACGAGAGTCACAGTAGCTGTCACGCGGAAGGAGGGATCGGACCGGCGGCGCGATCTGCGGCGCCGGTCCGACGGGGAGGATAGAAGGAAGAACTTAGTCGGACGTGGAGGGAACTACGCGCCTTGCTGGTTTTCCCAGGTGCGAACCTGGCGCTCAGCTTCTTCCTTGCTGATGCCGTACTGCTTCTGGATTTTTCCGACGAGTTGATCGCGTTGGCCTTCGATTTGATCGAGCTCGTCGTCAGTGAGCTGACCCCATTGTTGCTTCACTTTGCCTTTGACTTGCTTCCAATTTCCTTTGACTTGATCCCAATTCATCTACGCCTCCTTCTTTTTGATTCCGACAACCTGCCATCAGGAGCAACCGTTGTACCAACGCCATTTGGCTCGGTTTCGAGCAACTTAGCCAGGCGTTTGTCCCAGCCTTGCTAAGAAGAAGAAGACATCTGTCTTAGAATCGAGACAATCTGGCACTGCTCTCGCGAATGCCCGGCTTTACTGCCGGGCTGGGGCAGCAGTCTGTCCCAGTAGTGGGTCAGTGGCGACACGCCGATGCGTCACACTTCGAAGCGGAGCGGGTGAAAATAGGAAAGGCAATCCGCTACTCTTACGGCGAACCTCTGTATTCAGGCGACTTGCCGGCCTCAAGCGGATAGCTACGCCAATTTCCGCCGCGACTCGCCGCGCGAATAGTGCGACGAACGGCGGCAATTAGGCTTGGTATCTTTATTGCTCTCGCTAGTCGATGCCCAAGTGAGCGTGGCATAAAAACCGGGGGTCATTATGGAATATAACGAGAATGAGAATATTCACGAAGCCCGATCGGAAGCGGCGAGAAAGGCGGAGAGAGCGCGTGAGCGCGCATCTGCCGCGGCGCAGCGGACGGCTGAAAAAGTCGGCGATCAAATGAAAACTTTCGCCGGTAAAATTCGCAATACCGGACCGCGAGTGGAATCGAAGATTCATGACACTGCGGAGCGGCTGGCGGAAAAATTCGAGCGTGGCGGTGAGTATTTCAGAGAAGGACATTACCAGGACACCGGCCGTAAGATCACGCAGTACATCCGCAATCATCCGGCGACGGCCTTGATGGTCGGAGTCGCCGCCGGTCTCCTGCTGGCGATCAAACGACGGCACTGATACAAGCGAGGCTCGCTATGGCGAACATCCCTGACGAAGAGTACCGAACCGATGGAATTGTGACACTGGTCGGCGGGATCTTTCGTGATGCCAGCGATCTGATTACCAAGGAACTGGCGGCCGCGAAGCTGGAAATGCGCGATGAGCTGAATAATGTCAAATCCACGGCCGCGCTGATGGGTGTGGGGCTGGTGGCGTTGCTGGTGGGTATTCTTTTGTTGGCGCTGGCAGTGGTTTACCTACTGCAAGAGTTCGCGGCGCTAGATCTGTGGGTTTGTTACGCGATCGTTGGCGGTTCGATCTCGCTGCTCGGAATCGTCATTTTGCTTTTGGGCAAGCAGCGCGCCGCGAAAACCAATCTGGTGCCGACAGCGTCGATCGAGAACGCGAAAGAGGATGCACGATGGATAACGCGCAAAGTGAAATACGAGCCGAGATAGAGTCGACCCGCGCGGGGATGGTGGAGAAGATTTCGACGCTCGAACAACGCCTGGAGGGCGCGATCACGGACGCCAAACGCTCCGTCGACCCCAAGTATCAAACGCAAAAGCGTCCATGGCTGATGACCGGATTGTCTCTCGCGGCGGGCTACGTGATGGGCCGCATTGTTTTTGGCAGGTCGTCACCTAAACCGCAGGTCATCGTGCCGGATAATTGGCCCGAGCGGGCCGGAATTAATCACCAAAAAGCCGGTTTGATCCATACTGTTTCGGGCATGGTGAGTGGCGTCGTTACGGCGGTGGGCGTTGCACTGGCACGCGAATTGGCATCTAACCTGCTGTCCAAACGTTACGGCCGGGAACAAGACGACGGCGCAAGTAGCTTAGGGACGGGATTCAACGACCGGCACTTCCAGTGAGTGCGACCGCGGAACTTTGTTGGACCGGGACCTACGGCGATTTGAACTTCGATGGACCTCGATACGGACCTACATTTCCAGCGCCGCATATGGACCGTGCAACGGATCGGCTGGTTGATTATCGGCCTGGTGATCCTTGCGACACTCATGGGTGCGTTCGGCAACGGCCTGTTGAGCCGCGTGTCTGCCAGCGGAAACGGGTTGCGACTCGAGTATGAGCGCTTTGGCCGTTTGCAGCAGCCGACCAGGCTGCATTTTTTGTTGCCGCCATCCAAACACGACGCTGAAGTCTCGCTGAGGCGCGATTACTTGGCAGCTTTCCAAATTGATCATATTACGCCGGAGCCGAAGGAAGTGGCTCCCGCCGGGCCGTGGCTGACGTATCGTTTCGCTGGGCCTGGACCCCTCGCGGTGACGTTCGACGTCGTGCCGCTCGAATTCGGGCGGTTGCAAGGAAACGCGGCGATCTCACCCAGCATTGCGTTGGCTTTCCAACAATTCATCTATCCATAGAGAAATGGACGCCGTCCTTCGCGCCGCGGTGATTTATGGTTTTTTACTGATCATTTTTCGCATCGCCGGGGAGCGCACGCTGGCGAGCCTCACGACATTTGACTTCGTCTTGCTGCTGATTATCGCCGAAGCGACCCAGCAGGGCCTGATCGGCGACGATTTCTCGGTGACCAAAGCGTTGCTGCTGATCACGACCTTGGTCGGGATCGACGTTGGGCTCTCTTTACTCAAGGACCGTTCGCGGTTGTTGCACAAACTTATCGAAGGAGTTCCGCTGGTGCTGGTGGCGGACGGCAAAGTACTCGCCGATCGGATGCAACGAGCGCGCGTCGATGAAGAGGACGTGTTGCAGGCGGCGCGCGAACGTCAGGGAGTCGAGAGCATGGACCAGATCAAGTACGCCGTGCTCGAGCGCACCGGCGAGATCTCTATCATTCCCAAATAGCGAGGTCTCGGACCTCTCCGCCGAAGACAGGCGCTGTAGCATTCGGCGACACGGTGAAATGTTAAACCGATAGTTGAGACGATCGCGCTTCCGCATGCGAACGGCTCAGGGCCCGCAGTTCGGCGGCCGCACGTTCCAGCACCGGTTGCCACCTACCTTCATGGCTCTGGCGGAACAGGCGCATGCTCGGGTACCACGGGCTGTCATCGCGCTCTTTCATCCAGCGCCAGTCAGCCTCGGTGTGCAGCAGGAGCCAAACCGGCACGCCCAGAGCGCCGGCGAGATGGGCAGGCATCGTGTCGACGGAAATAAGCAAGTCCAGCGCGCGCAACAGTGCGGCTTCGTGCACCACGTCGCGCCAGTTCAAATGATTGATCGGGAGATGCTCGGTCTGGCTCAGAGCCGTACCGCGCTGGAAGGCGAACAGCTTCATGCCGGTGACGCTCGCCAGGGACGCAAGCTGAGGCAATGGAATCGAACGGCGCCGGTCCCAATCGCCGGCCGCCCAAACAATGCCGACGGCGAGACGGTCTCCTGTCGGCAGCGTTGATTTGGGGACGTGAAGATAGGGAGTTTCAGCGGGTATCGTCATCTGATTCGTACGCAGGGCGTACGGCAGCTCCATGATTTCGATATCAACGTCGTAGCGCGGCAGGTGGCCGTTACCGTCTGCTGGAACCAGCCGATCAATCGCCGGCATGGTTTGCAGCAGTGGAATCAGCTCGGATTGCGCGGAAACGATGACTTGAGCGCCGAGTGCTTTGACCAGCGGAGCGTACCGGATGAATTGAATGGTGTCGCCGAGACCGCGGTGACACCGGACGAGCACGCGTTTGCGGCTCAGGGATGCGCCGTTCCAGACCTGTTGAAAGTGACGCGGGCGACAATCTTTCGAGACGGATTCTAATCCCCGTACTCGGTCGCTGATCCGCCACGCCGCTTCGAACTCGCCGCGCCGCATGTGCTCGGCCCAAAATCTAAAGGCATCGTCGTTGCGAAATGCCGTTAAACCAGCACCGCCGCTCGTATCTATTGCAGATCCGGCCGGAGTCACTGATTCGCGTTCCCCGGAGCCTCCCGGGCTGCTTCTAGTCGCGCCTTCAGATAGGTTGCCAGATATTTCTGTGACATGTCTCGACAGCTTCCCGGTTCGTGAGAGTCGCAAAAATCCTGCCGCAGTTAAACAGCAATCTCTGGGCGGAAGTGGGCAAATGAAGGTGCTCTCAGCCGTAAGTCTGCGACAGGACCACGTGCAGTCCTTCTCAGATTTGGGACGGTGCTATTGGACGGATGTCTTAAAACGCAGCAACGTGATCGTCAGTCCGCCACAGGTTACAAACGCCGGCAGGCCACATGGAATCCAGGAATTTCAAGGGCATCTGGTTAAGGGTCTCGACCATTTACTAGGGCTAGTCTTCGGCAGGTTCATTCAATTGAGCGTGTCTAACTCTTCTGAATTGAATGATTTCACTGGCATGGTGCTTGCTCGCTTGTGCGGGGAGAAACTGATCGACTTACATTAATGCTGAGGAGGACACTATGAGCATCATTGGATGGATATTATTCGGCTTGGTCGTTGGCATCATTGGGAAGTTGCTAATGCCGGGGCGCGACCCGGGTGGGTTTGTCATAACGATTCTTCTCGGTATCGCAGGCGCACTACTCGGTGGTTTTGTCGGTCAGGCGCTTGGCCTCTACGAGCCCGGGGAGCCCGCTGGGTTTATCATGGCGGTGCTCGGTTCGATTGTCCTGCTCGCGATCTACCGCATGTTTGTCGGTAGACGCGTTTGAACGAATGGTGCTAGCAGCGACGCTAGGATGCGCGCGAATCAGGACTCGCGCGCAACTTTAGCCATGGCATGCGGCGAACGTTGCGCTACTCCACGTCGCTCTGCCAGTAGGCTTCGAGCGTAAAGGAGGCGGCGAGCATTCCGAACAGATAACCGACGGTTTCAAGAAAGCCGGGGAAACTCTGAATGGCGTGCCACAAAATACCAATAGTCAGTAAATCGGAAATCATCGGGCCGTAGATTAGCAGATCAACGAACTTAGCGCCATCATAATCGTAATTAATTAAAGCGGGCGAGCGCCCTGGGCGTCGCCCGCTTTTTTCTGGCCGTATAGCCACAGAAAGCCGGCGGCGCGCATTACAGCCCAGAAAGCGTGGACTCCGCCGGCTCGGTGGACGGGCCCGCGATCGATCAGAAGTAACGCGATCGATCAAAGTAGCGAAAGCAGATCGCCGGGGAGATCTCACGGACTGGACTCGCATCGAAGGTATGGTCTTCGATGCGAGAACAGGAAGAACTCAAAGGAATGTGTGGAATCAAGGGAGCACAGGAAAGCTGCCGGGGACGCGAGGTTTCGCCCGTCCCCAGCGACAATTAGAGAAAATCATTGACGAACGGCTGGGCGACCGTGCGGAGCTTGACCCTATTGGCGTTTCGGGCACTCCCTTTCGTGCGCTTCGGCGTCTTTTTTAAAGTTGAATTTTTGTCCACAAAAACTGCACTCGAATTGTTCTTTGCGCTCTTCCATTTGTGTGACCTCGGCGAAACCCCGTGCGTCTGTGCGGATCGGTTCTGCTGGGCTGCGTATCACCCGCGATCATAGCGATCGTGCCCCTGGAGCTTGACCATTTTGTTGTACAGCCCGATGATCAGCCAGGTGGGTACCCACTGCGCGATGAAGTTGCCCCACTTGCCGCGCCCCACAGTTTGGAAAGCGAGGGAAGCCGCCATTGCGGCTACCGCAATACCTAAATAGGCAGACGACGGTATGGCTCCGGTGTATTCTTCGACCGTTTTGGTAAAGCGGTCCTCCGCCTGATTGTTGCCGGAATACGATTGCGATTGTGTTTGCGTTTCCATGACTTCCTCCTGGTACTCGGTTGAGTTTCATTAGGTACGAGATAGCTTTGCTGGGGGACGGTTCAGAGCGCCTCAGGCTGGCAGAATATTTTCGGCGGGCCGTCTCCGACTTTGAAATGCCGCACTGGCCTCCTCGCCTATGAAGCAGAGCCTTGACAAAGGTGCGCGGCTTTCATTAGCGCACGCACCCCGTTGAGATTTAGAACGTCAGCTCTGCTCCAGTGTCGGCTATTTTTTCTTTTTCTTTTTTTTACTTCCCGATGACTTCTTCGCGGCACTCCGTTCGGAGCGTTTTTTTGTCGTCCTTTGGTCTTCCTCTTCGTTAGCCGCTTCCGCATCTATCAATCCATCCTCGCCTACCGCCTCGCTCAAGGTCATGTTCGACAAACAGGTACGGACAACTTCCAAATGTTCCTGCTCCTCTTCATAAGCCTTGGCGCATTGCTCGGCGAGATCCGCATGGCCCAGTTGTTCGGCCAACTCTTGGAGCATCTGCCAGCCGTCGTTGTCCGCCAATTCCGCGGTCAGCGCGGCTTGCAAGCTCTGCGCGACCGTGGTGCGCGGATCGCTGACAATTTGCAACACACCGTGAGACAGCACCCCGGCCACGTCGGCTGAAGGCGTTTGCACCGTGGCATCGCCTCCGAGCTCGACGATCGTCTGTTGCAGGAGTTTGAAATGCTCGAGCTCCTCATCGCAGATATGACGAAGATTTTCGACGGAAGGGGCATTTTCATCCGAGAGCGGCATGGCTTCGAGTTTTTGGATAAAGGATTCGTAAAGCCGGGTGCCTTGCCGTTCGAACGCCAGCCGCTCGCCAAGTTTGTCGAGAAGCACGGAGGTGCGATCGGCATCGGCGGATGGCTCCTGATCCGCCGAGATTGCCTCACCGACGACCACGGGGTTCGAGCCGATCGGCAATCCTTCATCGGAATAATCCGCGCGTTCGGCCGCCATCTCGGCGCCGTCGCCTTCCGTGCTGGGTGGGCTTTTTTTCGCGCCGTCAATCAAGGCGGCGCTCATTTCCGGATTGATCATAATCCCGGTGCGATTGAAAAGAACTTCCTGTTCGTTCACATGGGTTTCTTCACGGGCCGGCATAGGTCCTCCTTAAGCGACTTTCTTTTGCAGCTCTTTAATATCCGCCGTCTCTTCTGCCAACTCGGTCCCCGGCTTCCATCGATAACCCGCCGCGACCGTTTCGGACGGCGAACCATTCGAGTTGAGCTGAGACCGATACAGCTGGGAAGGCGAGTCGGACTCTTCCTCATCTTTATGGATGAATTGGGTGCCGCGCGCGCGCAGATCGACTTCTTCGCTCAGTGTTTTGCGGACAAACTCGCGATGGCTCCGGTATTCGATGGGCTCGGGCAGCGATTCGGGGAGAAACTCTGCGGGATCGCGGTTTTCGATCTTGCGGCAAGTTTCGAGCACGAAATGCAAGTGACCGAGCTCGTAGTCGAGGAAGCGTTCCCAAATCGCTTTCACCCGTGGGTTGGTCTCATAAGTGAGACAGCTATAGTAATTATAAATTTCGGTGGCCTCGTGCATTAGCCATTTTTCCATCCAGCTTTCTTCCGGATCGATAATAGACTCGTATTGCGTCACGTGCTGTTCCTCGATTGAGGCGATCTCGGCATAGAGCTGGCGCGCGATCGGATCGGCGAACATCGGGCCAATGGTCATGTAATAATCGTGGGTCTGGTGCTCACCCGCCATGATCGTGCCGGCGTTGAGCTTACTGATCGGCGCGGCCTGGGTGCGGTCGTAGCATTCCCGCAGATCGTCTTCCGGAGCGCGATGTTCGACGCTGGTGGGGCGGCCCGGCAAGATGTCGGTATAACTCTGCAAAATGTTGTTGGCGTCAGCGCCCATGACCCGGTCCATCAGTGCGGAGAAACGATACATATGATCAAAATCTTCGAGCAGGCCGAAACGATAGACCTGCGCGAGGTAGGGATCCGGCTCGTGTTGCGCCACGCTGGCGGTAACCTCAATCGCGACTTGCTCGAAACCGATGGTCGTTTCGAGCGGCGAAAGATCGGCCGGCAGCAGCCAGTTCACCATGGTTTGTTGATGCTGCTCGATGCGCCGCACGCGCGCCAGCGCGAGCTGCAAGTCTTTGTTCATGCGCGCGCAGGCGTGTTGAAAACGCAGCGCCTCGGACTCGATGCCGTTCATCAAAATAATCCGCACCCGGGTAAACGCGTCGTCATTCAATTTGCTCGTCGGCGTGCGCACGATATCGCGCCAGTTAAAAATTTGTTTATCCAGCGCGACGCCTTTTTCTTTCATCAGATCTAAGCTCACGATCATCTCCTTTCCTGGTTTGGGACAGATTGGCGGTATGTTACACAGTTCGAGCAATCCGGATGCCAGAAACATTCAACGTCGGAGCACTAAAGCTTCGGCGAATTCAATCTTGTTGTTGGCGGCGGTTCTCACTGAAAAATTCGGCGAGGATACTCGGCTTCCGAGATCTTTGCCACTGAGGTTTGGACAACAGCATTGCGTGGCCGCTCGCGCGGGTTTTTTGACGCGCCAAGTCTCGTTCGTAGATTGTTCGTCGGGGCCTCAATTAATAAGCTAGGCGCTGGCAAGATAAAGGTCAGGTGGTTCGGTCACCGGATCTTTTTTATCCTGTCCGTTATCTGGGTATGGATGAAGATCTTGTCCCACAAAGAAGACATGGAGAAGGACGTAAAAGAGTCTCCACCGAGCCAGGTTTTTGCTGGAATAATCATTGCGATTTCCGGTCTGGAATAATCCTTGCGCTTTACGGTGTTGGGGCATTTGGAGATAGCTTCTGGTGGTCCGACATCTCATGTGGAGAAAGTTCCGATGGCCATCGATGTAACCGGTCAGACCATTACAAGTTGGAACTCATTCATGCAGCTTTGTAATGCTGAATTCACCGGCAGGTGGCACTTCCGTGGCGTTCTCGACAACTGGGCATTGGAGACCGCGCTTGAGCGTGCGGCGCGAGACTGGCGCATCCCGATGAACGATCTTCCGGAGATCGAAAGAGCGCTCTTGCGCGAATTTAAGCGGGCCTATCCACCGGATGAGAGCACATTGTCGCCTGACGATAACGACACTCTCGGATGGTTGGCGCTGATGCAGCACCATGGTGCTCCGACTCGCTTGCTCGATTGGACCTATTCGCCCTTTGTAGCGGCATTCTTTGCGTTGGATGCTCTGTTGAGTTGTGGCGACTTCGAACGGAAGGCTGCTATCTGGGCGCTCTCTCACAGGCCGCTTGCGGGCGCTACGACACTCTTGCCTTCTGAGGCATTAAAGAAATGTTATGTCGAGTATACGACTACGCGAGACGGAGCGCCGTTTCGCGCGGTTTTTATGGACGCGGAGCCGCCGATCACGTTCGCGCCGATCGTGAATCCATTTCGTCTCCATGGCCGGCTGGTGTTGCAGCAAGGTGTTTTCCTTTGTCAGGGCAACATCCGGCGACCGTTTGAGGATAATCTGCTTGCGCTGCCGGGAGTTTTGGATGGCGGCAATCTCAGGAAAATCCTGCTTCCCTATGACATTCTATCCGACGCCTTCAGGAGTCTCCGTAGCATGAATATAAGCTACGCGACACTGTTCCCGGGGGTGGACGGTTTTGCTCGCAGTCTTCGCCATAGAATCGATTTTCTTCGCAATGCGGAGTTTGGGAATGAAACCAAATACTAACCCAAAGGTTTAAGTAATTCGCTGTAAGTAGCCGCAAGACGCAAAATGGCGGCTTGACAAGTTCCAGTGGTGTCATAGAGTACCGGGGGGAGACGTATACAGCCATGACGCTGAGGAAACATTCGCTGATGAGTTATCGCGGCCTGAGTAACTGGCCGCCGGCGTGGACCTGGCGAGGAGTAGGGGAGGGGAACAAGCAGCCGCGTGGCGAGGTGGGGGTTCTGCGCGAGGTTTTCTTGTCTAAGATCGAGCCGTGTTCGCAGATCTATTTGATCATCGAGCA
>Ga0075327_1000418_pt1 | contig 11986 bp, 10 predicted proteins | sample MayberrySE_Catta_2_FD_120056 | JGI IMG/M metagenome (GOLD analysis project Ga0075327, IMG submission 120056) | Natural and restored wetland microbial communities from the San Francisco Bay, California, USA, that impact long-term carbon... | ecosystem: Environmental > Terrestrial > Soil >...
GCGCACGGCGGCATCGACCAACTCCGCTACGAAGAGGCCCCGGACCCTGAAGTCATTTCGCCGAAAGACGTGATCGTAAAGCTCGAAGCGGCCGCGTTAAACCATATCGATATCTGGGTGCGTTTGGGAGCAACGGGTATGAAGATTCCGATGCCGCACATTCTGGGCGCGGATGGCGCCGGCGTCGTGGTCGAAACGGGCAGCGCAGTAAAAACCGTCAAAGCCGGTGATAAGGTATGCCTCTATTCCTTCACCGGCTGCGGCGAGTGCGAGTTCTGTCTCTCCGATCGAGATTTTATGTGTATCCGTGTCAGAGCCCTCGGCGAACGGCTGGACGGCACTTACGCGGAGTACGTGAAAGTCACGCCGGAAAACTGTTTTCCCGTTCCCTCGTATATGAGCTTCGAGGAGGCCGCCGCTTTTCCTCTCGTGTTCGTCACTGTCTGGCGATTGCTGGTAACCAACGGGCGATTACAAAGCGGTGAAAGTTTGCTCATCATCGGGGTCGGCGGCGGTGTCGCAAGCGCAGCTCTCCAAGTGGCCAAACGCATGGGGGCGCGCGTGATTGTGACTTCGGGCACGGACGAGAAGCTGGAGCGCGCAAAGGCGCTAGGGGCTGATCACGGCATCAATCATCGACGCCGAAACTTCGCCGAGGAAGTGAAGATCCTGACCGACAACCGCGGCGTGGATGTCGTTCTCGACAGCGTGGCCGGCGAAGTTTGGCAAAACAGCTTGGCATCGCTCGCTCATGGCGGCCGGCTGGTCACCTGCGGCGCGACAGCCGGCGCCGAGCCGATCGATGATTTGAATTCGATGATTAGAAAAGAGCTAAAGATCTACGGTTCAACTCTGGGTAGCCGAGAAGATTTTCTCCAGTTGCTCAAGTTTTTAGATGTTGCGCGCATTCAACCGATCATCGACCGTAAGTTCCCGTTGAAGGATGCCGCCGCCGCACAGCAGCGCATGGAAGAAGGGAAGCAGTTTGGCAAGATTCTTTTGCAAAATCCCGATTGACGACCGGGACTCCTGCCCCAGCCCAAAATTAAGCACTCGGGGCGTGGAGCGAGTGGTGGCCGATGACCCACAGACGCTTTGCCTGGGCTTGGAACGATTCGTCCTTCGTGTCCAACCAACCCTCTTGTCTGGATACTTATGAACTCTTTAATATTTCAGCCCAATGAGCCGGCAATTACCCGCTGCGCAGCAGCCCGCGGCGGGAGAGCTGCTCAGCGCACGCTTCCAGATGGCGAAGTTGATCGCTGGTGGCAAAGCGCAGCACAACGGTGCGCGCGCCGGACTCGATGTAGGCCTGGATCCGATCGACTATTTGATCCCAACTGCCCATGACGCAAAGCATCGCCTTGGCTACTGCTTCGTAAGGCCGATTGTAATACTGCGAAAGAAAATTTTGGCCCTCCCGGATGGCACTCTCCGCGCCGGCGGCAAGGGTAAAATAGAGTCCCGGATCGATTGCTTGCGGGTCGCGCCCGGCCTCCGCCGCATAGCCGCGAATCTTATCCAAGCACTCCTTGTAAATTTTCGGATCAGTAATGTTATTGAGCCAGCCGTCGGCCATGCGCGCGACCCGCTTCAATCCCGGCTCGATATTATTTGACGCCAACCAGATCGGCACGCCGCCGGGCTGAACAGGCTTCGGCTCCACCGTCACATGCTCAAAGCTCGAAAAAGTGCCGTTGTAGGAGACATCGTTCTCGCGCCACAATCTCCGAATAATCTGCACCAGTTCTTCACTGATCTTAATACGTTTAGCCGGATCGTGGCCGAGGACTCGATATTCGTGTTCCTGCACCGGATCGTTCGGCCGGCTATAGCCGATGCCGAGATCGACCCTGCCGCCGCTAAGCCAATCGACCGTGCCAACCATGTGAGCTACCAGGACGGGATTTCGCAACGCCGCGAGATAGACCGCTGTGCCGAGCCGGACGCGCCGGGTGCGGGCCCCAACGGCGCTGAGGGTCGTGAGCGCGTCGAGGCGTGGCTTGGCGACCACACTGTCGCCGACCCAGACAGAATGAAAACCCAGCGCCTCGGTGCGATCGGCGAGGTCATAGATGCTGCTCGAATCAGCCCTGCCCGAAAGAATGACTTCGCGGGTGGGGAGTAGAACGCCGAACTTGGTTGTCATACAAGAATAGTTAGGAGTCAGGAGTGAGGAGTAAGGAGTTTAGTAAGTTGCGTGCTCGCCGGCATTGACTCCTGACTCCTTACTCTTCACTCCTTGCTCTTTCCGCGAATCAGACGCGCCACGTCATATTCCATGACCGTTTCGCCGCGTTGGTTCTTCACCCATTGGCGATAGCGCACGATGCCGCCGCCGCGGGCCGGCACCGGCTTGCTGTCGAGCACTTCGATCTCGACTGCGATCGTGTCATTGACCTTCACCGGACCAAACAGGCGCATCTTGTCGAGCCCGGCAAAAGCCATTCCCGTGCCGTGAATGAGACCGGTCTGCACGGTCAGCCCCTCCGCCATTCCGAAAGTCAGGCTCCCCGGCGCGATGCGATCGCCATAGAGACTTTCCTTTCGAATGTACTCCATGTCGAGGAACAGCGGTTCAGTGAGCCCCACGAGCGTGACGAATTGTACGATGTCGTGCTCGGTGATCGTGCGACGGCCGGTGCTGTAGCGGTCGCCGGCATGAAACTCCTCGAATGTTTTCCCGGTCATATAATCTTCTCTCGTTTCAGCTCTTCGATGGCTTCGGCGTTCATGCCAAGCCAGCTCTTTAGAATCTCCGTGTTATGCTGGCCGAGCAGCGGCGGCGGCAGCCTAACCGACGCCGGGGTGAGGGAAAATTTCACCGGCATGCCGGCCATGCGCACCTTGCCTGCGGTCGGGTGCTCGACCTCCATCAACATGTCGCGATGCAAAACCTGCGGCGCCTGAAATACTTGATCGATGCTTTGCACCGGCGCGCAAGGAACTTCCGCGGCGGTCAACCGGTCGAACCAGGCCTGGTTGTTGCGCGTAAGGAACATCTCCGAGAGCAGTGAGACCAACTCGGCACGATTTTGCACGCGCTTGGAATTATCGGCGAAGCGACGATCATCGGTCAATTCCGAGCGGCCGATGGCCTGGCAAAACCGCTTCCAGATCACTTCGCTGGCAACGCCGATGACCAGATAGCCGTCGGCGGTTTTGAAATTCTGATACGGCACGATGTTGGGGTGAGCGTTGCCCCAGCGCGCGGGCACGGTGCCACCGATTAGATAATTGCTGCCGACGTTGATCAGCGACGCGATCTCGGCTTCTAGTAAAGAGGTATCGATGCGCTGGCCGACCCCGCTTTTCTCGCGCGCGAAAAGTGCGGCGGTAATCGCGTTCCCGAGCATCAGACCGGCAACGAGATCGATAATCGCAACGCCGACTTTCACGGGTTCACCGTCCGGCGTGCCAGTGATGCTCATGAGTCCGCCCCAGGCCTGAACGATTAAATCATAGCCCGGCCAGTCACTCATCGGTCCGTCGGCACCAAAGCCGGTAAGCGACGCGAAGATCAAGCGCGGGTTCAGAGCGCGCAATTCCTTTTCGCCGAGGCCCAGCCGTTCCATGGTGCCCGGGCGGAAGTTTTCAATGATGACATCGGCAGACTTGACCAACTCCCGCAACAGCTCCACGGCCCGCTTGGACTTGAGATCCAAGGTCAGACTTTTCTTGTTGCGGTTGATGCAGAGATAATACGCGCTTTCGCCCCCGGCGAACGGCGGACCCCAGCCGCGCGTATCGTCGCCCAACCCCGGCTGCTCGACCTTGACGACTTCGGCGCCGAGATCGCCGAGAAACATCGAGCAATACGGGCCCGCGACCACCCGTGTCAAATCAAGAACGCGCACGCCGTCGAGCGGGCCGGGAGGGTCGTGGCTCATTTAAACTCGAGCCCTTTCGCTTTGAGAACTTCTTGAAGTGTCTCCACGCCGGCCCAGAGGCCCGGCATGCCGCCGGGGATGGCCGCGACCTCCATCGCCTCCATGATCTCTTTGGGTGTTGCGCCAAGCGTCAGCGCGCGCTCGCTGTGCAAGCGGATGCCGCGCGGGCGCATGAGCGCGCAACAGATGCCGACCATGATCAGCTCCTTGGTCTTTCTCGGCAGCGTGCCTGCGCGGCCGAAGGTGCCATCGACGTAAAGTCCTTTGAGCTTCTCGAAGTACTCGGGATCCAGTTGGGCGATGATGTCATAGGCATTGTTCTCGGAACCGAGGCCGATTTCTTTAAAAGCTTCCTTCGCGTCTTTCGCCATCTTTCGTCCTCCTCTGTCTGTCGTTAACGAATCAGCAATCCGCCAAAAACCACGAAGCACAGCGCGGCAGAGCCGCAAGCAAACACAAACGAGCCTTTCACCACGAAGTCGCTGATTCGAGGGAGATTTTTAACTCACCACGAAGCTCACGAAGTTCAATCCTAGTTTATTCTTGCTCTTCGCGGCTCCGTGGTTCAGGACCGTCAATCCTTGCGCGTGTTTTGACCGATGACGACATCGACCAGCGCCGGCCCATTTTGCTCCAGCGCGCGTTTGAGCGCTGGTTCGATGGCGTCGGGCTGCTCGACTCTCTGGCCGAAGATGCCGAACGTGTCGGCGAGCCTGGCGAAATTCAGCTCAGGCCCGACCAGTTCGGCGCCCATTTCCGCGGCCAAGCGAATCCTCTCTTCCGAGCCACGGAACTGATTCTTCACGGCCATGTAGGCGCGGTTGTTAAAGACGATGACGAGAAGCGGCACGCGATATTTGGCCAAGGTCCAGAGCCCTTGGAGGCCGAACATGCAGCTGCCGTCGCCGAGACAAGCGACCACGCGACGCTTCGGCGCGGCCAGCTTCGCGCCGATGGCCGCGCCAAGACCCCAGCCGAGGTAGCCACCGGAAGAATTGGAGAAATAAGATCGGCCTCGTGAAAACTTAAAGTTTGCCATGAGAATATCTTTGCTCGTCGGGCTCTCGTTCACGACCAACGTGTCGTTCTCGAGCAAACGATCCATCGTCCGGGCCAGTCTCGCCGTATTGATCGGCGTGCCGTCCCACCCCGCTTTGACGCGCTCTTCCAGCTCGACTTTCGCCTGTTCCTGGGCTTTTCGAATGAGTTCCAACCGTTCTTCCCGGCCATTCTGTGTACCGGCGACTTTCGGATAGATCTCAAGCAGCGAACGCAGGGCGCTCTTGCCATCGGCAATGATGCCGAAATCTACCGGAAACACTTTGCCGATCTCCCAGGGATCTTCTTCGATGTGAATGCAGCGCGTGTCCGGTTTCATCACCGCTTCGGGAAGATAACGGTACTCGCGGATCAGCCGGCAGCCGATGGCGAGAATCACGTCCGGATCGCCCCAAACCGGTAGGTTGAAGGACGGGTTTCTTTCGGCAATCTGAAAGCTTTGCGGATGGTCGGTGGGAAAACTCAAAAAAGAATAACGCGGCTCCATCACCACCGGCGCACCGAGCATCTCGGCGAACTTGATCAACTCCTCAGTGCCGCCCGACTTGACGATACCGCTGCCCGCGATGATCAGCGGTCTTTTCGACTTGGCGAGTAGTTTAGCCGCCTGTTCCAACGCTTCGGGATCGGCTGCGATCCGCGGCGTGATGCGCGCGCGGTCCGCCACAGGATTTTCCCGATCGGTCGTCTCTCCGAGCAGATTGCTGGGCAGCGACAGATAAACCGGGCCGGTGGGCGGCGCCGCAGCGACTTTGAATGCGCGATTTAAAAATTCCGGGATGCGATCGGAGCGATGAACTTCCGCGCTCCACTTGGTGAACTGCTTGGTCAGTTCGACCAGGTCTTTGCCTTCGGTGTGGGAGTCCCGGCCGACGATCCGAGTGTCGACGTGGGTCGATGTCACCACCACCGGCGAGCGATCGCGATAGGCATCATAAAGCGCTCCGACGGCGTTGACCGAACCGGGCAAGGTGCTCACCTGCGCGAGCGACGGGCGGCCGGTGACCCGCGCATGTCCATCCGCCATCGAAACCACGCAGGTCTCGTGGAGCGCGAGGATGAAGCGCACTTTTTCCTGATCGGCAATCGTGCCGATAAACTCCTGCCCGCTTGTGCCCGGCAGACCGAAAACGTAATCCACGCCATGATCCACCGCGACCTCGAGATAGGCCTGCGCCACGGTCTTTAATTTACCGCCGTCATCCACCATCTGAAGTTCTCCTTGCCGATGCGCTATCGCGATTTTGATCGAGGGTCCAGGGTTCGACTAAGCACTCCGTCTACCCCAGCCGATGTTCCTTATTTATACAGCCGGTCGATGAACCCGCTCTCATCCAACTCTTTCAACAATGAAATATTCATCATCCGTTCGGGCGGGACCTTGGCCGCCTCGGGTCGCTCTTTCGCCGCCAGCTCCAATAGCGCCTTGATTCCTTGGGCGCTCGGATACGGTTTCTTGGGGACGATCCTGTTGGCAAAATAATCCCAGGTCGCGCCCACCGCTTCCATGTCGTCGGTGCGCATGTACTTGGCGATGATCGCCATACTTTCTTTTTTACGGGTCTTGTAGAAGTGAATTCCCTCAACGAAGGCGCGCATGAGTTTCAGCGCCGACGATCGATGCCTCATGATGAAGCTTTGGCTGCTGGCGAGACCGGTGATCTGATACTCCGCGCCAAGCTCCGACATGTCCAAAAGCACGTTCATGCCTTCGCGCTGCGCAATCGTCGTGATCGGCGGCAGCACAATAGCCGCGTCCAGTTGTCCCGCTTTCATCGCCGCCAGCCGAGTCGATTGTTCACCAAGCTGTAAGATAGTGACCTCAGCCGGATTGAGACCCATGCGTCGCAAAGCAAAACGGGCGGCGATATCCGGCGCAGTGCCGAAACGATTCACTCCGACCCTTTTGCCTTTAAGCTGCTGCGCCGTGGTGATGTCTTTTACCGTGATAATCTGGAACGCAAAAGTATTGACGATTCCGGCAATCATCACTAGATCGGTGCCCGCCAAATTGCTGCTCACCACCGCCGGGCCGGCCATAGCGACCGCTTGCACCTCACCCGCGAGCATCGACGCGGCAGCGGTCGGGCCGCCGGGAATGAAAATTAAATTGACATCGAGGCCGTTTTTTTGGAACAACCCTGCTTCCTTGGTAATCCAGATCGGTGCAAAGGCGCCCGCCTGGGCGCTGTATCCGACATGCATTCGCTCGAGTTTTTCTTGGGATCGGGCACCTCCCGGATGAACCAACAAATTCACCAGCACGATTATCACGAAACCCAATTTCAATGATCATCCTCCTTGGTTATCTTCCTGGTCACTCTAATTCAGCGGGCGAAGCATCCGTTCCAAGCGTGCGAGCGGTGCTGCAAAATTTTCTAAAGCGGATCTTCCTCGCAATGCTCCTCGGCGTGACAGTCGAGCTGTATGAATCCGGCTTGCCTCCCGGCTGAACGGGTCCGTTGCCTCCTGGGCTAGAGACTTCCATACGCATTCAAGCGGAACAGATTTCGTGCATTGCCGAGGAGCAGTTTTTCTTTGATCGAATCCTTGAAATCCAACTTGTCGAAGCTGACCAACGCCTTCGCCAAATCCACGTAAGGAAAATCCGTGCCGAACAGCGCCTTGTCTTGCAGCCGGCCGCCGATCGCTTTCTGAAACAGTTCCGGCAATTGCTCGGCCAGGTAGCCCGACGTGTCGATGTGGACATTTTTCTTATGGGTCACCACGCCGATCGCTTCTTCCACCCAAGGCCAGCCGGGATGCGCCGCGACAATCTTCATGCGCGGAAAATCCTTTGCCAAGGTATCGAGATGAATCGGACGGCCGTAATCGAGACCGATGCCGCTGCCGCCTTCGGTATTGGCCCCGAGCACGGTAAAACCGATGTGAAACATCGCCGGCTTGCCGCCGGCCTGTAAAACTTCCCAGATGTTGTAGAATTTTTTATCGCTCGGATAAAAACCCTGGTCGGGTGGATGAAATTTGAAACCGACGACTTTCGGATTGCGCACCAGCACTTCAGCGTAGCGAGCGACCCCCAGCAAGTCCGGAGCACGAGTATCGAGCGAAGCGAGCACGCCGGCAAAAGATTTGGGATAGTCGGTCATTAAATCGATGACGTGCCCGTTGGTATTACGGACACCTTCGGCAACCGTCGAAGGATGCCAGCCGATCAATAAGGCTTTGACGTCCTGCTTCAAATACAACTCGGCGAATCCCTCCGCCGTTTGCGGCACATCGGATAACTCTCGGCGAAAGTAATTGCACGCGTGAGTGTCAAGGCCGCGCGTGCTCGGGTGCACGTGAACGTCAATGGCGCGCATGAAGCCTCCTTCCGACGAACGCGCCGACCCAGGGACTCACGCGGCCGTCCTTGTAGAAAGTTTGTTTCTCATCGGCCATCGCGCGCAAAAGCTCGGGACTCTGCATGCCGCGCGGTAGGATCGCGTTTACCTTTTGGAGGTCGTTCAATACCGTCGTCGCGCCGAGCTCATCGATCTCAGCCAACGGGCCGCGTGGAAACCTGAGTCCCTCGGTCGAAATGAAATCCACCGTCACCGGCGCTTCGCCCAACTCCACGGTTCGCGCCGCCGCGAGCCGAACCGAGGTTATCATGGCGAGCTCGACCGTCGCCGGGTCCACTCCCGGACCGCGCGCTTCAATCAGGTCATAGATCGCCGCGTTGGCTTTTTGTTGGACGTAGAAGGGCGGGTTGGTTCTCGCCAGCGCAGCGAGCAATTTAGAAGATCGTAAAAAATTCTCGCCGCGACATTCGAACATGACGCGCGTCACGTCTTCGACAATCGACGGCTTCCAGCTATCGAAGCTGAACAACGGCGGCAACGCGCGCAATGCTTTCGCGGCGCCATCGACGGCTTCGATGCTTGCTCCGGCTTCGACCAGGCGCAACGCCATCACGGCATACACCATCAAGACGCTGTTGGAAACAAACCCGGAAATGTCTTCGGTTTCCACGGGCCTGCGCCCCAGATCAGTCAAAAACGCCGCCAGCGCGGCGTAACCGGCGTCATCCATGTCGCCCCTGACGACCTCGACCATCTGGGTGTAAAGCACCGGGTTAAAGAAATGCGTGGTGGCGAATAGTTCTTTTGGGTAGACACCGTCGCCAAGGAGACTTGCGCGCGTTAGCGAAGAAGTATTGGTCGTCAGTATGCCGTTGAAGCCGCCGGCGCGGAGCCCTTTGTAAACCGATTTTTTAGTTGCGTCCGATTCCGACACGGCCTCGGTGACCAAAGCGGCGCTCGCCAGGTTAGCGAGCCCCAGCGCAGGCATCAGCCCGTTGCGGACGTTTTCAGCTTCGGCCTCGGTTATTCGGTTTCGTTTCTTCAACCGTTCGATGGTTTGATCGCGCCGGGAGGCAACATTTCTCATCGCCTGAGCCGAGGCATCATAGACCAGCGTCCGGTAGCCTTTCTGAGCGTACAGAAAAGCGATGTCGAAACCCATGACGCCGAGGCCGAGAACGCCGACCGTTTTGATCGCGTCTATCATGTCTTGCGATGATCCAACAGCAGAACTTCCACCAGGTCAGCCGGGTTGAGATCAACTGCTCGGGGGTCTTGCAGCGCGACCTCCTTTAAAATCGAGTTGATGGAAGGGATCGAAGGGATCAACGACGGCTCGAACTCGGCGGCAAATAACCTGTAACATTTTTCCACTACTCGCGGGTGTTCGGCGAGAGCGGGAAGCCAGCAACTGATTTCTTTTATCGTTTCTTGCGGCCGCGTCTTGAACAACCAAAGGCTTTCCGCGTAGATCGATGCAATCTTTGTCGCTGCTTCCCTGTGATCGCGCAAAAAGCTCCGGGTGGTTGCCAGAGGCACCCAGTGACAATCCAATGCGAGGCTGTCGGCGATCACGCGAAAACCCAAAGCCTCGGCGAGGAACGCTTTTTCGGGCGGTAAAAGGGCAGCATCGATCTTCTTCTCGAGCAGCACCTCGAAGCTTCGGTCGTTGATGCCGGAATCGACGACCTCGAGGTCAGTATCAAGCGCTAGTCCCCATTTCCTGAGCAGCGCGAGCATGACCATGCCAGCCATACGGCGCGGCTGATTGATGCCGATGCGTTTTCCCCTGAGGTCCGCGATCCCATCGATACTCGGACCGGCCACCAAGAAAAACGCCGGACGGTTGAGCAGACCCCCGACGATGACGAGATCGCTGCCTTCGAGCACGGAAAAGACTAGGGACGGAGCATTCGGCGTGCCCATAGGGGTAGCCCCTGAAACGATGTCCGGCACCGCCCGCTCCTCGTCCCGCTGATTGACGATTTCTACGCGAAGGTTCTCCCGCTCGAAAAGTCCGGCCGCTTTGCCGACCAGCGGGAGAAAACGGCCGATGCTCGAAACTCCGATTCCGATCTTTATCGGTTCCATGTATTTTGCCTACCCTTGCTTCTGTAGATGCTCGCAGGAGCGTGCCATTGCCGGCTTTGACTCATTTTCGAGCCATGCTGGCAGTTCATCGTTCCAACCCGAATCCTTCGCGATGAAGCTACGGCCGACGTGCAACCCTTCCGGAGCAAAGGCAAGGTCCTTCGGTGATGCAAACCAAGGCAATGCTCGTGAGATCTCCAGTGAAAAGGTCAAGCATTTTGCCCTGGCGCCACCTATGACCATGAAACGGTTGAGTCTACTGCCTTCGCTCCTCTAAGCCTGCAGCTCGCTCGACAAAATCTCATGAGTTTACCTCGTAGTATGAATAATCGGGGCTAGACTTCAATGACTCCACAGATCCGAAGGGTCCGCCACGTCTGGATCGCTTCGCCTCGCCTCGCGGGGTGAAAATTACAGAAAGCCCCATCGCGACAAAGCCAGCCGTTCCGCGGCCCGATTTGGCGACCAAGGCTTTTAAGATAGCCAGCCGGGCCCGTTGATGCTCGAACTTTCGCAGAAATTATTTTCCCTGCAACGCCCAATAGATTTTCTCGGCGTTGAGCGGCAGGTCATAGAGCCGGACTCCGCAGGCATCGGCAATCGCATTCGCTATCGCCGCCGCGGTCGGCACGTTCGGGTTCTCGGCGATCGCTTTGCCACCGAACGGCGTCGGGCCAGTGGGGCTCTCGACCAATACAGTCTTTAACGGTGGCACATCCGCGATACAGGGCAACTTGGACTCACCTAATGTTAATGTCGCAATCTTGCCGTCAACCACTGGGTTTTCTTCCATTAGTGCAAAGCCGACGCCGGTCACAACGCCGCCTTCGATCTGACCCGTCAAGGTGAGATGGTTGAGCACCGTGCCGGTATCATGCGCCGTGGTCAAACTTAAAACCTTCACCCCGCCGGTCGTCGGATCGACTTCCACCTCAGCCACCTGCGCCGCGAAGCCGGTCACCTTGGGCATGTCCTTGGGAACAAAATTGGTCAGGTGAAAGACAGGCCCGCCGTTTTCTTTGACAGCCAGCTCGATCATCTTTTGCGTCGTCGTCGACTTTTTGTTCGGCGCCGTGAGCTTGCCGCCCTCTTGCTGAATCTCCTCCGGCTGACATCCTAACTGCCGCGCGGCCAAGGCGACTAACTTCTCGCGCACCTCATGCGCGGATTTATTGACCGCATGGCCGGAGGTATTCGTCTGTTTGCTGCCGCCCGTGCCGGGATCGAAAGGCAAGCTATCGGTGTCTTTGAAGACAACGCCCACTTTTTCTGGCGGCAGCCCGAGGATTTCACAGACCATCTGCTGGCTGACCGTGTAGTATCCTGGACCGACATCGGGCACGCCCGTGAGGATAGTGACCTTGCCGTCGGCCTCAAGCGTTAATGCCGAGCTCGCTTTTCCTTCCGGCGTGCCGCGATCATATAGCGCCATGCCCCAGCCGCGGTTTTTCTTCGCTCCGTTTTTCTTCCAGCCGGAGGTTTTGACGACCCGTTCCAGCACTTCGCCCATGATGATGTCGCTCCACTTGTCGCCCATGGGATTGGCGTCGCCGTTGTGAAGAATATTTCTCCGGCGCAAGTCGAGAGCGTCGATGCCCATCTCTTTGGCGATGATATCCATTTGCGATTCGAACGCGA
>Ga0075327_1000419_pt1 | contig 11981 bp, 9 predicted proteins | sample MayberrySE_Catta_2_FD_120056 | JGI IMG/M metagenome (GOLD analysis project Ga0075327, IMG submission 120056) | Natural and restored wetland microbial communities from the San Francisco Bay, California, USA, that impact long-term carbon... | ecosystem: Environmental > Terrestrial > Soil > Wetlands...
CGTCGCACCCGCCCCGCTCGTGTCGGCGATTCCGCCGGAGACGGCGCTTCGCGCGCTGTATCTGACCGAGCGTGGCGACGCGTTCGTGGACCTCAGCGCGGATGCCAGAACGCGGCATCCCGGCGGAGCGCTCGACGAGCTGTTCACGGTCTACACGATCGTCAATGCGCTCACGACGAACCTGCCCGCGGTCAAGCGCGTGCAGATCCTCATTGAAGGCAAGGAGGTCGACACGCTGGCCGGTCACGTCGACCTCCGGCATCCACTGCAGAGGAACCTGAAATGGGTCAGGGCGGAGAAGGGCGATATATGACACGCAGCGACGGACGAATGTCGGCCGACCTGAGGCCGACGCGTCTCACACCGGGGTTTCTCCTGCACGCCGAGGGGTCGGTCCTCATCGAGGTCGGCCGCACGCGCGTCGTGTGCTCGGCGAGCGTCGAGGATCGCGTGCCGCCTTTTCTCCGGAACACGGGCAAGGGATGGGTCACCGCGGAGTACGGGATGCTGCCGCGCGCGACCTCGACGCGCACGCAGCGCGAGGCGACGGCCGGAAAGGTCGGAGGACGGACGCAGGAAATCCAGCGACTGATCGGCCGATCCCTGCGCTCGGTCACCCGCCTCCCCGAGCTCGGCGAGCGTACCATCTGGGTAGACTGCGACGTGATCCAGGCCGACGGCGGCACGCGCACGGCGTCGATCACCGGTGGCTTCGTCGCGATGGTGCTCGCGATGCAGAAGATGCGGGAGTCCGGGCAAATCAAGGCGATTCCCGTCAGCGACTACGTCGCCGCCACGAGCGTCGGCGTCGTCGGCGGCATGCCGATGCTCGACCTCGCCTACGAGGAGGACTCGCGTGCCGACGTCGACATGAACATCGTCAAGACCGGCGACGGACGGTTCATCGAGGTCCAGGGCACGGCGGAAGGCGCGCCCTTCGAGCGGCAGGCGCTCGACGACCTGATGGCGCTCGGCGACAAGGGCATCCAGGAGCTCGTGGCGATGCAGCGGACGATTGTCGGCACCTTCCTGCCGGCAGTCGGCCCCCGCACGCCATGAAGACGCTCGTCGTCGCGACGACCAATCCCGGGAAGCTGCGGGAGATCAACGCCATCCTGTCGGCTCCACTACCGCCGGGCCGGACGCCCGCAATCGAGCTCGTCCCGCTCGATCGCTTCCCGGGCCTGGCCGAGCCGGAGGAGACCGGGGAGACGTTCGGCGAGAACGCGCGGCTCAAGGCGCTGTACTACGCGCAGGCTACGGGCCTCCCGAGCGTCGCCGACGACTCGGGTCTTGAGATCGACGCGCTCGACAACGCGCCTGGGGTCCACTCGGCGCGGTGGCACGGCACGGACTACGCGGTGAAGTTCCAGAAGATCTACGACCTGCTGCGGGAACGCGGCGCCAGCGGCAGCGCGGCGCGCTTCGTCTGTCACGTCGCGCTCGCCGACCGCGGCCGCGTCGTTTACGAGGCCACCGGAATCGTGACCGGCGAGATCGCACCCCAACCACGGGGGACGAACGGCTTCGGCTACGACCCCATTTTCTACTACCCCCCATTCGGGCGCACGCTGGCCGAGCTCGACCTGGAGCGGAAGGCGAGCGTCAGCCACAGGGGACGCGCCTTCAGCGCGCTGCGGGACTACCTGGTCAGAGGTCAGAGGCCAGAGGTCAGAGGTCAGAGGCCAGGAAAATCTTCGAGTGTGTAATCAACGCCCACCATGGCCTCAGGCCTCTGGCCTCCGGCTTCGGGCCTCCACGATTCCAACCCTCCACGCCCCTGGCCCGTCCAACGCACTCGAGGGCCGAATTCATGAAGACTCTTGTGCTTGCCGCTACGCTCCTGACGGCCGCGGCGCTGCCGCCCGCCGCCATCGAACAACAGGCCACTCTCGACGGGACGTGGCGGGCGCGCCTGCAGGACAACTGGACGCGCAGGGACGGAACGCAGTGGGTGTCCCTCCAGCTGGAGCAGAACGAGAACCGGCGCTTCGGGATCTCCATCTCGATGGACGAACTGCAGGGCCTTGGAGCGCGCGGCGACCGCTGGACCGCCAGCGACGTCCGATTCAGCGTGCGGCGCGACGCCGGCACGGTCGACTTCCAGGGGGACTTCGCCGACGGCCGCGGGACCGGCACGTGGCGCTTCGCGCCGAGCGCGGACTTCGTCGCGGCGATGCGCAAGACGTATCAGGATCTGTCGAGCGAGCAGGTCTTCAAGCTCGCGATTCATGACGTCAGCCGGAGCTTCATCGCGTCGATGAGCCAGGAGGGCTACGTGCGCCCGTCGCTCGACGAGCTGACGAAGATGCGGATCCACGGCGTCGACGCGGTCTACGTGCAGGGGCTGCGAAAGGCCGGCTACACGAACCTGTCGGTCGGCGAGCTCGTCAAGACGCGGATCCACGGCGCCACGCCGGCGTTCGCGCAGGAAGTCAGCGCCGCCGGCTTCGCGAACGTGTCGATCGACGACCTGGTCAAGATGCGCATCCACGGCGTGACACCCGAGTTCGTTCGCGAGCTGCGCGACCTGGGCTACAAGGACCTGCGAGTAGACGACGTCGTCAAGCTGCGCATCCACGGCGCCTCGCCGTCGTTCATCCGCGAGATGCGCGACCTGGGGTACAAAGATCTGCCGCTCAACGACATCGTCCGGATGCGCATCCACGGCGTCAGCCCGCAGTACGTGAAAGAGCTGAAGGACCTCGGCTACAGCAACGTGCCGGCGGACGATCTCGTGCGGTTGCGCATCCACGGCGTGACGCCGCAGTTCATCCGCGACGTCAACGCAGCGGGCTTCAAGAACATGTCCGCAGACGATCTCGTGGATTTCAGCATCCACGGCCGCCGCTGGCTCAAGAAGCGGGCGTAGCGCTCGAGACAGGAGACGGAGACAGGAGGTACAGACACAGACAGCAGCGCCTGCTGCCCGAGCGCGGCGCGTAGTCGCCGCGCGACCCTTCGACACGCTCAGGGTCGCCCTGAGCCACGTCGAAGGGCGAGAGCGAGCGGGGGTGGGCCGCCTCCGCCAAGGCTACGGCGAGCTGCGCCGAAGCTCCGCGAAGGCGAGGCCCCGCGAGCATTGAGAAATGCCGACAGGACAGCCGCGAGCCGCCGTCCTAGCGCTCAGTCCTTGAGCCTCCGGCCCCGAACAGAAACTCCAGCGCCTGGGCGAACCGGCCCGCCCAGGCGGCTTCCGAATGCGACGCGCCTTCCTCCACGGTCACCCGCAGCCGTCGGGCCCCGAGCCCTGCGCCGCGTAAGATGGTCTCGAGCCGCCGAACGTTGCTGACCGTCTCCCGGTTCCAGTCGTCACGCCGCGTTTCCGCGGTTCCTACACCGAGATAGACGCGCTGTGGCCAACGCCGGACGCGCCGCGCCCGTTTCAGCAGCGCGCCCTTGCCGACATAAAGCGAGGGGCTCTCGAGCAGCAGGCGGCCGAACACGCCCTGATTCGTCATCGCCGTGAAGAGCGCGGCCACAGCGCCGTACGACGACCCTCCAAACGCGGTGTTCGACGGGCCACGGGCGACGGAATACTCGCGTTCGATGAACGGCATCAGCTCCGTCGTGATGAACGAGGCGTACTCGGGCGCGAGCGGGTCGCGCGCGAACGGATTGCGCTCGTCCTCGACCGGCAGGTACTCGCGCGCGCGCCGCAGCTCCCCGTGATCGATGCCGACGATGAGGATGGGCGGGATCAGGCCGCGCTCGATGAGCCACGCCGCGGTCTCCGCGATACGCCACGTCACGCCGGCATAGGCCCGTGCCGAATCGAAGAGGTTCTGGCCGTCGTTCAAGTACAGCACGGGGCGGGAAGACGACCGCGCGCCGTTGGGAATCCAGACGGTGACCCGGCGCGACAGGCCCAGCACGGCGCTCGTGACGTCGACTGTGTCGGACGAGTAAGGTTGAGCTTCTGTCATCGAGTTTTCACGCTACACTGCTCAGACGAGCGAACCGGAGCCATCACCACGCTGTCCACGGCTCACCGCTATCTTCTCGCGATTCTCATCAGCCTGATCGCGCTCCTGCTGCGCGTAATCATGGCCCCGCTCTGGGAAACCACGGCTCCCTTCGCGCTCTTCATGTTCGCAACGGTCGTGGCGGCGTGGCTGACCGGCGTCGGGCCGGCGCTGCTGACGGGAACCGTCGGCTTCGTGACCCGGCTGTACTTCGATTCGCCGAGAGGCCCGGGCGACCTGACGGTGACCTGGGAGGAAGGCGTCCGTCTGGCCCTCTTCGCGGGCTTCGTCGTGTCCACGGCCGTCATCCTCGAACGCATGCGCACGGATCGGCGCGAGCTCGAAACGCGCATGGCCGCGGCGCAGCAGGAAATCGAGGAGCGGCACAAGGTCGAGGCCGCGCTCGAGGCGGCACGCGCGAGCGCGGAAGAGGCCAACCGGCTGAAGGACGAGTTCCTGGCGCTCGTGTCGCACGAGCTGCGGACGCCGCTCAACGCGATGCTGGGTTGGGTCGCGCTGCTCCGCAACGGCGCGCTGCCGCCTGACCGCTCGCAGTACGCGCTCGATGTCATCCAGAAGAACGCGAGCGCCCAGGCAAAACTCGTGACGGATCTGCTCGACATCGCCAGAAGCCTCACCGGCCAGATCCGCCTGGAGCGCGCGCCCGTCGATCTCAACCTCGCCGTGGGCGTCGTCGTCGAGTCGGCCAGGGCCGCCGCCGAGGCGCGGCAGATCGCGCTCTCGATGACGACCGACGGGGTCCCGCTCACCGTGTGGGGCGATCTCGAACGGCTTCAGCAGATCGCCGGCCACCTGCTCTCCAACGCGATCAAGTTCGCGCCCGCGGGCGGGCGCGTCACCGTCGCCGTCGGCCCGCGGGACGGGACGGCCGAGCTCGTCGTCACGAACACGGGCGACGGAATCGAGCCGTCGTTTGTCCCGCATCTCTTCGAACCCTTCCGCCAGGCAGAAACCGGCGCGACGCGCCGCTACGGCGGGCTGGGCCTCGGATTGGCGCTCGTCCGCCAGCTCGTCGAGGCGCATGGCGGTTCCGTGACGGCGAGCGGACGCGAGTCTGGCGAGGGTGCGCGGTTCACGGTGCGGCTGCCGCTGCAGGGTGAGCCAGGCGGAGGCGAAGCCTCGATGATCTGAGGCAGCCTCGCTAGTAGAGGATCATGCTCCGAGCCCCGATCTCGAGCATGCGAAGCTCCTCGATGGCGGGCGGCAGATCGCGAGGCGGCGGTTGCGGAGGCGTGTCGGGCACGTGATAGGCCGGAGCGCCCTCCGCGGCTCGACGATCGAGCAGAACACGGTCGAGGGTTCGCTCGTCGAGGACTCCACGCTGCGCTCGCTGCGAATCGGGATCGTTCACGAGCCGCAGGCACATGGACACGACGACGGTGCTGAGCAGCGTCAGAACCGTGAGCTTCAGATAGCGCACGTGCCACCCCCCTTGCGCCAGCTGGCGATCCTGCGGTGTCCAGGCGCGAACCCTGGGACCCGGAGACTATCCCTGACAGGATGCCTCAGGCGCGCGCACTTGTATAGGCCCCCCGCTGAAATTGCTTCAGGTGATGGATATCGTGCCCGGCCATCTGGGCCATGATCCAGCCGACGGTGAGCTCGCCGTACTCGGGGTGCGTGAACCGACGGCCGATCTGCGCCGGCGTCAGCGCGCGCCACATCGCCAGGTTGAACTGCCGCAGCGTCGTGTACGCGTCGAGCGCGGTCCTGGCGCTCGCCTCGTTGTCAATCGCCATCCAGTCGTCCTGCGAGAAGGACTGCGCGGCATAGCCCTCCTGCGAGAGCGCAAAGCGGGCGCGGGTCGGCAGCGCCAGCTCGGTCTGCGCCAGGTGCACGAGCACCTTGCGGAAGCTCCATTTGCCAGGAGCGTAGGTGCCCTCGAAGTCCGCGTCGCTCCAGCTCTGGACTTCCTGGCGGATCCTGCCTGGCGTTTCGGCGAGCGCGTCCAGGGGTTGCCGCGCGCCGAGGTCTTCCGCGTAGGGATTTGCTGCTGCCATACCCGTCAATCCTGATACATTCGCGGCCCGTCCGGCAAACCCATTAAGGTGATGGTGTGGACGAGGCCGTCGAAGCCCCTGAGAACGCCCTGCGGCAGCTCACCGCCCACATGACGGCTTATCAGGCGGGATCCATGGAGGCCTTCGAGGCGCTGTATGCTGCGCTCGCGCCGCCGCTTCTCGCGTACCTGACGGGGAATCTGCCTGACCGGCACGATCGTCAGCGCCCTGCCCGCACTTGCCGTGTCCGGCTGGCTGGCCGCGCGCGCGTTCCCCTTGCGTCCCCGGCTCGCGGGCGCCCTCTACGGCATCGGCGCTGGCCTGATGGCCGACGCGGGCTGGCGCCTGTTCTGCCACTTCTCCGGCCCGGCGCACGTCCTCGGCGCGCACACGCTGGGAGTCATCGTCACCGGGCTGCTCGGGATGGCCTGGGCGACGCGGTTGTTTCGATCGAGGCACCACTCACATTCTTAGGGGAACATTCCTGCGGCGGGCTCAGTCTAAGGAGCCAATGAGTCTGACCCCGACGCTGAGCCTCCTCCAGGGCACGGCCGACCTCCTCATACTCCGGGCACTCCAGGGAGGCGCGGCCCATGGGTATGCGATCTCGCGCTGGGTGCGGGAACGGACCGACGGCGCGCTCGCCATCGAAGACGCGGCCCTCTATCAGGCGCTCCACCGGCTCGAGGCCCGCGGGTGGATCGACGCTGAGTGGGGTCTGTCCGAAAACAATCGCAGGGCGAAGTACTACGCGCTCACCGCGGCGGGCCGTCAGCAGGTCCGCAGCGAGATCTCCATCTGGAAGAAGTACGCCGCCGCCGTGTTCAAGGTGATCGAGCCGGCTTGACGACCAGGGCACTGAGGCCGATGACACATCGCATCCGCCCGCGGAGCGCGAGGCAGCTCTTCCGGTTCGCTGTGCGCTCCGCCGACGACATCCGCAGGGACGTGGACGAAGAGTTCGCGTTTCATCTCGACATGCGAGTCGAGGACCTGATGAGCCGGGGGCTCGCGGAATCCGATGCCAGGGCACAGGCAGAGAGAGAATTCGGCGACCGGGCGCGCGGGCTGCGGCTGTGCGCGCAGGAGGGGGCAACCGTGGAACGACAGAGGTCCGTCAGACGGCTGTTGAGCGAGGCGCGGCAGGACGTGACCTTCGGCGCGCGATTGTTCAGCCGCAGTCCGACGTTCTCGACGGTCGCCATCCTGACGCTCGCGCTGGCCATCGGCGGCAACACGGCAATTTTCAGTCTCGTGAACGCGCTGGCCCTCAAGCCGCTGCCGGTGCGCGCACCCGGGGAGATCGTCCGGGTCTACACCGGGGAGAGCCACACGTCCTGGCTCGACTATCAGGACATCGCGGTCCGCTCCGAGGTCTTCACCGACGTCGCCGCGCACAGCAACACAGCGCATGCGCTGATAACCGACAACAGCAGCGTGCGGCTCGGCGGCGAAACGACCTCGACCAACTACCTCGCGATGCTCGGCGTCCCGGCCCAACTCGGCCGCATCTACCTTCCGTCGGACACACGTGTCGATGTGGTCGTGCTCGCCGAGCGGTCGTGGCGCACGCGATTTGGCAGCGATCCGTCGATCGTGGGCCGTCGGATCGCCCTCAGCGGACGGCAGTACGAGATCCTCGGCGTGATGCCGCGCGGGTTTCGCGGCGCGCGGCCGCCGGGATTCGTCAGCGAGTTCTGGACTCCGATCGATCCGGCTGTCTCAGGACACTCCATGCTCGATCGGGGCAGACCGTCGTTCCAGGTGGTCGCGAGGCTCGCGCCGGGCGTGAGCGCGGCTCAGGCGCAGGCAGCCACGCAGGTCATCGCCGGGCAGCTGGCCGCGGACTATCCGCGGCCCGGAGACAGGCTGCTGCGCACGGAGGTCTTTCAGATCGACAGTGTCGCCGGATTCCGCGGCGTCACGAGGACGCTGGCCCCCCTCTTCGCGTTTGTCGGCGTCCTGACGATCGTCGCCGGCCTCGTGCTGCTCGTTGGCTGCGCGAACATCGCGGGGCTTCTGCTGGGCCGCGGGGCCGCCAGACGCCGCGAGGTTGGCGTCCGGCTGGCGCTCGGTGCAGAACGCGGCCGCCTGATCCGTCAGCTCCTGACCGAGAGCCTGCTCCTTGCGCTCGTCGGAGGCGGCGCCGGCATCCTCCTCGCGTTCTGGCTCACCGGGTCGTTCAACGCACTGGTTGGCCGCCTGCCCGTCGCCATCGAACTCGATCTGACACTCGATCGGCGCATGTTCGTGTATACGCTGGTCCTGTCGTGCCTCACCGCTGTGTTATGCGGCCTCGCGCCCGCGCGCAGCGCCACCCGCCTGAGCGTCATTCCTGCCCTCAAAGACGTCGACCCGATGCCACGGCACCAGCGCATGCGCTCCTGGCTGGTGGTCGGACAAGTCGGGTTGTCGTGCGCGCTGCTCCTCTGGGGCGGGCTCTTTGTGAGGAGCCTGGCGCAATCCCACAGGATCGACCTTGGCTTCGACCCGGCGGACGTGCTCCTCGGCACCTTCCAGTTCAACGAGAATGCGACGAAATCGGGTGCCATCCTGCCGCTGCTCGACAACCTCCGCGAGCGGACACGCGGGCTCCCTGGCGTCGCGAACCAGGCACTCGCCAAGATCGTGCCGCTGGCGTTCATGGGCCGGGAGGAGATGCGCATGCGCACGGGCACCGACCCGACGGATCAGCCGGGCCGCTGGGTGCTCGTAAATCGTGTCGGCCCGGAGTGGTTCCAGACCGTGCGGATTCCGGTGCAGGCCGGGCGAGACTTCGACGCCGGCGACCGTGCGGGCTCGCCGCGAGTCGTCATCGTCAACGAAACGCTGGCGCGTCAGTTCTGGGGCGGGGACGCGCTCGGCAAGCGTCTCGATGGCGCGGAGGTCGTCGGTGTCGTGCGGGACAGCAAGTACTGGACGCTCGGTGAAACCACCAGGCCGACGGTCTACACGGTCTATCAGCAGCGGCCGGAATCGGAGGTGACGCTCTTCCTTCGCACCTCCGACATGGCAGGGACCGCCAAGGCGCTTCGCGCCGAAGCGGCGCGGCTCGACCCGACGATGTTCGTCGACGTGCGGCCGATGAAAGATGCCGTGGCCGCGTCGCTCATCCCGGCGCAAGCCGGCGCCGCCGTGGTGAGCGCGTTCGGCACGCTCGGCGCGTGCCTGGCGATGATGGGAATCTACGGGCTCGTGGCGTTCACCGTCGCGCAACGTACCCGGGAGATCGGCATCCGCAAGGCCGTCGGCGCGACCACGCGCGACATCGTGACGCTCATGGCGGCCGGTACCGCGATTCCGGTCGGCATTGGCCTTGCCACCGGTCTGGCGCTGGGTGGGCTCGGCGCCATGGCGCTACGGAGTTACTTCGTCGGCGTGTCGCCGATGGATCCGCTGACGCTGACCGTGACGACACTGCTCGTGGTTGGGAGTACTGTGGCGGCGAGCACGCTGCCAGCGTTGCGCGCCGCGAGAGTCGATCCGCTGAAGGCGTTGAAGATTGAGTAGGGCTCAAGGCTCAGGGCCCAAGGCTCAGGCAAGATCCTCCGAACGTCGTCGAAAGCCCATCTCATGAACGGCGCGAACGAGCGGGAGCGAGTGAGCCTGGCGAGCGGCCCGCCTCCGCCAAGGCTCCGGCGCGTCCGCCGTAGCTTCAGCGAAGGCGGAAGCGGGGCGAAGGGGCCCCCGCGAGCGAGCCAGTAGGGGGGCTCCGGGGGGCGAAGCCCCCCGGGATGAGACTAGAATCCCGGCCTGAACTGGAACTGCCACATCCAGCCACGGGAGGGCCGATCCAGCGGGCGGACGAAATCGATCTCGGCGACGGCGAAATTGAGGATGTTGACGCGAATCGCCGCGCCGAAGCTCGCGACCGGCTCGTGGTCGCCCTCCAACGTCCCGGCGCGAAGGCTCCGGCCCCAGGCCACGCCTGCGTCGGCAAAGACCGCGCCTTCGATAGGAAGCGGCCCGTAGAACTGGCTGCCCCCGAAGGCGCCCCAGATCGGGAAGCGCAGCTCCGCGTTCGCAATGGCGACGCGGCTGCCGATCAACCGATCGTACGCGGGGCACGACCCTGGCGAACCGCCAACGCACTCGCTCGACTCGAAGGAATACTGGTCGTAGCCGCGGACGAGACCCGGATACCCCAGATAGAGTGAGGGGAGCATCGGATCCTCGGCGTCCTCTCCCACGCGCCCGTAGTACATCCTGCGCAGCGCGATGGTGTACGGCCGAACCGGCATCAGATAGGTGCGCATGTCGGCGAGGAGGCCCGAGTAGGTGAGCGAGCCCGTGCTCTGCAGGTACTCCATCCGGTAGCGGCTGCCGCGGATGGGGCTCGTCGCCCCGAAGATGGATGTGTCGTACACGAGCGCCGTGGTCGCCTCGCCGAGGTTCAGCGTGGGGAATTCCTCCAAGGTAATCTCATCCTCGGTCAGCTGCTGGCCCGACGCCGTGTAGGTCCGCTCCGTCAGGTCGTAGACCTGGGCGATCTGCCTGTAGCCGCCCGAGAACTCGACGCGCCAGGATCGACTGAACGGGTAGGTCAGGAAGCCCGTGCCGGACAGGTCGCGCTGCAAGTACCGATACTCGCGCTCGACGTACGTGTTCCCGATGAAGCCCGCTTCAAAGCCGCGCGAGACATAGGGTGTCTGGTCGATGGAAGCGCCCCAGTTCCAGCGGTGGGTCCGGTTGATGTAGAAAAGGGTCCCGCCGAACTCGTCCAGCCGGCTGGTGACCTGCGCGGCCGTACCAATCACGTGGTTCCCCAGCATGTCGCTGAAGAGGAAGGACACACCGCCAGTTGCATACGTCCCGAACGGATCGACACCCACACCGACCGACGGCTGACCCGCAAAATCGAGCCCCCACTTCGGCTTGTACGGCTCGCCGACCGGAACCTCTTCGCCAGGGAGTCCCCACGTCGCATCCTGCAGAGCCTCCACCACGAGGCCGCCGGGCTCGCTCCGCGGAGGCAGGACGGCGGCATTGCGGGGAAGGTCGACCGAGGGTTCGCCCGCCAGCTGTTCGGCCGTATCGAGCGCGTAGATGTTGTAGCCGTCGTTCTCGTACGCGCTGAACACGAGGCGGCCACCCGCAAACGACATCGCCGGACTGAGCGCGGTGATGCCGCTCGCCCCTGTGAGCATGTTCGTGAGCTGCGTCGTCTTCCCGCCTTCCACCTGCGTGCGGTAGACGTTCGTGATCCCCTGGCGGTCGGACAGGAAGTAGATCGAACGGCCGTCAGGCGCCCACTGCGGGCTGATGTTCTTGGCCCCCGCGAATCCACCGAGCTCGCGCACGGCGCCCGTGGAAAACTCCATGGTCGCCAGCCGCAGGTGCCCCGGCTTGAGGGTTTCCAGATTCGTCGTGAAGCGATCCGTGGCAAAGGCAATCCTCTGGCCGTCAGGCGACCAGGCGGGGTCCATCTCGGCATACGCGTCGCTCGTCAGCCGCCGCTCGGCGTCTTTCTCGAGGTCGTACACGAAGAGATCCGTGAAACCGCCGATGAGTCCCGAGAACACGATCCGCTTGCCGTCGGGCGACCACGCCGGATTGATGACCTCGTTGGGCTCCTTGAGACGGATTTCGCGCTCCGTGCGACCGCGATCGACGTCGACAATGGTGAGGGTCGCCTCGCCCTTGCTGATCGCCGGAAAGACGAAGCGTTTGCCGGTGGGATCCCACGCGCCGGCCGATGTGATGAACGAGAGGCTGTCGTAGTGCCGGCTCGTGGCCGTGTTAGTGACCTTCTTGATGACGTCGCCAGAGCGGGTGTCGGCCACGAACATGTCTATCGAGAACAGGTCGCGCTCGGAGAAGTAGATGACCCGGGAACCGTCAGGGCTGAGCTCGGGGCCGATGTTCAAATCGCCCTTGTGCGTCTCCTTCGTGATGAGGGGCCTGGCAAACGCCGTCGGCATCTTCGTGGCTTCGGCGATGGGCCTGAACGCCTCGAACTCCGCGTTGTGCCAATCGGTCGTCAGCGCTTTGGTGC
>Ga0075327_1000420_pt1 | contig 11978 bp, 9 predicted proteins | sample MayberrySE_Catta_2_FD_120056 | JGI IMG/M metagenome (GOLD analysis project Ga0075327, IMG submission 120056) | Natural and restored wetland microbial communities from the San Francisco Bay, California, USA, that impact long-term carbon... | ecosystem: Environmental > Terrestrial > Soil > Wetlands...
CTGGGCAAGATCAGATCCTCTTCGACGCGGTTCGCGATCGCAGGCCGAACGATCCGGCTGGTCGCGATGCCGTTTGCGGCTGCCATCGCCGCGTTGTCGCCCGCCTTCGCCGAGAATGGTGGTGGCGATCACGCCGCCGCGGGCGGCTGCGTGCGATCCGGTAGCGAGACCGCCATGGTTGGCGAAATCATCGACGGCGACACCCTTGTGCTTGCCGACGGGCGGGTGGTGCGCCTCGCCGGGGTCGAGGCGCCGAAGACCTATCTGGCGCGCCCGGGCGCCGCGGTCGAGGTCGTCGCCGTGGCCGCCCGCCGCGCATTGGAGCGCCTTGCCGGCGGCAAGCGGGTGGCGATTCATCCGGCGGAGCCGGCGCGCGACCGCCACGGCCGGATCCGGGCCGAGCTCACGCTTGAGGACGGGACGTGGCTGCAGCAGGCTATGGTCGACTTGGGATTTGCCCGGGTTCGACCGTTTGCCGGCGAAGGTTCATGTCTCGATGCGCTGCGTGTCGGCGAGCGCGAAGCCCGGGAGGCGCGCCGCGGGCTTTGGCAGAATGCCGAATTTTCCGTTGTATCTGCCTATGATCCTTCGCTTATCGAGCGAAAAGGCTTATATGTTGTTGTCGAGGGTCGGGTGATATCAGTCGGTCACGGGGATCGCGTCGATTTTCTCAACTTCGGACATGTCTGGCGACGTGATTTCACGGTGCTTGTCGGAGCGGCGGCGGCCAATCGTCTGGCCGAATCGGGCCGTTCGACCGATACCATGATAGGGAAATGGGTGCGGGTGCGTGGTATCATCGAAGAGAGCGGTGGGCCGGCAATCAGATTGAGCGATCCCGGCGAGATCGAGATCCTGAGTGAAGAATGACCGAGGTGAGGGTGCGGAGCGGTATTTGGGCGACGATGACGGGCGCGAATCGGGCTCCCGTCACGGTGCTTGCCGTCCTTGTCGCCGGGCTGGTGGTTTCCGGCTGCAACTCCTTGATGACCGCTGGCGGCGATACCTCCGGGGCGTTGATCGCAGGCGGCGGAAGTGAGATCGACAGCCGTTTCGGTGCCGAGGAGCACCCGCGGATCGTAGCCGCCTATGGCGGTATCTATCATGACGTCAAGCTCGAGCAGACCGTGGCGCGGATCGTCGGCCGCGTCGTCGCGGCCTCCGACAAACCGGATCAGTCGTACCAGATCACGATACTCAACGCGCCGGCGGTCAACGCCTTTGCATTGCCGGGCGGCTACCTCTACGTGACCCGAGGTCTTCTGTCGCTGGCCAATGATTCGTCGGAGGTCGCGGCAGTACTTGCCCACGAGATGGCGCATGTCACTGCCGATCATGCTATTGCCCGCCAGAACAAGGCGCGTACGGCGATGATCGTCAGCCGCGTTGTCACCGACGTCCTCAACGACGACGACGCGGGGCGTCTGGCACTGGCATCGAGCCAGCGATCGCTGGCGAGCTTCTCGCGCCAGCAGGAGCTCGAAGCCGACGCGATCGGGGTGAGAACCATCGGCCGGGCCGGCTATGATCCCTTCGCTGCTGCCCGCTTCCTTACGGCCATGGGCCGCTTCGCCGCCTATCGGTCGGCAGCGGCGATCGACGAGAAGCAGCCGGAATTCCTCGCCTCGCATCCGACCACGCCCGAGCGCATCGACTTTGCCATCCGGGCGGCGCGGCAATTCGGAGCGCCCGGCGTGGGCGAGGTCGATCGTGATCGCTATCTGCAAGGCGTCGAGGGCATGGTGTTCGGCGACGACCCCTCACAGGGCTTCGTACGCGAGCGCAGCTTCGTACATCCGGGGCTCGGGGTCGGCTTTACCGTGCCGGAGGGCTTCGTAATCGATAACGCCAGGGACGCCGTGCTGGCGACTGGCGCCGACGGGACGGCGCTGCGTTTCGACGCCGTACGATTGCCGGAAGGCGCCGATCTCGGCGGATATCTGGCGTCGGGCTGGGTCAACGGCTTCGAAGAGGGCAGCATCCGGCGCTTTACGATCCGAGGCCTGCCGGCGGCGTCAGCCATTGCCCGCGCCAAGGGTTGGGCGTTCCGCATCGCTGTGGTGCAGGTCAACTCGGGCGCGGCCTATCGATTTATTTTCGCCAACGAGATCGATACCAAGTCCTTCGCCAAGGCGGCGGACGAGACCCTCGCCAGCTTCCGTCAGCTCGAACCTTCGGAGGCGGCGAAGCTAAGCTCGTTGCGGGTGCGGCTGGTCACCGTCAAGCCCGGCGACAGCCATTCTTCGCTGGCCCGGCGCATGCGTGGGGTCGATCGACCGCTCGATCTGTTCCGGGCGCTCAATGACCTCAAGGCCGGCGAGCCGTTGCCGGCGGGCATGAAAGTCAAGATCGTTTCCGATTGACGCCGGCGTCAGGGTGAGCCGCTCGGCGCGCCATGCTCAGACAAAGGCGGCGCGATCGGGATTCTCGCGCAGGAGCGCGACCTTGAGCTTCTCCAGCGCGCGGCTCTCGATCTGGCGCACGCGTTCCTTGGATATCCCGAGGCTCTCGCCGAGCGACTCGAGCGTGGCGCCGTCTTCCTGGAGTCGGCGCGCCTTGACGATCTTCAGCTCGCGCTCGTTGAGCACGGTCAGCGCTGAACGCAGCCAGGTCAGCCGCCGCTCGCTGTCAATTATGTCGCCAACCGTCTCATCGGGCAGCGGCACCTTGTCGACGAGAAACTCCTGGCGATCGGCGGCGCCGGACTCCGATTCATGGACCGGCGCATTGAGCGACATATCGGGACCGGACAGCCGCGAGTCCATCAGGGCGACGTCGTTGGCCGACACGCCGATTGCCTTGGCGATCTCGGCATGGACCACCGGCCGGGGGCGCTGGTCGGTGGTCTGGGCGAGGCGCGCGCGCAGGCGTCTCAGGTTGAAGAACAGCGCCTTTTGCGAGGACGAGGTACCGCCCCGGACGATCGACCAGTTGCGCAGGATGTAGTCTTGTATCGAAGCGCGAATCCACCAAGTGGCGTAGGTCGAAAAGCGGACGTCGCGGTCCGGCTCGAACCGCGCCGCGGCCTCGAGCAGACCGACATGGCCTTCCTGGATCAGATCGCTCATCGGCAGGCCGAAGTTGCGGAAGCGGGCAGCCACCGCGATGACCAGGCGCATATGGGCTGCGGTCAGGCGGTGGAGGGCCGCCTGGTCCTTGTCGTCACGCCAGCGAACGGCGAGGTCGTGTTCCTCGTCGCGTTCGAGATAAGGCGCCTTCATCGCCGCCCTGACGAAATCGCGTCCGGAACTGGCTGCCTTTGGCATCGAAGCCTCTCTCTTCACGATATGGCCGCCCAAACGAGTCGTCCAAGCTTATCCTCACTTGGTTGGCTTGCGGCACACAATGCCGTGATGTCCGTCGTGATCGTCAGATCGCGGCGAATCTCTTGAGGAATCGCAACCGCGGGCGCCGGCACGACCGCACCCCGGCGGCGCCAGCTGATTGTGGCAAAAAGAGAGCGTGTGGCTTGCGGTCGGTCAGGCTGCCTGATCGCGCGCCGGCGCGCTCTCGGACGGCTTGGCGCCGCGCCGCGGGCTCTTGGCGAGGTTCTGCTCGATCTGTCGCACCGCCTCGGTCTCCGAGATGCGGTTGACCGAGGAAATTTCGCGCGACATTCGGTCGAGTGCCGCCTCGTAGAGCTGGCGCTCGCTGTAGGATTGCTCCGGCTGCGTGTCCGAGCGATAGAGGTCACGTACAACCTCTGCGATCGAGATCAGATCGCCCGAGTTGATCTTGGCCTCGTATTCCTGCGCTCGGCGGCTCCACATCGTGCGCTTGATCCTGGCGCGGCCGCGCACCGTCTCCAGCGCCTTCTTGACCGTCGACGCGTCGGCGAGCTTACGCATTCCGACCGAGGTCGCCTTCGGTACCGGAACGCGGAGCGTCATCTTGTCTTTGATGAAGCTGATAACGAAGAGGTCGAGCTTGATCCCGGCGACTTCCTGGGCCTCTATCCCGAGGATCCGCCCGACCCCATGAGCGGGATAGACGATATATTCGCCGGTCTTGAAGGGCGAGCGCGGGTTGGTTTTCTTGTTTGCGGCCATTCTGGTTGTCAACTCCATCTGATCCGGGCCCGGCGGTAGCCAAATTCCCGCCGGTCGGCGGCGAGCCTCGCCGTCTTGCTCGTTCTGCGTCGAAGCAGTCTTTTTGAAGGGCCGGCCCTGGGTCTAAAGACCGCGATCAGGCCGTTCCTTGAGGTGTCTCCGCCGTTGTTCCCAGCCCTGTTGCAATCCGAACGACCAAAATCGTGACTTTCGCCGCGATGGCAGAATTTCGACCGCACAGAAGAAAACGCGTGGACGCGAGCGAAGTGATCTCTCTGATCCGACAGTGTCAACAATATAACACAAAATCGGTAAATTTCAATGATTTACAATAACGACGGTAAACAGACCGTCGAAATCGCAAGACCGTCGCGGGGTCTTGCGTAACGGGTGCAAAGCTTGGCCGCGGACCGCCTGATCCCTAGGGAATCAGTCGCCTTCGCCCGGTTCCGACGAAAAAAATTTCTCGAACTTGTCCGCCACGCCGTCGAATTCCTTGGCGTCGGCTGGCGGCTCCTTCTTGGCGGTAATATTGGGCCATTTCGACGCATATTCGGCATTCACCTGCAGCCACTGCTCGAGACCCGGCTCGGTGTCCGGCCGGATTGCGTCAACCGGGCATTCCGGTTCGCAGACACCGCAGTCGATACATTCGTCCGGGTGGATGACCAGCATATTCTCGCCCTCGTAGAAACAATCGACGGGGCACACCTCGATGCAATCCATGTATTTGCATTTTATGCAGTTTTCGTTGACGACGTAAGTCACGGCATCGGCCCCGGCTTCCACTCATGCGATAGCGCTCTGCGAACGCGGCAAAGCGCCCGTTGCGTAGCCGTTTTGCCGGAGGTCTGCAAGGAACGCGATTGTCCCACCCGGCCGCGCGTCTGGATCATTTTCGCTATCACTTCGAGCGGGACGGAAAATCGTCGTTGAAGACGGTAAGAGTTTCGCGGAACTTGTCGAGGTTGCGGCGTTCCCGTTTCGATGGCCGGCCGCCGGAGCGCGGTGTCGCTTGCCCCTTGGCGGGGAAGGGCGGCGCCAGGTCCTCGTATAGAAGCTGCGCTTCCGCCGCCGGACCGCGGCGTGTTGCGAGCCCGGCGATGCGCAGGACCCGCACGCCCGAATCGAGGGCGATGGTCAATACGTCGCCGACCTTCACCGGCCGCGCCGCGTTCTCGGTCTTGTCCCGGTTGACCCGAACGCGGCCCGATGTCGCCAGCTTCTGCGCCAAGGTCCTGGTTTTGGCGAGCCGTGCAAACCACAGCCACTTGTCGATCCGAAGGCGCTCCCCGGCCATCCCCTCAGTCCGCTCAGCGGCTCTCGTCCTTGCCCTCGAGTTGCGCCTTGAGGGCGGCGAGGGCGGCAAAGGGCGAATCGGGATCGGCCCGCCGATTGTCGGCGGGCGCGCTGCGGGCAGGCGGCGGCTGACGAGGACCATCGAATTTGCGCTTGCGCGGCTTGTTCGACCGCGGGCGGCGCTTGTCGCCCGGTTCGCCGGAGGTGGGTTCGTTTGCGCCCCGGCCGCGACGCGGCGGCCGTGCCGTTGCCGGGGGACGGTCGCTGCGGGATTTCGGCCGCTCGCGCCGTCCCGGCCGCCAGATTTCGATAAACGCCGGCTCCGCTTCAGCGGTGGTGTCGTCCGCCGTGGGGACGGCGTCGGAGTCGACCGCATCGACCGGCTCACCGACTGCTTCCGACTGAGGCTTTCCTTCCGACGCGGCGAGGTCCTCCGATGGGGTCGTCTCGGTCGCCCCGTCCGATCCGACGATCGGGTCGGACGCGGGCTCGGCCTGTGTGGCTTCGTCGGCAGCCTCCGCCTGGCGGTCGGCTTTGCCCTCCGCGGTCGCCGGATCGCCCTGGCTGTCCGCCACCGGTTCGGCGGCGTCGGCGGAAATCTCCTCGGAAGCCTCGGGTATCGCCGTGGCCTCGGTCGCGCCATCGCCGAGCGCACCGATCGTTGCATCGGGGACAAGAGTGGCCGGGGCCGGGCGGCGTTCCATGCGGTAGCCGAGCGCCCGCAATACGGACGAAAAATCCTCGCCCGAGCAGCCGAGCAGCGAGGTCATGGCCACGGTCACGGTGAAACCGTTGCCGGGAGCAGCCCCCTCGGGGGGCGTGGCCCCCTCGGATGTCGCCCGCCACGCAATCAAGGGGCGGATGAGATCGGCCAGCCGCTCGAGGATATCGATGCGCACGGCACGGCTGCCGGCGATGCTGTAGCCGACGATCCGATAAAGCGGCGCCGGAACGGCGTCATCGACCGGCAGGCTGGTGCGGCCGGAAGCGGCAAGGCCGACAAGGTCGGAGAGGCCGGGTTGATCGACGCCGCCGTTCTTCAGCGCCCACAGCGTCGCCAGCAGCGCACTTGGCGCCGGCTTGAGCAGGGCCGGTACGTAGATGTGATAGGCGCCGAAGCGCACGCCGAGCGCGCGCATGCCGGCGCGCGTCTCTTGGTCGAGGGCGCGAACCTCGTCGGCAATCGCCGCACGATCGATGGCGCCGTAATTCTCGACCAGACGGAAGGCGATGCCGCGTGCCGCCGGAGCGAGTTGGTCGGAGCCGGCTAGGTCGAACATTGGCTTCAACAAGGTTTCGGCGCGGTTCGCCAGCCATAGGTCGACGCGTCCCTGGACACGATCGCGGTCGGGCGGAGCGAGAGTTTCGTCGGCGAGGAGGATCAGACGCGGCTTGAGCGGATCGTCGCCCTCGATCAGCCGCGCGATCACGCTTCCCTGCCAGCGCAACGTGCCGTCGATCGACAGGATCAGGTCCGCGTTGGCGGCGTTGGCGACCTTCTCTGCCCGGGCCGAGAATTCGCCGGCGAGTGCCTTCTGGGCGGCTGCGCGCAACGCCTTGCCGTCGGGCCCGTCGGCACTCGGGTCGGGCAAAAACCGAAAGCCCTGCAACGCGCCGACGTGCTGACCCTCGACAAGAACGTCCCCGGTCGCGGTGATCTCTGCTTCGAGCATGGCGTTCTCTTTCAAGCGCCGCATGAGCACACTGGTGCGACGATCGACGAATCGCGCGGTGAGACGTTCGTGCAAGGCATCCGAGAGGCGATCCTCGATGGCGCGTGTCCGTCCCTGCCAGTGGTAAGGATCAGCAAGCCATTGCGGCCGATTGGCGGCAAAGGTCCAGGTGCGGATGTGGGCGATTCGATTGGCAAGCGTATCGATGTCGCCGTCGGTGCGATCGGCGAAGGCGACCTGACGGTCGAACCAGTCGTCGGGAATGGTGCCGTCGCGGGCGAGGAAGCCGAAAATTGTCGCAACCAGCTCGGCGTGGTTGGCAAGCGCGATCTTGCGATAATCGGGAATCTGGCAGATGTCCCACAACAGGGCAACGCGCGCCGGCGTGTCGGCAAGCGCCGTGAGCGCGTCGTCGCGGCATACGATCTCGAGCACCGCAACGTCCTCGGACAGCGGGGCCTTGGTCAGTCCCTCGCGCCCGGGCGCGCGGTCGAGACTATCCTTGAGGGTTTTGAGCGAAGCAAAATCGAGGTCTCGATTACGCCATTGCACGGTCTTGACCGCGTCGAAACGGTGCGACTCGATCGCGTCGACCAAAGCATCCTCAAAACTGCCGACGCGGCTGGTTACGCCGAAGGTGCCGTCGCGGATATGCCGGCCGGCGCGGCCCGCGATCTGGGCAAGCTCGGCGGCGGTGAGCCGGCGGAACTGGTAGCCGTCGAATTTTCTGTCGGAGGCGAAGGCGACGTGGTCGACATCGAGATTGAGGCCCATGCCGATGGCGTCGGTGGCGACGAGAAAGTCGACGTCGCCCGACTGGAACAACTCGACCTGGGCATTGCGGGTGCGTGGACTGAGCGAGCCGAGGACAACGGCGGCGCCGCCGCGCTGGCGCCGGATGAGCTCGGCGATGGCATAGACCTCGTCGGCGGAGAAGGCGACCACCGCCGAGCGTCGCGGCAGCCGGGTAATCTTCTTCGAGCCGGCATAGGTCAGCAGCGACATGCGCGGCCGGGTAACGACGTTAATTCCCGGTAGCAGCTTCTCGACGATGCTGCGCATCGTCGCTGCCCCGAGCAGCAGCGTCTCCTCGCGACCGCGTAGATTGAGCATGCGGTCGGTGAAGACATGACCGCGCTCGAGGTCGCCGGCGAGCTGGATCTCGTCGATGGCGAGGAACGCCGCATCAGTCTCGTTCGGCAGCGCCTCGACGGTGCACACCCGGAAGCGTGGCGCCGGCGGCACGATCTTCTCCTCGCCGGTGATCAGTGCGACCTGATCGGCGCCGACCCGATCGGCGATACGATTGTATACCTCGCGCGCGAGCAGCCGCAGCGGCAGGCCGATCACGCCGGAAGAGTGCGCAAGCATGCGCTCGATGGCGAGATGGGTCTTGCCGGTATTGGTCGGGCCGAGCACGGCGACGAGGTTGCGGGTCGTCGGCGCCGCCCTTGGGCTGGAGATTGCTGCTTGATTCATGATTGGCGAGGCGGAATCCGTCTGGCGCTTATGGCGCTGCCGGCCGCATTGTTGTCACCCTCCATGCACCATTTATTGTGGCTGCAGGAAAGGCTGAGACTGGCCGGGTTGCAAATCATGACGCCAGTGCGGGGAACGAGTCTAGAACAAAACCAGTCCGAATCGCTGACTCGGCGGCTGTCGCGCAATGTTCGCCACGACATATGAGCCGTAGCATCGGACAACATACCAGATGTTGCAGATTCAATCGACGCCTCATCACATTCCGGCGTCTCGGAACGAGAGACGGGGAGACTCGGTCAATCGAGGCAAAATTAGGGCACATCGGCAAGTTACCCCCGTAAATCACAGCAGTGCGCAGGTCATATGGGTGTGCCCGCTCTTCCTGTCGACATGACAAAGTCGGCTCAGACCGACCTTCACTCGGCCGGTTGCGCTGCCAACCGTGCGACCGGGCGCTCCTTGATCGGGTAGTGGAACATGGCCGAGACCAGTCCGAGTGCGATCGAAAGCCACCACATCGCGGCGTAGGAGCCGAACGAGTCGTAGACGAAGCCACCGAGCCAGGCGCCGGTAAAGCTGCCGATATTGTGGCTCATGAAGACGATGCCAAACAGCATCGACATGTAGCGAGGTCCGAACAGCGTCGCCACCAGTCCGCTGGTCAGCGGAACCGTGCCGAGCCAGAGCAGGCCGAGCGTGAAGGCGAAGATCAGCACCGACGCCTCGGTCAGCGGCACCATGATGAAGACCAGGAAGACGAGTGATCGCAGCGTGTAGTAGATCGACAGCGCCAGGCGCTTCTCGATGAAGTCGCCAAGGCGGGCGGCGCCGAGCGTGCCGAAGATGTTGGCGAGCCCGACCAGGGTGAGCGCCGCCGCCCCGACCCAGGGCGGGAAGCCGGAATCGGCCAGATAGGCCGGCAAATGGGTGGCGATGAACATCACGTGGAAGCCGCAGACGAAGAATCCGGCGGTCAGCAACAGGAAACCGCGATGATGGATGGCTTCGCGGAGCGCTTCGCTCAGGGTCTGGTCATGCGCGTGGGCATGCGCATGCGGCTTGCTCGCCAGCCCCCAGGCCAGCGGTGCCATCAGCGATGCCGTCACCAGCAGGACGAACATGCTCGACGCCCAGCCAAGGTTGGAGATCAGCAGGTGGGCATAGGGCAGGGCGACGAATTGCCCGATCGAACCGCCCATGCTGACCAGTCCGAGCGCCGTCGAGCGTCGCTCCGGCGGTGCCGCCCGTCCGACCGCGCCGAGGACGACGGTGAAGCCAAGGCCGGACAAGCCGAGGCCGACGAGGATGCCGGCGGTGACGAGATCGGATTCGCCGGTCGCCGTGGCGATCGTATAGAGACCGAGGCAATAGCTGAGTGCTCCCGCGATGACCACCCGACCGGTGCCGAAGCGGTCGGCAATCGCGCCGGTGAACGGGGCGAGCACCCCCCACAAAAGGGTGACCAGTCCAAACGAGAAACCGACGGCCTCGCGGCCGATGCCGAGATCGACGCTGATCGGCGGGAGGTAGAGTCCGAACGACTGGCGGATGCCGACCGACAGCCCGGCAATCGCGCCGCCGCACACAATGATCACCCACAGCGGGCGCATCGGTCGTCTCCTTGTTCGGATCGCGCGGCGTCTTGGGCGGTGCCCGCCGGCGCAACTGGATGCCGCGACCGCGACCAGGGCATATCTAGCACGTCGCGCGCCCGGTGCTAAGCCACACGGGTCAGGTTTGCCCTAATTGCCGACCGCCGGCTTGACGTCGCTTTCGGTGGCGACGAAGCGGGTCGCAACGATAACCAGATCGCCGTAGGTTGTGCCGATCAGGATTCGGTAGGGGACGAGCAGCCGTCGGTTCTTGACCGGGGCGTACCAGACCTCGAGCCGCTCGTTCTCCACCATATCGCGGGTGGCCTTCAGACTCATGCGGTGACCGGCGACGGGCACGTAGCGGGCGGTACAGACGACAACCGGGCCGTCATAGGCGTCGCCACTGCCGTCGACCTTGCGGGTTTGCTTGTAGGCCAGTCGGATGTCGAATCGCTGCCATCCGTCGAAGACCTTGATGGTGCGCCGGCAGATGCGGCTCCCGTCGCCGATCCCCGGCGTCTCGGCGACGACGAGGAAAGCGGCGACCGGATCGACGATGTTGCGCTTGTGCTCCGGCTCCAACGGGATACGGTCGGGGTGCTGACTGAGCCTGGGGATGACGAGCAGATCGCTGACCGCGCCGGCGCTGAGTTTCATGCGCACATGGGTCTCGAAGTCGCCTTCCCTGGTCTCGAGGTCGTAGGACTCCGGCAACGGGCGATCTGTCGCGATCCGGCCTTCGCCGAGCAGCAGCGCCCGGGCGTCGGAAACCAGTCGGGAAATCCCGCTGGTGTTGCCTGTGATGGTCGCCGCGTATGCGGTGTCGGAGAAACGGCCCTTCGCTTCGGCTGTGCCGATCGTCAGCCGGGCGACGGAGATCGCGTAGGTCGCCTCGAAGGTCGTGGCCGCCCCGGCGGGCGAAATTGCGGCTGTGGCGAGGGTGGCTGCGCCCACGAGTGCGCCGACGGCGTGTGCCATTTGCCGCCCGTGCCGCGCTCTCCCGCCGTCTGATTGCGTTATCGCTGGCATTGCCGCGTTTGCGATAGGGTTGATTCGATCCGAGTGTCCCGATTCCGAAGTTCGTCAAACCTTTTAGCACGCTCAGTACGAACTTCGGAATCGTAAGGACACTAGCAAGCCTATGAATCTAGTGTGGTTTTGGTTCTGAGGTTCGCCAACCCGCCTGCCGCCAAAGATATAGCGAACTTCAGCTCGAATGCGGAAAACTGGCCGAATTGCAGGTCCGACGCAATCGTCGCCGCCTTGACGCCGGGCCCCGCGCTCACTATAGGAAGCCCGGCTTTTCCCGAAGCAGGATGAACATCAGCCGGAAACCGCCGGTTTCTGATCGTATTTCGAGGGTTTGTCATGTCACGGCGCTGCGAATTGACCGGCAAGGCGGTCCAATCGGGCAACAATGTCAGCCATGCGAACAAGAAGTCGCGCCGGCGCTTCTTGCCCAACCTCAACGAGGTGACGCTGCTCAGCGACGCGCTCGGCCATGGCGTCCGCTTGCGGATCACGTCGCACGCTCTTCGTTCGGTCGAGCATCGCGGCGGTCTCGACAGCTTCCTCGCCAAGGCCAAGGACGAGGAGCTGTCGCTGCGCGCCCGCCGCCTGAAGCGGACCATCGCCAAGCGGGTTGCCGCCCAGGCGTCCTAGCCCGGACTTCTCACACTGGACATGGTCTGCGCCGGTTCAGGCCGTTGTCAGGACAGGAGAACGGCGCAGGGCGATGCGGGGCATCGGCCAAGCCGTTCGACACACCCTGTCAGCGGCCTCAGTCGGCCCTTCGGGTTGCGTTTCGGCGGACATCTGCGGTGTCGGGCGGCTCAACCGTATTCCCCGATACGCTTTTCGCCGCCCTCCTTGCATCTGTC
>Ga0075327_1000421_pt1 | contig 11975 bp, 8 predicted proteins | sample MayberrySE_Catta_2_FD_120056 | JGI IMG/M metagenome (GOLD analysis project Ga0075327, IMG submission 120056) | Natural and restored wetland microbial communities from the San Francisco Bay, California, USA, that impact long-term carbon... | ecosystem: Environmental > Terrestrial > Soil > Wetlands...
CATCGTCTTCGCGGCCGGCTACCTGTCGCCGCTGTGGATCGTCGACGCAGGCGGCGGAACCCCCGAACCCTTGACCCAGGTAAACGCTGGCCGGGGCCACCGCTTTCCCGAGATCCTCCCGGACGGCCGCACGGTGCTCTTCAACGAGGGCCCCTGGATCCATGCGCTCGACCTGGCGAGCGGGCGGCGAACCGATCGCCTGGTCGAAGGCACCTGGCCGCGGTACGCGCCAAGCGGTCATCTGATTCTGAACCGGGGGACGACGTTGCTCGCAGCACCGTTTGACTCGATGCGGCTCGAGCTGACTGGTCCGGTCGTCCCGATCGTCGAAGGGGCGGCGTTGGAGCGAACCTCAGGCGGCGTTCACGCGGCCGTCTCGCCAGTCGGTACGCTCGCGTACGTGCGGGCCGCCCAGTCGTATGCACTTGTCCTCGTGGGGCCGGACGGATCTGAACGGCTGTTGTCGCAAGCACCGCTGCTGGAGAACCCGCAATTCTCCCCGGACGGAGAACGTCTCGTGGTGTCGACAACCCGTCGCGCAGGCGAGCGGCCGGATCTGTGGATACACGACCTCGGGAGCGCAGCGCCCCCCTCCAGGCTGACCTTCGATGGCGGTCGAGCGCCCGTCTGGACGCTGGACGGCGCCTCGATCACCTACTCACACCCGATCGGGAGTGAAGGGTCGGGCATCTACACCAGGTCGGCGGACGGCCGCGGCGATCCACGGCCGAACGTTCGCCTCGCCAATTTCCATTGGCTGGTCGGCTGGACGCCGAAAGGAACACTCGCGTACGGCATGATGGAGAGCGCGGCGGCAGACGGCAAGTCTCGATCATCCATCCTCGCGATCGAGAGCAGCCAGTCCAGACATGTCGTAGGTCCGGGAGATACATGGGGTGGCCGCCTCTCCCCCGATGGTCGCTGGCTCGCCTACTACCTGCGCGATTCCGGGGACTTCGAGGTCTATGTGTCCCCTTTTCCGAACGCGGGCATGCGCTCGCTGATCGCCGAAGGAACCGATCCGTCATGGTCGCCCGACGGCTCCGAGATCTACTACCGGAGCGGCACACGCCTGATGGCGGCGCGGATCGACACCGCGTCAGGCGTCCGTGTGCTGTCGCAGCGGCTCGTGATCGAGCCGTTCACACCGCCGCTGTACGACGACTATGACATCCATCGCGATGGCAGGACTCTGGCGCTGGTGCGTCCGGCCGGCGACGCACGGGGACGCGAGATCACGCTCGTGCTCAACTGGCTGACGGAGCTGCAGCGCGTGGGGCGCCAGTGAGCCTGACGTGATTCCCGTCGCATCGCGATGAACGCAACGGGATCTCGTATGATTCCTGCAAGGATCGCGCGACTTCCGGGAGCACCGCGCATTGGTCGGGACCAGCATCTTTTCGCTGGGCGTCGTGAACTTCGAGATGGCGACCTCACAGCCCTTCAAAGGCGATACGCAGGTGTCGCTCCTGTCCTCGATCATCAAGGACACGCCGTCGTCTCTCACCGATCTCAAAGCCGAAGCTGCCGCGAGATTCCTGGCCTGGCGGTCACCACCGACGGCCGGCGCATCGTCTTCGTGTCCGAGCGCGGCGGCACGAGGGGACTGTGGGTGATGAGCACCGACGGCAGCGAACACGGCGCATCGGATCGGTCACCGTCAACTCTGATCCAGGCCGGCTCGCGCGAGTTGTAATGCCCCGCGATCATCCTGCCGTCCGGCGACGCGACGGGCTCGTGGAAGTGCCTCCGCCATCGTGAGCGTGCTCACCCTCATGGTGTTACAAATGGCGCTCGTACGCATACGGCTGGCATCGCGCGCTGAGTGATCTGTTCCTCGTCGAGGGACTGAGCTGAGAGGCGGAAGTGCGGAGGCAAGAACCGGCGCGCGCACGCGCCGGTTCTCAGTCACAAGTCGCCCATTTGACGGGTGGTGGAGCTTGATCCTGGAGCTCATCAGCGTCCATTCACTTCGGCACACGCGAGGCGACGATCACTTTCGATTTCTGTGCGGCGTTGGCTCCGACGGATTCGGCAGCCTCCCTCTCCCCACGCGTCTCTGAGAGGAGCAGGATCCTTCCATCGCCGAGCTGCACTTCGCGGAGGAAGTACTGATCGCCGTAACGATAGAAGGTCAGTCTCGGCGCGGGCTCGCGATCGTTCCGGCGATCGGTCAGACTCATGAGCACCACGCCATGACGCTCGCCGCGGATCATGAACACACCGCTCTGACCGGGCATCGGTGAGACGCGGTATTGGTCTCGCGGGAGGTTCGTGTCGCCCGCGGTGAATCCAAACGGGACGTTCGTCACCGTCTCGACTCCCTGGGCGCGTCCGGCCGCGGCCACCCCCACCAGCAGGAGGGCCGTGGTCACCACCAGTCGTTGAAGAGAGATCGTCATGGTCTTCACTCCTGGACCCGCCGTGACGCCGGTCATCGGCGCCAGACGCCCGCGCCGCCGGAAGTGGCGGTCGCCGCGCCGGTCCATATGAGTGAGACGAGCCGACCCGGGCAGATTTCATGACGGTTGCCCGACGTTTCCATGACCACTTCCTGAAGAGAAGGGCTGGGCACAAACGAGAAACGCGAAGGAACCGTCGGGAAGATCGTCCGGACGGTCGGGCAGAATCTCACGCGTCAGAGGTGACACCCGATGGCGCTGCACGAAGAGTGGCTGGACGGGATCTCAGGACCGCGCGTCCGTGATCGGATGCGGCCCAGGGTGGTTGGCGACGGCCCGCCTGCTCCAGCGCCGTGGCGGGCCAGCGCCACCTTCACCAATCGAAGCGATCAACGCGGCAGGAACCCCGTGGCCCGACACGTCCGCCACCAGTACTCCGAGACGCCGGGAATCTGCCCGCTACTGCAGGCTCAGCCACTTCTGCTTGAACTGCTGCGCGATGAAGGTGTGACCGATGTTGGTCGGGTGCACGTCGAAATCGAGCGGTCCTTCGAATCCAAGCCGCCGCTCGATGATGACGAGGCCTTGCCGCCCCAGCGACGGCGTATAGAGATCGACCTTCTCCACTCTCGAGCCGTCCGAACGGGGGACCTGAGGAAGCAGCACCGACAGCACCAGATCGAAGCCGGTGAGTGCCATGTCGAGTTGCTCCGCGATAGCCGGGATCGGGTGCGGGATGCTGTAGTAGTTGGAGACCAGGATCGTCACGTTCGTCAGCCGGGGGCACGGGAGGCCGGTGATCGGGTCCAGCACGGTCAGGGCCATGGGAACGAACGGTGTACCGTTGTTCAACAGGATGTTGACCGCCTCCACGACGCGCGAGGCGATGGCAGGGACGTTGAAATCACCACGGAGGAAATCGTTCGCGCCCGCGGTGATCGTCACCACGCTCGGTCGCGGCGTCGCGCAGAGGAGCTGCGCAACCTGGTGGTCGCGCAGATCCCAACTCCGCCCCCCCCGCACGGACAGGTTCGAGAAGTCCATGGCCTGCTTCTGCCCGAACACACCACGGTCGTAGAGCTGAAAAGCGTAACCATGCGTCACTGGCATGGCGCCTTCGCCCGCCGCGACGCTGTCACCCATCGCCGCGTGGTAGCCGGTCTTGGGGAAATCGATCTGGGCCCATCCTACTGACGGCAGGAGCCCCACTGCGAGAATGACTGCCAGTCTGAGCGCTCGGGACATCTGACCCTCCCTAACTGGCCTGCGGTACGGTGCGGGCCGGAAAAAAGTTGTAGCACCTTTCCACAGCGTAGTCATGACGAAACCCTGAAATAATGTGAGCCTGTTCGCGTGGTCTGGGGCATCGATCATCGTCACGTGTCCCGCGCCAGGAATGAGCGCGACCTCGGCGTTTCGGCGTCAGGGCGGCCAGCTGACGCACCGTGTCCGGACGCGCCTCGACGAACTCCCCGCAGCGGAACAGCACAGGCCATCGGGCACCAGTTCGGCGACCGGCGCGCGATTGCCTGGTGTCTGAAGCTGCTCGCCGGGCCGACGCGGAAGAACATTTTCAGCGCGACACGGGATCGAAGCCAGGCTTGACCTAGGCTCCCGGGAGAGGAGGGGGAATCCTTGACGGTCGTACCGGGCACGTATTCGTACTTCCGACAGTGCATTCCCAGACAAAAGGCGTCTCAACTGCGACCGGGCCTCCAACCCGGTGCGGGCTGGCGGGGGCTGCGGCCTGGTACGCGTACTGCTGGCCAATGAACAGCCCGATCATGGACTCGCCTGCCATCCGCGCGAAGACGCCCTGCGAGCATTGCCGTCGACCCACCGCGGTCGCCATTGCGCCATCGGGCGGCTTCGTGTATCTCGGATGCTCGACATGCGGGCAGATCTGGTCGATTCGCGACCGCCGGCGGGAGCCACGGGACGAGGCCGAGTGAGAAAGTCTGAAGTCTGACGGTCGTCAGACTTCAAACTTTCTCACTGCGCCGTCCATCCCCCGTCGACGAACAACGATGCTCCCGTGATGAACGACGAGGCGGGCGAGCTGAGGAACACCACGGCGCCGGCGAGCTCGTCGAGCTCGCCCCAGCGGCCCATCGGAATCTTCTTGACGAACTCCTGATACTTCACAGGATCGTTGAGGAGCGGCAGGTTCATCTCTGTCGCGAACGGGCCCGGGCAGATCGCGTTCGCGGTCACGCCCGTCCCGGCCCATTCGAGCGCGAGGACCCTCGTCAGGTTGATCACGCCGGCCTTGGAGGAGGCGTAAGGCGCACGGCCGCCGAGCGCCACGGCGCCCAGAATCGAGCCCAGATTGACCACCCGGCCCCAGCCGCGCTTGACCATGCCAGGGCCAATCGCGCGCGCGCAGAGGAACGGGCCCTTGAGGTTCGTGTCGATCACGCTGTCCCAGTCGGCTTCGGACAGCTGATCCACCGTCCCCCGGATGTTGACCCCGGCGTTGTTGATCAGGATGTCGATCGGGCCGAGCGACGATTCGACCGACGCCGCCAGGCGTTCGACATCGGAGGCTGACGTGACGTCGGCGGCAAACGCCTTGGCGCGCCGGCCGGTCGCGGCCGCGATGCCCGACGCCGCCTCCTCGCCAGGGCCAAGCGAGCGGCCCGACAGCGCCACGTCCGCCCCCGCCTCGGCGAGCGCCCTCGCCATGGTCAGACCGAGGCCGCGGGCGCCGCCCGTGACCAGCGCCACTTTGCCATCGAGACGGAACGAATCGAGAACGGGTGTGTGAGGCATAAAGCAAGTCGGCAGTCGGCAGTCGTCGAACGCTAACGCGGCCGGTACGTCTTGCTGAAACCGTTACGCGTATTGGTGACGGTAAACGTCCCATCGGCCTGAGCGGACACCTTGAGCAAGAACGCGGGCCCGGTGTGTGCCGGTCCGAAGCCGCCTCGTCCTCCGCCCTGCCGGCCTCCCCGGCTCCCGGCCGGCGGTGCCGCGCCTGGCTGCCCTCCTGGGGCCGTTGGCTGAGCCGCCCCGGCGGGAGGCTGGACTGGCGAGACAGCCGGCGGCGCGGCGGGTGCGCCCGGACCCGGAGCAGCCGGAGGCGCGCCCGCCGGAGCCGGGGGCGGAGCGGCGCCGGGCGCCATGGGCGCACCGGCCCCAGCCGGCGGCGGGCCGCCCCGCCCTCCACGTCCTCCACCAGGCGGCGCGGTCAGTACCGCGGCAATCACCGCGGGCTCGTCGATGTTGGCGATGAAGACGCCGGCCGGATTGTATTCGGTGCCGACGTTGTACGACCAGTGCAGCTGCCAGACGTCCTCGAAGCCCGGCGACGAGTAGAGCGTCCTGTTGGTCTGAAGCGTGGCGCCTTTTCTCGTGCCGTTCTGCTGGATCGCGACGCGCGGCTGCAGCCCGTGCACGAGCGCCGGCGATCCCGAGGAGTCGATGCCGTGGTGGGACACGATATAGAGATCGACGGGCCCGACCAGGTTGTTCGGGCACATGAAGTCCTTTTCCTTGTCCCAGAGCAGATCGCCGAGATCGATCGTCCGGAACTTTCCAAACGTGATGACGCTGCCCACCGACTGCCCATTTTCCGGGTCGTTCGTCGCGGGGCGCGGCGTGAAGCTGGCACACGCCGGATTGGGCTTCCCGCCACCTGGCAGCGCCGTCGTGATGGCCTTCCCGGCCGACGTGATGATTCGCCAATCGAGTCCCGGAACCGGCAGCTTGTCGCCCGGCTTGACGACGGTGTGCCTGGCCTTGGCATGGAGTTCGGTGTATGCGGCCTGGAAACCCTGCACCTGCTCGCGCTCCTCGACGCTCGGCCCGTGATCGATGTAGTGCTTGATCGGGACGCGCTTGGCCAGCTCCTGCAGACCGCCGACATGGTCGACGTGGTAGTGCGTCAGAATGACGTGGTCGATCGCTTTGACGCCGGCCTCGTCCAGCATCGCCACGATGCGATCCGTGTCGCGCGCGTTTGGATTGCCCGTGTCGAGGAGCACCGACTCGCCCGACGGGGAGACGAAGAGGGCCGCTTTTCCTCCCTCGGTGTCCGACAGGTAGATGTCGAACGTCTTTGCCGATTTCGTCTGCGCCGCGGGAGCGGACGTCAGCACGGTGATGGCCATCAACGCAGCGATCGTGGCGCGCACGGATCCTCTCAATCCTTCGGTCGAAACACCAGATGGCAATCGTATACCGAGACACGGTCGTCGGGTGCGATCGACTCTGGAATGTCAGTCGGGCTTCTCGTCGAGCACTTCGGACGCGGCGTGGAACGCGGCGTTCGCGGCCGGGACGCCGGCGTAGACCGCCACCTGCAGCAGCACTTCCTCGAGATCGCAGGGTTCGAGCTCGTGGGCCAGGCCGGTCCGGACGTGCAGCCGGAATTCCTCCAGCCGCCCGAGGGCGGCCGTGGCGGTGAGCACGAGCAACCGGCGTGTCCGGCGATCCAGGCCGGGGCGGGTCCATATGGCGCCCCATGCGAAGCGGGTGATGAGCTCCTGAAAATCCCGCGTGAAGTCCGTCGTCCCGGCAATGGCGCGGTCGACGTATGCGTCCCCGAGCACCGCGCGCCGGACGGTGAGCCCCGCGTCGCGACCCTCCCTCGCGGGGAGGAGGAAGTCGAGCAGCACCGCGGTGAACGTTCGTGGCCGCTCGATGTTGGAGATGTGGGCGGCAGGGAGCCGGACCGCTCGGGCGCCCGCGATCCCGCTCGCGAGCACCGCCGCATGATCGGCCCACGGCATACCAACGTCGAGATCGCCGCTGATGACGAGGGTGGGTACGCGGATCCGGGACAGCAGCCCGGTGTGATCCATGTCGCGAATTGCAGCGCAGCAGCCGGCGTAGCCAGTCGGATTCGTGGACAGGAGGGTCCGGCGCGCCGTCGCCACCACGGGTGACTGGGACGCGAGGACGGCCGGCGAGAAGAACCGGCCCATCACGAGATCCTCTATCGCCGACATGCCGCGCTCGAGGACGGCACGCCGTCGTGTTTCCATCTGCTGCGGATCGGACAGCCGTGCGCTCGTGTTGGCGAGCACCACGTGTGTCAGCCGCTCCGGCGCATGGACCGCGAGCCACTGCCCGATCATGCCGCCGAGCGACAAGCCGCAGAAGGCGAAGCGCGGCACGGCACATGCGTCAGCCAACGCGAGCACGTCGCGACCGAGCGCGGCGATGGAATAGTCGCCTGCGGGAGCGCTCGACGCTCCGTGCCCACGGGTGTCGTAGCGGAGCACGCGGACGTGCGGCAGGAGATCGGCCGCCTGCGGGTCCCACATGCCGTGGTCGAGTCCGAGCGAGTGCGACAGCACGACCACGGGGCGGTCGTCGGCGCCGTCAAGCCGGTAGTAGCACGAGGCGTTGTCGAGCGTCAGCAAGGGCATCGTTCGTCGCTCGGGGTTCGGGGTTCGGGATGTGGGGTCCCAGTCTGGAGTGTCAGGACTCCAGCAGCTGCACCCGCAGGGTCTCGGCGGCGCCCAGGTACATCTCGGGCACGTCGACCGTGCGCAGCGTCTCGGCCGGGAGCAGGTCCGCGACGTCGGGCATCGTCATCAACGCGTCCCGGAAGGTCGTTCCAGCCTCGCGGCTGCGCGCCAGGGCGTCGCTGACGAGCAGCTGCGCCGAATCCCTGCCGATGCGCTCGGTCATCGACATCACCACCCGCTCGGCGAAGATGGCGCCGTTGGTCCGCTCGATGTTCGCGCGCATCCGGTCGGGATACACGGTCAGCTCACCGGCCAGGTCGGCCATCGTCTCGAGCGCCGATCCTGTCGCCTGCACCCCGGCGGCGATCGTCGGCCACTCGGCGTGCCAGCCGCCCACCGCGCGCTCGTGCTCCTGGACCATGCCGGTCAGGAACGCGGCGACCAGCCCCGGCAGCCTTGTCGCGGCAGCCAGGACGGCAGCGCAGCCGGCAGGGTTGCGCTTGTGCGGCATCGTCGAGGAGCTGCCGCCGCGCTCGGCAACCTCGCCCACTTCGTCCTGCATGAGGAGCGAGATGTCGCGGGCCATCTTCCCGAGCGTCGCGGCATAGAGCGCGCACGCGCACAGGAGTGACGCGAGACGGTCGCGGTGAGCATGCCACGGCGCCTCGGGGTTGCGGAGGCCCAGTTCACCCGCGAGCGCGCACGACACGTCCAGCCCGCGATCGCCGAGCGCCGCCAGCGTGCCGGACGCCCCGCCAAACTGCAGCACCGCCACATCGCGGGCGGAGGAATCGACGCGCCTCCAACCTCGCCGGATCGCGGCGACCCAGCCGGCGACCTTCAGGCCGAACGTGATCGGCGGCGCGGGCTGCAGGAGCGTCCGCCCGAGCATCACGGTCCGGGCGTGACCGTCCGACACCTCCCGCAGCGTGCGTTCCAGACGCGCGTGATCGGCTGCGAGGATCGGATGAGCCCGCTGAAGCGTCAGGACCATCGCAGAGTCGGCGACGTCCTGGCTCGTCGCGCCGAAGTGCACGAACCGTGCGCTCGCGGCGTCGGCCGCCTGCACGCGCGCGGTCAGTACCCGCACGAGCGGGATCGAGACCGTCCCGGAACTGCGCGCCTCCCGGGCGATCTCAGCCGCGTCGAGGCCCTCGGCCAGGGCCGCGGACGAGATCGCATCGGCCGCCCGGCTCGGAATGAGGCCGGCCTTCGCCTCGGCCCGCGCGAGCGCGGCCTCGAAGTCCAGCATCGCCTGCAGCAGCGACTGATCGGAAAACACGTCAGACAGCGCGTCGGTGGTCGCCAGGCTGTCGATCAGGCGGGATGGCATGCCCTTTACCGGCACACGATGAACACGAAGATACGACGACCACGAAGAAAACACTCGGGCGTCGTGCTTCGTGCGCATCGTGTCATCGTGTTCTTCGTGAGTGATCGTCCGTGTGTTTTGGTGAACGCAGGTGGACTCGGCGGTTTACAAATCAAAGAACACGGTCTCGCCGTCACCCTGAAGGCGAACGTCGAAGGCCCATTCGCCGGCGCCGCCGGGCCTCGCCAGCAGCGTCTGACGCCGCGCTTCGGGCACGAGCGCCAGCACGCCATCCGATCCGATCGCAGGATCGCCCTCGAAGTAGATCCGCGTGTAGATCTGACGGAGGAGACCTCTCGCGAGCACGCAGACGTTGATGTGTGACGCCTGCAGCGCACCCTGGGCATCACGGACCGGGCCCGGGCGAATCGTCTCGAAGACACACGTGCCATCGGCACCCGTAGGCAGGCGTCCGAACCCGCAGAATCCCGCGGGTGCCATGACGTCCTTCGCATGCTCGGGACGCACGTACACACCATCCGCATCGGCCTGCCACAACTCCAGGAGGGCGTCCGGCACCGGCGCGCCGTCTCCGTCGAAGACCCCAATCGTCAGCCGGATGCGCTCGCCTCGGGTGTCGTCGCGCACGAGGCACCCGAGCGTCGGATGATCCGCCAACGCGAAATGAAAGAACGGGCCGACGGTCTGCGACGAGGTGGCGACGAGACGCACCGGTGTCTGGCTCATACGGGCTCGATCATACACAATACCTCTCATGACCCTTCATACCAGGCTCCCGCCCGATCATCCTTTCGAACGCCTCGCCGTCGTCGGCGCCGGAAACATGGGCAGCGGCATCGCCCAGAAGATGGCGTCCGAGGGATTCACGGTGACGCTGGTCGATCTCGACGACGAGAAAGTCGCACGAGGGTTGAGAATCATCGAGAAGACGCTCGGCGATGGCGTGCAGCGCGGTATCTTCGGGGCGTCTGACGTTGGCGCGATTCTGCAGCGCATCACCGGCACGTCCCGTTTCGAGGATCTGGGCGACGTCGACCTCGTGGTCGAGGCAGTCTTCGAGGACATCGACGTCAAGAGACGCGTCTTCCGCCGCCTCGACGAGGTCTGCCGCCCCGACGCCATCCTTGCCACCAACACATCGTCCTTCTCGGTCACCGAGCTCGCCGCGGCCACGACACGGCCGGAGCGGGTGGTCGGGCTGCACTACTTCTACCATCCGGCCAAGAACGGGCTGGTGGAGGTTGTATCCGGCACAGTCACTGATCCGGGTGCGTACCGGCGCGCGTGGCGCCTGCAGGAGGCGCTCGGCAAGACCCCGATTGCGTCGAGGGACTCGTACGGGTTCATCGTCAACCGGTTCTTCCTGCCGTGGCTGAACGAGGCCGTGCGCATGCTCGATGAGGGCGTCGCGCATACGGCAACCATCGACGAGGCCGCCAAGCAGGCATTCGGCATCGGGATGGGGCCTTTCGAGCTGATGAACGTCACCGGCGTGCCGATTGCGTTTCATACGGCGACGACCCTCGGCCGCGCGTTCGGCCCGATGTACGAGTCTCCGGCGCTCCTGCGCGCGCAGACCGAGTCGGGACAACCGTGGCAGATTGCCGGCACGCCGGACGCCGGACAGTTCGCCATCGTCGGTGATCGGCTGGCCGCCGCCGCCTGCTATGTCGCGGCCGCACTCGTCGACGAGGGCGTCGGCACGGTCGAAGACACCGACATCGGCGCGCGCGTCGGCCTCCGGTGGCGGCGCGGTCCGTTCGAACTGATGAACCAGTACGGCATCGGGCGCTCGAGAGACATGATCGCGAGCTTTGCGGCTCGGTGGAATCTGCCGATGCCGGCCACGCTCGAAGACCAGGCTCGGACCGGTCAGCCGTTTCGCTTCCGGCTGGTCCGATCGGATATTGCCGAAGGCATCGCCACGCTGACAATCAATCGCCCGGACGCAATGAACGCGCTCAACGAAGAGGTCCTCTCGCAGCTCGAGGCCGCCTTTCACGCCGCGGCAGGCAATCCCGCCGTAAAGGGGATCGTCATCGCCGGAAGCGGCAAGGCATTCGTGGCCGGCGCCGACATCCGGTACTTCGTGCGGCACATCGAGGCGGGAACGATCGGCGCGATCGCCGACTTCACCAGGCGGGGCCAGGCCCTGCTCCGCGCCTTCGAAACCTGCCCCAAGCCTGTCGTTGCCCGCCTGCACGGCCTCGCGCTCGGCGGCGGCGTCGAGCTCGCGCTCGCCTGTCACGTGATCGTCGCGACACCAAAGGCAGCGCTGGCGTTCCCCGAGACCGGCATCGGCATCTATCCGGGACTCGGCGGCACGCAGCGGACACCGCGCCGCGTGGGTCGCGGTCTGGCGAAGTGGCTCGTGCTATCCGGCCAGTCGATTGGTGCCGAAGAGGCGCTGGCCATCGGCATGCTCGACAGGGTCGTGCCCTACGAGCGGCTGGACTCTGCGATTACCGACGCGATCGCGGCCGGACCTGTCAACACCCGATCGCCCCGACCCGTTCCCGAGGCCTATCGGCCGATTGCCGACTTCTTCGACCGTCACGGCGTCGACGAGCTCCTTCGAGGCACGGCCGAATCGGCTGGCGACGTGCGCCTGGCGAAGGCCGTCAAGCGGATTGGCTCGAAGGCACCGGTCGCACTGCGCATCGCCTCGGAGTTGATCGATCGCGCGCTCGACGTGTCCGTAGACGACGGTCTTGCGCTGGAGCTGTCGCACCTGCACGAGATCTTCGCGACAAACGACGCCCACGAGGGCTTGTCGAGCCTCGGCCGGAAGCCGCCGGTGTTCACGGGGCGGTAGAGGGTTCA
>Ga0075327_1000422_pt1 | contig 11968 bp, 7 predicted proteins | sample MayberrySE_Catta_2_FD_120056 | JGI IMG/M metagenome (GOLD analysis project Ga0075327, IMG submission 120056) | Natural and restored wetland microbial communities from the San Francisco Bay, California, USA, that impact long-term carbon... | ecosystem: Environmental > Terrestrial > Soil > Wetlands...
GCTAACATGCTGGCCCTCAGCGACATGCGTGGGGCCGCACGGTGTCTCGAGGCCATGGCTTGGACGGACCGGGCCATAGGCCACCAGCGGCGTCCCTCGAAGCGCAATCGGGAGCGCCTCGCGAAGGCTACCCAGACGTTGGCCAGGTTGCCTTCAAGTGGAAAGACTCTCAATGCCGATGTCAACTCGCCGACGTATCGCATCTCTGACTTCGCGTGTCCTGGTCGCTGGCGTCATCGCATTCGCCGCGGGGACGCCGGCGGTGCGCGCCCAGGAAGTGGCCCAACCTCCGGAAACACGCGCCCGCGCGTTCGTCGATCTGATGGCGGGCGGCCAGTATGCCGAGGCCTTCGAATCGTTCACGCCGCAGATGAAGGCCGCATTGCCAGCGGATCGGCTGGGCGAGACATGGAAGGCCCTCGCGTCGCAGGTTGGTCCGTTCCGGCGTCACGTTGCCACGACGGTGACGCCGCGTGGCGTGCTCTTCGTCGTCGTCGTGACGTGCGAGTTCGAACGGGCGACGCTCGACGTGCACGTCACCGTGAACCCCGCGAACCTTGTCGGAGGACTGGCGCTCCGCCCGGCCGTGAAGGCTTTCACGTACGCGCCACCGTCCTACGCGAGTCCCGCCGCCTATGAGGAGTCGGAGGTCACCGTCGGCACGGGGCAGTGGGCTTTGCCCGCTACGCTCACGATGCCCGTCGGGCCGGGCCCGGTGCCGGCCGTGGTTCTGGTGCACGGCTCAGGCCCTGGCGATCGCGATGCGACCGTCGGGCAAGTCAAGCAGTTCAAGGATCTCGCGCTTGGACTTGCCTCTCGGGGGATTGCCGTGCTGCGGTATGACAAACGCACGCGGGTGCATGCGAACGTGATGCGGGACCTTGCCGTTCGCACGGTCAAGGACGAGACGATCGACGATGCGCTGGCCGCGGCGCGGCTGCTCGGAAGCACGCCACGTGTGGATCCCAAGCGAATCTTCGTGCTCGGGCACAGCCTTGGTGGGATGCTCGTGCCGAGGATAGCCGCGGCTGCAGAGTCGTCGGTTGCCGGCTTCATCGTCATGGCCGGCGCGGCGCGCCCTCTCCAGCAGGCGCTCGTCGAGCAATCGCGGTATCTCGCCATGGCTGACGGCACCATCAACGCGGAGGAACGGGCGCAGATCGATCAGTTCGAGCAGGTGGCGGCGCGCGTCGCCGCCCTGGGACCGGCCGACACGTCGAAACCGGATCTCATCTTCGGCGCCACGGCGTCGTACTGGCTCGACCTGCGCGGGTACGATCCGCCGGCCGCGGCAGCGCAGATGCAGCAACCGATGCTCGTGCTCCAGGGGGAGCGGGACTACCAGGTGACGATGGAAGAATTCAACCGTTGGAGGTCGGCGCTTGCGGACCGAGCCAACGTGACCTTCCGCTCGTACCGCTCGCTCAACCACCTGTTCGTGGCCGGGGAGGGCATGAGCCTGCCGGCCGAATACTACAGGCCTGGCCACGTCAGCGAAAACGTCGTAGACGACATCGCGACGTGGATCATGAGCGTCGCCTCCCGACCACAGTAGGACTGCTCATCGCTCGGGAGAAGGCATGATGACGTCCAAGTTCGTAGTAAGCGCGCTCGCAGTGATGACGGTCACGCTGCCGTCCGCGGCAGCACGGCTACCGATTCCACTTGCGTTCGCCGCGGCCGTCTACGGCCCACAGACGCCACCAGAGTTTGACCCGCTCCGTGATTCGCTCGCCCGTGACGAGGCGCAGGCGATCTACGCCCCGGATGTCACCGATTCCTGGAACGAGATCTTCTATCTCCTCTTCACTCGGCAGATCCGGAGCAGGCTCCTTGCAGAGCATGCGATACCCGTCGAGATGGCACACGAAAGTCTGGCCCTAAGCGAGCGGCGCGTGACCCGCATCGAGAGTGGCGATCGTGCGATTGATCCGCTGTACCCATCCTGGACCTGGATGGGAAGCAGCGCCTTCGACATGTCGCCAGACAGCCGGTGGCGGATCCTACTCGAGCCGCGGTATCCGCGGTTCGTGAAGGCGCTCAAGACGGTCACGGCCAGTGCCCCGGAGCGGTCGCCCCTGGCGCGTGCGCTGATGCAGGCCGACCTGTGGGCCGTCTACGACATGCTGCGCACGGTCCTGCCGATGCGGCCAGCGAGCCGCGGATTCACACCCGATACCGTTCTGCGCACACAACGCCTCGAGGAGCTTATGCCGTTGCTGGCCCGCGCGATCCGAGCGCTGGCGCTGACGCGCGCCGAGATCGAAGCGCTGCCGGACAATTATGCGGCCGGAGCGCGAGCTGGCGAGCTGCCCGCTCTCTTCTCAGGCGAAAGCGGTTGGGTGGAAGTGCGGTCGTTTCACGAGCGCATGCACGAGAGCGCGGCAATGAATCGGCGCGTGGCGCGTGTGTTCGTCAAGCCAGCGAAGCGGCCACAGAGCGAGGCGGCGTTTCTGGAAGGGCTGAGCCAGGGGCAAGGTCAAAGCGACTCGGTCGCGGCCGCGGCGCTCGTCATCCAGGTGCTACTCATCGCGGCTGATGGGGCAGTCGTGCCGTCACCTATTACCTACGAGGTTCAAATCCGTACCGCCGCGAGCGATCCCGACAACTCTCCCGCAGGACGGCAGGTCCTCCAGTACGAACTGAGCCGTCGGCGTCTGCTTTCCGCTCCTCGACAAGCAGGACTTGTCGTCCGCGACGAACTCGCGCCAGCCTACCTGCCGATGGCGGGCAACGACCTCTCGTTCGCGACGCCGCCGAGAATGGATGGTGATCCCGTCGTTGTCCCCCTGCGCAGTCGCTGCGTGGTGTGCCACGGCGAGGGACTTGGCAAGTTGTTCACGTTTGCGACAATCGAGAAGCCGCGTGTCGAGCGTCTGCCCGCCAGCGAGCCCTCGCACGCACGAGATGTCGCCACGCGCAAGATGACGCGCGAGGACTTCCGCTCGCTCAAACTGGCTCTCGCCGGCCACTGAACGATGTCGGCCCTGAGTACGTCCATGACATGGAGTCACCGGACTGATCGAACCCTTGGAGCACGCTCTGCGTCGTCAGCACGATGAGCGTCGGCCGAGTCTGTGTCTTCAGGCGACACGGCGAAGGCTGTCAACGGCCTCAATCCAGCCGACCATCTGGTTCCAACTGGCGAACGTCGGGCCTACCGCGCTGAAATAGCCTCGGTACCGCCCGGTTGCTGGAGCGAATCACGAACGACAAGCCGAGAGAGACCCCACGTCAACCCTGCCGCAGCGCCTCAGTCGGTTGAACACGCAGCGCCCGGCGCGCCGGTGCGGCGCACGCCAGCACCCCCACGGCCGCCATGATGACGGACGTGATCACCGACGAGGCGAGGAGATACGCGGTCAGGCTGTCGGCGCGCCACGCGAAGAGCAGGATGAGGCCGTTACCGGCGATGATGCCGCCGCCGAGCTGACGACCCGCACGGGCGAACACGGTACGCAGCACGCGCCGGGGCGTGGCGCCGAGTGCGATACGGATGCCGATCTCGCGGGTGCGACGCTGCACGGCGACGGCCATGAGCGCGTACAGACTGGCAGCTGAGAAGATCAGCGCCACGAGCAGAACGCTGCTGAAGACGATCGTGGTACCCATCATCCGTGTGTGCTCCTGTTCGACGATGTCGTCGAGGGTGACGATATTCCGGAGGTGCAGGCCCGCATCGACCTGCCGGGCAAGGGCGTCTACGCGGGGCGCAAGCGGGGCTGCGTCCCCCTCGACGCGCACGGCGACCGCAACAGGATCGACCTCCGCCGCAGAGGCTGCGCGATAGATGTACGCCGCCCCATTCCAATCGGCGGGGAACATTCCAGGCAGATCGGTGACCACGCCGACGATCTCGCGCCAGGGGCCCGGCTCGCGCTCGCTGCCTCGCTGGAGCGTGCGAACGCGTGCGCCCACGGGATTCCTGCCCACCACGCGCATGAACGCCTCGTTAACCACAACGGGGACCACGACGGGCCCGTTCGGCGTCGTCCCGGCGTCAGCCGTGTGCAAGCCGCGCCCGGCCACGACCTTGGCGCCGAACGCGTCGTGATAGCCGGCACCGACGGCAGCCATCGCGAATCCGCTCTCGTAATTCCCTTGCAGGCGAGCCGGAGGCGCACCGTCCAGCTCCATTTCCACCGCCACCCACTCCGGGGACATCGTCGGCAGGCGATCGCCGTACGTTACGTGCGTCACCCCAGGCTCCTCACGCAACCGGCTCGCGAGCTCTTCGTATGCACGCGCGCGGCGCGCGGCGATCTGCCCATCGTCAGGCACACCATGCTCGCCGGCCAGCGCCTCGTTATCGATGCTGAGACGGAAGGTGAGGTAATGCTCCGCCGGAAACGGTGCCCACCTCGACTCGTCGTGGAGGGTGTTGGTGAAGATTCCCACCGCGGCGAGCGAGAACAGCAGCGTAAACGCCACCTGCGCGCCGACGATGAACGACCAGATGCCGCCGAACTTCATCGTCCCGCCGGTGCTCGTGATCCCCTGCAGTCCCCGAAGGACGGACCCGCCTGTGGCCTTCAGCGCCGGCAGCAGGCCGATGAGTGCCGCCGCGACGAGCGCGAGCAGCAGCGCATACGCAATCGTGGCTGGCTCGAGCCGCAAATCCACCCAGAACGGCAGGTCGTCCCCTGTGATCTGACTCGCCTGGGCCCAGGCATAATGCACGGTCGTCTGGGCCACGACCAGCCCGAGCAGGGCGGCGGCGAGGGCGAGCACCAGCGATTCGGTGACGATCTGCGCGATCACGCGGGCACGGCTCGCCCCCAGCGCATGACGGACGACCATCTCCGATTCGCGCATCGCCGTGCGCGCGAAGATCAGCGTCGCGACGTTCGCCGACACCGCCCCCAGCAGCAGCAGGACGATGGCGTGGACCGCCAGATCTTCCAGCCGCAGCGGATCACCCGGCGTGCGCCCGGCGAAGGCGCGAACGCGCGTGCGCAGTTGCGCGTGGGTGGTCGGCTGGTTGGCGGCATCGCGTGCCGAGACGACGTCGAGCTCCGCCGCGGCGTCCTGCCAGCTCGCTCCGTCGGCCAGGCGGCCAAACACCTGCACGGCCGGGCCTTCCCGCGGCGCCGCGTCCTGGACCAGCAGTGGCACCCACACCTGCTGATTGCGCGGGAAGCCGAAGCGCGGCGGCATCACGCCCACTACGGTGCGAGCCGCGCGACCCATCGTCACGACGCGGCCGATGATCGCCCGATCCTGCAGAAACTGTCTCTGCCAGACGTCGTATCCCAGGACCACGACGGGCTCTGCTCCCGGCATCTCGTCCGTGGGCTGCAGCGGCCTGCCGAGGATCGGCGGAACGCGGGTGAGCGGAAACGCTGACGCCGTGATCTCCGCCACGCGCAGCGATTCGACCCGGCCTTCGCCCGTGAGCACGTTGCGCTCGCTCACGCGGGCAGCGCCGAGCTCCACCACCGTCTTCAGCGTCCGCCGCCAGATCGCGAAATCGTGGAGCACCCTCGGCTCCACGCGCGATGCAGCCGTGTCCTGGGTCTCGAGGCGCACGACTCGACCGCCTTCAGGGAACGGCAGCCGTTTGTACAGCAGTTCGCCGGCGACTTCGAAGCCGACCGCCCCAATCGCAATCGCCGCCGCGAGCGAGAGGCCGCCGATGATCGTGAGCGCGGGATACTTCAGCAGCAGACGCGCGCCCAGCTTCCAGTCGAGCCACGAGACCGCGTTCATCGGGCCTCACCCCGCAGGCGCCCCTGAGCCTGCGGCCCGCACACCAGGTCCGCATTCATACGCTTCGCTCCTCCTGTCCGCAAAGGACCCAGGCGTTTAACTTTACAATACAAAGTCATCTCTGTAAACTTCGGCCAATGCGACTCACATGTGTGCGCGAAGAACATTTCCCGCGTGCAGGTCTGTCGCCAGCAGCACACATGCGGGCGCACTGTTGGGCAATTCCTTGAACAGGCGCAGACCCTCACGGACCAAGCCGGGATCAGACCAGCGTTCGGCCTGAGCCAGCGTCTCCTCGCTCCAGTGCTCCGTCATAGCTGACAGAGGTCGGAACGGATGCGGTGCCACTGGCAAGCGCCAAAGGCGACGCAAGAGCCCGGCGATTACGAGATCCTGCTCGGGCTCCGGCAACGCACGGAGCGTTGTCCCTGGCTCGCAGCGCTCAAGCAGCATGGCGCCAAGATCATCGTCAGCGTCGAGAAGCCGTACTGTTGGATCACCGCCCCAGAAGCGCAGGCCCTCGATTTCATGCGCGCTCTCCATGTGCGGCATGCCGAGCTTCAACACTGCGGATGCCCCGCTGGCGAGCGTCACCGGAGCGACCCAGGCGCAGCATCCCTCGAACGAATCCCCCAGTCGGAGTGACCATCGCTGTTCGAGGTCACGGAGCGTATCGGGCAGGCGCACGAGCCATGTCGGGCCGTCAGGCGTGCTGCGACAGGCAGTCGCGAGCCGCTCAGGAATCCTGAATGCCACGCCTCCATTTTGAGGGCTGGGGTGCCGGCGGTCCATTGCCGCCGACAGAATCCTCGTTTCAGGTATCGTGCCTGAGGCTTGACACGTCACCTCTAGCGTACGCGACTTCCAGGTCGGTCGACAATCGACTCGAGCACGATCTTGAGCGTGGTGCGCAGCGCCGTTTCGTTGTCCACGGATTCCTTCCACCCATCGCGTGCGGCGACCTGTTCCTGTGATGCGGGTGAAGGCGGCAGGCCCGTGTTGTCGGACGAGAATTGCCCGTCACGTCCGCCGAGCTTCCACACGACGAGGTCGAGAGACGGCACGATGTAGATCGCATGCCCTCCGGACCCACCCTTCCAGAAGGCATCGAGCGGCAGCTCCGGAATGTCCCCGTTCGTGTTGACGTTGAATTGCAGGCTGTACGGGTAATGCGGATTGTAAGGGGATTGGCGCGCGCTCCGGCGCACGTATTCGGCTGGGACGAGCTGCGCATCGTTCCAGCGACCCTCACGCAGCAGCAGATAGCCGAATCGCAGCATGTCCGTCGCTCGCACCGCGATCCCGCCGCCACCCGGCGTGTGCGTAACGTCACTCACATTCTTGTACGCATAGCCCCACGGGCCCCATCCCATTGGCTTGGCCAGGTGCTCGTCCACGTACTGCTGCAGCTCCATGCCCGCAACGTGTCGGAGCACCACGGAAGCAAGGTGGATGGACGAGGTGGCGTAGGAGTACCCGTCTCCGGGCTCGCACCAGAGCGTCTTGGTCGAGTACAGCCGTCCCTGGTTCTCGACGTCCTCTTTCCCGAGGGCTACCGCATCGGTGGCCGCCGGCGCCCCGTCGGGTCCGGCGGGATCGATACTGCGTTCTTTCCCGAGGACATGAACAGGGTTGTTGCCGCGGATGCCGGCGGTCATCGAAAGAAGTTGTCCCAGCTTGATGCTCGCCTTGCGTGCGTCGGTCAGCGGAAACGCCTCGGGCGGAAGATACTCGGGTGTGAAGACCTCCTGGTTCAAGCCGTCCGGAAACCGGGTCGGGCGCTCGCCCAGGAGAATACCGACCGCGATACTCGTGAAGCTCTTGCCGACCGAGGCCAGGTTCGGCGTGGCCTCGCGATGGCCCAGCCCGAAATACTGCTCGTAGACCAGCCAACCCCGACGCAATACCAGCAAGCCACCGTGTTTCGTGCTCCTCTGCACGAATGTGAACGCCTCGTCGAGCTTGTTCCTTTCGATTCCGGCGACGCGGCGAATCCGGTCGTCATCTGTCAGTGAGCGCCAGCCGCCGGCCGCATCGGGGGGCGGGAAGTACGCCCACGGGGTGTTCTCCTGCTTGGGCTCCATCGCACCGGCTGTCGTCAAACGCCTCAGCGTCTGGTAGACCACCGCGTCATCCTTCGTGCCGTTGAACTGCAGCGGAAAATACTGGTTCACGCGGCTGTGCATGAACCCCCACGACGCGCCGACAGCGACACTGCGTTCCGCGGCCATTGCGCCATCGGCGCCCACCTTGTCGTCCTCGTTGCACACGATCGGCTTGCCGTACTTCTTCAACGCGGCGATGCGGGCGGGGATGTCGGTCAGCTCGGTGGTGTTGAAGTGGATCAACAGGAAGTCGCTCGCCTGAGCGACCTGGTCGGGCAGCGTGCCATTTCCCATCCCCGCAGTCGACACGAGCAGGCGCGGGGCGGTCCTCTTTGCGAGGGCGATGAGCTCGGCTTCACCCTGAGGATCCCTCAAGATCGGGTGATCGAAACCCTGATGTGCGAACTCATTGGCGATCTCGAGCACGACGTTGGTGAAGCCACTGTTCTGAACCCAACGGGCGACGTTCACCACGCCGGCGCGCACCGCCGCTTCACCCTTCAGGATCTGGTCCTGGCGCTGATAGTAGGAGCCGAGAATGACCACCGCGCCGCTCCGGTCGCAGGCATCGATCACTCGCCGCACGCGCGTAAGGTAGGCGCTGCGCAGCGAGCCATCGGGGTTGAACGCGGAATTCACCGCGCCTTCGTAACCGGGCATGCCGCCCTGTAAGCCAATCGTGAAGGCGCGCACGCCGCCAGCCACATAGTCCGGAATCTGCGCGATGAACGCGTCCACGTTCGCGTCGGGGTCGAATCCCTCGGGGCGAGTCGTGTCATTGGCGTCTTCGAAGACCGCGTTTACCATGCGCACGTTCATGAGCAGCCCCTCGGCCTTCGTACCGGGATAGGTCACCTTGCCGTTGATATGCCATTGACCGAAGGCGATGGACACACGAGTCGATCGGCCCGCTGTGCTCTGCAACTCGAGCCGCGTGTGCATCGCCGGCATGTGTGCGAACGTGTCGCTGTCGCGGTGCGAGTACGGCTTGGCTGCGAGCAGCGCGCAGCAAATGATCGACGGGGCGACGTGGCTGGCCCAGATCATACGACCTATCACTGTTCCGGGACACTAGGTGTGGAACCGAGCGATACGGACAAGCGTGGAATCAAGCAACCCAAAGTCAAGGTGAACGACAAGGTTCTCGCCGTCCGACGGTGGGCGTGGCGGTCTGGTGTCGCGGCGCCGCACGCGCGTCAGCGATCTCGTGGTGCTCCGAATCGTACAGGCTGCGCAGTAGCAGCCCGCTCGTCAGCCTCTTACGTCGCACGTAAAACACATACGTCGGACGGAAAATACCAGTCGCCCCAATCTGCGCCAACCCGCGAAGATCTCGAACTATCGAGCACGTCCCCGGCGGGCACAGCGCTTGCGAGACGGCGCATCCGGTCACGACCCGTAGTCTTGTCCCCGCGGGGACATCATCGCACGGCGAGGAACGAATGATGAGAACACGATCTTCATGGCTCACGGCGGTTCAGGCGTTGCTGGTCACCATCGTGTGCGGTTCGTCCCTGCTGTCCGCCCAGAGCTTCCGCCGCGATCGCACACCGCCGACGGCGCCGACCAACCTGACCGTCGTCAGCGTGACGGAACACAGCGTGACGCTGTCGTGGGGGCCCTCGACCGACAACTCGGGCCGTTTCACCTATCTCATCTGCTGCGTGAGCGGAAAAAACGTGGCCGTTCCCCAGACGCAGACGACATACTCGATCGAGGGTTTGCAGTCCGGAAAGACATATATCTTTCGAGTCTATGCCTGGGACGCGGCCGGCAATACATCCAAGTCGAGCAATGCCGTGTCGGTCACGCTGCCCGGCCAGATCGCCGCGCCGACCAAGCCCGTGGTGCAGGTGCTGGATGTCGGCCCGACGCACGCGACGCTCTCGTGGTCGTCGACCGACGACGGCACGCTGATCTGGTACACCATCTTCATCGACGGCCAGGCCGTCCGCACCTTGAATTCGAGGTCGTTCACGTTCACGTGCGCGTCTGTCGCGGGGCCCACCTACTGCATTCCGTTCGATCAGGAGACGACGTACGTTTTCACCGTTCAGGCCCGTGACGTCGACGGCAACCGGTCGCCGACGAGCGATCCCGTGTCGGTGACGACCGACCCCGCGCCCGACGATCACACGCCGCCGACATCGCCCACGAACATCTTCGTCGACGGTATAGGCGGCTTCTCCAACGTGAGCTGGGACGCGTCCACCGATGACATCGCCGAGCAGCGGTTCATCCGCTACGACATCTACGTGGACGGCGAGCTGCGGACGACGGTGGTGGGCGAGACCAGCGCCGAGGTCGAAACCGACTTCGGCGACGAGGTCATCACGATCATCGCGGTCGATACCGCGGACAACGAGTCGGTGCCTGCGTCGGTCCCGCTGGGCAGCTGAGTTCTTGGGGCGATCTCGCGTCCGCGAGGTGGCGAGATGCTCTCACCGCCTCGCCGGCGTCAGCGTCACGCGCTGACGCGTGCGCGCCGACTCTCGAGCGGCTTCGAGAATCTCGGTCGCGATCAGGTTGTTCTCGAGCGACGACAGCGCATTCGGCTTCCGCGTGCCGCGCACGACGGCGATCAGATGCGAAATCGAGTCGCGCTCATCGGGCGGCCGCGGATCTGGCGTCACGGCGTGTTCCGGCTCCTTCGGGAGCGCGACGCGCAGTCCGTTCCCGCCGGTGGCAACCGCGAGTCCGTGCTCGCCATAGACCTCGAAGTCTTTGCGGTTGAAGGGCCAGTTCCACGACGCCTGGATGATGCCCTGCGCCTTCGGATACTCCAGCAGGATCGTGGCCTCGTCATCCACGCGCGGATACACCTCAGGCTGGAAGTGCTGCGTGATCGCGCTGACACTCAGCGGGCGCTGATTGTCCATCATCCATGTCATCAGGTTGGCGCCATAGCAGCCGAAGTCGAAGAGCGCTCCGGCCCCGTTCTTGACCGGATCGGACAACCACTCGAAGAACTCCGGCTGCACCTTGATCGCCTTGGGACCGCTGTGGCCGTCGAGGGCCACCATCTTCCGGATGTCCCCGGCGGCGCCACGTTCCTTGAGGATCGTCCACATGGTTCCATGGCTCGGATACCACGTGGTCTCGTAATTGACGAGGACCTGGATGTTCCCCTTCTCCGCGGCGCGACGGATCCGCTGCGCGTGCGCGTTGCTGACGGCGAGCGGCTTTTCCATCATGACGTGGACGCGGCGGGCCGCAGCCGCCTCGACGACCGCGGGGTGGTCGTAGGTGCTGGTGAACGAGGCGATGGCGTCTGGCTTTGCGCGGTCGATCATCGCGGCGAGATCGGTGAAGAGGACGCTGTCGGACAGCCTGTTCGAATCGGCGTACTTCCGGAGCAGTGCCCGGTCAGACTCGAAGACGCCCACAATCTCGACATCCTTGCGCGCCTGCGCCGCGCGCAGGAACCCGCTGACGTGCCCATGGACTAATCCGGCGATCGCCAGCCGGAGTGGCGGCGCTTTCTGCGCGAGCGGCGGCCACGCCACGATTGCCGACGCCAGGGCGATCCCGAGCGCGCATGCGAGTGCCTTCATCGCAACCTCTTCTTCCCTGCCGGTAGACCAGCCGATTCTAGCCCACTCGTCATCTGTGGATCTCATTCACCCGTGGACCAAATGCACGGCCGAGTTGGAAAGTGCGCCACGAATCTGCAAACTGATTGGCACCGCCGCCCGTCTAATGCGTCGACCTCTTACCGGGAGACTCCGTATGCGCCGTACTCTGGAAACGTTCGGGCACGACCTCGGGTACGCCATTCGATCGTTCCGCCGCAGTCCGGCGTTCGTGCTCGTCGCGCTCCTCTCGCTGACGCTCGGCATCGGTGCCACCTCGGCCATCTTCAGCGTGATCTACGGCGTGCTCATCGCGCCCTATCCCTACGCGAGGCCCGGGGAAATCTGGGCGCCGGAGGTCCGTGCGATCGACGGCCGCGGGGGCCGTGCATACGCGCTCGACGAACTCCGTGCCCTCAGGGAGGTGCCCGCGTTCGGCGACGTGATGGCGACGTCGATGGAAGCCGTGCTCATGACGGGCGAGTTCGCGCCCGAGAGCTTCGGCGGCGTCCTCCTCTCCGGCAACGCGTTCAATTTTCTCGGCGTCCCTCCCGTCGTCGGACGGACGATCCAGCAGACCGA
>Ga0075327_1000423_pt1 | contig 11966 bp, 9 predicted proteins | sample MayberrySE_Catta_2_FD_120056 | JGI IMG/M metagenome (GOLD analysis project Ga0075327, IMG submission 120056) | Natural and restored wetland microbial communities from the San Francisco Bay, California, USA, that impact long-term carbon... | ecosystem: Environmental > Terrestrial > Soil > Wetlands...
ATTGACAGGGCGGCCGCCGCGCCACCGGTGAGGAGGGCAAGCACCACGGGCACGACAGCAGTGAGAAAGACAAAAAGAAGCGCGCGGCGGCCCGAATTCAACAACTCCGCGCGAACTAGGCCGATCTGGCGCTGCAACGAATATAAAGCTCAAATCCAAGGAAGTGCGAGGTGGTTTCGCTCGCATCAGCGCGCGAAAGCGCCTAACGCGACAAGGGTGAATGAAGCAAAGCCACCGCCGTCCCGTCGGCGCCGTCAAATTGCGCGACTCTGGCCACCGCTAATATTTTTGCGGAACATACAGTTCGTCGGGTAGCGCTTTTCGCTCGTAGTTTGGATCGAAGACGCGCTCGGGCAGGACGATCTCTTCGTGCAGGACCTCTTCGTATGGCACCTGCGCGAGAAGAGGATCGATGCAATTCAATCGCGCGCGCTTCTTGTCGTTGCCTTCGACAATCCACCACGGTGCCTCTGGGATGTTGGTGCGCGCAAACATCTCCACCTTCGCCTTGGTGTAGTCCTCCCACCGGACCCGCGATTCGAGGTCCATGGGACTGAGCTTCCACTGTTTGAGCGGATCGTGGATATGCATGAGGAAACGCAGCTGCTGCTCATGGTCGGTTATCGAGAACCAGTATTTCACCAGCTTTATGCCGGATCGCACCAGCATGCGCTCGAACTCAGGCACGTCACTGAAGAACTGGTCGACCTGATCAGGAGTGGCGAAGCCCATGACGCGCTCGACGCCGGCGCGGTTATACCAAGAGCGATCGAACAGGACGATCTCGCCGCCAGCGGGCAGATGCGGCACATATCGCTCGAAGTACCATTGGGACTTTTCACGCTCGGTCGGGGCCGGCAGGGCTACGACCCGACAGATGCGCGGATTGAGGCGCTGGTCCGTTTAATCACACCGCCCTTGCCGGCTGAGTCGCGCCCCTCGAAGACTACGACGAGCTTGTATTTGGTGTGGGCGATCCAATCCTGCAGATTGACGAGTTCGGCCTACAGCCGCAGAAGCTCACGAAAGTATTGCCGCCGCTCGATAGCCGGGGCTGGCCGCTCCAAGGTGATGCCGCGTAGCTTGTCGTATGTCCGCTCGTCGTCGATCTCCATTTCGAGCTCTTCGTCGAAGCTGTCCTCCAGCTCGGCATCGACCCAGGTCCTTTCATGCAACCCCTCCGTGTTGGCGGTCATCTCTTCTCCTTCTTCGATCCTGGTAAGGTTCGCTCGGATTTTCGATCAGACATGCAGCATGTCTCGAGAGTTTGACGTTTCTTATGACATTGACGTCTGGCTGGAAAAGACCGCGGGGAACGGTTCCCCCGATCCGGCCAAATTCCGGGGGACGGCATGCTACACGGAAAGGTCGTGGTTCAGGGGGCTCCAAAGGGATCGCGCCCCCGGATTTCCTAGCGGCGGGACTGTCTAGCGCCCCGGGTGTGGAGGTTTCCGGCGCGAAGCCGGTGAAGGCAGCCAAGTCATGAGCAGAAGGCGTAGCTTGAGCGGAAGGCGCAGCTTGCCGATAAGTGGTTCAATTTGTTATGAAGGAGTGCGAAAACAATAATGTGCCAACGGAGGGCTCTATGCTTACCAAACATGCAATGCTTCTGCCGGCCGCGGCGTTTCTCATGACGGTTGCGACAGCCGCGCCGTCGACGGCTCAGGACGACGGATGCGATACGGCGAAACTGGGAGAAGTCGTCAAGGCGGCCAACGTATCCGGCGACGGTGCCAAAGCAGCCGTCGACGTGGTGGCATTTTATGCCGAGAACGCGTGCGCCGTGGGTCGCCAGGATATTGCCATGGTCCGAGGGATGATGTCGGATGCCTATGGCGCATTGAGTGGAGACGATGCCAAGGCGGCCTTGGCCGCCGCGAAGGCATTGGCCGACAACGTCGGTATGGGCTGCGACAAGAATGCCGAGGCGCTGCTCGTCCTCGACGCTTGCACTTTGGACGACGTCCAGAAGGCTGCCGGCATGTAGTACCCGCGCGTCGTGTCCGTCATGCTCTGGCGGACGGCGCGACGACAAACAACATTGATGCGGCGTCGAGCATTCGGCGCCGCATCGAATTTTGGGGCCGGGCACTCTTTCGGGACGTTTCCGGGCAGGGCGGCGGGATTACGGGCCTGTCCCGCGGCGGGCTACTTCACTTCAGCCGGTCGTGGCCGGCGCCGTGCCGCCACCGTTCCCCGTGCCGCCGCCGGACGACAGGGCTGCAGATTTGACTGCAAAAGCGACTGCGATCAGCGCCATCCCTTCGACCATCAACTCGACCGCGACGAACAGGCCGATCACCCACCCCCACGAGCGCATCCACTCGACTTGGCCCTCGGCCGTTGCCAGCTGATCGGCGCCGGGCGGCGTGATCGTCCCGTAGACGAGGATGCCGAGCACGATCGAGATGACACCGGTGAACAGCACCCACAACCAAACCGAGCCCTGGTCGCGGACGTGAAAGGCCATGAAGATGCGCATCACGCCGGATACCACCAATGCGACGGCAATGAAGATCGTCAGCCAAAATGCGGAGGCGATCGGCATGGCGATCATGATGATACCCGCGATGATGTAGACGACGCCGATGATCACGTGCCAGACGACGCCTTTCCAGGCCTTGTGATGGAAGGCGTCGAACAGTTGGATGCCGCCGCCTATAACGGCGAGGATGCCGAACCAATAGATAGCGACGATGGTCAGCCAATAGCTCATGCCGAGGCCGATCACCCCAAGCGCCAGCATCAGGATGCCGAGCGCCAGGAGCCATCCCCAGCTGATATTTGCGCCGGCCAGCGCTCGGCCGGCCGCGGATCCGGAAACCTCGGTCATGATATCGCCCTCCTCGAAAAGATTCGCCGCGGGAAACTATAGCATGCCGTGGAAACTCGATCGAGCCGGCGAATAGTGTCGAGCCGGACCGCAACGCTCAGCGCAGACGTCCAGAGCGCAGGAGCGAGGCATCAGGTTTGCTCGATCCGTGTCAGGGCGAAGGTTGCGGTCGCATTGCGGTAGCACAAGCAGGCGCAACGGCTCCAAGCTGGCGGCTCAGGTGCTGGCCTGGCCCGGCGGCGGATTCTATACCGCCCGCCTGTGGGCGCTGACGGCGGCGCCAAACGCCTCGAAAAGGGCTCTATTGATTGGGTTCTTCTGTGGATCATACTCGGCGTGCCACTGAACGCCGAGCGCAAAGACGGGGGCATCGGCGATGCGGATCGCCTCAATCGTGCCGTCCTCGGCGACGCCCTCGACGACGACACGCTTTCCCGGTTCGAGAATGCCCTGACCGTGCAGCGAGTTCACCCGGATGGTGTCGCGGCCGAAGAGTTTTGCGAAAGTGCCGTTCTCGACGAGATGGACATCATGCCTGTCGGCGAAGACATACGCGATATCGGGATGAATCTCGCCGGTCTCAAGCCGCGGCATGCGATGGTTGAGGCGCCCGGGTAGGTCGCGAATCTCGGGATGGAGTGTGCCCCCGAAAGCGACGTTGATCTCCTGGACGCCGCGACAGATGCCGAGCAGTGGCACGCCGCGCTCGACGCAGGCCGCGGCGAGCGAAAGCGCCAGCGCGTCGCGTCGCGCATCGTAAGGCTCGTAGCGGGCGTCCGGCTCGACTCCATAGCGGCTCGGATGGACGTTGGCCCGCGCACCGGTCAGGAGGACGCCGTCGACCGTTGCAAGCAGGTCGCCGATGTCGGTGAGGTCGGGCGCGCCGGCAAACATCAACGGCAACGCCCCGGCGACTTCGGCGACGGCGCGAAGGTTACGCTCGCCAACCCGTTGCGCGGCGTGCCGACTTTCAATGAGGTGCTCGCCACCGATAACACCGACCACAGGTCGCGTCATCGCACGGCTCTCGCTTTCGCCTTGCGCAGATCCTCGAATGCCGCGTCCAGGCGTTCGAGGGCTTCGATGAGCAGTGGGCGTGGCATCGCGAAGTTGAATCTGAGCCAGCCGTCGCCGCCGGGTCCGAACTGGCTGCCCGGACTCGGAAAAACATGAGCGCCTGCCTTGACCCGTTCGGCGACATCGACGGGCGCGAGCCCGGTGCCGGAGAAATCGACCCAGGCGAGATAGGTGGCGTCGAGGCGCATCGAACGGGCGCCGGGCGCAGTCGCCTCAATGCGGTGGTCGAGCAGGTCACGGTTCTCGGCAAGGTACGTCAACAGTGCATCGAGCCACGGAGCGCCGGTTCGCCAGGCCGCCTCGGTGGCGATCATGCCGAAGCGGTTGTAGGAGGCGAGGCTCGACGCGCCGATCCGTTCGTCGATGCAGCGCTTCAACTCGGGGTTCGAGACGAGCAGGGCGCCGACGTGGGCCCCCGCAAGATTGAAGGTCTTGGTCGCTGAAACGCAGGTGACTAGGCGATCGGCGACTTCGGGCGCCGCTGCCAAGGTCGGCGTGTGACGGGCGCCATCGAAAACCAGGTCGCAGTGAATCTCGTCGGAAACCAGGATGAGGTCGCGTTCGATACAGAGGGCTGCGAGTGCGCCGAGTTGGTCGGCCGACCAGACGGTGCCGCCGGGATTGTGGGGGCTGCACAGGAAGACGACTTTGGTCGCCGGCGTGAGCGCGGCAGAAAGCGCATCAAGGTCGATCGCGTAGCGTCCGTCGGTTTCGACCAGCTCAACGTCGAGGATACGTCGCCGGTTGGCAGGAATGATGCGCCGGAATGCGTGATAGGCGGGTGGGAAGACAACGACCTCGTCACCGGGCTCGCTCACTGCCTGCAGGACGAGGCCGAGGCCGGAGACGATTCCCGGCACCGGGCTGACCCAGGCCGGATCGACGGCTAGGCGGTGGCGGCGGGCCATCCAATCGACCAGAGCCGCCGCCCAGCTGCCTGTGTCGGCGTAGTAGCCGTGGGCGGTTCGCTTGACTTCTTCGGCAAGGGCTGCGGTGACTCCCGGCGGCGCGCCGAAATCCATATCTGCTACCCACATCGGGATGGCATCGTCCGGCACCGGACCGCCGGCGACGCGCGCCATATTGTCCCATTTCGAGGAATGGGTGCCGCGGCGCTCGATAAGGCGGTCGAAATCGAACATGAGGATAGGCTTTCGGCAGGAACTGGCGCCCCGCTTTCGGTTTGAAGCTCCTTAACGAGCTTGCTGCAAAGTAGGAACTTCGAACCGGAGGCAATAGGGCGAACGATATCGGGACGGCGGCGTGGGTCAAGTCCGTACGTCGGCGCAAAGTCTACAAAAAACTGGCGCGAGGAGCAGCCCCGCGCCAGTTCTGGTATCTCCTTTCGGCCCGCCAAGGCAGGCCGGGTGGCGACAATCAGGCCTTGTTGTCGATAGCGCTCTTCACCCGATCTGGCGTAAAGGGCACGCGTCGGAGCCTGACGCCGACGGCGTCGAAGATGGCATTTGCGAGGGCTGCGCCGGCTGGGCCTTGCGAGGCTTCGCCGGTGCCGAGATAGGGCTCCCCGGGCCGGTCAATGAGGACGACCTCGACCGGCGGCACCTCCGAGAAGGTGATGATCGGGTAGCTCGCCCAGTCGCGCGACAGGACCGCGGTATCGTCGAACTTGACCTCCTCCTTGAGCGTCCAGCTCAACGATTGGATCAGACCGCCCTCGATTTGATTCTTGATGCCGTCGGGGCTGACGATGTGGCCGCTGTCGTTGGCGGCAACGGCGCGCAGGACGCGGACACGCCCGTTGCGCGGCGTGACTTCGACCTCCATGGCGACCGCAGTCAGCGCCGCATAGTTCTTGTAGCGCGCATAGCCGATGCCACGGCCCCGGTGCGGTTGCTTCTCGAAGTTGTCCCAACCGAACGCCGCGGCCGCCGCCGTGATCACGTCGCGGGCTCGCTGATCGCTGAGGTGGCGCAGACGGAACTCGACCGGATCGACGCCGGCGGCGTTGGCGAGCTCGTCCATGAACGACTCGATCGCCACGACGTTGGCATACGCGCCAAGACCACGGGTGGACGACACCCTGACCGGCATCTCGGTAACGAAGTGCGTTCTCACCGTGTGGCCGGCGAAGTCATAAGGCGCGATGCCGTTGCGTGCAGCGGCATAGTTGGGCGGGCCGCCGTCGCGTGGTTCCGGTTGTTCGAAGGGCGGATCGACATAGCGGCCGGCTAGCAGGTTTCCGGCCTTTCCGCTCGGGCGAGTGCCGTGCGGGGTCGACCAGATATCGACCTCCCAGTCGAGGACCTTTCCGTCGGCATCGACGCCGCCCTTGACCTTGACCGCCATCGCAGAGCCGTAGGGCTCCCACTGGTGCTCCTGGGCACGGGTGTACTGCAGCTTGACCGGCTTGCCGGGTGCCGCCCGGGCGAGCAGCGCGGCGTCGGCTGCGGCGTCGTCTGCCATGTTATGGCCGTAGCAGCCCGAACCCTGGGTGTGGATGCAGCGGACCTTTTCCGCGTCGACGCCGAGAAGCTCGGCGATAGCATCCCTGGTCGGGTTGACGCTCTGGCTGTGTGTCCAGATGTTCATCACGCCGGAGTCGTCCAACTGGGCAACGGCGGCAGACGTCCCGATCGATCCGTGCATGTGATAGGGCCGGTAGAAGGTGGCCTCGAGGACGGTTTCCGGATTGCCGCCTTCGGTGCGCTCGATCTTGTGTATCTCCTTTTCTTCGCCTTTTTCTTGGAGCCAGTCGTGGATGCCGTCGTGACCGGGCAAGACCTTCTCGACCTCCCACTGCGCGCTGTTGTTGAGCGCCGCGGCTGCGGCCTGGGCCTGTTCCCAGCGCTCTGCCACCACTCCAAGGAAGCTGCCGTTGCGTACGACGGCGACGACGCCGGGCATCGACTCGGCCGCAGCGAGGTCGACGTTCGCGAGCTTGGCCATGTAGGTCGGCGGCCGGGTGACCGCACCGAAGAGGGTCCCTTCGGGCTTCATGTCCTGGACGAAGATCGGTTTGCCGGTCATCTTGGCCGGGATATCGAGCCGCGTGATCGACTGGCCGATGTATTTGTAGTCCGAGGGCGGCCGGAAGGTCGCCTTGCCGGTCGCCTCGCGTTCGAGATCGAGCCCGTCGACCAGTTCCCAGTAGGTGACGGTGGAGCCGTCGGCGGCGGTGATGGTGCCGTCCTCGACCTTCATGCTCTCGGCTGGCTGGCCGAGCTTGGCAGCGGCGAGACCATAAAGGATTTCGCGGATCTCCGCGGCCGCCTGGCGCACCGCGACGGCGCCATTCGGCATCGACTGCGAGCCGGCGGTGGTCCCTTCGTTGGGGCTCTGGGCGGTGTCGCCCGAGATGACATCGAGCTGGTCCCAATTGACGCCGAGTTCGTCGGCGGCGACCTGCTTCATCGCGGTGACGGCACCCTGGCCAAGTTCGACCTTGCCGATCAGCAAGGTAGCTTTGCCATCGGCGCCGATCCTGAACCAGGCGCCGAGCATCGGGTTGTTCTTGAGATCGCCGGGAAGCTTGGGGCCGTCCTGCGCAAATCCAAGTTCGGCCGGAATGGCAAACGAAAGGGCCACAAAGCCGGTCGTCTTCAAGAGATTTCTGCGGGTGATGGAAAACGGTGCGTTCATGGCTCAGGCCTCCTGTGAGGCGCGGATGACGGCGCGAACGATGCGATTGTGCGAGCCGCAACGGCAGAGATTGGCGTTGAGGGCGCTGCGAATCTCCGACTCGGTCGGACTCGGATTGCGATCAAGTAGCGCCTGGGCGACGATGATCATGCCCGACAGGCAGTAGCCGCATTGAGCTGCCTGCTCGTCGATGAAGGCCTGTTGCAGCTTGCTCGGCTGGTTGTCGACCATGAGGCCGATGAGGGTGGTCACCGACCGTCCAACCGCCGATTGGGCGGAGGTCTGACACGAGCGGACCGGATCGCCATCAATGAGGACGGTGCAGGCGCCGCATTGGGACAGTCCGCAGCCGAACTTGGCCCCGTATTCGTCGAGATCGTTGTTGAGGACAGAGAGCAGCGTCGCGTCGCCTGGCGCATCGACGGAAACTTCCTGCCCATTGAGCTTGAAGCTGAGCACATTACCCTCCTAGCGTTTCCATAAGTTGTTGATTTTTACTGTATAAATTCTTTCGACCCGAGTCGCCGGCCATGCATCGACCGGGAACCTCCGAGGGCAGTTCTGTGTCGATCGGAGAACGTCGGTTGTGGTCGTGAGCGTATTCCTCTTCCGAAATTTCGGCAAGAAAATTTACATTGGAATAATGTGAAATCTGCGGCGGAGGCGCGACAGCTCTGCAGATTAGAGCTGCCGGCCAATGCTGGGATCTTGCCGGAACGCCGTCCGTCCGTCCGCCGCCGGAGGTCACAGATCCGTCTAGGCATTGCGGCTCGATACGCTTGCGGTTATTTAGCCGGCGGCTTGCGCCTGGATTCCAAGGCGACGCCGGCAATCGGACGTCGCGGCGGCGCCGCGCGACGGGTGGACCATGACACGGCTGGTGTTGAAATTCGGCGGCACGTCGGTTGCAGACGTCGACCGCATTAAGACCGTGGCGCGCCACGTCAAGCGCGAGGTCGACGCCGGCTGCCAGGTTGCGGTCGTGGTCTCGGCGATGGCCGGCACTACCAACCAGCTGGTCAAGTGGACGCGCGAGGCAGCGCTGCTGCATGACGCGCGCGAATACGACACGGTGGTCGCCGCCGGCGAGCAGATCACCTCGGGGCTGCTGGCGATCGCGCTGCAGACCCTGGGGGTTAATGCCCGGTCGTGGCAGGGTTGGCAAATCCCGATCAGCACCGACTCGGCACACGGTGCAGCGCGCATCGTTGACATTGATGGTGGGCGCCTGATCGAGCGGCTGGAGCTCGGCCAGGTTGCGGTGGTGTCCGGGTTCCAGGGGCTTGGTCCCGACAACCGGATTGCAACTTTGGGACGGGGCGGCTCCGACACCAGCGCGGTGGCGCTGGCCGCGGCGATCGCTGCCGACCGCTGCGACATCTACACTGACGTCGACGGCGTCTACACGACCGATCCGCGCATGGTCCCCAAGGCCCGTCGCTTGCCGAAGATTGCCTACGAGGAAATGCTGGAGATGGCGTCGCTCGGCGCCAAGGTGCTTCAAGTCCGCTCAGTCGAACTGGCAATGGTCAAGGGTGTCAGGACTTTCGTGCGCTCGAGCTTCGACGATCCCGATGCAATTGCCGGCGCCGGCCGCAGCAACGATCCGCCAGGCACGCTCATCTGCGACGAGGACGAAATCGTGGAAAAGAAAGTTGTCACCGGAATTGCTTATTCCAGGGATGAGGCGCAGATCTCGTTGCGGCGAGTCGAAGACAAGCCGGGCGTCGCCGCGGCGGTGTTCGGTCCGCTCGCCGAGGCCAATATCAACGTCGACATGATTGTCCAGAATGTGTCGGAGGAAGGGACTCTGACCGACTTGACATTCACGGTCCCGAACGCCGATTACGATCTGGCATGCAAGGTTCTGGAGGAGGCGAAGTCGATAATCGGCTACCAGGTCCTGCAGGGCTCGACCGACGTCTCCAAGATTTCGGTGATCGGCATCGGCATGCGTAGCCATGCCGGGGTCGCGGCCGACGCGTTCCAGGCGCTGGCCTCGCGCGGCATCAATATTCGAGCGATCACCACATCGGAAATCAAGATTTCGGTATTGATCGACGCCCCGTTCACCGAGCTTGCGGTACGGACTTTGCATTCGTTATACGGGCTCGACAGCAACTAGCGGGCGCCGCGTCTGGCGTACACGCGAACCATTGCCGCCGGCAAGGCGCCGCGGCCGAATGCCCCGAGGATAGCGGACATGTGGGCAGCACCCGCCGGGCCGCGCGTCCTGCTCCGCCGCCTGCGCGAAATCATGGCGGAGCCGATCAGCGCGCAAGACCGGCTCGACAAGATCGTCAGGCAGATCGCGGCCAATATGGTGGCCGAGGTCTGCTCGGTCTATGTGCTGCGCTCCGACGGGGTGCTCGAGCTCTATGCCACCGAGGGCCTCAATCGTGAGGCGGTTCACCTGGCAGCGCTGAGAATCGGCCAAGGCTTGGTTGGCACGATTGCGGCCGAAGCGCGCACGCTCAGCCTGTCCGACGCGCAAAGCCATCCTGCCTTCCGCTACCTGCCGGAAACCGGCGAAGAAATCTACAACGCCTTCCTTGGTGTGCCGATTCTGCGGGCCGGCCGCACCCTCGGCGTCTTGGTCGTCCAGAATCGGGCGCACCGCGCATATGCCGACGAGGAAGTCGAGGCGATGCAGACAACGGCAATGGTGATGGCCGAGATGATCGCCGTTGGCGAGTTGGAGGGACTGGCGCGGCCAGGTACCGTGCTTGACCTCAAGCGCCCGATCTCCGTCAGCGGCGTCGGCTTTTGCGACGGCCTTGGCCTCGGCCACGTCGTCCTGCATGAACCGCGGGTGGTGGTCACCGCCTTGATTGGCGAGAACGCCGACCAGGAATCGGCTCGCCTCGATCAGGCGATCGCCGGCCTGCGCCTGTTCGTCGACGACATGCTGTCGCGCGACGACATCGGCCATCACGGCGAGCATCGCGACATCCTCGAGGCCTACCGCATGTTCGCCCACGACCGCGGCTGGGTCCGGCGCATGCACGAGGCGATCCGCAACGGGCTCTCCGCCGAGGCAGCGGTCGAAAAAGTACAGAGCGATACCCGTGCCCGCATGCAGCGCCAGACCGATCCATTCCTGCGTGAGCGGCTGCACGACTTCGACGATCTCGCCAACCGCCTGTTGCGGGTGCTGATGAACAAGCCACAGGGGCCCGGCGAAGCCGACTTGCCGCGCGACGCGATCATCGTCGCGCGCAACATGGGTGCCGCCGAGTTGCTCGACTACCAGCGCGCCAACGTGCGCGGCCTGGTGCTGGAAGAGGGCGGGCCGACCAGTCACGTGACGATCGTAGCGCGGGCGCTCGGCATCGCCACCGTCGGGCGTGTCGAGAACATTGTCTCGCTCGTCGACAACGGCGATGCGATCATCGTCGACGGCAGCGCCGGCGAGGTTCACATCAGACCCGCGGCCGACGTCGAGGCCGCCTATGTCGAGAAAGTCCGCTTCCGTGCCAAGCGGCAGGAGCAGTATCAGCTGCTGCGCGCGCGCCCGGCGATGACCCGCGACAGCCGTCGCATCAGTCTGATGATGAATGCCGGCCTGCTCGTCGACCTGCCGCACATGGTCGAATCGGGCGCCGAGGGCATCGGCCTGTTCCGCACCGAGCTGCAGTTCATGATCGCCGCGACCATGCCGAAGCTCGGCGAGCAGACGGCGCTCTATAGCGCCGTCCTCGACGCCGCTGGCGGCAAGCCGGTCACCTTCCGCACACTCGACGTCGGCGGTGACAAGGTGCTGCCCTATATGCGCCTCACCCAGGAAGAAAACCCGGCGATGGGCTGGCGGGCGATCCGACTCGGGCTCGACCGGCCCGGCTTCATGCGCCGCCAGCTGAGGGCGCTGATGCTGGCGGCCGTGGGCCGCGAGCTCAGGATCATGCTGCCGATGATCACCGAGCTTGACGAAGTTCGCCGGGCTCGCCATCTGATCGAGCGTGAGCTTGCCCATCTCAAGCGCCACGGCCACGGCGTGCCGGAGATGCTTCTGCTTGGCGCGATGGTCGAGGTGCCGGCCCTGTTGTGGCAGCTCGACGAGTTGTTCGGAGTCGCCGACTTCGTGTCGGTCGGCTCCAACGATCTGTTGCAGTTCATGACCGCCAGCGACCGCGGCAACATGCTGGTGGCGAGCCGTTTCGACGCGCTGTCGCGGCCCTTCCTCAGGGCGCTGAGGTCGATCTTGAGGGCCGGCGAGCGGGCCGGCGTGCCGGTGACGCTGTGCGGGGAGATGGCCGGCAACCCGCTTGCCGCGATGGCGCTGATCGGTATTGGCTATCGGTCGCTGTCGATGTCGGCGGCGGCGATCGGCCCGGTCAAGGCCATGACCCTTGCCCTCGACGCGGGCAAGTTGGCCGTTGGGCTCGACCGCTGTCTCGACGCTGGCGATGGTTGTGCCGACCTGCGTGGCTGGCTCAGCGACTTTGCCGACGCCGAG
>Ga0075327_1000424_pt1 | contig 11962 bp, 10 predicted proteins | sample MayberrySE_Catta_2_FD_120056 | JGI IMG/M metagenome (GOLD analysis project Ga0075327, IMG submission 120056) | Natural and restored wetland microbial communities from the San Francisco Bay, California, USA, that impact long-term carbon... | ecosystem: Environmental > Terrestrial > Soil >...
CGCGGAACAGGTGATCAAGCCGGCGATGGAACTCGGCGGCAATGCCCCCTTCATCGTCTTCGAAGATGCCGACATCGACGCCGCCGTCGAGGGCTGCATGGTCGCCAAGATGCGCAATCTCGGCGAGGCCTGTACCGCCGCCAACCGCATCTACGTCCACGCGAATGTGGAGAACGAATTCACCGAAAAATTCACCAAGAAGATGGCCGCCCTCAAGGTCGGCAACGGTCTCGACAAGGAGGTCGACGTCGGCCCGCTGGTCAATGCCGATACCCGCGACAAGGTCGTCCGCTTCGTCGACGACGCGCTTGCCAAGGGAGCCGAGTTGAAGCTCGGCGGCAAGAAGCCGCAGGGCAAGGGATTCTTCTATCCGCCGACGGTGATCACTAATGTGCCCGACACCGCCGAATGCCTGCGCGACGAGATCTTCGGACCGGTGGCGATGATCCAGAAGTTTAGTGATCAGGAAGAGGTGATCCGCCGCGCCAACGACACCGAATACGGTCTCGTCGCCTATCTCTATACCGACGATCTCAAGCGCGGCTTGCAGGTCTCGGAGCGGCTCGACTACGGCATGATCGGCCTCAACCGCGGCCTCGTCTCCGATCCGGCGGCCCCCTTCGGCGGCGTCAAACAGTCCGGACTCGGTCGCGAAGGCGGCCACGAGGGCATGCTCGAGTTTATGGAAACCCAGTATATTTCAGTGACGTGGTAAGCGCCGGATTATGGTCTCTTCGTCGTCTGCGACTGCCAAGCATAGGCGTCGCAGGCACCGCTCTTCGTTAATATTTACCGGCAAGTAATTTCAATTGAGGCTATAATAGCTTGCGTAGCAACCCTTCGGTTGAACATGGAGCGTTCAATCGTGAGGGAGCGGCAGCGATGGACTGGATTATCGATTTTCTCAATACGATTTTTTGGGATATGTCCTGATCTACGGCCTGCTTGCCGTCCACGAGCCAGGCTCGGGGACTACCGGCACGGAGCTGACGCAGGATGCACTCGACGTTCACATTAGCGCCGCCGGCACGTATTTTGTAACAATCGCGATCTTCTTCTTCGCCTTCACGTCGATCATCGGCAACAATTGCGGTGCTGGCGATGGTCGTGTGGGGCGCAAACCAGACCGTTGCGACCGTATTCAGTACCGCTGATGCGCCGATGGGGTTGATGGCGACCATCAACCGTGTCGCGATCTTGCTGCTCTCGGGCACCGTGGCCAAGCTCACCAAAGACTATTTCTATCAAAGAAAGTCGGGCGTCGAACCGGTTTTTCACGCCCGTGACTATGCCGAGTTGGGTGATCAGATCGACCACTCGATCTGGACACGCGACGGTCAATAGCGAAATCGGGCCCTTCCTCGCCAGGCCCGGTGGTGATTGCCGCGCCTCCCGGCGGGTGGCTTGCCTTTCGGGCGAATTGCGATCACTTTCACCGCCGTCGGGGCTCGCTCGCGGCGCTCGGCAGGAATTCTCTTTAGGAGTGCGCTGAGATGGCTTTCACCGCGCAGGAACGGTTGCATATGCCCAAGGCGTTGAAGAAAACGCTGGTGGTCGCGCTCATCGTTTGCGCGGTTGTGCTCCTCGGACTCATCGTGCCGCCGCCGGTCATCGCCGGCATTGTCCTGGTTTATCTGGTCCTTGGCGCCATCGACGTCAGCCGCAACCAGCAGAACGGCGAAGCCCCTGTATTGAAGCGCTATTTCACTGGCAACGGGCTGTTGACCTGGGCGCTGTCGCCGCTAAACCTGCTGATGGATCTGCTCAGCCGCCGCACGAGCACAATTCCGGCTAAATCGGAACTTCCGGCCCAATGCCAGGAGGAAATCGACGAGCTGCTGGCGTCGATCGACCGCAACCGCGGCAAGATCGAGCAGCGCATGGAGTCGCGCCAGAAAGCCGGAACACGGCTGATGCTGCTCTACAAGTGGTACGGGCGACAGCTCGACATGTCGATTCCAGAACTCAACAAGGACTTCAGATACATCAAGACAATCGGCGTTTCCGTGTTCAACGCCAATACGTCGACCTCATACCATTACGGCCCGCTGCGCGTTACCTATCGACTGCTCTACAACATGAACAAGGTCGACCGGGACGACATTTTCATCCAGGTCGGGCGGCTCAAGCACCTCTGGCGCGACGATCCACTGTTTATTTTCGACGATACGCTCATGCACCAGTCGGTAAACCGCAGCCCTTATTCGCGCTACTGCCTGTTCGTCGACATCATGCGGCCAGCTTACAGCCTGACGCTCAACACCTATATTTTGAAGGCGGTCGGATTGGTCCTCAAGAACATCAACCGCATCTTCTACAAGAACTGGGAATTTATCAGGTAGGCTCCCGCGCTGCCGCCCGCGGCCAACCTTCAAACTCTTTCCCCAGGTCGATGGCGGCGCGCAATGGCGGGCAGCGCCTCACGCGGCGTGCCTGCCGTGCAAGCGTTCTGACCTCCGACGCAGAAGCTCCAGCGTGACGAGGAGGCAAATCGAGACGACAACCAGCAGCGTCGCCACCGCGAGAATTGTGGGATTGATCTGCTCGCGCAGGCCCGCAAACATCTGACGGGGGATGGTGCGCTGATCCGGACCGGCGAGGAAGAGGATCAGCACGACCTCATCGAACGATGTAACGAACGCGAACAGCGCGCCAGAGATGACGCCCGGACGGATCAGGGGAAGAACCACATCCTTGAATGCGCGGCCCGGGCCTGCACCGAGACCGACGGCGGCGTTGTAGAGCGACCGGTCGAAGCCGGCGAGAGTCGCCGTCACCGTGATCATGACAAAGGGAACGCCGAGAGCGGCGTGGGCGATGATCACCCCCGGGTAGGTGGCAACGAGGCCGAGGCGCGAATAGAAGAAGAACATACCTGCCGCGATGATAATCAAAGGCACGATCATCGGCGAAATCAGCATTGCCGTGATCGTCCGCTTGAGCGGCATTGCCGGACTGGACATGCCCAGCGCCGCTACGGTTCCGAGGGCGGTGGCCAGCAGCGTGGCGAAAAAGCCGATGATCAAGCTGTTCTTGATCGCCAGGATCCAGTTTGGATCGTCCAGGATGCCGGCGTACCAGCGCAGAGAGTAGGCCTCGGCCTGGAATGTCAGCATCCCCTTCGTAAACGAAAAGAAGGGCTCGCTGTTAAATGAAAGCGGGATGACCACGACGATCGGTAAGATCAGGAAGATCAGCACCGCCCCCGCGGTGGACCGAATCGCGTAGACGCCGAGCTTGTGCCAGATGGTGAAATACAGCGGGAACGATCCTTTCATCGGCTCATCCCAGCTTGACGTTGTCGACGCCGACCAGACGGTCGTAAATCCAATACAGGACGAGGATCAGGGCGAGCAGCAAGGTACCGAGCGCGGCGGCAAGCTCCCAGTTGTTCGAGCGCTGCATGTGGTAGGCGATCAGGTTCGAGATCATTTGGCCGTCGGGGCCGCCGACCAGGGCCGGGATGATGTAGTAGCCAACCGCGATAATGAACACGATCATCGCTCCGGCGGACAATCCGGGTGCACTCATCGGCAGATAGACGCGGACGAAGGCCGGCACGGGCCGCGCACCAAGCGACAACGCCGCTCTCATATAGCTCGGATCGATACCCTTCATGACGCTGTAGAGCGGCAAGATCATGAAGGGCAACAAGATATGCGTCATGGTGATAACTGTCGCGAACTCCGTGTACAGCATCTCCATCGGCTGGCTTATGACACCAAGTCCCATCAGCACCGAGTTGATGACACCGCTCGTCTGCAGCAAAGCGATCCAGGCGGTCGCTCGTACCAATACCGATGTCCAGAACGGCAACAGGACCAGGATGATCAACAGATTCGCCGTCCGCGTCGGCGCATTCGCCAGATAGAAAGCAAGCGGATAGCCCAGGACGATGCAGAGCAGCGTGATCAAGAGCGCCACTCGAAGCGTTTCGAGGTAGAGGGGCACGTAGATCTGTGCCGATGCCCGACGCTGAATTTGTCCTTCCGGGGTGCGCTCCAGGTCGACGGCGGTCAGGTAGTTGTCAATGGTATAAACGCGACCGGCGGCGCGCACGGTCAGCCACAAGTCGGCAGACGCCCATTTCTCATTGGCTTCGAGGAGAAGCGAATTGCCGGTTCTTGCCAGCTCCTCATCGGTGTCGCGACTGAGGCGCCGTGCGGTCGCCTTGACGACGCTCGACGTACCGGGCAAGCGCTTGTTCAACTCGTCGGCCAGCCGGCCGGCATTGCGCTCACCCTGAAGGCGCTTCAACTCGATCGCCATCGCCGTCAGTACGGCCGGGCCAGGAGTCCCCTCCCCGTCCCAGGTCTTGAGCTCGGCAAGGGTATCGGGAATCAGCTCGGCAACGGTTGGATTGTAAACACTTCGGCTCAGCATCGACGCTATCGGCGCGATGAACGCGAAAACGATGAAGAGGAACAGCGGCGCGACCAATCCGAGCGCGATCAGCCGACGCCGCATCAGATCACGGCGTGCGAATCCTGCCTCTTCCGGCGTCAAGCGCCCGGGCACCTGCGTCGAGGTCAACGTCCCGGCCACGCTTGCGTCAGTCATGCTGGCTTCCTGTCAGGCCCTTTGCCAATCGCTCAGACGCCCACGCGCAGAACCTACAGGGTCAACAGCCATTCGTTGAATTTTTCTGTCAGCGTATCTCCGTAGTCGGCCCAGAAAAGACCGTCGACACGAGTGCCTTCGTCGATATGGTCGGTCGGCAGATCGCTGACGATTGTCGGGTCGATCAGTGGGATGCTCGACCGCCTGCTCGGTCCGTAGGCGACGTCCTGCATGCCGGCAACTGCTTTGGTATTGGTGGCGAAGGCGACGAACTTTTGGGCCGCGTCAAGACGCGGCGTCCCCCTGACGATCGACCAAACGTCCTGATCGAAAAGGTTGTTGTCCCAAACGATCTTGAATGGCCGGCCGTCGTCCTTGATCGCATTGAAAATTCGGCCGTTTGCGCACTGGACCATAACGGCACCTCCATCGTTCAGGAGCTGCGGCGCTTGCGACCACGAATCGTAGAAAATCAGGTTGTCCTTGATGCTCGCCAGTTTGGCAAAGGCGCGATCCTGGCCCTCCTGCGTTGCGAGCACTTTGTAAACGTCATCGGGGGCCACGCCATCGGCGATCAGAGCCCACTCGAGATTGCCCTGCGGCCGTTTGCGGACTGCCCGCTTGCCTGGGATCTTTTCGACATCGAAGAAGTCGGCAAGGGTTGCTGGCGCGGTATCCCCGATGGTGTCGGTGTTGTAGGCAAAGACCAGCGCCCAGAACATGATGCCAACGCCGCATTCATTCGAAAGCGATGCCGGGTAGAAGTCCTCCTCTGCCGGCGTGCCGTCATCGCCCGGCGGAAGAATATCGCGCGGAATGACCTCGAGCAGCCCGTCAGAGCAGGCGCGCTCAAGATCGACGGCTTCGATGTCGACTACATCCCATTGAACGTTGCCGGACTCGACCTGGGCGGTAAGCTCAGCGACGCCGCCGGAATAGTCTTCGAACAGGATATTGGTTCCCGACTCCTTCATGTAGGGATCGATCATGTGCTCCTTCTGGGCCGCGCCGTAAGCGCCGCCAAACGACACCACCGTCAGGTCGTCGGCAATCGCCGCGCTGACGGTAGCGGCCAGGAAAATACTTGCACCGGTGGCTAAAGCCTTGAGTTTCATGTCTGCTCCTCAACTGATTGTTGGCATCAACACGAACCGCCATCCATAGGCCGTTCCTCACATCTTCCGAAATGCATGGCAGTCATCCGCCTGCCAGGCAAGATAGGCGGTCTCGCCGTCCGCAAATTTCGGGGCTGCTGCGTCGTTCAGAGCCTTGACCGTAACTTCCGAGCCATCAGCCAGTCTGAAATAGTAGCGGATGAAATCGCCGACATAGTGCTGGATATTGAACTTGGCGCTGACCCGGTTTCCATCTCCGGAACCGTCAGGCTGCAGGGATATCTTTTCCGGTCTCACCGATACGCTGCACTCGGCGCCGACGTCGGTGATATCGGCGGTCTTAGCGACGACCTCCTGACCGCCTGCGATCGTAACGCGAGCGCGACCCTTGTCGACGCCGACGATCTTGCCAGGCACGAAATTGTTCTCTCCGATGAAACCGGCGACGAAGGCATTCCCCGGATGTTCGTAGAGAACGTCGGGCGTTGCGCACTGTTGGACAAGACCGGCGTTAAACACGGCAATGCGGTCGGACATGGTCAGCGCCTCGGTCTGGTCGTGCGTTACGTAGATGACCGTAAACCCGAGCTGTCTGTGCAGTCGCGTGATCTCGACCTGCATCTGCTCGCGCAGCTTTTTGTCCAGCGCGCCCAGCGGCTCGTCCATCAGGACGAGCGACGGTTCGAAGATCAACGCGCGGGCAAGGGCGACGCGCTGGCGCTGTCCACCGGACAACTGTCCAGGATAGCGATCGCCGAAGGCATCGAGTTCGACGAGGGAAAGATACTCGTCGACCAGCGCTCCGGTTTCCACTCGATGTTTTTTTCGAATCTTGAGGGGATAGGCCAGGTTCTCGGCTACCGTCATATGCGGGAACAGCGCATAGTTCTGAAACACCATGCCGATGTTGCGCTTATAGGGCGCGGTACGGGTGACCGGGACGCCGTCGATCAGGATGTCGCCGCCGGTGACGCTCTCGAAGCCCGCGAGCAGCATCAGGATCGTGGTCTTGCCGGATCCGGACGGGCCAAGCAGGGTGACAAACTCACCCTTGGCAACGTCGAGGTTGAAGCCCTTCACCACCAACGTTTTCTGATCGTAACTCTTCTTGACGTCGACAAAGCGGAGAAATCGATCGTCGCCGTCGGACGACGCAGAAGGAGCCACTTCGGCGCCGATCGCAAACCCCGCCGGATCGGCCGATGCATCCTGTGGCGCGGCGCCAGAGAGCACACTCCCGCTATCTGTCGTCAAACCGTCCGGTTCCCTTTGGGCAGCCACGAATCCAAGTCGGATTACGGCATGAAAACCGACGGTAAGGCAAGGTCATCGAAGCAATAACGGAGGCTTAAGGGCTTTGGGAACTTGTTGCGCGGCATATCGAACAAGCAATTGCCATGCTTGCTCGCTGTCGCATCTGCCGCTTTTTGCCATGACCGGGCACCGAATATGAGCGCGCCCAGGGTCCGGAAGGTCTGCCTCGAGGGTTCAATCAGCCCTGTGTCGAGGCTTCGGATCTTTTCGCCCAGTAGTCTGCCGCCGCCTTCGTCTCGGCCAGCCTGTCGGCGTCCTCGTAGCCGGGCGCCATTGACGCCGAAGTCCCGGCCATGACCTCGTGGTGCTCGATATTGAGCAGTCTGAGCCAGCTTTGCTGGCCGAGGGTCAGACCGATCATGCAACCGAGTTCAACCAGCTCGGCCTCGCTGAAGTGCCGGTACAGCCGGTCCCAGAAAGCATCGTCTGGATCGAGGTGCCAGGCGATGGCCTCGGCATAGGACAAGGCCACCTTCTGGCGCTCGTCGTATCTTTCCGACTTTTCGAAGTTCAGGAGATCCATGACGTGGTCTTCGATCAAAGCGCCGCTCACCGTCGACTTCACCGAGCGCTGGTTGCCGCAATATTCGCATTGAACCGAACGTGAGATGTACAGCCGGCAAAGCTCCTTGATGGCATGGTCGAGAACGCCATTGCGGAAGATGTCGCGCCAGGAATTGGCGAAGAACCAGAAACAGGCCGGAACGTGGGCGCGGATCGCCGAGCTTTCCGGCCGCGGCGTGCCTTCGCGCTGACAGCGCTCCATCTCTTTCCGCATTTCCGCATCCATTTGGCTCGGATTGACGTAGCTGATGCGTTGCCTTGCCATCATTAGCTCCTTCCGTATTGCGATCAACGTGCTGGACCCTGCCCGGGTTCGGCCTTAAGGTCTTTGTTTCAGGACCTTAAAATATTATTCGATGGCAAGCGTGAAGCGAATGCACACCGGCGAAATCCGATTCGGGCGCTTCCGCCTCGATCTCGACCGGCCGGCTCTTTTTCGCGACGGCGCGCCGGTCAGACTTGGCGGTCGCGCGCTCGCGGTCCTAGGTGTCCTCGCCGAGGCCGGTGGACGTACGGTCGACAAGCACGACCTCCTCGCCCGGGTCTGGCCGGGTGCCACGGTCGAGGAGAACAATCTCCAAGTGCAGATATCGACCCTGCGCAAGGCGCTCGACGATCACGACAGGAATCATCTTGTTACCGTCTCGGGCCGCGGATACCGGCTGGTTGGCTTGGACACGCTTACCCTGTCCGACGACGCGCGCACGGCAACCGACCCCCAGCCCGGGGCGCCGTCCATCGCCGTCCTCCCCTTCGTCAACCTGAGCAGCGATCCGGAACAGGACTACTACGCCGACGGCATCGTCGAGGACATCATCACCGGCCTTGCGCGGATCAAATGGCTCCAGGTTATCGCCCGGAATTCGAGCTTCGCCTACAAAGGCAAATCGGTCGACGCGAAGCTCGTCGGCAAGGATCTCGGCGTCCGCTATCTGCTCGAGGGCAGCGTGCGCAAGGCCGGCGGCCGCGTGCGCATCACTGCGCAGCTGGTCGACGCCACGAGCGGCGTCCAACTCTGGGCCGAGCGCTACGACCGCGGACTCGACGATATCTTCCTGGTTCAGGACGAGCTGACGCTGAGCGTGATCGGGGCGATCGAGCCGAGCCTAAGGAAGGCCGAGATCGAGCGCGTGCGGCGTACGCGACCCGACCGGCTCGATGCCTACGATCTCGTGCTTCGGGCGCTTCCATCGGTGTACTCGATGATGGACAAGCGTGCCGCCGACGCGATTCCGCTACTGTGGCAAGCACTCGCAATCGATCCCGACTACGCCCGCGCCCACGCCCTGCTCGCCTGGTGTCACCATTTTCGCTTCAGTCGCGGCGGCATGGACAACGAAGATCGTGCAGCCGCCGTCGAGCATGCCCGCGCGGCAATCACCGGCGGCAGCGATGACGCCGCCGCGCTTGCCATTTCAGGCCTCGTCATCTGGTTCGACGGCGAGGACCCTGAAACGGCACTCGACCTTTTCGACCGGGCACTGGCGATCAGCCCATCTGATATTTTTGCGCTCAGTTGCAGCGCCGTCGCGCTCGCATGGATGGGCGAAACCGACCTTGCCATCCAGCGTTCAGAGCACGCCCTCCGGCTCAGTCCTTTCGATTCGTTGAGCTACATGTCCTATGACGCACTTTCGGTCGCGCATTTTGATGCGGGCCGCTTCGAGAAAGCCCGGGAAGCGGCGCAGCGCGCGAGCGAATCCAACCCACAGTTCAGCGTGCCGCCAATCCTGCTGTCGGCGGCGCTCGAACGCCTCGGCCGTCACAACGAAGCCAAGGCGGCGGCTAGCCACGCCCTTGCCCTCAATCCGGGCTTTACCATCGGAAGCTACCGCGTCACGGTCGGACGTATGACACGGGTCTTCGATGCCTTTGCCGACGCTTGGCGACGGGCCGGTATCCCCGATAGTTAGCCGGCAATTCTCAAGCGACCCGTAGCTAGTGGCCGAGCACCGACTCGGGATGCCAGCGGCCCTGGTCAACCAGCTCCTGCTTTGCTCCGGCCGCCTCAAGCCGTCGGAACATCTCGGCGCGCTCCAGCTTGGGCCCGGCCCTTTCGGCTGAATTGGCGACCGCGGCGAGCAGTTGCGCCAATGCCATTGACGCCTGGCGCGCCCTCAGATCGTCGATCTTGTCGACCGTATCGCCTTGCGTATGGTCCAGCCCGCGTCCCCGCGCCTGTTCCGCGGCGCTTCTCATGCTGGTGCAGAAAGTCGATGGAACGCCGGTAACCAGGAAGGGCCAGTCGTCGCTGCTTCCCGGCAGCCAGTCGCTGCGGCTGAGGTTGAGCGGAAGCTTGTGCTCAGTAGCCAATCTGCTCAGAAAATCGGTGACATCTTCGCGTTTGCCGAGACGCAGATGCGTACCGCTGTAACGGGCAATACCGTCGACATTGACCATCAGCGCGACCCTGTCGAGTTCGGCCTCATGCCGGGCGACATAGTTGGTCGAGCCGACGCACCACGACTCTTCATTGGCAAAGGCGACAAACCGGATTCGGCGTCGCAGCTTGCCCTTGAGGCGCCCGAGGGCGCGCGCTGTCGACAGCGCGGTAAACAGGCCGAGACCATTGTCGAGCGCCGCGTCGGCGCGGTCGTGCCCGTCCCAGTGAGCGCCGACGAGGATATGATCCGGGTCGGCGCCGCTGCCCGGGATGTCGCCACGGATGTTCCAGGTCTCGATGTTCGGCAAGAAGGCATTGTCCAACGCGATCCGTACCCGCAACGGGCCGATTTCAGACTGCCGGAGCAGGTAGCGCCAGGTCTCGTGACTGATTCCGATCGCCGGCAGCATTCCCACCTCGCGGTAACCCGCGGAAACGGTGCCGGTGCCGATCAGTTGTCCCGGCTCTTCGGTCGGAAATATGACGGCGATCGCTCCGGCGGCTTTGGCCCGGCCGTATTTGCCTACCCTGTGCAGCGGAGGAATGCCGGCCGGCGAGCCCAGCGTCGCCATCGCGATCTTGCCGCGGACTTGCTCGCCGAGTTTCGCGAACTCCTCCGGCGTCCCCTGGCCGACCGAAACCACCTCGCCCTCGAGTCCGCCCGGCGGGGTGGGTGCGGCATGAACCATGGATATCGCGGTCAACTGCCTCTGCCTAGGCGCGAGCAACTCGAGGCTGCACGAACCGCGCTTCCAGCCGGTGTAGGCACACGGCTCGACGTTGACGTCTTCGAGGCCGTATTCGCGAAATTTGGTGAGGATGAATTCGCGCGCCCGCCCCTCGCTTTCGGTCCCGGCAAAACGGTTCCCATACGCGTCGCACAGCTCCGTGACGTCGTCCAATATGCGGCTACTGGTCCAAAGCTCGCCGATCGCCTCAAGCAGTAAAGGATCGTGGGCGTGGTGTTCTGACATTTGAATCTCCGTTGCTGCCTGCCCCGCAGGAAGGTTGACCTCCGAAACACGGGGGCGCGCCGGCGTTTCTTGTTCGCGCAAGTGCGGCCCCCGTGCGATGCTTCAAAGGCGCTAGAGCTTTTCCGTAAGCCAGTCGAACATCGTGCTGATTCCGATACTCGGATAGTCACGCTGGCAATGCTGGGATCCCCCTTCCTCGGTGGTAAATACCCTCAGGGTTTTGTCTGCCGAGCCGCAAGCATTGTAGAGGGCTTCGGCATCCTCCGTCGGAATCTGCTCGTCATCCGCGCCGTGCGTGAGCAGGAACGGGCAGCGCATCTTCTGGACCACGCCGTCGAGCTTGAAAGGCTCCAGCTTTTCAAGCGCTTCTCCGAGCGTATCGACACCGAGAATCCAGCTGATGTGATGCCCGGGCACCGACATCGACGCCCGGAACTTGGCATCGATCCGCTTCTTCCAGGTTGCGTGGTAATCCCATATCGCACCCCAGGCGATGCATGCCTTGAAGCGGTGCTCCATCGACGCGCAACGTGGCGCGTAGTAGCCGCCAAGGCTGACCGCCATCACACCGATACGCGCCGGATCGACGTCGTCCCGGGTTTCGAGATAATCGATGCAGGCGCCGCCAGCGACCTCGTAGTCGTAGCGCAAAGGCATTCCGCGGAACCGGATCGCTTCGCCGGTGCCCGGGCCATCCATCACCAAACAAGAAATTCCACGGCGCACCAGCTCGGGGACACCGCGAACGAACTGCAACTCCTTGGTAATGTCGAGACCGTCGAAGAACACCATGGTCGGCTTGCGTTCGAGGGAGCTGTTCTCTGCATGCACGAAATAGCCGGGAAGGCTCTTGCCTTCGTACGGCACCTCGACGATTTCGATGCGCGGGCGATCGGTCAGCCGGACAAACTTGTGGAAGCAGTCGACGGCGGTCTTGTAAGCGTTCAACGCCGCTTCGTCTTTCGGTGTGCGAAACCGCTCGCCCCATTGGTGGTAGCAGCAAGACCGCAGATAAGCCGAAGCAGCGGTATAGCGATTGCCGGCCGCTTCCG
>Ga0075327_1000426_pt1 | contig 11936 bp, 11 predicted proteins | sample MayberrySE_Catta_2_FD_120056 | JGI IMG/M metagenome (GOLD analysis project Ga0075327, IMG submission 120056) | Natural and restored wetland microbial communities from the San Francisco Bay, California, USA, that impact long-term carbon... | ecosystem: Environmental > Terrestrial > Soil >...
CCCTGGGCGCCGAGCCCGTGCCTCTCGACGAAGTCGATGAAGAGAATCCTTCGGCCGCGGCGCTCGAGGCTGAGGCCACGGAAGCGGAGGACCCAGTGGAGGGTTACGAGGAAGTCGACGGGCTCGAGGAAGAGCAGGTCGCGTTCGAGCACGAGGTGCCGCCGGTCGACCTTCTCAGCGCACCGGAGCACCCCGACCGCGACAGCATGGACCGCCAGCTCGACGAGCTCGGGCGCATCCTGGTCGACAAGCTGAGGACGTTCAACGTCGAGAGCGAGCTCGGGGGTCGTACCACGGGCCCCATGGTGACGCAGTTCGAGGTCGTGCCAGCGCCGGGCGTGAAGGTGAATCGCATCGCGAACCTCGACGCGGACCTCGCGCTCGCCATGAAGGCGCACGCCATCCGCATCGTCGCGCCGATCCCGGGAAAGGGGGCCGTCGGGGTGGAGATCCCCAACCCGCGCCCGGAGATCGTGAACCTGCGCGAGATCCTCGAGTCGCCTGCCTTCAAGGGCGCCAAGGGTGAGCTGCCCCTGGCGCTCGGGAAGGACCTGACGGGCAGGCCGTACGTGACGACCCTCGAGGCCATGCCGCACGTGCTCATCGCCGGCGCCACGGGCTCGGGAAAGTCCGTCTGCCTGAACACCATCGTCACCAGCCTGGTCTACAAGCACACGCCCGAGACGCTCCGGCTCCTCATGATCGACCCCAAGATGGTCGAGCTCTCGGTCTACTCGCGGCTCCCGCACCTCCGGCACAACGTGGTCACCGACCCCAGGGACGCCGCCGGTGTACTGAAATGGGCGGTGCTGGAGATGGGGCGCCGATACGGGCTCCTCAAGGCGAACCACGTGCGATCGATCCAGGAATTCAACCGCAAGGTGCGCGCCGGCAAACCGCTCAAGCGACACGAGCCGAAAGGCCCCGAGGGAGATACCGACCGGTGGACCTACAGGGACGGAGTGCTGCCGTACATCGTGGTCGTCGTGGACGAGCTGGCGGACCTCATGATGACCGTACAGAGCGAGGTGGAGAAGCCGCTCACGCAGCTTGCCCAAAAGGCCCGAGCCATCGGCATCCATCTCATCGTGGCGACCCAGCGTCCATCGGTGAACGTGATCACGGGGCTCATCAAGGCGAACTTCCCGACGCGTATCGCGTTCCGCGTGGCGTCCAAGACCGACTCGCGCACGATCCTCGACCAGAACGGCGCGGACGCGCTATTGGGCAACGGGGACATGCTCTTCCTGCCGCCGGGCCGGAGCGATCCGGTGCGCATCCAGGGCGCCTACCTGCCCACGGAGGACACCGAGCGGCTGATGAGCTGGTACGTGGAGCTGCTCGAGTGCCACGACCTGACGGAGGACACGGGCGCCCGCGAGGCGCTCGAGACGGACATCCTGGAGGAGCTGCAGGGAGAGGAGCTCGAGGCCGCCGCGGCGGCGGCGGACGAGATCTCGGGCGACTGGGACGACCTCTTCCGCGCGGCCGCGGAGATCTGCATCCAGAACGGGGGCGGATCGACGTCGCTCCTGCAGCGGCGGCTGAGCATCGGCTACGGGCGGGCGGCGAGGATCGTGGACCAGCTCTTCGACGCCGGGGTGCTGGGTCCGTCCGAGGGGGCGAAGGGACGCGAGGTGCTCGTGGGCCTGGACGAGCTGGACGCGCTCTGTGGTCAGGGCTCGGGGCCCCGATGACGGCCGCGCGAGGTGTCCCCCTGGCGCTGCTGCTCGCGGGGCTACTGTGCGTCCCCGCCGGAGCCCAGGACCGTGGGCTCGATATCCTCCAGCAGGCTTCGCGCCGTTACGCGCCCGTGGTGGCGCTCTGCGCGGACTTCGTCCAGCACCTGCGGGTGCCGCTGCTGGGTGACGAGACCACCTCGCGGGGCCGCCTCTGCCAGCAGCGACCCAGCCTGTTCGCGATGCGATTCACGGAGCCCGCGGGCGATCTGATCGTCGTGGACGGGCAGGTCATGTGGTACTACATCCCGAGCAACGACCCCAAGCAGGTCTTCCGCTTCGCGATCGAGCGCGGCACGGGCGGCCTCGACTTCCACCGCGAGTTCCTCGAGGACCCCGAGCTCAAGTACGACGTGACCTACGAGGCCGCCGACGACGTGGGAGGCACGGCGACGCACCGTCTGCGGCTCCACCCGCGGCAGCCCACGAGCTATCGCACGGCGGTGCTCTGGATCGAGCAGGGGACGTCCGTGCTGCGGGTCATCCGGCTCGAGGAGGAGAACGGCAACGAGCGGACGATCAACCTGCGCGACGTGGACTTCGACGCCTCGCCCCCGCAGGGCTTCTTCGTCTTTACGCCGCCCCCGGGCGCCCTCGTCGTCGACCCGTGACCGGCATGTCGGCTTGAAGTCCGCCACGAGGCGCCTGCCCGTCTTTCCGCTGGCGCCCGATCCGGTTCGACCGGAGGTGGCCCGCGACGCCTTCCCGGTGCGACACGAGGCCGACCCGCGAGGCCCCGTCCACGGGCCCCGCATCGCGCTCGTGACGCTCGGCTGCGACAAGAACACCGTCGACTCGGAGCGCATGATGGCCGCGCTCGTCGGACACGGCGCGCGGGTCTCGTCCGACCCGAGCGGTGCGGATGTCGTCATCGTGAACACGTGCGGCTTCATCCGGGAGGCCAAGGAGCAGTCGATCGAGACGATCCTGGAGGCTTGCGATCTGAAGGCAGCGGGGTCGCTCAAGGCGGTCGTCGCGATCGGGTGCATGATCGAGCGGCACGGCGAGGAGCTGGCAGCGGAGATCCCGGAGGTCGACCTCTTCCTCGGCTTGAGCCAGCTCTCCCGGCTCGTCCCCGAGCTCAGGGCGAGGGGCCACCTCCCCCCGGAGGACGCTCGCGTACCGGTCATGGAGCGGCCCCTGCGGATCCTCTCGACCGAGACCCCTCACACCTCCTACCTCAAGATCAGCGAGGGGTGCGACCACACCTGCGCGTTCTGCGCGATCCCCATGATGCGCGGGCTGCACCGCTCCCATCCGGTCGAGGAGCTGGTGCGGGAGGCCGCGGGCCTGGCGGGTGCCGGAGTGAAGGAGCTCAACATCGTGTCGCAGGACACCACCTGGTACGGCCGGGACCGGCGCCGGCACGACGCCGGCGCCCCCCTGCTCCCCGAGCTGCTGCGCGCGCTCCTCGCCGGCACGGACATCCCCTGGTACCGGCTCTTCTACATGTACCCCTCGGGCATCACGCGCGAGCTCGTGGAGCTGATCGCCAGCGAGCCGCGCATCCTGCCGTACCTCGACGTGCCGATCCAGCACGGGAGCGACCGCGTCCTCGAGGCGATGCGGCGGCCCGAGCGCCGGGCGACCATCCGCGAGCGCGTCTCGTGGCTCCGCGACGCCGTGCCAGGCATCACGCTCCGCACGACCGTCATCGTAGGCTTTCCAGGAGAGAGGGACGAGGACTTCTGCGACATGCTCGACCTGCTCGAGGAGGTGGAGTTCGACCGCGTCGGAGCCTTCACCTACTCGCTCGAGGAGGGGACGCGGGCCGCCGAGCTCGGCGGGCAGGTTCCCGCGGAGATCGCCTCGGACCGACTCGAGGAGCTGATGGAGCTCCAGCGTGCGATCTCGTTCGACAAGAACCTCGAGCTCGTCGGCCGCACCACACTCGCGCTCGTAGACGAGCGCTTGGACGGCGATTCCGAGGTCGTCGCCACCGGACGCACGCCCGCGCAGGCGCTCGACATCGACGGCGTGACGCGCATCCGAGGGTCGGCCGGGCTGGATCCAGGAACGTTCGTCGAAGTACTGATCGTGGACGCGCTCGACTACGATTTGGTCGCCGAGGCTCGCGCTGCAGCGGGCCCGGGCAGCAACTGAGGGCCACGGGCCCGCGAGACCGGAGAGAACGAGGATGGCGGCTGCGCGCACCCTGTGCGGAGTGCTGGCCCTGGTGTGTCTGCTCGCGCCGCGCGGTGCGTCGGGGCAGGAGCTCGCCGACCTCGACTACGAATACCTCACCTTCAGAGGCGTCGGCTTCGACTGGGGCTACCTGTGGCCGAGGCGCGTCGAGCCCACCGGGAGCGTCGCCCTGCGCTTCGACATGGGGTACGCCGGCCCGGGTCTGCGGATCATGCCGAGCGTCATGTACTGGTCCTCACCCTTCGAGCAGAGCGAGATCACGGAGCTCGAGGATCACATCGAGGCGCTCATCGGCGATCAGACCGGCGGCGTGCCGCCGGACGTCGACCTGGGCTCGATCGAGTGGCAGGACATCGCCATCGGACTCGACGCGCACGTGGTCTGGGACACGCTGTTCGGCTTCCTCACCTACGGCGGGCTCGGCATCGCCGCGCACATCCTCGACGGGAGCGGCGACGCCATCGACGGCACGCTCGTGGACGACCTTCTCGACTCCGTCACCGCCGGGTTCAACCTGCACCTCGGCATGGAGTATCCGATCTCGCCGCGCCTGCGCGTGTACAGCGTCGGGAAGTACGAGGTGTTGAGCGACTTCCAGTACTTCACGGCGCGCGCAGGGCTGCAGTTCATGTGGGGACCGATGGCACCGGGTGAAGAGCGATGACCGAAGGGGGCGACCGCATCCGCGTGGGGGTGATCGGCACTGGGGCGATCAGTCAGGTCGTCCATGTCCCGATCTTCGCCGAGCGCGAGGACGTCGAGCTCCTCGCCGTCGCAGACGCGGACGAGCACAAAGCTGAGGCCCTCTCCCGCCGCTTCAACGTGCCACACGTCACGACCGCCGACGCGATGATGACACGGGACGATCTCGATGCGGTGGTGATCTGCACGCCGAACCATCTGCACGAGGAGATGGCGATCGAGGCGCTCGAGGCCGGCAAGCACGTCTTCGTGGAGCGCCCCCTGGCCACGACGTCGCAAGGCGCCCAGCGCGTGATCGACGTGGCGGAGCGCGTGGGACGCATCCTCGTGGTGGGCATGCCGCACCGGTTCCGCCCCGGCGTGGCCGCGCTGCGCAACTTCATCGCGGGGGGCGAGCTGGGTGAGCTCTACGCGGTGCGCGGCAGCTGGATGACCAGGCTCATGCCCGCGTCCCGGCACACGTGGCGGTACGACCGCGACGAGGCAGGGGGCGGCGCGCTGATCGATCTGGGCGTGCCCGCGCTGGACCTGTGCCTCTGGCTCGTCGGGTATCCCGAGATGAAGCGCGTCTCGTGCATCACGAGCCCGAAGGACGGGTCGGTGGAGGATGCCGCCACGCTCATGGCCGAGGCCGCGGACGGCATCGCGCTGACCCTCGAGGTCAGCAACAGGCTCTTCGCCGGCGAGGATCGCTACTACGCGCGCGTCATGGGCACGGAGGGCTCCGGCTCGCTGCCGCCGCTCGAGGTGTTCAAGCAGCTCGGGGGAAGGCCGATCGACGTGACCCCACGCCAGCCTCGCCCGCAGGGCGGGGAGAACCCGTACACGAACGCCTACCGGCGGCTGCTCGACGACTTCGTCCAGAGCGTGGCGGGGCGGAGTGACACCGAGCTCCCGCGCGAGCAGGTCGGGCTCATGCGGCTCATCGAGGCCGCGTACCGGTCGGCCGAGACAGGGCGCGAGGTGCAGCCATAGCCGCGGGGGTCGCGATGGCACCGGAGGCCCGATGGCGCGGCCGGATGGCCGCTCTCCGGTCGCTCCTCTGGCCGCGTCGGGGAGAGCGGCTGGTTCCTGCCGTTTCGGCGGTGGTGCTGGCGCTCTCCTTCCCGCCGCTGCACCTGCTCGTGCCGCCGTTCGTCGGGCTGGTGCCCTTCGCCCTCTGGATCCATGGGCTTCCCGCGGATGCGGAGGGGCGCAGGGCGGCGGTGCGGGGCTCGATGCTCTTTGGAGCGATCTACTTCGGGATCGTCTTCTACTGGATCCTCATCGCACTGATCTGGTTCACGTGGCTCGCGATTCTCGCGTTCCTCGCCGCGCTGGTGGGGTTGATCGGGATCGCCACGCTCTTCGGCTGGGCGCTGCACCGGTCCGTTCATGGCGTGCGCGCGCCGCTCTGGCTCGCGCTCCCCGTCGCCTGGACCGGCGCCGAGTGGGTGCGGGCACACCTTCCGAGCACCATCGCCTTCCCGTGGCTGGGGCTGGGAACGTCCCTCACGGGATACCCCGAGCTCGTCGGGATCGCGGAGCTCGTGGGCGCGCGCGGGGTCACCTTCTGGATCGCGGCGGTGAATGGCCTCATCGCGGTGGTGATCCTGGAGCTGCGGGCCAAGAGGCGCTGGGCCGGCCGGGCCACGCTGGTTGCGCTCGCGGTGGCGGCGCCCATGGCGTGGGGCGTGTGGCGGGCCGCCACGCTGGACATGCGGGAGGCCGCGACGGTCACGGTGATGCAGCCGAACATCCCCGAGCACATCAAGCTCGATACGAGGGCGGGACTCGACAGCACGTTCGCGTCGCTCGTGGAGCTGTTCCCCCGTATGCCCCCGGGCGGCCTCGCGGACCTCGTCGTGATGCCCGAGGTGGTTCTGAGCATCTTCCCCGAGGCCGAGATGCACGCCGGGTGGCTCGAGCCGCTGAAGGCGTGGTCGGGGTTCGCCGAGGCTCCCATCCTCTTCGGTGCGCTCGGCTACGACGGCGAGCTGTCGGGGGCGTTCATCCCCTACAACTCGGCGTTCATGGTCGACGACGCCGGGCTGATGGACTTCCGCTACGACAAGCGCTTCCTGGTGCCGTTCGTGGAGCGGGTACCGCTGCTGCCCTCTGGCTGGTTCCGGGGCCTGCGCTACTTCGGCGGCTACGGTGTCGGCCAGGGGTGGCCGCTCGCCTGGTCCGGGGACGCGGCGTTCGGCGTGCTCATCTGCTACGAGTCGTCGTACCCCGAGGCGTCGCGTCGCTTCCGACGCGAAGGGGCGGACGTGCTGCTCAACATCACCAACGACGCTTGGTACGGCAGAGAGCCCCTGTACGCGCGTACGACCGCCCTCTGGCAGCACCCCGCGCACATGGTGATGCGCGCGATCGAGAACCGCATGGGTGTCGCGCGAGCCGCCAACACGGGCATTTCTCTCTTCATCGACCCCGTCGGCCGCGTCTCGGGCGCCACGGAGCTCTTCGAGGCCGACGCCCGGACCTCCGTGGTGCTCACCACGGACGTGGTGACGTTCTACACGCGCTTCGGCGACCTCGTGGGCAACGGCTGCGCGTTCGCGGCGCTCGTGCTCGTGGTGGGGTCGTTCGCGCTCTCGCGTAGGCGAGCCACCGCCTGAGCGGAGATCAGGGCGCGTCGCAGGGGGCGCCGACGCGGCTCCAGTCGAAGTCCGCGAGGAGCGGCTCCGCCGCGTAGGGGTCCGCCGCGAGGAGCTGCTCGAGGGTTGCCATGCGGTCTTCGCTCCGCGGATGGGTGGAGAGGTACACCGCGAGGGCGGGCGCCTCGCGCTCGGTCTCGGCGAGCGAGCGGAAGAAGCCGATCATGCCGTCCGGGGCGATGCGCGCGGCCCGTAGCATGCTCAGCCCCTCGCGGTCGGCCTCGGCCTCGTCACCGCGGCGGTACCGCAGGGAGCCCAGCGCGGCGGTCGCACCCAAGAGGCCGCCCGCCGTCCGGTCTCCTCCCGAGACGAGGGTCGCCGCGAGGATCATCGGCAGGTCTTTCACCAGGGCCGACGTCACGTGGCGGCGGACGACGTGCTGGATCTCGTGCGCCAGAATGCCCGCCACCACCTCGGGCGTCTCCGCGCGGTCGAGGAGACCCTGGTAGACGACGATGGAGCCGCCGGGCGCGGCGAGGGCGTTTACCACGGTGTCGTCGACGATCGTGACCTGGAACTCGTAGCCGCGCACGTCGCTCGACGCCACGAGCCGCTCGACGATCCGGTCCAGGGCCTCCAGTCGCTCCGGGTCGCCGCACCTCTGCTCTTCGGGGGCGATCGCGCCCACGAGATCCTCGCCGAGGTCCCGCTCCCACTCGATCGGGATGCGGTCGGCCACCCGCGCCGCCAGCGCCGGGAGCACCCAGACGTACAGGGCCACGAGGATCGCGGCTACGGCGACGCCTACGGAGAGCAGGAGGCGCCGCGTGAGCCAGCGGGCCGCTGAGCTCAACCGGTCTCCCCAGGCGGCCGGACCTCGGTGCGGGCGAGGCTACTCACCCGCGAGCTGCTCGACGAGCTCGGCGATGCGGCGCTCCAGTGTTCCCCTGGACGTGCAGTGGTAGGCGTTTCCCGCCACGTCCCGAGGCCGGGCGTACGCGTCGAGCGTCGTCCGGACCCTGGTGCCCCCGCCCGGCGCACCGGCGAGCTGGACCAGGATCTGCATGGTCACCTCGTATTGGTCCGCCCGCGCGCGCCCGAAGCTCGATCCGCATTCCAGATAGTTCGAGAGCGCCCGCCGCTCGATGTTCCGCACGACGAAGCGCTCGTTTCCGGCCGAGTACGAGGGCCGGTCGACCGTGGTCGCCTCGATGCCGAGGATCTCGAAGACCTCGGGGAGAACCGCCCACGAAGTCGACAACCCCGTGGGACTGACGACGTCGATGATCGACGCCTCCGTCTCGATCTCGATCTGGGCGAGCGCTCCGCCCTGGCTGCTCCCGACGCTCACCGTCTCGACCTGGCGCCCGGCGGCTGCCACGTCGCCGGCCTCCGGCGGCGAGGAGGCGCACCCCGCGGCGAGCAGCAGACCGGCGAGCGGCAAAGCGTCGACCAGCGGGACGGCGGGCCGCGAGCGCGTGGGGGAGCTCCTCAGTCCGTTGCGCATGAACACCTCCGGCGTGCCTGGCGGACGGGACGTCGGCCACGCGAGCGGCGGCGAGGCGGCCCTCGTAGCTGACTCGTATATGGCACCGGTTCGGCCGGGGGCGCAATCGTCGGCTCGGAGCGGGGCGGTGCGCGTGACCAACCCGCCCGGCAGCGCCGGGGTATCTGGACCCTCGGAGGCGAGCCGCTTAGCTTTTGCGGCTGCACGACGGCGACCGTCGGCGCCCGCTGCCGCGCGATCCACATAGCGTTTGGAGCAGGACATGAAGCAGGATATCCATCCCGAGTTCAAGGCCGCGATGGTCGTGTGCGCTTGCGGGAATCGCTTCGAGACGATGGCCACGGTCGATGAGGTCCACGTGGAGATCTGCTCGGTGTGCCACCCGTTCTACACGGGCAAGCAGCGCCTCGTCGACACGGCGGGCCGCGTCGACCGCTTCAAGAAGAAGTACGAGAAGGCGTAAGCGCTGCGGCCGGGCGCGCGTCCGGCCGCGCCAACTGGCTGCCCCACTTCGGCGGCGCCATCGCCCCGTAGCCGTCCGATGAAGACCCGCACCCTGGACCCGAAGCTCGACGAGCGACTCAGCGAGGCGGAGCGTCGCTTCCAGGAGGTCGATGAGGCCCTCACCTCGCGCGAGGTCCTGTCCAGCCCAGACAAGCTGCGGGAGTACGGCCAGGAGCGCTCGCACCTCCAGCCCGTCGTGGCATCGGGGAGGGAGCTCCGTTCGGCGCTCGACGAGCACCGGGGCGCCCTCGAGGTGCTCGAGGGATCGGAGGAGGCCGACCTCCGCGCGATGGCGGAGGAGGAGATCGCGCGGCTCGAGGAGCGGATCGACGAGCTCAGCGGGCAGGTCCGGGACCTCCTCGCCCCCGAGGATCCGCTCTCCGACCGTGCGGCCGTCGTGGAGATCCGGGCGGGCACGGGGGGCGACGAGGCGGGGCTCTTCGCCGCGGACCTCATGCGCATGTACCAGCACCTCGCCGAGCGCCAGGGGTGGAGCATCGAGCTCATGAGCCTCTCCGAGGGCATCCCGGGGTCCGTCAAGGAAGCGATCTTCACCGTACGGGGCCGTGGGGTATACGGCCGGCTCCGCTACGAGTCCGGCGTGCACCGCGTCCAGCGCGTCCCGGCCACGGAGGGGCAGGGTCGCATCCACACCTCGGCGGCGACGGTCGCCGTGCTGCCCGAGGCCGAGGAGGTCGATCTGCAGATCGACCCGCAGGATCTGCGCATCGACGTCTTCCGCTCTTCCGGACCGGGCGGCCAGTCCGTGAACACGACGGACTCGGCGGTCCGCGTCACGCACATCCCCACCGGCCTGGTGGTTTCATGCCAGGACGAGAAGTCGCAGCACAAGAACAAAGCGAAGGCGCTGAAGGTGCTCCGGAGCCGGCTCCTCGACCGGATGGTCGCCGAGCGCGAGGCGGAGCGCGCGCGGGAGCGCAAGACGCAGGTCGGCACCGGCGACCGGTCGGCGAAGATCCGCACCTATAACTTCCCGCAGAACCGGGTCACCGACCATCGCATCGGCGTCACGCTCTATCAGCTGGAGGACGTGCTCGACGGCCACATCGACGAGCTCATCAGTGCCCTCCGCCTCGCGGCGGAGGAGGAGCGGCTGGGGGGAGGGAAGTGAGCGGGGGCACGCAGCCGCTGACCGCCCACGGCGCAGAGCCGTGGACGGTCCTCAGGCTGATGCTCTGGAGCGCGGGCTACCTGGAGGAGAAGGGTGTCGAGCGAGCGCGCCTCGACGCCGAGTACCTGCTCGCGCACGTGCTCGGCGTGGGGCGCCTGCAGATGTACCTCCAGCACGAGCGTCCGCTCGAGCCCGGCGAGCTCGACGCGTTCCGCCCCCTGCTCAAGAGGCGCGCCGCGCGTGAGCCGCTTCAATACATCCTCGGCCGGCAGGCCTTTCGCGACCTGGACCTCGAGGTGGGGCCCGGCGTGCTGATCCCCCGGCCCGAGACCGAGCGACTCGTCGAGGTTGTGCTCGCCTGGGCGCGCGCGGGGCGTCGCTCCGGCCTCACCGGGCTCGACATCGGCACCGGCTCGGGCGCGATCGCCCTGGCGTTGCTGGCCGAGGGGCCCTTCGAAGGGTTCGTGGCCACCGACACGTCGCCGGACGCGCTCGCCGTGGCGGCGCGCAACCGGGATGCGCAGGGCATGGGCGAGCGACTCCGGCTGCGTTCCGGATCGTTTCTGGAGCCGGTCGCGCCCGGCGAATGCTTCGACGTCGTGGTATCCAACCCGCCATACGTGGCCGAGCGAGACCGCGCGGCGCTCGCTCCGGAGGTCGCGGAATGGGAGCCGGCCGGTGCGCTCTTCGCCGGCCGAGACGGGCTCGACGCGCTCCGGCGCCTTGTGGCGGACGCCGGCAACGCGCTGCGCGCCGACGGCTTGCTCGCGCTCGAGGTCGGAGACGGCCAGGCCCCCGCCGTGACCGATCTCGTGCGAGATTGCGGGGTGTACCGCGACGTCGCGGTCCACCGCGACCTGACGGGGAGGGAGCGCGTCGTGACGGCGACGCACGCACCCGACGCTCACGGCTGAACGAGGAGGTCGACCGATGGCGGGGATCTACGACATGGCGAGGGAGCTCGGCGGCGCGCTCGCCCGCACGGACGAATATCAGGCCTTCAAGCGGGCCATGGACGCCACGTCGGACGACCGGGATCTCGTCGAGCTCCGCAACCGCATCGAGAGCCTGGAGGCGAGCATCGAGGCGGAGCTGCGCGCCGGCAAGGAGCCGAGCGACGAGCTCAAGATCGCGTACGGCGACGCCACGGAGGAGCTGCAGCGACTCGCGGTGTATCAGCGCCTGGTCGCGGCGCAGAGCAACTTCGAGAAGATCATGTACAAGGTGAACAGGACGGTGGCCGAGGGCATCGAGGAAGGAGCCCAGAGCCGCATCATCATCTCGTCCTAGCCAATCCAGATCTCGTCCCGAGCCAATCCAGCCCACGAAACAACCTACAGGGGATCAACGTGAAGCAGCCCACCGAAATCAAGCCGGCGAAGGGAAAGCTCGGCGTCCTCCTTCCCGGGTTCGGCGCCGTCGCTACGACGTTCGTGGCCGGCGTGGAGGCCGTGCGCCGAGGGATCGCGCAGCCCATCGGGAGCCTCACCCAGCTCAACACGATCCGGCTCGGCAAGCGGACGGACGGCCGGTCTCCGCTCATCAAGGACTTCGTGCCGCTCGCCTCGCTCGACGACCTCGTGTTCGGGTCCTGGGATCCCATTCCCGACGACGGCTACGAGAGC
>Ga0075327_1000427_pt1 | contig 11930 bp, 9 predicted proteins | sample MayberrySE_Catta_2_FD_120056 | JGI IMG/M metagenome (GOLD analysis project Ga0075327, IMG submission 120056) | Natural and restored wetland microbial communities from the San Francisco Bay, California, USA, that impact long-term carbon... | ecosystem: Environmental > Terrestrial > Soil > Wetlands...
ACTCTAGGCGCGTCGGACCGACACGTCAAGCTCGGCGGGGAAACGAAGGCGTAATGGACTAGAATTCGCGTGTCGCGCCACCTTGTCCCGGAGTCACTCAGTGCTCGATCGATTCGTCCGCGCGCCGAGAACGCGCCGCCTCCTGTTGAGCCTCGCGATTCTCTGCCTGTTTCTGTGGCCCTCGACGGGCGCCACCGAGGGGAGTCCCGCCAGTCAGGAGCCCCAACCGGCCGCCGCCCCGGTCACGACGGCGGCTGCCGTCGAGCCCGCCGGGCAGACTGCAACCCTGACGTTCAGCAATCGCCCGATTGTCGTCTATCGCGCCACGGTGATGGGCCGGCCGCCGGCCGAACGTGCGGCGGTGGCCGCCCGACTTCTTCAGGGTCTGGTCGACGATCGCCTTTCCGGGCCGATTGAAGTGCGGGCGCTCGAAAGCAACCGCATCATCGCGGTCGCGAACCGAAGCGTCATCGCGTTGACGCCGCTCGACGTCGACCCGCTGACCGGCGAGACGCTCGATGAGGTGACCGCCAGGGCGGTGAGCACGCTGCAGCTGGCGCTGGCCGAGGCGCTCGAGGCACGCACTCCGCGGGTGATTTTCATCGGCGCAGTGCAGTCGCTGCTGGCGCTCGGCGTTGCGGCGCTCGTCCTGCTGGTGATCGCGCGTGGGCACCAGCGGATCGCCCGGTGGCTCGTTCTCGCTGCTGAGCGTCGGATTGCGCGCGCGGGCGAAGGCTCGCTGGAGGTGCTCCGGTCATCGCGCCTCTTCGATTTCTGGCGGCGATCGATCTCGCTCGTCTCGATCGCACTCGGGCTGTTCGTCGGGTACTCGGCGCTCACGTTCATGCTTCGCCGGTTTCCTTACACCCGCCCGTGGGGTGAGTCGATGCGGTCGTTCATGCTGGCCGAGATATCGAATCTCGGGTCCGGCATGCTCAACGCGATTCCGTCGCTCTTCACGGTCGCGCTCATCTTCCTCGTTGCACGATTCTTCGTCCGTCTGCTCCATCTGTTCTTCAGGGCCGCCGAACAAGGAACCGTCCAGCTGCCGTGGCTGCACGCGGACACGGCCCAGCCGACTCGCCGTCTGTTGACGGCGCTCATCTGGCTGTTTGCCGCCGTGATGGCGTATCCCTACCTTCCGGGGAGCGAGACCGATGCGTTCAAAGGCGCGAGCGTGTTCATCGGGCTCGTCATCTCGCTCGGTTCGAGCGGCATCGTCAATCAGGTGATGAGCAGTTTCATGATCACCTACTCGCGCGCGCTCCGAGTCGGCGATTTCGTCCGCATCGGCGAGGTGGAAGGCACGGTGTACCACGTCGGGGTCTTGTCGACCAAGATCAAGACCTTGCGCGCGGAGGACATCACCGTCCCCAACGCCATCGTGGTCGCCACGACCACGACAAACTACTCACGGGTTGACGACGGCGAGGGGGTTTACACGCCGACGAGCGTGACGATCAACTACGACACCCCCTGGCGGCAGGTGCAGTCCCTCCTCTTGACGGCAGCGGATCGGACGCCCGGCATCCGCAAGACACCACCGCCACGCGTATTTCAGTCCGAGCTGCAGGACTTCGGTGTCAGGTACACCTTGCTCGTGTGCGTCGAACGTCTGCAACAGCGCGGCCTCACGATGAGCGCCCTGAACGCCAACATCCTCGACGCGTTCAACGAGTACGGCGTCCAGATCATGACCCCGGCCTACGAGGGGGATCCCGAGGTCCCGAAGATCGTGCCGAAAGAGAAGTGGTACACCGAGCCGGCGAAGCAATGATCAGTCGACGACCGACGACTAACGACTGCCGACTGACAACTGCTGCAGCAGCTCTTTCACCGCCCTGTCGAGCTGGCTGTCCTTGCCGAGGAGGCTCTCGCCGATCGGGCGCGTCACGGGGATGTCCACGGGCCTCGGGTTGAGCTCCATCGTCTTGCCGTCGAGCGTCGTGATGCGCGTCGCCGGCATGCGCATCGTCGAGCCGTCGACGAGCGTTTGGCTGCCCGTGTAGATGATCCAGCCGGACGTGGGCTCGCCGACGATCGTGCCGAGCTTGAGCGTGCGGTAACCCTCCGCGAAGTCCTCCGCATCCGAGAGGGAGTGCTGGTTGGTGACGAGGATCGTCGGCAGCTCGAGCGCGCGCTGGCCGAGGACGGTGCGCGCGGGCGCGGTCGGCAGGCCGCGCGGCGTCATCATCAGGTAGCCGCGTCGGGCGAGGACGTCGATTGCATAGGCGTTGACGAAGCCGCCGTTGTTGTTGCGGACGTCGATGACGATGCCGTCCTTCATGCGGTTGTCGGCGTCGAGGTCGGTGTAGAAGCGGCGCAGCGCGCCTTCCGACATGTCGTTCATGTGGACGTATCCAAGGCGGCCGCCGCTCGCCCTCTCGACGTACGCGCGATTCGACTCGACCCACTCGCGGTAGAGCAGGTTCTTTTCCGCCGCCTGGTTGATCGGTCGGACAACCAGCATCCTCGGGTCGGTGCCCGTCGGAGACGACGAAACGGAGAGCTCCGTCCGCCGGTTGACCGAATGCGCGAGCAGCTCGTCGAGGTTCGTCTGTCCGCCGATCGCCACGCCGTCGACGGCGTGCAGGTAGTCGCCGACCCTGGCCTGCCGGGTGATCGCGACCGGGCCGAGCGGCACGATCTCGGTGATGCGCAGCCGTCCCGACTGCTCGTACTCGGCGCGATCGAAGCGGAGTCCCACGCGGCCCACGGACGGACCGTCTCCGCCCCTCCCCCCGCGCCCGCCACCGACGGCGACGCCCATGTGGGACGCGTTGAGCTCACCGACCATCAGGTTCAGCAGGCGCCGCATTTCGGCGGGCGTCTGTGCGCCGGCAACTCGCGGCGCGTATTGCGTGCGTACACCTTCCCAGTTCACGCCGTGGAACTTGTCGTCGTAGAAGCCATCGCGCAGGTAGGTCCACGCCTGGCGGAAGACTTCCATCTTTTCCTGCGCGAAGTCGATGTCGAGCTCGGCCGTCACCGCGACGGGTCGCGCAACGCGCGTCTCGACCGGCATCACGGTGATCCGTCCCTGCTCGAGGTAGAAGATCTCGCGGCTGTCCGGCGTGAACTGCGCGTCGGCCTTTGGCCCCGCAGTCGACGTCAGCTGACGGGCGACCGGCGGCTCGCGCGCCAGCTCGTCGAGCGAGTAGACATAGAGGTTCTGCTGGCCTTCCGCCGCGGCCGTCAGAAGCAGCGACCGCCCGTCGGGGCTGATGACCTGCGCGGTGACGTCGACGCCCACCGGCAGGAGGCCGAGACGCCGGCGGATGTCGTCGAAGACGATCTCGACCGGCTTCGAGGGGTCGCGCGCCGGTTCGGCATCGCGGTCAGGCGCCGCGCCGCGCTCGCCGCGGCGTTCGCCCGGGGCGGGTTTTCCCGGCTCGTTCTCCTTGAAGAGATCGCGGAATCGGTCCTCGCGGAACCGCGGCGTTCGAAGGATGAGGTCGACCCGCACGACCTGCCCTTCCTCCGTCCGCTGATTCGTGTTGTAGAGGATGTAGGTGCCATCCGGACTCCACGAGATGTTGTTCGCGTTGCCGTTCGGCAGCGCGCTGACAGCGCGGCTCTCCCCGCCGGCGGCAGCCACGACGTAGACGTTGCGGAACGACCGGGCGCTGAGGCCCAGGTAGGCGACCCACCGGCTGTCCGGCGACCAGGCGAGGCCACGGTCCGCCCGGCTCAGGAAGCCCGTCGCGAGCGAGCGCTCGCTCTTCGACGCGAAGTCCAGCACGCGCAGATCCTTGCCGTCGCGGACAAAGGCGACCGACTTGCCGTCGGGCGACACGCGGGGCGCCGCGTCGCCCGTCGCGCCGCTGGTGAGCTGCGTTTCGAGCGAGGTGGTGAAGTCGTACTGGAATACGTGCGGAACCGCCTTCCGTTCCGAGACGTAGACGATGCGCCGGCTGTCGGGCGTCCACTCGATCTGCGATTCCCTCGCGTAGCTCCGCGTGACGCGCACCGCGTCGCCGCCGTCGCGCGCCGCGGCGGCCCAGATCTCGCCGCGCGCGACGAACACGACCTTGCGGCCGTCCGGAGAGAGCGACAGGTCCTGGAACTGGTTGGTCAGCGTGACGTGCTCCGTGGCCGGAGCGGACGGCAGGCCGCGCTTGGTGATCGGCACTCTGCTCGCCTGACCGCTCCCTGTGTCGAGCTTCCACACCTCGAAGTCGCGCTCGAAGACGATCGCCCGGCCATCGTAGGAGATCGTCGGCCAGAGCACGCGGCCGTCTGTGAAGCGCGTCACCTGCCGCGCGGCGCCGCCGAGCGGCTGCGTCCAGATATTCTGCGCGCCACTGCGATCGGACATGTAGAAGAGGCTGCGGCCGTCGGCGCTCCACATCGGCCACATGTGCTTCGCGCCGCGCTCGGTGATGCGCTCGTATCGTGGGGCTGTCCCCGGCGACGCCGTGTCGAGGAGCCACAGCTCCGACTCGTCGAGGTGCGAGTGCCCCTTGCGCCACCACTGCCCGGCACTGTTCCCACGGGCTGAGAACGCCACCCGCTGGCCGTCGGGCGACGGCGCCGCGAAGAACTCGCCCGTGTAGCGGTCCGCGCTGACGAGCATCGGCGTGCCGCCGTCGGCACGCACGCGATGGAGGTCGTTCATCCCGGCGATGTCGCGGCTCGTCGACGAGAAGTACACCCACCGCCCGTCCCTCGACCACGCATCCAGACGCTCCAACCCATCGTCGACCGTGAGCTGCTTCAGCACGCCCGTGGCGAGGGTCAACACGTAGATGTCGCCGCCGCCGGTCCGCTCCGAGACGAACGCGAGTCGATCGCCCTCCGGCGAGTAGAGGGGACGCGACTCAGCCGCTTCGTGAGCCACGAGCAGCCGCGCCTCGCCGCCGGCCGCGGGCACGGTCCAGATGTCCCCTCCCGACACGACGGCAATCTCCCCGCGATCGGGCGAGATGGCCGGCTCGCTGAAGGACGGAAGCGGCCGGACGCTGTCGGTCGACGAATGCTGTCCGGACGTCGAGACGGGAAGGGCGGCGAACGTTCCGAGGCCCAGCACAGCCAGCGGCACAAAAGGCGATCGAAACCAGCCGATGCATCGTCGTGTGTCGATCACGCACATCCTCCAACGCTGTGAGCGCGGTGAACCGGTGGTGTGTGAAAAAAGCGTGGCGACATCATACGACGGCATCGGCGGTTGCGGCTTTGCAGGCGCGTTCCGGCGGTTCAACCGTCCAAGGAGTGTCAGGTGACATCTAAATCCAATGTCTCGCGCTTCTTGCGGGTCACACGTCTGAACCGGCGCCAAAGGGAATGGTGTCCACTGCGCATGACACGCGTCCGGAGATCTGGACGAGTTGTCCGCGGACGGCGGGACGGGACGCCCAGGGCTTGCAGCACACGTCAGGAAACAAGAAGGAATCGGTCGGGACTCAACAGAACGGCGGCGTTACTGTGACACGTGACCGGAACTCAGTCAGTGCAAGAGCGGGGCGAGTCATGACGAACAAGCACATCCTGCTCGGCATCGCGGTGGTGGTATCGGGGCTTGCCTGCACGCGGCCGGCTGCGGGACACGGCGTCCAGCAGGCCGTCCCGATCGACAGACAGGTCGTCCAGGCGGAGAGCCCGAAGGCCGCGACAGATCGTGGGGACGACGGCAAGGACGCCCCGACGCCCGCCGGGACTGAGGCCGGTCAGGAAGCAGCGAAGAAGACCGACGACTGGGGCTTCCGGTGGACTGATCATCCCTCCCTCCGGCTCGGTTCCGGTACGCGCGTGGACTTCCGGTTGCGGCTGCAGGGCGACGTGCAGCACTCGGGCGTCGAGCTGACGGAGACCGGCGAGGACGCCGGCTCATCCGTTGACGTCGCCCGCCGGCGAATCGGCGTCGACGGCGAGATCCTGAACATCTTCGACTACCAGGTCGAGCGCGAGCTCGGCGACGACGACGATCCGTGGCGCGACGTCTTCGTCAACTACAAGCAGTTCAACTTCGTCCAGTTCCAGGCCGGCAAGTTCAAGATGCCGTTCAGCCTCGACGAGAACACCGGGGCCACGAACCTCGATTTCATCTACCGGTCCCGGATTGCGTCGCTGCTGGCCCCGGGACGCGACACGGGTGTGATGGTGCACGGGCGCGTGCTCCGGCGCGGTGCGCTGCGTTACGAGGCGGGCCTGTTCAGCGCGGATGGCGACAACGTCCGCACGAACGACGCCGACCGCGTTCACGGGGAGCGTACTGTGGCCGCCCGCGTGCTCGCCCAGCCGTTCCGATCGACCGACTCGCTTGCGAGCGATCTGGCCTTCGGGGTGTCGTTCACGACGAGCGAGCTGCCCGAGGGCGTCGTCGATCTGCGCGGGCGCACCGAGCTCGGCGACGTGTTCTACCGCCCGGAGATCCTCGTCCACGGTCAGCGCCGGCGCATCGGCTTCGAGGCCCGCTGGCGGCCGGGCCCCTTCTCGATCAAGTCGGAGTACATCCGCTTGAGCGACGAGCGCCTGGGCCAGAGCGTGGAGGATACCGATCTGTCGCCGTTTGTGTCGGCCGGATGGTACGTCAGCGGCACATGGGCGGTCACCGGCGAGAAGAAGGCCGGCGGCCTCGACTCGCCCAGTCGTCCCCTCTTCCAGGGAGGCGTTGGCGCGGTCGAGGTTGCGGCGCGCGTCGAGCGCATCCGTTTTGGATCGGGCGCGACCGATCCCCTGGCGTCCAACGCCCCTCGCGCCGACGTCGTCCTCGGCAACAGCAACCACGTGCAGACGTACGGCGTGAATTGGTACGTGAACCGGTGGATCAAGATTCAGGCGAACCTGGTGCGGAACGCGATTGCCTTCCCGGATCAGGCCCCGCAGCCGTCGCAGCCGGTATTCTGGAGCCGGCTGATCCGTTTTCAGTTCTCGATGTGAGTGTGTCGCCATGAAACGAAATCGTGTCCGCCTGCAGGTCCTCGTCGCCGCTGCAGCCGCGAGCGCCACGCTCGCCCGTCCGGCGCCAGCCCTCGCGCAGACGGCCGACGATCTCTTCGATCCGAACACGCTGCACGAGATCCGGCTGACGATGAACACGAGGGACGTGCGCGACCTGCGCGCCAAGTACCTGGAGAATACCTACTACACAGCCGACCTCCAGTGGCGGAACATCAGGGTGCGGAACGCCGGCGTGCGATCGCGGGGCAACGCGACCCGCAGCGACGTGAAGCTGGGGCTCAGGGTCGACTTCAACCGGTATGTGACCGCGCAGAAGTTTCTCGGCCTGAAGTCCATCGCGCTCAAGAACCTCTGGCAGGACGCATCGATGATGCACGAGCGGCTGGCGATGACGCTTTTTGCGCGTATGGGTCACCCCGCCCCGCGGCAGTCGTTCTGCCGCCTGTACATCAACAACGAGTTCCAGGGTCTCTACGCCATCGTCGAATCGGTCGACAGCTCCTTCCTGACCAGAAATTTCGGCGAGGACAAGGGATACCTCTATTCCTATCAGCTGCAGAGCGTGTTCCAGGGTGAGTATCTCGGCGAGGATCTCGCAGCGTACAAAGATCGTTTCGAGGCGCAGAACCACGAGAAGGAAACCGACGCGATGCTCTACCTGCCCATCCACGACTGGCTGCGGGAGGTCAATCATCCCGATGATGGGGTGTGGCGCGATCGCGTGGAGGAGTACGTCGATCTCGCGCAGTTCGTGACACAGGTCGCCATCGAGGTGTTCGTGGCCGAGAACGACGGTCTGCTCGGCGCCACCGGGATGAACAACTTCTTTCTCTACCGGGCGGCCGGCACGAAACGCCACCGGTTCATCCCATGGGACAAGGACAGCTCGTTCCTGTTCTTTGATTTTCCGATCTTCCATCGAGCCGACGAGAACGTGATCTTCCGCCGGGCTTTCGCGTATCCGGATCTTCGCGACCTGTATCTTCAGGTGCTCGAGTCGGTCGCGCGGTCGGCAGCGGAGGACGGCTGGCTCGAGGCCGAGGTCGCGCGCACGGCCGAACAGATCGCCGCCACCGTCGAGGAAGACACGCGCAAGCAGTTCTCGACCGACGAGTACTTCGAGGCCGTCGAAGCCATGAAGAAGTTTGCGGAAAGACGGTCGAAGTTCGTGCTGGAAGAGGTCGCTGCGGCGCGCCGGCGACGGTGACGTGGCCTCTCAGCAAAGGGAAGACAGGCGCGAGGATTCGACGGACGGCGCCTGCGTACCGAGTGTTCGAGCAAGGAAAGGCGGAGCCACCCATGGCCGAAGATGCCGTACTCGCCGTTGACCTCAGGAGCGGAGCCGTCCCGATCGCCGCCGAAGAGGATGAGCTCGAAAGAAAACTCGAGAAGAGGCGCGCCAAGGTCCGCTCCGCCTGGATTGCCTTCGTCGGCCGGATCGTCGCGCAGATCATGGGCGCGGTGGCGACGATTTCCCTGGGCCTGATGGTGGTGCAGAAGTACCACACGCCGGCGGCCGCTCCTGCCGTGGCGCCAGCGCCGGCCGAGTCGCATGCGGTTCGTCCTGCCCGGCTCGTCACGCCGGGCGAGGTGTCGCTGGCCGTCCTGCCGCTCGAGGACGTGTCGCCCGACGGCGAGAACTCGTTTGCGAGGGGGATGACCGACGCGCTCATCACCGATCTCGTCCTGCTCGACGGTGTCCGCGTCGTCTCCCGGACGTCATCGGCCGTCCAGGGAAGAGCGGGTCGCATGCTCCCCGAGATCGCGCGCGAGCTCGGAGTCGACTACATCGTGGACGGCACGGTGACGAGAGTGGATGGACGCGTCCGTGTTGCCGTCCGGCTCGTCGACGCCAGGCGGGACGAGAACCTGCTGGCCCAGTCCCACATCAGGGCCGTGCGGCCGACGCTGAGTATTCAAGCGGAGCTCGCGCGCGCTATCGCAAGAGGCGTGCGAACCACGCTCGCGACCGCGAGCTCCTCCGCCGCCGGCGTGGTCTCACGCCGGAAGCCCGAGCCGCTCCACCTTGAACCTTGAACCCTAACCCTGAACCACCGTTAGTGGCACTGCCCGTTCCCTGAGTCGGCGTACGACGCCCCCGGGACCGGGATGAACTCCCATTGATAGCCCCCGGCGCTCAAGGTCAGCGTGACCACGCCGTGGGCGATGCCGATGGCCTCCGTGTTTGCGGCAGATGTGATCGGCGTGTACAGATTTCCGCCGCCGGTGCCGACCGTAATCTGCCGGATGCCGCGCTGAGGATCGAGACGCCCGTCGGGGTCCTGAGGTCCGAAGCGCTCGTACAGATGGTCGTGGCCGTTGAGGACGAGGTCGGCATCGAACTCGTAGAGCGTTCGCCAGATCTCGCGGAGGTCGCGGTTGGGGCCGTTCGGACCGGACGAGAAGAGCGGCTTGTGCCAGTAGACCATCGTGCACCGGGCCTGCGACGACGCGAGTTCCGACCGCAGCCACTGCAGTTGTGCCGATCCAGGGCCGACCGCGATCTCCGAGTTGAGCGCGATGACCCGCCAGGGGCCCGCCGTGTAGCTGTAGTAACCCACGCCGAACGGGCCGGCGTTCTCGCCGAAATACGTGTAGTAGGCCGCACCGGCGCCGAACTCGTAGTCGTGATTGCCCGGCGTGGGACGCGTGCGTGCCCGATGCCGGCCCCAGTGCGGCTCGTAGCAGTCACGAAAGTTCTGCGCCGATCCGCTTGGATAGGCGTGGTCGCCCGTCGTGAACACGATGCCTGGAATGCGGTCCACGAGGCCAGCCGTGGCGGCAACGGCCGGCGAGCCGCACAGGCCGATGTCGCCCGTGCCGACGAGTGTCGCGGGCGGGCCAGGCGTGTCTGCGCCAGGGCCGGGTATCGAGGGGATTGGGGACGGCGACGAGGCAGACGAGCCCCCGCACGCCGACACGATGCCCGCGCCGGCAAGGAACGCAGCGCCGATGAGAACGCAGGAACGGCTGGTCAGCACGCGAGGTCGGACGAATCGAGAGGGGAGACGTCATTATCGCATACCCGCGGCGGCCGGCGGAGCGCTGGTATCGCGAGGCGCGCGCGTTCGCGGCCGCGACCAGCCTATAATCCGGGCATCGCCCGCCGACGGAGGAATCGCCCAGGAATCGCCCGATGACGCTCGCCGAATTCACCACGACACTCCAGCAGAAGATCCCGCCGGCTGTCAGCCCCGCGCTCGTCGCGCTGTGGCACGACGCCCGGGGCGACTGGGAGCGCGCGCACCAGGTCGCTCAGGACATCGAGGACGCGACGGGTTCCTGGGTGCACGCGTACCTGCACCGCAAAGAGGGAGACGAGGGAAACGCGGCCTATTGGTACCGCCGGGCGGGTCAGCCCGTGGAGCGAGGCTCGCTCGAAGCCGAGTGGGCGCGGATCGTGACGGCGCTCCTCAACGGCTGAACTCGATCGTGACGTTCGGCTCGGCCACGACCTTCAGGCCCGGCACGGCCGCCAGGCTCTTGATGTCCTTCGCGCTCTGCAGCTTCAGCAGGGCCGCCTCGTCGGTCAGCAGCTTGTCGAAGTCGATCTGCATCAGCGTGACGCGCGAACCCTCGACGTAGGGGGCGTTGCTCTTGAGGATGCGCCCGCTCACGTTCAGCGCGACGTCGACGAAGAGGCCCTTCATCATCATCTTCATCATCGCCAGGGCCTGCGCGGTCTGAGCCTTGTCGGCGTTCGTCCCGCCCGCGCCCGGCAGCGGCAACCCGCCCGGGCCTTCGCCGGGTGCCTGCTCCGGCATGCGGATGTTCAACACGGACGCCGTCGCCCCGCGCGTGAACGTGAAGCCGAATGGCGGCTTCTTGGTGTTGGACCCGGGCGCGAGGTCGTCGGTGGCCTGGTCCATCTTGACGGTCACGTTCTCGATGTTGTCGAAGGCGTAGCGTGCGCGATATCCCTCGAGCTCGCCGGTCTTGATGGACTCGCCCGAGACGAACGTCACGCCCATCGTGGCCGCGGCCTTGCGCGCCTGCTCTTCGCCAAAGAGCTGGGCCGGCTTGTCGGCCGCCTGGTTCGCGCCCGCAAGCCCCTGCAGCATCCCGAGGGCCTGCGCGGAGACCGCGGTCTCCTGCACGATCGTGCCGCTCCCGTCACTCTTGACGTCGATCACCGTCGTCGACCGAAGGCATCCCCCCGAACCGAAGGCGACGAGAAGCGCCAGGGCGGAGCGCCGGACGAGCGTGGCTGGGTAAGTCATGACATTCAATCCCTGTCGTCCGTTCTGTCCGTGGCCCCACACGAAACCCTCTCGAAGGGCTCAAAGCTCACGAAGCCCGCGAAGGGTTCGCGCGAGAACAGTTGCTTCGCGATCGTCGTGGTCTTCGTGCTCATCGTGATAGGCCGTCGGCGGTGTTTGTGCGATGTCTTTCATTGTACGCCCGTCGGAACTCGCGCGTCACCGCTGAACGCGGCCCGAGGCGTCGCCGCCCGCGAGGCGGTCGACCTCGGCCACCGTGACGCGGTTGAAGTCCCCGGGGATGGTCTGCTTGAGCGCGCTCGCCGCGACGGCGAACCGAAGGGCATCGAGCGGCGCCCGCCCCGTCACGAGCCCGTAGATCAGGCCGCCCGCGAAGCTGTCGCCGCCGCCGATGCGATCCACGAGCCGCACGTCGTACCGCTGGCTGCGGTGCATGCTGCCCGTCGACGCGTCCCAGAGTACCGCGCTCCAGCCGTTGTCGCTGGCCGATACGCTCTCGCGCAGCGTGATGGCGACCATCGGCGGGCCGAAGTCGCGCGTCACGCGCTCGGCTGCCTCCTGGAATCCCGCGATGTTCAGCTGGCCGCTGGTGACGTCCGTCCCCGGCACGTGCACGCCGAGGACCGACTGCAGGTCTTCTTCGTTGGCGATGACGACGTCGACGTCGCGCATGAGAGGCCCCATGACTTCCTGGGCCTTCTTCTCGGTCCACAGCTTCTTCCGGAAGTTCAGATCGACGCTGATGCGCACACCCGCGCCCCGCGCCGCCGTGATCGAGCGGGCGGTCGCCGCCGCGCCCTTCTCGCCGAG
>Ga0075327_1000428_pt1 | contig 11927 bp, 14 predicted proteins | sample MayberrySE_Catta_2_FD_120056 | JGI IMG/M metagenome (GOLD analysis project Ga0075327, IMG submission 120056) | Natural and restored wetland microbial communities from the San Francisco Bay, California, USA, that impact long-term carbon... | ecosystem: Environmental > Terrestrial > Soil >...
CGCCGGTTCTGGTGTTCAGGACCGATAGGGCTGAAAGCCGCCTTCTTTTGACCCGGCCCCTCTTGGTCCTTAAACCGCCGGGCTGGCGCCACCGTCCAGATGGAGGGCCGTCCCCGTCACATAGGAGCCCGCAGCAGGTGCCCGGAAGCAGGCCGGCCATCCCATGGGCCGATGCCCACCCCGTCGCTTATTTGAATGCGGGCAGGACCCGATCCATCAACAGGCGCAGGGAGTTCAGTTGCAGCTCGAACGGGATGCGGCGGCCGTAATTGATCTCGTAGACGATTTGGCTCAGGTGAAGCTCCTCGATCAGTTGCTGCAAACGGTCTACCACCGCCTCCGGCGTGCCGTACACCACCTTGTCGCGCAGCCAATCATCGTAATCCATCTGCAGAATGCGCTCCGACTCGGCCTGCCAGTTGCCTGTGGTGCCGGCCCGCGCTGCAAACCGTCCGACCCGTTCGCCGAGGCTCTGGATCGACCCCAAGGCGCTTTCCCGGGGCTGGTCGTAGGCTTGCTCGGCTGTCTCCGCCAGGTAGACCGGGATGCGCAGGCCAACCTGCCCCTCGCCCGGGTGGCCGGCGGCCTGCCACGCCTCCCGGTACTGTTGAATGGGCGGCGCCAGTTCCGACAGCGCGAAGACCCGAGAGGGGTTCACAAAGATCGGGTATCCCATCCGTCCGATGATCGGGAAGGTCTCGACGGATGTAACGCCCACCCGGATCGGCGGATGCGGGGTCTGAAACGGCTTTGGCCGGACGCACAAATCGGTACATTGGTAGTGGTCGCCAGCAAAGGAAAACTGCTCACTGGTCCAGGCCTGGAGAATGATCTCCAGGTATTCTTCAAACCGGCCCCGGCTCTCCGGATACGGCGAGTTGAAGGCGTCATGGTGATCCGGGAAGGTGCCCCTGCCGATCCCGAAGTCGACCCGCCCACGGCTGATGTGATCTAACGTGGCGACCTCTTCAGCGATCCGCACCGGGTTGCCCAAGGGCAGCAGAAAGACCCCAAAGCCGATCCGCATGTGCTCGGTGCGAGCGGCAATGGCGGTGCCCACGGTCATCGGCGAAGAAAGGACACTAAAGGGGATGAAGTGATATTCGGCTAACCAAACCGAGTCCACCCCCATGCGCTCGGCTTCATCGACCAGACGAAAGCCCTGGTCGAATCCTTCCTGATCACTGGCGCCATCGGCGACGGGGAATTCCATAAAGAGTCCGAAATCCATAGTCCTCTCCTTGCGTTTGGGAACGTATCGGTCTCAGGTGTGCCGGGTCATGGTCGTGGTGCGGCAGCCATGCGTGGACAGTTTGGGGATGCAAGGCAGAGACCGCAGCAGAATCTCACGAGACCCGACTCTTCTGCGTGTAGTCCTTGCCAACTCCGCCATCCCGTGCTGGCAAGCAGCTACGCCGCGGCAGTGTCGTCGGAAGCCAGTGTCGGCATGACGTGCTCGGCCACCAGGTCGAGCGAGCGTCGCGTCTCGGTGGCACTCAGGTTGCCCCAGTCAAAGCAGAGCACTACCGGATCGATGTCCATGCTACGATAGCCCTCTAGGCGATCAAGGAGCATGACGGGTGTCCCTGCGAAAGCAGTGCCCAGCGCCAACGCCTTGTCGAAGTCGCCGTCAGCGGTGGGATTCCCAGGTAGCTCGGTGATGCCAGCCTGACGCCACAGGGTCGTGAGATTGCGGTCGAAGCACTTCCACGACCCGCGAGCCCGCTTGAGTGCCTGACGCTCGTCCTCGGTCACGAGAACGCGCAGGTTGAGGCCGATGCGGCTGGGGCGGTCGCCATTCACACGGTGGGGATCGCCACCATGCTTGCGATTGAGTTCACGGAAGCGGGTGACCGTCTCCGTGACTCGATCGGCCGAACCGGCGGTCAGGGTGTTAAACCCACGTCGACCGGCGAACTCGATGTTGCCCGGATACCACAGGGGTGGATGCGGTTTCTAGAGAGGACAAACCTTAAGGGGGACCCCATCGAACCGCCAGAATCTGCCCTCATAGTTCAGAGTGTTGGAGGTCATGCCCGCGAGGATGATATCGAGTGTCTCCTCCGACCGCTTGCGGGCAAGGACCGGCTCGAGTCCCCACATCTCGTGCTCGGGCGGAGAAATCCCGCGTCCCACGCCCAGCTCGAGCCGGCCACCTGACAGATGATCCAGCATCGCGATTTCCTCAAGCAGACGGATCGGATGGTAGAAGGGCAGCAGATGCACCATCGAGCCAACACGCATCCGGGTGGTACGGGCGGCGACGGCCGCCAGCCAGGTGCTGATGCTGGGTGCTGTGTCGAGTGGGGTCATGTGGTGCTCGGACTTGAAATAGCACCAAAAGCCAGCCTGGTCGGCAGCCTCAAGGAGGGCCAGCCGGTCTTGGTAGACCTGATGCAGCGAGGTGTCGAGTCGTTCCATCTGGTCGAAGATCGCAAAGCGCATCATCATCGCCTCCAGTTGCACACGTGGCCGGGCACCTCGATGCCCGCAATGCGTCGGGGGGACGGGTTCGAGTATCAGCTATGAAATGGTCTCCTCCTAACTTCTTGATTGTTCACGTAAGCCTTAGCGAGAAATGCCATGGCCAAAAGGTTGTAATTTGCGGTCAGTGTCTCTACCGTAAATGTCCCGGCGTTTGCTCCTGTAGGGCCTTGATGGGGACCGGCGAGGGCAGCGGCTTGCCAGTAAATGCGCGTTCAGGTTGGCGAGAATCAACGCGGTCGCCGCGGCACGCGACTCCGGCGCGCGCCCGGCGACATGCAATGTGACCACCACGTTGTCACATTGCAGCAGCTCCGGCAGGAGCGGCGGGACGCTGGGTTCACCCTCGAGGACATCCAGGCCAGCCCCCGCTACGCGCTTCGATCGCAGCGCTTCGATCAGGGCCTGGGTATCGACGACCGTACCGCGCCCGACGTTGACGAGATAGCCTTGCGGTCCGAGTGCTGCGAGCACGTCCGCGTTGACGAGGTGCCGTGTTCCCGTGCCCCCCGGCGCGGCGGCGACCAGGAAATCGGCCCACGTCGCCAGCTCGATGAGACTGGCGAAATAGCGATAGGGGGAGCCGGCGACCGCCGCCCGGTTGTGATAGCCGATCTCCATGTCGAAGCCGCGCGCGGCGCAATCCTGCTGCCGATTTTTCCCAGACCGAGAATACCCAGGCGCTTGCCCGTAAGGGTCGGAGTCTCGACACGCCATTGATCCTGCCATCCACCGCCACGGGATGAAGCGATCGGCCTGCAGCAGGTGCCGCGTGGCGGCCAGCAGCAGCATCGCGGAGTCGGCGACAGCGGGTGCGTTCGCATCGGGGCAATGGGCGACCACGATACCCCGGCGTCGGGCGGTGTCCAGATCGATTGCTTCATAGCCGGCGCCAGTGGCGCAGACGATCTCGAACTGTGGCAGCAATGCCATCTCGTCGCCGCTCAGACCGCCGCGACCATTGGTCAGCATGGCCCTGACGGTATCGGCTGTCTCGCGCACGGCGTCTGTCCGGTTGACCTAGTGCTTCCCCTCGCGGACGGCGTATCGGCAGCGGTCAGCGCGGCCAGGCGTTCAGGCGTGACTCGCACCAGAGCCAGGACACCGATCGTCATGATCGCTCCTTCGAAACCCATATCGACCGGCTTGGCACCCCGACAATCACGACCGCCTTCCATACAGACATGGTTCGCATGGGGTGTTTACCTCCGCATGGAAAGGCTAGACACGGGTTTAACCCCAGCATCGCCATGCGTTCGACAAGCATCGTATCTATGCTATCAAGCTAATGCAGCATTGATGCCGCTCGGTGGTCGAGCTCACGCTGCAGCTCGTCTAGGTCGCACTCCCCGAGGTTCGCGTGATCCCGGAGGATTTCGGCGAAAGAGGGCAGCTCACTTCGATCGACCTGGGACTCCACCGCCCATAGTTTGGACCGCATGAAGGCCTTGGGGCAGTGGGAGAACACTTCCTGAATCTCCACCACGATGGCGAGCTTGGGCAGTTTGCCCTGGAAGGCCATGCTTTCCAGTAACTCGGCGTCCCGCACCAGGCGCACGTTGCCGTTGACCCGCAGCGTCTCATTCATGCCGGGAATCATGAAAATCAAGCCCACCTGGGGGTTGTGCAGCATGTTGGTCAGGGTGTCCAGGCGATTGTTGCCGGGGAGATCGGGGATGGCTAGGGTCTTGTCATCGAGCACCCGTACGAATCCTGGGTAGTCCCCTTTGGGTGAGACATCACAGCGACCGGTGGGATCGGAAGTGCCCAGCAGGAGGAAGGGGCTTTTGGCAATGATGGCTCGACAGTGCGGGTCCAGGTGATCGATCTGTTTGTTCAGGGAGCGTTCGCTCGGCCAGCCAAATATGTCACGCAGCTGGGACTCGTCGGTAATCAGGTCGCTAAAGGTGGGGGGCGTCATCGATTCGCCTCTCAATCATACGCCCTTAAAGGGCACACATGGTGGATGTTTCGGATGGAAGGGATATCTCCCATCGGTAGTGTTCCAGATGTGGATGTATGGAACCCTACTCCATTGATTTCAAATCCGTTATAAAGGGCGAGTCCCGTATCTGGAACATTGCCAACGATGTCATCGTGCTCCACTTGCGGCATCTGCGCCGTATTCTTCAATCCTACGTGAACTACTATCACACCTGGCGAACCCATCGATCGCTGGAGGGAGATGGATGCGCCCAAACCTCGGCCGGTACAGCTAGCAGAGGTGGGGCCCGTTCGAAAGCTGCCAGAAGTTGGCGACTTGCATCATCATTACAAGCGGATGGCGGCCTGATCGGTGAGCCCTGAAGAGCCCCCATTTCAGTTGCTACAAGATTTCGGGACTGACAGGTTGTTGGATCACCTCAACTTGATCCCCAATCGATATCGGCAGACGATCGATAGCGCGCCCGTTTACCACGACGATCATCAGGTGGCCACTGCTACCGAACAACGCGATCAGCGTTCCCGGCTCTCGATCGCCAAAGGTCCGGACCACACCATCGATCTCGACGCCGCCCAGGCGAATGACCACACCGCTCCAGTCGCTCAGGTCATCGCGGTGGATATTGGTGATCAGATTGCCAAAATGTTGAAACATCAGGGTCACTTCACCACTCAACCCCTGTGTAGTCGGTTGCGGTCGCGGCAGCCGCAGATGCACCGGATCGTCAATTACATCCCCTAGCGCTTCCAGTGGCACGCCGGAGGCCCAATGCGCAGCCACCGGCGCAAACACATCGCGGCCATGGAAGATATCACTGACATCGGGGAGCCAGTACGCCGTGCGATGCGTGTGTACCACGCGTATCGGCCACCCCAATTGCTCCGCCCGCTTGAACATGGGCGTAAAAATCCCGTTGTCCGGGCCGACAAAACGCTGCGGGCCAATTTGAGCCGCAATGGGCCGTCGAGATGTGCCGACACCGGGGTCGACGACCGCCACATGGATGGTATCATCGGGGAAATAATACACCTGTCGGTCCAAGATCAAAGCGGCCTGACGCACATCTTGCGGGCGGATCGTGTGCGACAAATCCGCGATCTGCACACCGGGCACGATGCGCCAGATCACCCCTTTCATCACCCCTGGCGAAGCCCCAAAATCGGTCGTTAGCGTAATATAAACCTGAATTCGGGATAAGCCTAAACCACTACGGGTAATCCCGACTCCGCACGCCACAGACCCAGCGATGGCTTTGTGGGCTGATACGTGTAGGCAATCAGACCCGCCACGAGATTGACCATGAACCCGGTCAAACTGCGGTGACGCGAGTGCTCAATCTGGCTGATATTTTTTAATTGATCGTTGACCGACTCGATCAACCCTCTTTGTCTCAGCATCAGCCGATCCCACAGCCGCATCAGGCGCGGCTTCATGTTACGTCGGATCAACGTGATCAACTTCAAGCCGTTGCCCCACAACGCGTCGTGTAGCACCTTGGAAAGGTAACCCCGATCGCCATAGAGATGGCCCCAGAGCTCCTTGGCCATCCGTGCCACCGGGTCGCGGTCGTCACCCTCACCTGGGCTGACCCGAAACGCCAGCAGCTCGCCCTGATCATTGACCATCAGGTGGAGCTTGAAACCAAAATACCACCCCATGGAGCATTTACCCCGCGTCGCGTAGCCCTCAAAGACTTTGTGGCGGCCAATGCGCTTGGTATGACACACCGCCAGCGGGGTGGAATCGACAAAGGTGATGCCGGTGCAGTGCCCTTTGCGGCTGTGCAGGTAGGTGCAAAGCGGCACCAACGCCCGAGGCATCAGCTCGACAAAGCGACTGTAGCTGACCAGAGCTGGAAAGTAAGGGCGCAGATGCACCGCGACATACTCGGTATAGTAATGCTTGAAATCCCGGTAGTGGCTGCGGTGGAACTGGACGATGATCGTCATGATCTCACGGAGAGCCAGTTGCCCCTGGCGCACACGGTGGCGCTGGCCGTCCTGGAGCAGCCGCTGCTGAGAGAGAGGTTCAAACCCCTTGCCAACATCGTCGATATCGCAGAACATGGCAATGAGCTCGCTCATAAGGACCCCCTATGGTTCAGGCTGATGCTTAGTCAACCAGCCACCATACGCCGGTCCTTATGGGCTTGCAAGCCCCTCTCGCTTATCCAGAATTCAGGTTAATGGAGCAACCCTGGCGTGCAGAGTTTCTCTTGGGCAGGTGTGCCCGAGTATGAATCCGCAATGTCACAAGAGCGGTTCAAATGGGGGCTCTGTAGCGGGACGGGACCTGGCTTAGCGACGAAGCGGCGAATCCCCGCCGAGTGAAAGGTCCCGCGTTCAATCGCCCGTGAGAGGAGAAACACAGACACGATGCAAGGAGTGATCTCTCTGTGAACCCAAACCTCGAACGGATAAGCCGCAAGGCGAGAGCGAATCCGGAACGGGTGTTGACCTCGTTGTATCACCATCTTGCTGCCATCGACCACTTGCGAACCTGTTATCACCTGCTCAAGGGCAACAAAGCCGTGGGGGTTGATGAGGTGACCAAGTCGATGTATGCAGAGGATCTGGAGGCGAATCTTCAAGATTTGTCTGCCCGCCTCAAACGGATGGGCTACCGGCCTCAACCCAAGCGTCGGGTTTACATCCCGAAGCCGGGGAGTGAGAAAGGTCGTCCGCTCGGGATCAGCAGCTTCGAGGACAAGATGGTAGAGCTGGCCACCAAACGGGTGGTGGAGCCTCTCTTGGAGTCCTGATTCGAGGACTGCAGCTACGGCTACCGTCCTGGGCGAAGTCCGCACCAGTGCCTCGATGGGCGGGGACGGACCATCCAGCAAAAGCGTGTGAATCACCTGGTCGAGGCCGATATCCGCGGCTTTTTCGACGCGGTGAACCACGAGTGGTTACTTAAATTTCTGAAGCAGCGCATTGGAGACCATCGAGTCCTTCGCCTGATGAGTCGGATGTTCAAGGCCGGGATCAGGGAAGACGGACTGGTGCAGGCGGCAGAGGGGGGTACGCCACAAGGCTCAATCCTCTCGCCTGTGCTTTCCAATGGGTATCTCCATTTTGTGTTGGACCTCTGGTTCCAACGTCGAGTTCGTCGGCGCTGTCGGGGCGAAGCCTATTGGTTCCGTTTTGCCGATGATTTTCTCGCGTGTTTCCAGTACCAGACGGATGCCGAGTCCTTCCTGGAAAGTCTCGGTGATCGTCTGGCGGGATTCCATTTGGCGGTAGCTGAGGAGAAAACGCGACGCCTTGAATTCGGACGCTACGCGCGGGCCAATGCCTACCAAAAAGGAGCCAAACCCAAAGAATTCGACTTCTTGGGGATGACGTTCTTGTGCGGTAAAACCCGTCATGGGGTCTTCAAGGTGAAGCGCAAGACGTCTCGCCAGAAATTAAGACAATCACTCGCTCAGTTGACGGATTGGATACGTCGATGCCGCGGCCTGTTCCCGACGGGCGACCTGCTCCGAGGGGCCAGAGCGCGGATTCAGGGGCATCTGAACTCCTATGGCATTACGGACAACTCAGAGAGCTGTAAGCTGTATCTGCATCTGACGCGCCGGGTGCTGTTCACATGGCTCAATCGGCGGAGTCAACGCAAGTCGTACACCTGGGATGGCGTTCTACAGGCTCTGAAGCATGTGGGCTGGCCCCAGGCGCGAGTGCGAGTCAATCTGGACCCTTTTGCACGGCTGAATGGTTGAACGAAGAGCCGGATGTGGGAAAGCTGCTTGTCCGGTTCTGTGAGGGTTTGAGGCACAACTGGTGTATGGCAGAGATACGGTGGCACCGCCGGGAAACCAGGCGGCAAACGGAGAACACAAACATCATGCCTGTAGCACTGGAAGATCTCTCTCTACTCGACAAATATTGGAACACCCTATTTTTGATAACCTTACGACTACGCCGTTCGGGCTCAAATATCATTTTCGCCTGGGGATGCATCGGGAAGTACAGGGTCGCCTGGTGGTGGATGATACCCATCTAATACATCACGCTGGCGAATGCGAATCACATCACTATCATGACGCTCGTCATTCAGGTCTAAAAGCGCCACTGTCGCTCGTCCTGTTGGCGTACGTCCAACGATGCGAAGACGGGTTGCATCCCAGGAGAAGTGATCAGACCAACTTTGCCCTCGCGGATTGAATAGCCCAACCATCTCACCGGTATCGGGATCGCGCCCCTCCATCCGATTGCCCCGGCGTTCGTTACAGTTGCGGCAGGCTAACGCTAAATTGTCCGCCTCATCTGAGCCACCAGCCGATTGAGGGTGCACATGGTCTATGGTGAACCGGATGAACTGCCACCTTTCATCCGCATGACAGTATTCACAATAGCGATTCGCTCGCTCGCGAACCAGACGCCGCGTGGATTGGGAAACCGGCATCATCGCCTCAACGGTCTCGGGCTCCCCGGGCAAGACGATTCAGCCAGCTTAACGCCTTGTCAAGGTCGCAAATCGCCTCATACTCGCGAGTTTCTTGGGGAGATAGGACGCCTCTTTTGCGCTTGTCTAGCAACGCGTCGAACCGCTCTTGCAGTTTCGAGCTGGCTCGAAGCACCACAGTGGAGGCCTCAATGTCGAGCGAAATCGCACCGTCGGGGAGGTTGCGTACCCAGTCGTGAGAGTCCCGGGCGCTGAGTTGCTCTAGGGGAGAAGAGGGTTGAGCCATCAAGTTCTCCTGTCTCTGACAATGCTTAAGCCGCCTTGCGGTTGTCGACCTTCAACCCCTCATGGGGCCGAGGTCGATGTCGTACAGGGCCATCCCGTATCGGTCTGGGATAGAGATCGGACAGGACCCATAGCTTGCCCTGCTCTTGAGATCGGGACATTCGCACCTCTGTGATCGCAATCTCTGGCCTGGTGCGCCCAGGTCTCGCTCGTGATAGGGGCGTGATCCGGTACGCCCATGTTTGTAGATGAAGGGGCAGGTCGAAAAATCGTTGAATGAGGGGTTGCATGGCTAGTCGCGGCTGATTCAGCGTCATCCTCATCCATTGAACTTGGTGACAACTGAAGTCGATGACGCTTAGCAGGAACGAGATCATCTGCCTTAACCAGTTCCATACCTCACTGTCGAAGAAGCCGGTCGCCACCAACACCTCCCAGTAACTTCGGATGAACTCCCGCCACGTCACCGTCTTTTTGCGCTCCGGGGCGGGTGGGATGCCATGGCGCTTGAGGATATTGCCCACCGTCTGGTCACTGATCGTATAGCCCAGGTGCTTCAACGAGCCTTGAATGCGATCATAGCCCCACGAGCGGTTCTCCCGAGCCATGCGTACCACCCAGTCTTCAATCTCTTGATCGACACGGGGACGTCCAACTAATGGAGGCGCTTTTGAGGGAGTTACGTTCTGATTGGCGAATTTGCGATGCCAGGCGAGAATCGTGTCGGGCTGAGCCACGGTGGCAATCTCGGCTAAGGCTTTCTTGCCCAACTTGGCACCAATCTCAGCGAGTTCTTTGCGCTCGCTGTCGGTCAGCTGCACGCGACCGTCGATCTGGTTGAGCAAAATACGATTCTCGGCCACCAGATAGTCATTGCGAAGCCGGAGTTGGTCGTTCACCGATTCCGAGACTGATTCCAGGAGGTTCTTCCAGTTCATCTCACATCACCTCTTCCAGAACGCCTGATCCGGGTTATCAGTATCGGCTATAATGGGGTGAAATTCAAGCTCAGAAGAGGGCACGGGGTGGGCTGTAAGCTAGGCTGTAGAAAATTGGGTCGCGTACCTGCGGGCTGCGGACAATTATGATGGACCCCTCGCGATCCGTCTGAAGGGCTGTCATCAGCCGGTCATCCGCACTCCCAACGCGTTTTCAACACCCCACTCGACCCTCTTGGCCAGTATTTAAGCAGACCTCAGCCGTTTCAACTCACGATCATCAATCGACGCGGCGGCCTAGACCGTCTGCGTCTGGGGCCACGGTGGCACGCGATAGAGCAGCACCTCTTTGAGCGACCACACGTGATCCGTCAATCCTGCCGCCATCGCCGGCGTACACGGCCGCCACAACTTAGGCGAACCACTGCCGTTGGTCGGCTCAGGAACCAACAACGGCTGGCGCAAGCTCGAATGAGGCAAGCAGAAATTGTAATAGGTGTGGTACACCACCAGCTGCTGGCGTAAGCCGTCCTCGCCCTGGCACAAGGTGTTGACCCGACGGCCCACCGCGGCCACGCGTTGACGGATGTCCAGGTTTAGCCTCTCCACAAATGCCGTATTGATTTTGCGGCCGCACGCTGAAAGCACCTGCTGAACCCGCTCCAGGGTGCCAAACACTACCCGATACTTGACGCCGACGATACGCCGTCGCCGGTACGACTTCACCACCTGAGCGTAGAGCAACTCAGGCAAGGGCACCCACCGCGGCTTGGGCATCGGGCCTTTGTCTTGGCGACGCTCCGGTTGAATCCACTGGCCAAAAAGGGCTAAGAATGCCGTGCCGTAGTCCTTGAGTCCATCGGTCAAACAGAGCGAGACGCAGCCCGGCGCCAACACCTGTACCACCCGATGCACCACGCGCTGCGCCATCTCCAGAGTTTGGGTGCCGACATCGATGACCAGCAGCAATTTGCTGTCGGGATCCATCGCCGTCCAGACCCAATAGGGTGAGCGCTCCAAGCGCTCGATGGCCTCGTCCTCGCTGAGCACACCGGCTTTGAGGTCTCGCAGCACCGCGTACAACTCATCCAGTTGCAGCTGCTTGACGTGCAGGTCACAGAGAAAATAGGCGGAAAAGGCCGTGAGCTGCTCGGCCGCTTCCACCAGCCACTGGAGCACCGTGCTCGCATCGACCTCAAAGACTCGGGCGGTGGCCCGAATGCCCAGTCCTTCGGCCAAGCAGGCCAGCACGTGGACAATCCGCTCCACCTCGGCTTGTTTGCCATGAAAAATCGTGCCGTGATGCTCCGGAAAAAAGCCGTCGCACGAGGTGCAGTAAAACTGCCGCCAGGGACCGCCATTGGGATGGCCATTGGCCCGCAGGTTGTTCAGCCCCAGCCAGCCGCGATAGTCACAATCGGTGTGGGGACAAAAGTGCATCGAGGTGTCCACCGTCCGGGGGCGGCGATTCGTGGGTCGCATGGGATCAGGCCGTCGCGGTGGCGTCGGAGCCGTCTTCCCGGTCGCTTGCTCACACAACGCACAATGGGTTTTTTTCGTCAGGCCCTCAAACGCTTTGGGCTGAGTGGAGCGCTTGCGCTTAGGCTTGGCTGGCACGGGTGGGCTGGTCAGACCTGGCTTGGACCCAGTGACATGCAACATGACGAATAGCCATATGATGGCCAACAGAGCGAGTTGGTAGAACAAATGGTGTGAGACCATGGCATTGCCCCCTCCAAAGTGTGATGAGATGGGGCATTTTACCGGGTTTTTGGGCCGATGGAATTATCCGCAGCGGAGAGGTACACGACCGCCGTGATAGTGGGCAATCATAGACCAGAAGCGCCACAACGTCAGCGCGGGAATCTGCA
>Ga0075327_1000429_pt1 | contig 11927 bp, 8 predicted proteins | sample MayberrySE_Catta_2_FD_120056 | JGI IMG/M metagenome (GOLD analysis project Ga0075327, IMG submission 120056) | Natural and restored wetland microbial communities from the San Francisco Bay, California, USA, that impact long-term carbon... | ecosystem: Environmental > Terrestrial > Soil > Wetlands...
CGCTCAGCAGGAGATCGATCAGGTCGGCATGGCGGGACCCATGTGCAAAGGCTCGTTCATGGTCCATGACGTGCGAAGAATTCCTGAATTCATCGCGCGCGCCATGCGCCTGGCCTTCAGCGGGCGGCGCGGGCCGGTTCATCTGACCATTCCCATCGACATTCAGGAGCAAAACGTCGAGGAAGATGACGTCGTGTTCACCGCGCCTGACGCCTATCGCCCGAAAACAGCGGTCTTGGGCGATCCCGAAAAGGTTCAGCAAGCTGTCGCGCTCTTACGCCAGGCGCAGCGGCCGCTGGTGATCGCCGGCAGCGCCGCTGGTTACACCCTCTCGGGTGAAGCGATGCAGCGCTTCGCCGAAACGACTCGCCTGCCGATTGTGACGGAAGAACAGTCGCGCGGATTGATTCCCGACGATCACCCGTATGGCTTTGGTTATTTCGAGCGCGGCCTCAATCGCGCAGCGGCAAAAGTGCGCGAGGCCGACGTGGTCGTGCTGCTCGGCCGCAAGCAGGATTTTATCATCGGATTTTGCCGCCCGCCGCACGTCGCGGCCAACGCCAAAATTATTCAAGTCGATCCTTCAGCGCTGGAGATCGGCCGTAATCGCGGTGTCGACGTCGGCATGATCGGCGATATATCGAGCATTCTGGAACAGCTGACCAAGGAGGCGGCCAACTTCCAGTGGAAGGACCTCCCATGGTTGGACGAGCTGCGCGCGGCGCGCTCAGCCCAGGCGGAGTGGGCCGAGAACCTGGCCCGGCCGCAGACGCCGATGCATGCGCTCTTCGTCCACAAGACAGTTAAATCGATTCTCCGCCCCGACGACTGCCTAGTCTTTGACGGCGGCGACTTCTGCCACTTCGGCAGGTCCTATCTCCCGGCGTTGAAACCGAAACACTGGTTCAATGTTTCCAGTCTCGGAATGTTGGGCTCCTCATTGCCGACGGCACTGGCGGCAAAGATCGCCTACCCTGACTCGCGCGTGTTCATGCTCACCGGCGACGGCGCCTTCGGTTTTAACGGTATGGAATTCGACACCGCGGTGCGCCACAAGCTCAATATCGTCGCAGTACTTGGAAACGACTCGGCCTGGGGCATCGACCGGCAAATTCAGCTCGGTCTTTACGGCCGCTCGGTCGCTACTGACTTGTTGCAGACTCGCTACGATCAGTTGGTGCAGGGCCTGGGCGGTTATGGCGAGTTCGTCGAACGCCCGGAGGATCTAAAACCGGCGATTGAGCGCGCCTTGGCATCCGCCCGGCCCGCGCTGCTAAACGTCGCCGTCGAGCGCGCAATCAGTCCGCGCGCCGAAGCTGCGATCGGCCGGCGCAAAGCCGCCGCAGCGAAATAAGACGGCAAGGTAAATGCGCAGATTTTTTCTCAGCCGAGATGGGCGGTGGCAAAGCTGCAAAAGATTTCACCTTGAAGCAAACGAAGGACACGAAGGATTCGGAAATTAATACCTTAACTTCTGAACTTCGTGCTCTTCGCGACTCCTTCGAAAATTCCGGTTCGACTTCGGCTCGGCCGCGTTAGGCTCTTCGTGTCCTGCGCGGTGGTTCGATTTTGGTTCTGGCTCGGCCAGCTAGGCACTTCGTGGCCAGCTGAAATTTTCGGTCGTTTACGTCACTCCGCTGACGGGCTTTGCCAGCACTTTTGCCTTCTGCCTTTTTACTTTTGCCTTTCTTCCCTGATACAACCAGGAACGTGCCGATCTCTACTCGCGTGCCGACAACCAACGAATCGAAGTTTTTCTACGGCTGGGTAATCGTCGCCGTCGGGTTTCTCGCCCATATCGCCTCGGCCTTCTCGATCTCGAGCACCCTCAGCGTCTTCCTCATACCGCTTTCTCAGGACCTGGGGCTATCGCGAGGCGCATTTTCGCTCATCCGCTCCGGCGAGATCCTGATCGGCGCGGCGGCGGCACCGCTCGTCGGCACTCTGCTCGACCGCCATGGCGGCCGTTGGCTGATCGCCACAGGCGGATTGATCTCCGGTCTGGGGTTTCTCCTGCTCGGCCAGGCACGGGATTTTTGGCAGTTCATGTTCGTGCGCTGGCTGCTCGTCAGTCCCGGCGATACGCTCATGGGCTCCATGGTGGTAAACGTTTCCATCTCACAATGGTTCGTGCGCATGCGCGGCCGTGCCCTCGCTCTCGCCGGCATGGGCCATGGCCTGGCGAAAGTCTGCATGCCGGTGGCGGCGGCCTCGCTGATTCTTTACACAGGATGGCGTGGCGCTTGGGTCGTTTTCGGCATTGTGACCCTGTTGTTGGTGGTCGCTCCGTCTCTGCTATTGATGCGCCGGCGCCCGGAAGACATGGGCCTCCTGCCGGACGGCAGGGCCGACGGACAGCCAGGAGACACTGCGCCCCCGGACAAAACACAATCAGTAAAGGCGCGTCCAAGCCCACTTGATGAAGTCGTCTGGAATCGGCGCGAAGCGCTCAGTACTTCCGCTTTCTGGCTCATCGTCATCACCTTCGGCGTTTCCCACGTCGGCGTGACCGGCCTTAACCTGCACGTCTTCTCGTTCGTCAGCGATCAGGGGCATCCCACGATGGTGGCGGCGTTGGTCATGAGCATCATTGCGATCATGCAGTTCAGCACGCCGATGGTTTGGGGCCTGCTCGCCGAGCGGGTTAATGTCGCCAGGCTTATTATGGCGAAATTCCTGATTCAAGCCGGCGGAATTCTGCTAGCCCTGTCCGATCCTGGCCTGGTTTCCCTTTATGCCGGCTTTTTTCTCTACGGCATCGGCATGGGCGGGACCGCGATCCTGGCGGAGATGATCTGGGCGAATTATTTCGGCCGCACCTCGCTTGGCAAAATCCGCGGCATGGGCTCGCTGATTACCAGCGCTTTTTCCGCCGGCGGCCCGCCTTTCTTCGGCCTGCTGTTCGATGCCACGCAAAGCTACAAGCTTTCCTTCAGCATCTTTATCGGCATGCTGTTCGCCTCGGCCGGCTTAAGCCTCTTCCTCCGCCCTCCGAAGAAATGACCCCGATACGAAAAACATAGAACGTCGCTGGAGGTGTGCCGCCGCTGGTTCATCCGGTGTCTCCGTTCTCTTTTTTCGGACAGACTCTTCAGGCCCGGCACGCTGGATATGTAGAATTTTCTTCGCTGAAGCTCCCGCTGGCGAGTCCTGTGCGGCCCCGCGCAGATATAGAGACACCGAAATTTGCAGGCTAAATACCGTCGCGATCGAGAACCGGTGTATGCATTAACCCTCCACGTACCAACTGAGGGATTGGACAATCAGGTTTTTTTTATTGGCACTCAAGTTGCGTTTCCTGAGGCAGCAGCGTCGCTGTAGTGCGTCCGTTGATCCACGACTAGGTTAACTTGGGTTTGATGATGCAGGACATCCTGATTCCGGGAATCAATTGCTGCGAGATCAGCGAGGTCGAAGAAACCGGATTACTGGTTGACGGCAGCGATTATTATCGCGCCTTCTGCGCCGCGGCGGAAACCGCCGAGCGCTACATCCTGCTTTCCGGATGGCAGTTCGACAGCGATGCCCAGCTGCTGCGCGACGATGGGCTTGGCGGCGAATGGACGCTGATTTCGTTTCTCAATAGACTCTGTGAGAGCAAAAACGATCTCCGCGTTTACATTCTCGCCTGGAACTTCAGTGTTTTTTACTGCGTCGACCGCGAATGGTTGCAGAGCTGGTATTTTAAGTGGAGCTCGCATGAGAGCATTCAATTCTGCTTCGACTCCTGCCATCCGTTCGGCGCCAGCCACCATCAGAAATACGTTGTCGTCGACGGCCGGATGGCATTTTTAGGCGGACTTGATATTTGCTCGGGCCGCTGGGACGAGCGGGACCATCGCACGGTCAATCCTCGGCGCGTCAATGCCGATCAAACCTCCTATCCGCCGTTTCACGACGTGCAGTCGTACCACGTCGGCGCGGTCGCCGAACGCTTGACTCAGCTATTCAAAGAACAATGGCGCACGGTCTGTAACTGTGATCTCGATCTGGTTGCCCCGGATTACGTTCCGCGGGTCCATCTCAAAAACGCGCTGCCAATAGAGTCGCGTCGCGTCGCAATCAGCCGAACCCAGATCAAAACTACCGAGACCGGCAATGTGTCGGTGCGCGAGATCCGCCGTTTATTCCGCGACGCCGTCGCCGCCGCCGAATCATTGGTTTACATCGAAAACCAATATTTCAGCTCCCAGGCGATCTACGAGGCGTTGGTCAGGCGAATGACGGATCGGCGCCGCGCGCGCCTGGAAATTGTTTTGGTGCTCGCCAAGGAAGCCAATGCCTTTGTTGAGCAGGCTTCGATTGGCATCGCCCAGGCGAAAATCCTGCGCCACTTAAAACAGCTTGCCGCAGAAACCGGCCATGCTTTAGGCATCTACTATCCCGCTGTGCCGAGCGCCGACGGCGCCGAAGTCCCCGTCTATATTCACTCCAAGCTTTTGTTGGTCGACGACGCCTTTCTCAGCGTCGGCTCGGCCAATATGAACAATCGCAGCATGGGCCTCGATACCGAGTTCAATGTCTCCTGGCAAGCGCGGCACGGAGAGGAAAATACGCTAGGTTCGATTCGTGACCTGCGATTGAATCTTTTGGCTGAACACAGCGGGCTCGCCGCCGACCGGGCGCTGGTCCTCGCGCGCGCCACAGAACTGGTGGGCATTCTCGATCAGTTCGCCGATGATCCCGATTCCCGCTTGCGTCGCCACCCTTTAGGGATCGCTGCCGCGGAGAACGAGACCTGGATAGAATCGATTTTTCCGGATGGTTTGCCGCTCGATCCCGAGGGACCGGTCTTCGGTGAGGACAGCTACGAGCAGATACCTTCCGCTCGCGACGCATTGTTTCCCAAGGGAATCAATTGGCTAAGCAGCCTGCTGTCAAAAGCGATCGAGTAGCCTCGCGCATGTGAGATGCTTGCGACCCTCTTCAAGAAGCGTGATTTCGATTCCGCAGGGCAGCCGCCCGTGGGCACAACGAAGCTAGCGGCGCGCCCGAAAGTGGCCTTAAGACCAAATGGCGGTAGCCTGCCGGGTTGGATTTTCTTACCGACGGTAGTTCTCGTCGTTGCGATCCTTTACTGGGCACAGGAGATACTGGTCCCCTTGGCGGTCGCGATCATGCTCACCTTCATCCTGACCCCGGTGGTCGCCGCGCTCGAACGTTTGCGTTTGGGCCGGATTGCTTCCGTTGCCATCGCGGCAATTTTAGCTTTGTCGATTCTGCTCGGCGTGGGTTGGATTGTGATCCGCCAAATGGCGGCGCTCGGTAACGAGCTGCCTCAATATCGAATCAACATCATCGAAAAAATTACCTACCTGCGCAACTTAACAAAGGGCGGCGCGTTGGAGAAGGTCGAACAGACCGTAAAAGAGGTTCAGAGCGAGTTGGAGGAGACCAAGGAGCCCGCCAGGGAAGCGCCGCCGCGCGCGGTGGTCGTCGCTGGCGAAGAGGATTCGGCGTTCTGGCCCATTCCTCTGGCCACCGGACCGATCGTAGAACGGCTTGCGGCCGCCGGCCTAGCGATCGCGTTGGTGATCTTCATGCTGATTCAACGGGAAGAGTTGCGCAATCGGCTGATTCGGATTTTGGGCTACAGTCGTTTGACCGTGACGACCAAAGCCCTGGAGGAAGCCGGCCAGAGAATCAGCCATTACTTATTGGCGCAGCTGCTGATCAACAGCAGTTTCGGCATCGCGGTCGGCATTCTGCTGTTCCTGCTCGGCGTTCCCTACGCCCTGTTGTGGGGTTTCATGGCGATTCCACTACGGTTCATTCCTTACATCGGACCGTGGCTCGCAGCGATCATGCCGACGGCGTTGAGCCTGGCTTATTTTCCGGGTTGGGTAACGCCGCTGATAGTCGTCGGGATCTTTGTTGTTCTCGAGCTGACGACGAACTTACTGCTTGAACCGCTCTTATACGGCGAAAGCGCCGGTGTTTCTGAAATAGCCATTCTCATCATGGCAGCTTTTTGGACTTGGCTCTGGGGACCGCTCGGATTGGTTCTGGCAACTCCTCTGACGGTCTGTTTGGTCGTGCTATCGAAATACGTGCCTGAATTGACGGCTGTGACCGTGCTCTTGAGCGATGCACCCGCTCTCGAGACCCACGTCAACTACTACCAGCGCATGTTGGCGCTGGACGAAGACGAGTGTGAAGAGATCGTCGAAGAATATCTTGAGAATCACTCGACTACCGAACTCTACGATCAAGTTTTCATTCCTGCGCTGAGCCGCGCCAAGAATGATCGGCGTCACGGCCAACTTTCAGAAAGGGATGAGCAAGCCGTCTATGATGGCACGAGGACAGTTCTCGAAGATCTGGACGACCGACGCGAAAACGGAGAGCCGACAAATCAAAATTCCCTCCTTAACACAGCCGCGCCAAAGCAACTTGTTGCAAGCGTCGGCTTCCCCGCCGACGGTAAAGCCGACGAAGTGGCGCTACTTTTGTTTCAAAAGATTCTCGACCCGCAACGCTATCAAATGGAAGTCATCTCCGCCGATATGCTTGCATCCGAAATGGTGTCTCTGGTTGGCGAGAAGCAGCCGCGGCTCGTGTGCATCGGCGCTATTGCTCCGGGCGGCCTGGCGCGAGCCCGCTATCTCTGCAAACGTCTACGGGACCGGTTTCCCGAAGTTAAAATCCTCGTGGGCCGCTGGGGAGCATCCGGAAGCGTCGCAAACGCGCGCACATCTTTGTCGTCGGCAGGTGCCGATCGGGTGGCCGCCACGCTGTTCGAAGCTCGTGATCAACTGGCTCAGTTGGTCCATTTGCAAACCGGCGCCGCTATTCCCGCCGCTGCGCGCTGATGAGCCTTCAAATGACCCGGTCTTTGCCGGATGAAAATTCAAAAAGCTGGCATCTTCCACGCGCTCACATCGCCTCGGCAGTGTTCGTCGAGCTTTGAGAAGAATCTTCTACTCTTAGCGACGGCTACACATGGATGAAAGCCTGTGGCAATTTTGCGCTTCAAGCGTTCGTGACCTTCACCGTGGTTGTCGATCCGCTCGGGGTCGCGCCCCGAGTGCTGGGAATCATTCTCGCCGCTCTCGCCGTGCAATTCGTTTTGAACGGCATCGGCGGCTTCTACGAATCAATAGCAGGTGCGGCAGAGAATCGATGATATAACCAATGTCGTTGAGCTGTGCCTTAACATCGCTCAGTATTTCGACAGGACCTCAACCAGCTTTTTTGCACCGGCCGGCGGCGCGATCTTTCCGGTCAGAATATCCTCCACGTAAACCGGTTTTTCATAGTACTCCTCGTTGGCTTGATATCGGGTCGCAATGACCGTCCCCTCCAAAGAAACGCCGGCAAAAATTCCTTGGCTGCGGCTGTAAGTATAGATGGCCGCCCGTGGCGCGGCGCCGGCTTCGGCCGAACGCCCGACGGGGCCGACTGCAGCGCTCAGGTTGGCTCCGAGAGTGACGTTGCTGCCTTGCGAAAAGGCGTTCACCGCCTCCGGGGTATTTAAAATGATGACATACTCGGAGACCTGCACTCCTGCTTGAAAGCCGACGCCAATCCCGCCCGTGCCGATTGCCGACGGAGCGCTCCAGCCATGCTCGGTGCGCGCGACAATGACGCCCGAGCCCCCCCGGCCGCTCAGAATGAAGCCCGCTTTGGTCATCGTGAGGATCGCCAAACCTTTGGCGTCGCGAAGCACCCGCGGCGGGATCGCCTTCTCGGGTATCTCTTCGAACCGTTCGATGATCGATACCGCTCGATCGACATCGTCCTGCATGGCTGCATGGGTCGCTGCGGTCGTAACGGCGAGAGAAAAAAGAATTGCCATCACTGAAGAAATTTTTGTTGTGATCATGCAGCCTCCTCGCTGGCAGTGACCTGAAAGTAAACTAAACCAACCTATGCCACAATCATTCGACTGGAAAACCCGGTCGCAGTACGGATCGGCAATCTTAGAGCTACGCTTCCCACGCGTCGCCGTGTTTTGATCGATTCCTGAATCACAATGCAGCGATCGCTACGGCTGCGAATCGATGGCCCCCGCATAGCCCTGGTGCCGTGCCGGATCGGACTCGAGGTCACGGAGAAATTCGACCACCGCCGTCCAGAACTCATCGCGCCGTTCGATCCCATAGTGACGCGCTCCCGCTATCGTTACGGTGCGTTGCGGCCCGCCCCATGCGCTCGCAAGCGCAGCGCCGCGCGCGGCGGGAGTCACGTCGTCGTGTTCTGCAATAACAAACAAGGCCGGCACCTTGATCTTCGGCGCGATCGCCGCCGCGTCGTAGCGACCGTTGAGTATCAAGCCGACCGGGAGCCAGGGGTAACGCGCCGCGCCGAGCGCGGCAAAGCTGTCGAAGGGCGTGGCGAGAATAGCACCGCGCAATTGGCGCGTCGTTGCGAGGGCTATCGAAAAGTAAGTGCCCAGGCTTCGGCCGAGCACCACGATGTTAGATGGATCGACGTCGGGACGTGCGGAAGCATAGTCGTAGATCAAGCCCGCGTCTTCGAGGAGAACGCGTTCTGACGGCTCGCCCTCCGAAAGACCAAAACCGCGATAATTTATAAATAGCCATCCCCAGCGTTCGGGCTTGTCGCCACGATCGATCAGCCAGGAAGTTTCCCGGCGCACGCCGCCGAAGACAATGACCAGAGGAAAACGCCGGTTGGGCCGCGGCGCTACCGGATGTTTCAACCAGCCATGCAAGGTCACGCCATCGGACGTCTTGAGACGTACTTCCTCGATGCCGCGCTCACGCGACGCGATCGTGTTAAGGTAGGCGGGGTCAACACTCCGCACTCGAAACAAAAAACGCTGCTCGATCGGTTCGAGAATTAAGTTGCAACCGCCAGCGATCATCGCCCCCGCAACCGCAAGCGTAGCGAACAGCGACCGGCAACGAAGCAAACGTTTCTTGGGATCGAGCATGGCTACTGATGGATTATGTTTGTGACGAAAACGCAGTCGGTTTTTCGGCCTGTAAGAAACAAGATGCAGGCTGAATCGTTCATACCGGTCCTTCTTTCGACACCAAGTTGCTGCAAGCGGGTCGCTTATTTCTTTTTTACCATGCCCGCACGCTGATCGGGTCCGCCTTCGGCGTAGCCCGGCTCGATCACCGAGTCGATGAAATAACGTCCGCCCTTGGCGACAATTTCCGCGCCCTTCTTGAGCGCTTTCGCGAGCGCATCGGCCGTCGAAACCGGCGCTTCTGCTGCAAATCCTTGCGCGCGCGCCATCGCAACCAGATCCACTCGCGGGTCGTCGATGCGCTGGCCGATCCAGCGATTCTGCGGCGGGCGATCGCGCATTTGCGCGACGCGCTCTTGATGCATCTCGTCGTTGAAGTACGAGCGATTGTCCGCCACCACGATCATCAGAGGAATGTCCATGTGCGCTGCCGTCCAGAGCGCCTGCACGCCCATCAAATAATCGCCGTCGCCGATGATGCCTACGGGAATCCGCCCACTGCCCTTGAGCGCCAGCGCCGTACCGACGCAATGCCCCGGCCCGGTGCCGACCCCACCACCACCGTCGTTGCCCATGAAAGAGAGCGGTCCGTCGAACTCATCCGCTTCGCCGGGCCAGCCGAGCGATAGACGGGCGAAGGTGATCGGCCGTTTTTTAGCAAATTCGCGCACGGTCATCGCCATATCCCAAAGCGTCATCGATTTCCCGTTCGTGGCTTTCGCATTAGCGCCGAGCGCGTCGTTCCAATGAACGATGCTTTTTATCTCGGGGCGGATCTTTTGCTTCGGCGCTTTCTTGGCATCCAGCTCGTCGAGCATCTGGGCGATAAATGGATCGGGCTCTGCGTGAATCGGGATATCGACCGCTGCCAGAGCCTGGTGGTCCATGCTCCACCCGTTGGTGCGATAACTATCCACCGAACAATGGAGGATCGTTTTCTCGGCAGGCTGTTGGGTCTGCGCGGCGCCGAGCGCCAGGCGCAAAACGCCGCCAAGGTCGAGCCAATCCATGCTCAGGATCAGGTCCGCCTTTTCGATCAGCGCCGTGGCCGCCTTGCTCGGGCGCAGGCAGGGCGCGGCGAGATGCAACGGATGCGTAGTTGGAAAGGAAGCCGCGTCGTTGCTGCTCGTCAAAACCGCGGCGCCGATCATTTCGGCGAAGCGCACCCGGCGATCCCAATCGGTTTGCTTGCGCGATACGCGACCCATGAGAATCAGCGGAAACTTCGCCTTGTCGATCGCCTTTAATGCGGCGAGAACGGAGGCGTGCGGCACCGCGGGCGAGGGCGCCGGCGCGAAGCGCGCTGGATCGGGAATCAAAACTTTCTCCGTGAGCGGCTCCTCCTGCAGACCGACATCGAGGCAAACGTAAACCGGCCCAAAGGGCGCGCTGCGAGTGATCTGATTGGCGCGCAGCACCGATTCCACCGCCGCTTGCGGCGACGCCGGTTGATCGTCCCACTTAATGTAGTTTCGAATCATCGACGCTTGATCCTTCGAGGTGTGGATCCAGTCGATCCACGGCCGGCGCTTGTACGCGTCCACCGGACCGGTGGCGCCGAAGATGATCATTGGCGTGCGATCGCACCAGGCGTTGAAGATCGTCATGGTCGCGTGCATGAGACCGACGTTGGAGTGTAGCGCCACGGCCATCGGCTCCTCGGTCACCTTGCCGTATCCGTCGGCGATCGATACCGCATGTTCTTCATGAAGGCAGATCACCATCTGCGGGTTTTGATTGCCGAGATAGTTGACGATGCTGTCGTGAAAGCCGCGATAGCTCGCCCCGGGAACCAGCGCGATATACTTGAGGTCGAGCCTGCGCGTCACCTCGGCAACGACGTCGCTACCCCACTTCATCTGCGGCTTTCCGAGACTCTGCGGCCGGTCTACCTGAGCTTTCTTGGATTGTCGCTCTTGGGTCTCCGTCGGTTTCCTAGCAGTTGCTGCTTTCACTATTTGTCCTCCTCGATATCCAATTCATTATTAATTTGATCAATTGAACCAAGGCCTGAGCTTTGCCGATTATTCACTCCTGCGGCCGGCAATGCGACGACCCTTTGCACGCTCAACGGCGCTGCAGCCACGGCTAGCCCTTCTTCGAGATCGCGGCCGGCGAGACTCACGTGACTGATGCCCGAGAAGCGCGGTGGCTTTGCGCAAGAGACTCGATCTGCCGCCGGAGCGGTCACATGGCTTTCCATCTTGCTGCTTCTTTTGGAGCTATGCGTCCTTCTATATTCCTTACAGAGCCACAGTGGTCGCGCCGGTCGGATCGGAGAGGCTCGCGACGATTTCCGGCGGAACGGCTTGAGCCTTGATCGCGCCCGCTCGTTCGGGATGTGTACCCGCCCAAACACGTTTCTCAAAGCCATCGAGCGCAAGCTGGCCTTCTTTGAGCACGCGGTGGCGCACAGTGAAGCTGCTGCGCCCCCACTCGCCCACTTCGCTCTCGACGACGATCTCATCGTCGAACCGGCAAGGAGTAACAAAACGCACTCCGACTTCGACCACCGGCATGCCGACGATGTCGTATCGTTTCCGCATCGCCGACGGCGTGAGTCCAGTGCGCTCGAACAGCCAGCCCGTGCTGGTATCGAACATGATCAGGTATTGCGGATAAAACACGATCCCGGCTGGATCGCATTGCCCCCATTCAATGCGCAAGGTGCGCCGATTGACCAGCATTAAGCACTTCTAATGAATTTGTTGGCATCGAGATCAAAACCGACCGCCGATAAAAACCAGGGACAGTCTTGCGCTGATTTGATCCGCAGCGCAAAGCCTGTCCCCGGAGTCGGTTCCAGCGATCAGCAAATTCTTCGATCGCGCCGCGCCTCACTTCGCCAGCGGATCGGGACGGATGTGGAAGTGCACGGCCATCGGCTTTCCTCCCTTGCCACGCTCCATCAACCACGGTGCGCGATGACCGCTCGAACTCCACAATCCGCGGCCTTTCCAGCCGGTCTTGGGATCGTCGATGCGGC
>Ga0075327_1000430_pt1 | contig 11881 bp, 10 predicted proteins | sample MayberrySE_Catta_2_FD_120056 | JGI IMG/M metagenome (GOLD analysis project Ga0075327, IMG submission 120056) | Natural and restored wetland microbial communities from the San Francisco Bay, California, USA, that impact long-term carbon... | ecosystem: Environmental > Terrestrial > Soil >...
GCGCAATGGCTCGCGCGATCGAAGAGATTATCGTCATCGGCGGCTCACACGCCGGTCTCTTCGCGGCGGTGGCGCTGAAGAAAGCAGGCTTCCGGGTTCGCGTGTTCGAGCGGGCACCGGAAGTGCTCAGGGGTACCGGTGCCGGCATCCGCGTGCAGCCGTTGATGGCTGACCTGCTGAGGCGCGAAATCGGCATCGATCTCGCCAATGCTTCGACCAGGACGTGCTTCGACCGCCACCTGGCGCCGCGGACTCAGGCGACCGGCAACAGGATCGTCTTCGAGCAGACCGAGGACGGGCAGTTCGCGTCATGGGGCAGCCTCTACCGCGCCCTCCTCAAGGATTTCGGCCTTGAGCGCTACCATTGCGGCGCGGCCGCCATCGATGCGCACCAGACCGCCAACCGGGTCACAGTGCGCTTTGCCTCGGGCCGCGAGGAAGCCGCCGACCTTGTCGTCTTCGCCGACGGTATCGCCTCCGCCGCCCGCCGTCGCCTGATGCCTGCGGCACGGATGCAATATTCCGGTTACGTCGCCTGGCGCGGCCTAACGCCGGAGAGCGACCTTTCGAATGAAACACGCGCCGTGTTGAAGGATGCGCGCATTGTCGTGATCCCTAGACTCAGCCACATCATGCTCTATCCGGTACCCGGCGAGCGCGACTCAATCGCCGACGGCAAGCGACGCTTCAACGGCATCTGGTATCGCAATGTCGCCGAGGGCAAAGTGCTCGACGAACTGATGACCGACCGCGACGGTATTCGCCGCCCAACAACGGTGCCGGAAGGCGCCATGCAGCCGCACCATGTCGCCGCCTTCCGCCGAGACGTGGAGGCAGAGCTGCCGCCGGCCGTCGCCGAGGTGCTGCTCAGGCCCGAGCCGTTCGTGACGCCCATCTACGACGTTGTGCCGTCACGCATGGTGTTTGGTCGCCAGATTCTGTTAGGGGATGCGGCGGCAGCGACCCGACCGCATGTGTCGGCCTCTACCGCCAAGGCGATGCGCGCCGCTTACGGCCTTGCCGCTGCTCTGCAAGACGCCGCATCGCAAGACGCGGTGGAGAGCCGGCTTGCGGCCTGGGAGGCAAAGCACCTGGCAATTGCCTGGGAGTTTACACGCCGCGGACGCATGATCGGCCAGCGCCTGCAGGCGGATGGCACCTTCGTTCCGGGCGCGCCCGAGAATACCCAGATTACGATGCCGGTCGATCGGTGATCCGCGAACGCCGGACCGCGGGATCGGGAGTCCGAACAGCGTGCGGCAGCATGGACAGCAATATCATGGCTCCATAGTGTCAACCTCGCATCCGCTTGGGGAGACGCCAAAATGTACTCGCATATCCTGATTGCTACCGACGGATCGGAGTTCGCCAACAACGGCCTCGATCACGGCTTGGCGCTTGCCAAGGCGCTCGGTTCGAGGGCCACGATCGTCACCGTCACGGAACCGTGGCATACGCTCGAACTCGCCAGGGAAATCCAGGCTCATCCGGGTCGCAATCCGCTCGACGACTTCGAGAAGGCCGCAGCCGCAGCCGCTGAAAGGACCCTCAATGCCGCTGCCGCGACCGCCGCGAAGAACGGCGTTGCCGCCGAGACCGTACACATCCACGGCGAGCATCCCGCTCCCGGTATCATCAAGGCGGCGGAAGACAGGGGATGTAGCCTGATCGTCATGGCCTCGCACGGGCGGCGCGGGCTCCAGCGGCTAATGCTCGGCAGCCAGGCGGCCGAGGTGGTAGCGCACTCCAAGATTCCAGTGCTGATCATTCGATGACCGGAACATCTCCCGCCGAACGAGCGGCGAGCGGCAATCGAGAATCGACGGCGCGCCTTGCGCGTCAGCCGGCTGCCGTCTTGCGGGGATGTTGCCGGACAACGAGGACCGAACAGTGGGCGTGGCGCACGACGAAAGCGGCGACCGAACCGAGCAGAAAATCACCCCAACCGGGATCATGCGACGCCACGACAATCAGGTCGGCGCCAGCCTCATCGGCATAGCTGAGAATTGCGCGACCGGGATGGCCCTCGCGGATGACAGTATCGGCCTCCGCCACGCCAGCCCGTTGGGCGAACCCGCGCAACGCCTGTTGCACTTGCTCCAGACGGGATTTCACGATGTCGTCAGGTAATTCTGCGGCGACATAGTTTGGCAATGGCGGAACCACATGCAGCAGCATGAGCTTGCCATCCGGATCGTATTGCCGCGCCTCCGCCAGCGCTCTTACGGCGGCGGCCTGCTGCGACAGGTCGACGGGAACAATGATTGTCCTGGACATCTTCTTCACAGCCTCGCGCTGATGTGATGGAGCGCAGCATAGATGCTCAGCCAGGGACGGTCAGAGCATTGACGAAAATCAGTCGCACGGCATCGTCAAGCTTCGGCGCCGTCCCGACCGGCAGAGGGCGCCGGACATGAGATCGACTGGCCGGGCCGATGCCCGGCCAGCCATTTTTTAAGCTACTCGAGGACGACGACGCCGTCATCGACGAGCTTCTTGAAGGCGGCGATATCCCGGTTGATCTCTTCCTTGAACTCCTCCGGCGTGTTGATCAACGGTTCGATACCCTGGCTGGCCAGCGCCTCGATAACCTCGGGGGTCTGCGCCGCTGCGTTGCCGGCAGCGTTGAGCTTCTCGATGATCTCGGAAGGCGTGTCTGCAGGAGCCACAATCCCGAACCAACCCGCCAGAGTGTACTCGGGAACGCCGGCCTCGGCGAAAGTGGGAACATCCGGCAGCTTCTCCACCCGCTTCTTGCCACTGACCGCAAGTGGCAGGACCTTGCCGCCGTCGATGACGCCCATCATGTTGCCGGCGAGCGGCCCCGTATAGAATTGAACCTCGCCGGCGCCCGCAGCGACCGACGCCTGCGATCCGCCTTGATAGGGGATATGCACGGTGTCGTCCGCGATGCCGGCGTAACTGACGAACATCGCGCCGGCGAAGTGACTGGTCGTACCGGTGCCGCCGGAGGAATAGTTGAGCTCTCCCGACTTCTCCTTGGCCAGTGCTACCAAATCCTCGATCGAGGTCGGGCCGAGGTCCTTGTTGACGACAAGGCCCATCGATACGTCGGCGAAGTTGAAAACCGGCTCGAAGGCCTCGACCGGAGCGTAAGCGAGGTTCTTCTGGGTCAACGGTGCGATCGCCATCGACGACTGGGAGCCAACACCGAGCGTGTATCCGTCCGGTTCCGCCTCGGACACTAGCGTCATGCCAATCGTGTTGCCGGCACCGGGCCGGTTCTCGACGATGATCTCCTGTCCGAGTTCTTTCGACATCGCCGCGGCAAAGATGCGGGCGAGGGTGTCGGTTGTCCCGCCGGGAGTCTGGGGCACAATTAGGGTGATTTCCCTGTTCGGATAATCCTGCGGCCAAGCGCTGCCGGTAGTGAGCGCCAGGATCGGTAAGACGAGTGCGAGCTTCTTCATTTGGTCTTGTCCTCCTTGTTCGTTTTTGTTGCTGCTCGAACGGCCTCACTCCCTCCTTTACGTGCTCCGGCAAATCGGAAGCGACGTCGAACTTGCGACCGGTCTCGCGGTAGAACGGTACTTTCGACAGACGATCAAGGCAACAAATTCCCGTGCCAAAAGGCATTGGCCGCAGCAGTGGGGTGGTGCTCCGAGGCGAGACTGCTCGAATGAGGCACGGGTCCAGCAGGCCTGCCAATAGACGGCCCACGGGCCGCCCAAGCCTATGAAACTGCGGCGAGACGCGCCTGCAACTCAGCAGCGTTGGGCACGTCGGTGTAATCTTCGCTGAGCTTGCCGGTTCCGGACGGGCTTTTGCAGGTGAAGAAGCGGACCGGCCCGTCGACGACCCGGATACCATGGGTGGTGTTGCGCGGGATATGGACAAGATCGCCGGGACCCGCGACCGTGATCTCGTCGCCGAGCACAAACGCCGCGCGTCCCTCAAGCAGATAGATGAACTGTTCGTCGTTGGGGTGATAATGGGGCGGCGGTCCCTCACCCTTGTGGTAGGTGACGACCCCGACCTTCATCAACTCGCCGCCGAACTGGTTCATCAGGATATCCGGATTCTTTACGTCCGGAGTCGGCTGCATTTCCTCGGCCTTGTAAATCGGCATCGATTTTCCTCCCTCAAGTAAAAACTCGCTGGCAGCGAAATCGATCTCGACGCCGCCGCCCGTCGCTCACGCCCGTGCCTATCGCAGTCGGCCGGTGGCGGCAACCACCGGCGACCGTCCTTGCCCTGGACCGATTCGGCGCCTGTCGGCCTAACGGTCGGCGCGGGCGAGCACCTCCATGATCTCGGCGACCTTGCGTCGCTGGTCGTCCTTATCACCGCTGGCGATCGCGTGCTCGACGCAATGGGCGACATGATCGTTGAGGATTTCCTCTTCGGCCCGACGCAACGCGGCCCGTGCCGCCGATATCTGAGTAACGATGTCGATGCAGTAACGATCGTCCTCGACCATGCGGGCAAGTCCGCGGATCTGGCCCTCAATGCGCCGCAGCCGTTTCATCACGGCAGTCTTGGTTACGGTTTGCATGGCATTGACCTATACCCCCAGGAGGTATATTCGTCAATCTACGGAGTTTCGTCGGGCGATCGCTGAGATGCCACGGCTCTCGCGGCCGCCGCGTCGTGTTCATGAGCGGCGCACGGGCCCTCTGACGATCCCTGAGACGTTTTCCGAGACGGGACATGAAATCCCATGCATGATCGAAGCCATTCTCATGACCATCATAAAATTGCGCCGGAGGCGACGACGGTGAAGGATTCGGTCTGCGGCATGGACGTCGATCCGCATACGGCCGAACACCGTACCGATCATGCCGGGCATACCTATTACTTCTGCTCGGCCGGTTGCCGCGAGCGCTTCGTCGCCGACCCGGAGAAGTATCTCGGCCCGGCGGTGCCGGAGCAGGTGCCGGAAGGCACGATCTATACCTGTCCGATGCATCCCGAGATCCGCCGGGTCGGGCCGGGCAGTTGCCCCATCTGCGGCATGGCGCTGGAGCCGGAAACCGTCACCGCCGATACCGGCCCCAATCCCGAACTCATCGACATGAAACGGCGTTTCTGGATCGGTCTGGTGCTGACGATCCCGGTGCTTACCCTCGAAATGGGTGGGCACATCACCAATCTCCATGTGCTGCTCGGACAGCAGCTTTCCAACTGGATCCAGCTTGTTTTTGCGACACCGGTGGTGCTGTGGGCGGGCTGGCCGTTTTTCGTTCGCGGCTGGCAGTCGATCGTCAACCGCAACCTCAACATGTTCACGCTGATCGCCTTGGGCACCGGCGTCGCCTGGGCGTACAGCATCGTCGCCACGCTTGCCCCCGACGTCTTTCCCTCCGCCTTCCGCGACTCCGGCGGCTCGGTCGCGGTCTACTTCGAGGCGGCGGCGGTGATCACGGTTCTCGTCCTGCTCGGGCAGGTCCTCGAATTGCGCGCCCGCGACCAAACTTCGGGCGCCATCCGCGCCCTCCTCGATCTTGCCCCCAAGACCGCCCGCCGGATCAACGCGGATGGAAGCGAAGACGAGGTATCGCTGGAGGAAATTGGCGTCGGCGACCGCCTGCGCGTGCGTCCCGGCGAGAAGGTGCCGATCGATGGCACCGTTTTGGAGGGGCGTTCATCAATCGACGAATCGATGGTTACCGGCGAGTCGATGCCGATCACCAAGCAACCGGGCGACGTGGCCATCGGCGGCACCATCAACCGCTCGGGGGCGCTGGTCATCGAGACCGAGAAGGTCGGCCGCGACACGCTGCTTGCCCGCATCGTCCAGATGGTGGCTGAAGCCCAGCGCAGCCGCGCTCCGATCCAACGGCTGGCCGATCAAGTTTCAGGCTGGTTCGTTCCCATCGTCGTACTGATCGCCGTCGTTGCTTTCGCCGCTTGGGCGATCTGGGGTCCGGAACCGAGGCTCGCCTTCGGGCTGGTCGCCGCCGTCAGCGTGCTGATCATTGCCTGCCCCTGCGCGCTGGGCCTGGCAACACCGATGTCGATCATGGTCGGCGTCGGCCGCGGCGCCAACGCAGGCGTCCTGATCAAGAATGCCGAAGCGCTCGAGCGTATGGAGAGAGTCGACACGCTCGTGGTCGACAAGACCGGCACGCTGACCGAAGGCCGGCCGACGCTGACCGCGATCGAGCCTACGGGCGGACTTGCCGAAGACGAGATTCTCCGTCTCGCCGCCAGCCTCGAGCGCAAGAGCGAGCATCCGCTTGGTCAGGCTATCGTCGAGGCTGCCGAGCAGCGCGGGCTTTCACTTGTCGAGGCGGTCGATTTCGACAGCCCCACCGGCAAGGGCGTGGTCGGCAAGGTAGACGGCAAGACGGTCCGGATCGGCAACGCGTCGTTTCTCGCCGAATCCGGCGTCGACACGAAGGAGGTTGCAGATAACGCCGACCGGCTGCGCCGCGACGGGGCGACGGCGATCTACATGTCCGTCGACGACTCGGTTGCAGGTGTGTTGGCGATTTCCGACCCGGTCAAGCCGACGACGCCGCATGCGATTGCCGGGCTCCACGAGCAAGAAATACGTGTCGTCATGCTAACCGGCGACAATCGCACCACCGCCGAAGCCGTGGCACGCATACTCGGGATCGACGAGGTCGAGGCAGAGGTCCTGCCCGACCGGAAGAGCGAAGTCGTCATGCGACTTCGGAACGAAGGCAATGTCGTGGCGATGGCCGGCGACGGCGTCAACGACGCCCCGGCCCTCGCCGCGGCCGACGTCGGCATTGCCATGGGAACAGGAACCGACGTTGCCATCGAGAGTGCAGGTGTGACGCTCCTCAAGGGAGATCTCAACGGCATCCTGCGCGCTCGACTGCTCAGCCGGGCAACCATGGCCAACATACGGCAGAACCTGTTCTTTGCGTTTATCTACAATGCCGCCGGTGTGCCGATCGCTGCCGGCGTCCTCTATCCGGCGTTCGGAATTCTGTTGTCGCCGGTCATCGCCGCAGCGGCAATGTCGCTGTCTTCCGTCAGCGTCATAACCAACGCGCTCCGCCTGCGCCATGTTTCGATTGGAGAATGACGGGGCGCTGGGGAAACTTGGCGGCAAGTCGAGGATTGCACTTGCCTTGTGTCGGCGCCGGTGACAAACGCTGTGGCAGACGGCTTGTGATGAGGAAGACGCGTGTCCAGACATATTGCCTGCTTAACTTTCGACTTCGACGTGTGGTCGGGATTTACCTCACGCGGGATGGCGACACCCACTCCGGTTTCGCGCGGCGAATTCGGCCTAGTCGGCGCCAAACGTATCCTGCGGCTCCTCGACAAGTACGACATTCGCGCAACCTGGTTCATTCCCGGCGTCATCATCGATACCTATCCCGACAACACCGGCGAGGTTGTCGCCAAGGGACATGAGGTCGGCCACCATGGCTATTCCCATCTCGTTCCGGCATCGATGCCGCCTGAACGCGAAGAGGCCGAAATGGTCCGCGCGATCGAATCGATCAAGCGCATCTCCGGGCGTGCACCGCGCGGCTATCGTTCGTGCTCCTGGGATCTCAGTCCGGTCACTGTCGACCTGCTTATCAAGCACGGCTTCGACTACGATACCAGCATGATGGGCGACGACTATACACCCTATCGCGCCCGCAACGGCGACCAGCCAACGATCGATGAGCCCTTTATTTTCGGCGACACGACCAAGCTCGCCGAAATCCCGATCAGCTGGTCGCTCGACGACCACCCCCATTTCGAGTTCATTCGCACCGCCGACACCATCTCGCCCGGTCTGTCGAACGCAACGAGCGTACTCGAGAACTGGCTCGACGATTTCCGCTACATGACCGAGAACGATGACTGGGGCGTGCTCACCTATACCTGTCATCCGTACGTCATCGGCCGGGGTCACCGAATGATCATGCTGGAAAAACTGATCCGCGGCCTGAAGGACCTCGGCGCCGAGTTCATGGCAATGGAAGACGCGCTTGACGCCTTCCTCGCGGGGCCCGGCCACTCGACTTGACCGCACTGTCCGGCCGCACGTCCGCGCTGCCGACTATCCTTCAGCCACCTCAAGGACCGACCGCCATGCCCGCCGAACCTATCGGGATCATTGTCAATGGCGCCACCAGCGGCATCGCCAATCGTCAACATCTCGCCCAAGCGCTGATGCCGATCATCGCGGAAGGCGGTTTGCCGACCGGCGACCGCACGGTGTTGCCGAAGCTGCTCCTCGTCGGGCGCAACCCCGGTCGGTTGAAGGCCGTGGCCGAGCGTTTCGGACTTGATGCCTGGACGACCGATCTCGACGGCGCCCTTGCCGATGACCGGTTCCCGCTGTTTTTCGATGCCGGCCACACCGGCGGACGCGCAGCGCGCCTGCGGGCGGCCCTTGCTGCCGGCAAGCACGTCTACACCGAGAAACCCTTCGTCACCGAAATATCCGACGGCCTGGAAATCGGCCGGCTTGCCGTCGAGCGCGGCCTCAAGCTCGGGGTCGTCGAGGACAAGCTGTTCATGCCCGGGCCGACCAAGCTTCGCCTCGTTTGCCAATCCGGACAGGTCGGTCGGATCGTCAATTTCCGTCTCGATTTCGGCTACTGGATTTTCTCTCACCCGGACGGCGGCCTCCAGCGACCGAGTTGGAACTATCGCAAGTCCGACGGCGGCAGCATGATCCTCGACATGTACCCCCACTGGCGCTACCTGGTCGAAGGTATTGTCGGCCCTATCCGGCGCGTCGTCACCGCAGCCTGGACGGCAATTCCCGAGCGTCTCGACGAAGACGGAGTGCCATACGGCGTCGACACGGACGATTCGGCCGCGACGTTGGTCGAGCTTGAAAACGGGGCATTCGGGACAATCACCAGCACTTGGGCGACACGAGTCAAGCGCGACGATCTTCTGGTTTTCCAGGTCGACGGGACGGATGGATCGGCCACGGCTGGCATCCATCGCTGCTATGTGCAGTCGCTCGCTGCGACGCCGAGAGCACTATTCGATCCGAATCGCGACCATGATCGTGACTACCATGCCGACTGGTCCGCCGCCTCATATGCCCCACCCTTCACCAATGGCTATCGGATGGGTTGGGAAGCCTTTATTCGTCACGTCGTCACCGACGCGCCGCTCACGGCCGACGCCACCGCCGGGCTAAGGGACGTCGCTCTCGCGAAGGCCTGCCAAGCTAGCGTAGAAGAGGAGCGTTGGATTCCGCTCGACCGCTTCACCTCAATGGCAGACCGTCCGCGAGCCGGATGAGAACCTTGGCAGCGGAACAGCGTTAGTTGCTCGCTGACTTCGATTCGCCGAGCACCTCCATGACGAGCGATATGGCGCGCGCCTGCAGCTCTGGGTTCTTGTCGACCTTGAGATGACCCGCCCCTCGCACCTTCTGGACGTCGACATTGTCGATCTTGCCGGAGAAGCCTCGTCCCGGGATCACTTCCACTCCCAGAACCTTGCTGTTGTAAAAATTCAACACCTCTTGGACGTTCCAGCTGGCAGTAGCTTGTGTATCCTCGGTGTAGGCCAGCCCATCGAAGCCGATGACCAACCGAACCGGCACTTTGTATTGTCCGAGCTTGTCCGCCATCAATATCGCTGCATTCGCACCGAGGGAATGACCGATGATGATGATCGGCGCCGTGCTTTTTTCGGATTCGTATAGTTTCGCCACGGTCGCTGCGATCTCTTTCCAATGACGGTGGTTGTCGAGATGAACGCGCACCCCCCGCGCCTGCAGTTCCTTTGCCACGGTATCCATACCGCGCGACCAGATATTCATGAGCCCGCGCAGCACAATCACGTAGCCGTGGCCGATCTCTGCCGGCGGTGGGACGGGCTTTTGGGCAACCGCGACACTTGGGCCGACGGTCGGCCGTTGACCATCAACGCCAAAAAAAACAAAAGCCACCGCTACTGCGGCAACGACAAGTTTGTTGAGAGTTAATCTCACCCGTGTTCCCTCCGATCTGCAATGTTCGCAAAAACAACGGCCGCCAACAAGGGCAGCAGCGGGAGCATGAGAATCGCGGGTTATCCGGCGACCTTCAATAGATCCATGGCAGAACCCGCTTCGTTCGCTGCATATAACGCCCATACTGATCGCCGAATGTGTCAATCATTAATCGTTCTTCCCGCCCGACACGCAGAAAAAACAACGTCCCCCAAGCAATTGGACCCGCCAAGCCGGCGAACCAATTGGGCAGCAGGGCCGCTTGGGACAGCGCCAGAAGCCAGAATGCCGAATACATAGGGTGTCGGACGTGAGCGTAAATGCCGGTGTCAACCAGCTTGTGGGTCTTGCGGGTATCGAGCGTGACCGACCAGTTTCTTCCAAGATGCTTGTGGGTGAGGCGAAACAACACCAACGCGCTAATCATCAATAGAACACCAACCACACCGAGCGCCGGCTGAAAGGGATAGTCGGCGAACCCGGGTTCGCCAGTGAAGACGTAAATCATCGGGATCACACCGAGCCCAGTCGAGGAAATCACAAGGAGCACCCGATCCTGCCAGCCGCCCGCCCGCCGCGCGATCGGCGTCTTACGCGCCTTGAGCTGGTGGGGCAGGCGAATGACGAACCAGGCAACGACGCCGATCAGCCAGACTGCTTGTGTGACTTCGGCGGTCATTGTTGCGTTACGACCCGCAGCCCGTCGGTGGTGGGGGGTGGCACCAGCGGTTGGTAGCTACCGTCCTCGCCGATCTCCTTCGTCGCCTGGCGATCGAGGGCAACCCGTCGGCGAAGCAACATTGGACCGAAGCAAATAAGATAGAAATCGTAGTAATAACGACTGGAATTCGGCATGGTGAATTGGCGATGCAGACGCAGGAAATTCAGCCGGAAATTTCGGTATTCCTCCGGAGTCATCGTTTCCCGAATCCGTATAGTCCTCACGACTGGTTTGCCGGTCGCCGGCAATCCCATTTGTTCTACCGGATTGGTGCCGAAGAAGTTGATCGGATCGACTTTCGATTGATACTCGAACCACGACACTGACGGCTCCCCGGACACCCTGGCAACGGACGTTTTCAGACCCGTTGCCTCTGGATGCAGGCCGATCTTGAGGATCGAGGACCCGACCGTCAAAAACGCTAGGCTCGATTGGCCGTGACCCAAATCCGGATCGACACGGAGTGCACGGGCAAGTGCCTCAACCATCATCACCGCGCCAAGGCTGACACCGCACAAGATGACCTCTTCGCACCCGCAGTTCCGGATTCTGCGAACGATCTCTTCAGCGAAGCGATCGTAACAATCTTCAAGACCGACTACCCTCTCACTCGCAAGATCGGCCGCAAAGCTCCAGTCGGCGAGTGCGAAATAGAGGTGAAAATACGGTCCGACCCACCTGACCAGACCGGCGAACACCAAAAGAGCGACCACGACGCCGCATACGGCAGCGAACGCAAAAGCAAGCCCAGCGACGAACTTGCCGGCGAGATAAGCGACAATCGCAAACCAGGCCATCAGAAAGAACGGATAGAGAACAAACATGCCGTAACGGCCGTTTGCCGCAAAGTAGCGAAGAACCGTGCCGTTCAGTGTGAAATGCAGGATAGCGGCCGAGCCCTCCACGAGCTTGCGCCAGCGCGACTTGGCTACGTAAGCGTCAATCAGATTGTCCCATCTCAGGAGCGTGAAATCAGTGACAGTCGTCCAGTTCGGCCCACCCGCTTGCACCCGCCAGTTCATGACGCGGCCGTCAGCGGAGATTTCGGGGGGATCGATATGCGCCTCGAAGCTCCAAAGTGCGGCACACTTGGCAACGCCGCTGGCAACGCGATGGTTCAACCAGTCCGGATCGACCGGGTCGAAACCGCCGATATGGATCACTTGGCGCCTCTTGACCGGAGGCGGATTCAATTCACCCATCGAGAGCTGCTCTGAACCCACAAAGATATTGACCTCAGGCGATGGGACCACCGCCGTCCA
>Ga0075327_1000432_pt1 | contig 11865 bp, 4 predicted proteins | sample MayberrySE_Catta_2_FD_120056 | JGI IMG/M metagenome (GOLD analysis project Ga0075327, IMG submission 120056) | Natural and restored wetland microbial communities from the San Francisco Bay, California, USA, that impact long-term carbon... | ecosystem: Environmental > Terrestrial > Soil > Wetlands...
CCGGACGCGCCCTGGCTGAACACCGCCACGGTCCGATCGCCGAACAGCTCCTCGATGTAGCGCGACGCTTCTCCTGGAAAGTCCGCGCTGATGACGCCGCTCAGATAGAAGTTGATAGGATGCATCGCGTAGTTCATGTAGACGCCGATCGGCACGTTGTCCGCCCCGAGGAACTCGACGACCGCGAGCGTCTTGTCGGAAGCTCCGTCCGGGTTCGGCTCCTGCCGCCACTCCTGCTTCCGGTTGAACAAGTCGCGATTCACGTTGAGATCGACATTCGTCCTGCCGTAGCCGATGCGCGCCGGCGCCAGGTTGGCCTTGGCGACCGTGACCGCTTCGACGATGGCATCGGCAACGGTACTGGCGGTCGGCGCCCCCTGGCCGAGACCCTGCGTATTCGAGCTGTGCGTGTGCGTCGCCGAGATGACGATGTGTTGAGCGGGACATCCGGCAGCCCTGGAGGCCCTGGGAATCGCATCGTCGACGATCTGGTTCCCGGCCGCACCCAGGTCGATGCCGACGAGCACGGCGCACGTGCGGCCGTCGTCGACGACGATCGCGCGTGCGAACAGGCGATCGCGGATCGAATCTGTCGGGATCCGCAGATCGCTCTGCTTCGGGGTGAAATCGACCTTGTGAGCGCCGGCACGCAAGGGTCCGGCCGCGCCTTGCTGTGAGAAAGCACTCGCCACGAGCGCGAACAGACCAACCGCCGCGACTGAGCCGTTCATCGTCCTGCCTTTCCGATGGACGCGCCGCTCGGAGCGGCCGCGCCCTCGACGATTCTGATGAATGCGTTGGCGCCGATCCCTTCGAAGCGCTGGACCGCCCCGTCGGGCCATCGAACCTGGACCGAATCAAGCTTCGTGTGCGACGCCAACCCGAAGTGCAGGCGTGGATCGCTCCGCGACACGTAACTGTCGCCGCTCCGCCGCTCCGCGCGCTGCACGAGATCACCGGCCTGTACCGTGACGACGGCACCGACCCCGTCGCGGTTCGTCGTGCGGCCCTCGAGCTCGACAACGAGGAAGTTCTGACGGTTTCCCCCATCGTTGCGAAGTACCGTCGGCGCGCCATCGAGGTTGTTGATCACGAGGTCGACGTCCCCGTCGTTATCGAGATCGCCGGCCACGGAGCCGCGACTGACTGACGGTTTCGCGAGCGCTGGTCCTGAGACCGCTGCCACCTCGGCGAACGTGCCGTTACGGTTGTTGTGGTACAGCAGCGTGGGCTGCGCATACCGGGCCGCGGCACCGGCGCGTTCGACTTGCGGATAGACGTGGCCGTTGAAGACGACGAGGTCGAGCCAGCCATCGTTGTCGTAGTCGAAGAAGTGCGTCCCCCACCCGACGAACGGAACGCTCGATTTCGCCGTCCGCGACGCCAGCGACACGTCCCTGAACTGGAAGGCGCGGTCGTGCCGGTAGAACGCGTTGTACTCGTCGGAGAAATTGCTGACGACGAGACTCCAGGCTCCCGAGTGGTTGTAGTCCCCGACGGCCACGCCCATCGAGCCCTGTTCCTTGCCGTTTTCGTCGAGCGCCGTGCCGGCCGCGAACGCGACATCGGTGAAGGTGCCATCGCCATTGTTCCTGTACAGGAAGTTCGGACCTGCATCGTTGGCGACGAACACGTCAGGACGACCGTCGTGGTTGAAGTCGCTCCAGACGGCGCCCATGCCGAAGCGCCCGGCCGGATCGGCCACACCCGCACGCGCCGACACGTTTTCGAACGTGCCGTCGCGCTTGTTCCGGTAGAGGGAATCTCCCGAGCCCGGCAGGCCTCGAGGCCCACACTGGACCGGAATGCCGTGGAACTCGCAGAACTTCCCCCTGCCAAATGGCGGCAGCGCCTCGAGCCGCACGTCGACGTAGTTCGCGACGAAGAGATCGAGCCAGCCGTCGCCGTCATAGTCGGCAAACGCCGCGCCAGTCGACCAGCGCGGGTCTCCCACTCCGGCGCGGCCGGTCACGTCCGCGAACGTCCCGTCACCGTTGTTCCGGTAGAGACGGTTGGCGCCGAAGCAGGTGACGTAGAGATCCTCCCAGCCGTCGTTGTCGACGTCGGCGGCCACGGCGCCCATCCCCCACCCTGGATAGCCGACGCCCGCTCGTTCCGTGACGTCGGCAAACGTGCCGTTACCCCGGTTCCGCCACAGTTCGCTCCTGGCGCGCTGGCCATCCGCGGCCGTCGCGACCGTCGGCGCGTTGACGAAGTACAGATCGAGGAGCCCATCCCGGTCGAAGTCGAACATGACGACCCCGCCGCTCATCGACTCGAGGATGTACTTCTTGTCGGGCGAGTACTGATGCGAGAACGTGATCCCCGTGTCCTTGGTGATGTCCGTGAACACCACGCGGTCCGCCGCCTCCGGCGCTGCGGCCGGCGAGCGGCTGATGCTCGTCGCCGCCGCGAGCACGACCGCCAGCCACGGGGACCAGGCACGTGACGTGATCATCTATTTCTTCGCGGTCGGATCGATGACCTGGGGCGTGACGTCCGGCTTCGTCTCCGGTATCGCCGCTTTGCCCTTCGAGGCGAGACTGCGCACGCGGTTGAAGTCGGCGAGCGCACGCTCCTGCGCTGCCGTGTTCCCCTGCGCGCGATAGACCTGCGCGATCTGGTACAGGGCCACGTCGCTGTCGGGATTCGCCTTCAGGGCCTGCTGCAGCGGCTTCAGCGCGTCGGCCGGCCGGTCGAGCGCGACGAGCGTCCGTCCGAGGCCAACCAGCGCCTGCTCGAAACCGGGATAGTGCGACACGGCCTGTGCGAACCGCTGTCGAGCGGACTCGAAGTCTCCGGCCGTTCGATCCATCTCCCCGAGCTCGTACGCCGCATTCGCGTTCGTCGGATCGACGGCCAGTTCTTCCTCGAACGCCTTGCGCGCCTCCGCGAGATCGCCGCTCGACGGATTCGCCTTGGCACGGGCGAGCAGGACGCGCCCAATCCGGTAGCGGATGCCCGGTCGGCGCGGTGCAGCCGCGATCACCTGCTGGTACTCCCGCATCGCCGCGTCGTAGAGGCCCTGGCTCTCGTTGGCTTCACCTGCGGCCTGGTGCAGCCACACCGAATCGGGCGCGACTGTCGCGAGCTTCATGGTCTGCAGGTAGGCGAAGTTCGCGAACAGCCGTCCCGAGTGATACAGCACCTCGGGATCGTCTGGGTAGAAGCGCGCGAGCCGAAGCGCGACGTCCACGGCGTCCGCATCCCGTCCGAGCCCGGTGTAGATGCGCTGGAGATGCAGCCCCGCCATCCGACGCAGGACCGTGTCGGCGGACTGCGAGAAGGCCTTCTTCACCCCAGGCAGCGCCTGCTCGTACTGGCCCAGCTCCGAGCGGGACATGGCGAGCAGCGCGTCCACCTTGGGGAGGCTGGGCTTCAAGCGCAGCGCCTCGCGCAGCGTAGGAACGGCCTCGGTGAACTTGCCCTGCTGGAAATAGATCAAGCCGAGCCGCGCATGCACTTCTGCGACACCTGGCGTCAGGCGGCTGAGTGTCTCGTACGCCTTTTGCGCGTCGGCATACCGGCCGTCCGCCAGCGCACGCTCACCCTCCTTGACGGTCTGTTGCACGACGGACGGATCTGCCTGCTGCCGGGCACCAACCGGTGCCATGCCTGAGTAGAGCACCAAGAGCACCATGCCGATCGGTGCCGCGCCCGCCCGCAGCGCGTGAAAGCCAGGCATACCGGCCACGAGGCCGCACCGCCTGCGGAATGTCTGCAGGTTTTGAGGGAGGAGGATCCCAGACATGCAGCACTCGCAGGCGGCACGGCTCGACTCGTTGGGTCTCAGAACAGGAGTTTCAAGCCCAGTTGATTGATGCGTGCTGGTCTCGCAGACGTCACGACACCGAAGTTGGCCGCCGTGAGATTTGTGGACACACCCGCGAACTGCGTGTGGTTGAACGCGTTGAACGACTCCAGCCTGAACTGCAGCCTGATCTGGCCGGTCAGTACGAAGTTCTTGAACAGCGCCAGATCCAGGTTGTTCACACCAGGTCCGCGCTCGGTGTTTCGCCCGAGATTGCCGAGTGCCCCGGCTGCCGGCTGGGCGAACGCAGCTGTGTTGAACCATCGATTCACCGTTCGCTCGCCGCCGCTGGGATCTCCGACCAGGTCGGCGCGATTGGTCCCGGAGGTGTCGTTGAGGCCGCCGAGGTCGGCGGCCGTGATGGTGAGCGGAAATCCGCGCTGCCAGGTGTAGATACCATTGACCTGCCACCCGCCGATCAGGGCATTCTTCACGCCCGTCGCGTCGCCGGCCAACTTTTCACCGTTGCCGATCGGCAGGTTGTAGACGAAGCTCCCGACCAGGCGATGGTCGACATCGAAGTCCGACAGCCCATGGTCGCGCTCGGGATTCGAGTTGTCGAGGAAGCCCTGCCACCCGTTGAACCCGCTGGCCCCGATACCGGCGGCGGCCGACTTGAGGTCGGTGCTCTTCGCCCACGTATACGCGAAGGTGAGAATCGACCCGCGTCCCCGGTGCTCCAGCTTCGCGTTGAGCGCATTGTAGTCCGACCTGCCGCCCCAGTCGCTGTCGATGTACACCTGGAAATTCGGGTACGGCTTCCGGGCAGCGACCGACAGGGGGTTGGCCGGATCGAAGAGCGTGGCCTGAGCGATGTTTCTCCGCATCAGCAGGTTCGTGCCATGCGTGCCAATGTAGTTGAGCTCCATTGTCGTTCGTGGCAGCACTTCCCGCTGGACGCCGAGGGACCACTGCTGCATGTAGGGATTCCTCGGCTCGGGTGACTGGCTGACCGCCAGAAACGTGTTTGCCGCCGGCGTGGCCGCGCCGGGTGCGGCGAAACTCGGAAACAGGGAATCGGTCGTCTGCAGTGGAGCGGGCTGGCCGATCGACTGGGGGTAGCTGCCGCGGCTGACGTAGGGATAGACGTCGGCCGAGCCGTCGATCTCGCGGCCCTCGGCGGAGTCGAAGAAGACGCCGTAGCCGCCGCGGATCACCGTCTGCTCGCCGAATGGACGCCAGGCGAATCCGAGCCGCGGCGCAAAGACCTTGAAGCGGTCCGGGTTCTCAGGGCTGCGGCGCCCTGCCTCCTGATAGTACGCGCCGTCGACGATGCCGCCCGGCTCGAGCGACTCGTCGGCGACGAGCAGGCCACCAGGACCGTAGTCGAGGTTGCGCCAGGCCATGCGATTGCGGGTCTCATACGGCACATTCCGGTAATCCCACCGCAGACCGAGATTGACCGTCAACGTCGAGTTCACCCGCCAGTCGTCCTGGAAGTACGGTGCGAAGTAGACGAAGTTGAACTCGCGTGGATTCCCGGCCGCGCCGGGCACACTGTATGCCGCCGGCTGGAAGATGCCGACGCCCGAGTAATAACCCAGCAGCATGTCGGCCACACGATCGCCCGTGAAGCCCACGTTGAAGGTGTAGTTGCCTAGGAAACCGGTCGCGAGGTCCCGCTGCAGCCACCATCGTCGATAGTTGAACCCGAAGTTCAGGGTGTGCTGGCCCTTGATCCATGTAGTGGTGTTGCTGATGTCCCACATCGGCTGGTTGCTGGCCGTATAAGCGTTGACGGCGCCTCCGGTGCCCGAGAAGCCGTTCATCGCGATGCTGGGACATTCCCGTTGATCGTCGGGGATCGTCTCGAACGTTCCCGTCACGCCGAGGAAGTCGACGTCGCCCTGGGGACAGGGGATGCCGTACTGATCGGCTCTCGCCTCGACGCGGCCGAGACGGAACTGGTTGACGACCGTGTTCAGCACGGGCCAGGTGTGGGACACCTGCCAGTTGGAGGTGTCCTGCACGAACCGTCGATTGCCCGCGTCGATCATGTTCGCCGCCGTGGTGTTCTCGTAGCTCGTGTTGGTGTAGCGGAAGAACGCGCGGCCCAGCTTCCCCAGGTCCTGATCGCCGCGAATCGTGAACTGGTCCTGCACCTGCGGAAACGTCCGGACGGCCTGATAGTTCCCCTGTGCGGCCGACGTGTTGGGCGCGGGGTACCAGTTGTTGCGAATCGCCAGCTGTGCGAGCCTCGAGAAGCGCGCCTGCGGGATCGTGTTGTTGGGGAACGGCGCGCCCGTCAGCGGATCGATGATCGTCGTGCTGAAGCGCCCGGCCAGCTGGTCTGGAGTCGGCACGGTATAGAAGTTGGTCGCGCCCCTGTCGATCCGGGTGCCCTCGTAGTTGGCGAGGAAGAACGTGCGGTTGCGCCCGTCGTACCCGGGCAGCATCACCGGTCCGCCGACGACGAAGCCGAACTGCTTCTGGTCGAGTTCGGGCGCGGGAGCCGTCTTGTCGTCGAAGAAGTTCCTGGCATCCCAGGCGTCGTTGCGGAAGAACCCGAAGCCGGTCCCATGCAGATCGTTGGTCCCGGTCTTGCTCACGATGTTGATCTGGTTGGAACTGAACCCGTACTCCGCCGAGTAGGTCGTTGTCTGCTCCTTGAACTCCTGGATCGCATCCACGGAGAGGACGGCGGCCGGCGTGCCCACCGATGTGTCGATGTTCGCCGTTCCGTCGATCATGAAGTTGTTCGACGTCGGCCGGGCGCCCATGATGCTGATCGCGTTGCCGACGCCCTGTCGCATGCCGCCCTGCTCGCCGGTGGTTTCGACGGCGCCCGCGCCGAGAAACAGCAGCTGCAGGAAGTTCCGACCGTTGAGCGGGAGCTCGGTGACCTGCCGCTCGGTGATCGTGTGGCCCACCGACGCGCTGGCTGTATCGAGCACCAGCGTGTCAGCCTGCACTTCGACCGTCTCGCTCACGGCTCCTGGCGAGAGGGTCATGTCCGCCCGCTTGATCTGTTCGACAGTGAGCACGACCTCGGACAGCACGGCGATCTTGAAGCCCGCTTGTTCTGCCGTGACGACATACACGCCAGAGGGAAGCAGCGGAACGACGTAGTCGCCGTTCGATCCCGTCTTCGTCTCACGGGTCAGACCCGTCTGCTGGTTAGTCACGATTACCGTGACGCCCGACATCACACCGCCGGTCGCATCGCGAACGGTCCCGGTAATCTGCCCGGTCGCCGTTTGCGCCGCGGCCGTCGACGCCATCAACGCCACCGCCGCGAGCAGTGCGCAGACCCGCGTCCCCATCGCGCTACGTCTCATGAGGTCTCCTCCTCTCGAGTGACGAGGCAAATTTGAGTCCCTGTGCCTGAGTCAGGTGTGGATGCCGGCCGTCACGATCGCCGGCGCGAGCCTGACGCGGACGCGTACTGACGGCTCCTCCACTGGTCGTAGGCCGGCTCTCGACAGTTGTCAGGCCGGCCCTCGTCAGGCCGGTTCCCGTCCGGGCGGCCCGCCAGCAGCGGCGGGATCCGATTGAGCGGCCACTGTCGGGAAACTACGCGGGTGCTGACCCGACGTCTACAACGGCAGCCTTGAAAAAGATTGAAAAGAATTGAAATGGTCGCGTTCTGCATCGCGAGACAGACTCGCCGCCGTCGACGTATCTGAAGATTAGCGCTATTCGCCGCTCTGGACGCGTGTCATCGGAACATCTGCGCGCACGTTGCCATATCACAATGCAGAACATGAAAAGTATGAAAACGGGGCGATTGACTTCGCACGGGCGCCCCACCACACTTCCAGGTGAAACAGCTTGTCCGAGGAAAGCTGGCGGAGGAGCCACGTGGGAGCTAGCGGCGCGCCCGGACTGCAAGGGCACCGCACGTATGCGTTCGGTCCGTTCGTCGCGGACACGGTGACGCGGCGCGTCTGGCGCGATGGTCGACCCGTGCCAATCACGGCCAAGACCTTCGACGTGCTCGTCGTGCTGCTCGAGCATCGCGACCGACTGGTCACCAAGGACGAGCTGCTCGATCGGGTGTGGCCGGACACCACCGTCCAGGAGAACAACCTCGCGCGCCAGGTCTCGTCCCTCCGGCGGGCGCTCGGTCAGCGGCCGGATGAGGCTGACTACATCCTGACGGTGTCCGGTCAGGGATACCGGTTCGTCGCCGACGCCCGTGAAATTCGGGAACTTCCGCCCGAACTTCACGGCGCAAACGGTAGCCACCATCCGGCGCCGCCTGAATCTGTGGCCGATTTCGAGGCCATCGTCGCAGAGGACCTGCCCGACGCCCCTTACGCCGCACCCCTGCCGGAAGCCGCGCTCGTCACAGACACCGTGGGGCGGGTGGACTCCAGTTCCGCTGCCCCAGCCGCCCGACCCCGGCTGCGCAATACAGTTGCCGGCGTCGCTGCCCTGCTGCTGGCGTCAGCGCTGGGTGCAACGTTCGCCCATCGCTATGGAGGCGAACCCGAGGCCCGGCGAACGCTGCAGCGCGTCACGTTCGACGAGTCGGCCCTGCCGCGTGACGGTTCGTGGTCTCCCGACGGCCAGTGGATCGTCTTCGCGAGCGATCGCGACGGCAACACGGACCTTTGGAAGCAGCGGATCGGGCAGCCCGACCCTATACGCCTGACGACGTCGGCGGCAGGCGAGTCCCAGCCACGATGGTCGCCTGACGGACGGTCGATCGTGTTCCGATCGGAGCGCGACGGAGGCGGCCTGTACGTGATCTCGACCGACGGGAGTGACGAGCGATTGGTTTCGAGCTTCGGCTACGAGCCGCACTGGTCGCCGGACTCGACGCAGATTCTCTTCAAGCGATCGATGGTGCTGCCTGACCTTCCCACGCTGCATGTCGTGGGCCTCGACGGTCACCCGGCGCGGCCTGTTCGTCCCGACGTGCTCAGCCGGTTCGCATCGCTCCACGCGGCCTGGCATCCGGAGGGACGCGCCGTGTCGATCTGGGGAACCGATCACCAGGGGGAGATGGCGTTCCTGACCGTCGGTCTGGAGACGAGCGACATCGCAGTCTCACGAATATCCCAACCGGTCCGCGAACACCTCGCGGCCATGACTCCGGGGAGGTTCGTGTGGGCCCCTTCGCGCCGCTACCTGTACTTCGAGGGCGTAACCGCCGACACCACGAACGTCTGGCGCATTGCCGTTGACCCGGTGACGGGGGAATTGAGGGACGGTCCGGTACGCCTCACGACGGGCACTGGACGGGAGGCCGATGTCGACGTCTCTCCGGATGGCCGGAAGATTCTCTTCACATCGAATTCGAGTCGGACGAGATTGTGGGCGTTTCCCCTCGACCGCGTCTCCCGCCGCACCGTCGGTGCACCGCGTCCCATCACGGAGCGAAGCACGGGAGAGGCCGACTTCGACGTCCGGGCCGATGGCTCCAAGGTTGCCTATCGAGCCGTCCGCGCCGGCCGCAACGAGCTCTGGGAACGCTCGCTCGGGGAAGGTCGTGAGCGCCTCCTGCTGTCGAGCCCCGACGGGATAGTCGCCAGGCCCCGGTGGTCCCCGGATGGGACCACGCTCGCGTTCCTGCGCTGCGGGGGTGAAGGCAGCACACCGGTGCTGGTGCTGTTGAACGCCGATGGCAGCGGCGAGCGTGCCCTGACGAGATCGGAAGAAGTCGAGATGCTCCCGTCCGACTGGACCACCAGTGGCGACTCGATCCTCGGATCGTGCCGATTCGGCCGGTCCGATCGGTACTCGACGTGCCTGCTTCCGGTTGCCGGCAGCGCCAGCCGGTCTACCACCCGGGTGATCGCCTCCGATCCGAGGCGCAATCTGTTCAACCAGAGGTTTTCACCCGACGAGCGGTGGATTGCCTTTCTCGCCCACGACCTGGCGTACAACTCGACGTCGACTGTCTACGTCATACCCGCCGCGGGCGGCGCCTGGCGCGCGATGACGGACGGGACGGGCTTCGACGACAAGCCCCGATGGGGGCCGGATGGAGACGTGCTGTACTTCGTGTCGAACCGGGACGGCGTCAAGAACGTCTGGGGACGACGATTCGACACCACGAACGGAACGCCGGTCGGCGAGGCCTTCCAGGTGACGTCCTTCCGGTCGCCCCAGTTTCTGATATCGCCGCAGGTCGTGCAGATGGACATCGCCGTGACCGCGACGCACCTGCTCATTCCGATGAGCGAATCGCGCGGCGACATCTGGATCCTGGACCAGGTCGATCGCTGAGCTACCGACGCTGCGCCGCCGCCCAGTCGAGGATCACGTGAATCGCCGGCGGCGGCGGGTCGGCGACGGCCAGGTTCAGCAGGAAGCGGCCGTCTCGGGTCACGTCATACTGCGCGGCGAACCCGACGCTCGACGTCGGACCCCCGACGAGGCGGGTCCGGAACAACGGAACCGCGAGCCCCGCCGGGGACGGCGCGTCCCGCTGAATGGCGGCCCCCATCAGGTTGCCATCTGCCGCGTAGTAGTAGAGCTCCCGCCCGTCCGGCCGCCAGCGCGGATGAACGCCGCCTTCGCGCGAGACGGGCCAGCGCGAGCCGGGTTCCGGAAACCTCTCGATGAACACTTCGAACTGACCCGAGTCGTTCGCCGCGTAGGCGATGAAGCGGCCGTCGGGTGACACCTCTGCGTTCACGAGATGGTAGTCGCGCGCAGCATACAGCCGTGGCGCCTGATCGCCGGTCGTCGGGAGGAGACCCGTGCCGTAGAAGACGCCGTTCATCAGCCGGTGCAGGATGAACCGTCCATCCGTCGTCCACGCGTACGGAACGGTCCCTGGCCCCTTCAGGTCGAGGACGAGCTCTTCCGGGGACGCGCTGTCGGCGGCCTTTCGATACAGCATCAGGCGTCCAGACCCGCGATCGGAAGCGAACACGATGTCGTGGCCATCGGGCGACCAGACCGGCATGGCATCGTTCGCCTGGTCGACGGTCAGCCGGGACAGGACATTCCGACCGAGATCGGCGAGCCACACGTCCTGGGTCCGCCCGACCGGGTCGGTCATCTCGACGGCGAGCCTCGTTTCGTCGGGCGAGAGCGCCGGGTTCCGATAGTGGTCCGGCTTGCCGACCAGGCCGATGACCCGCCCGGTGCGGTCAGCCCACGTGAGCTGGCTCTCGGCGACGATCTGGCCGGACCGATATGCCACGTGGCCGTTGTCGGAGACGGAGAAGGCGTGATACCCGGCCGCATCCGACAGCACGGACCGTTCGACCTCGACGGGCTCTCCAGTCGTGACCGCACCGGCGGGATCGAACGGCTGCGCGAGCAGTGTGCCCTGGCGCACGAAGAAGATCTGGCCCGTCCGAACGACTTGAGCCTGAGAATCGGCCGCGGAGACGGGCGACGTCTCGCGCGAGTCGAGCGCCGCCAGCCGGATCTGTCCGCTGGGAATGACCGAGAAGACCAGGCGCCGGCCGTCGGGCAGGAACGACGGGTATCGATGGGACGTCGCGCGGTCGGACGCGTCGAGGGTGGTGACCGGCTCCACCGGCCCGCCCGCCGCCGGGACCCGCGAGAGGCCGCCGGTAACGTTCGCGGCAAAAACAATCACCCCCTCGTGACTCCATGCGCCGCCGCGGCCCACCGGGGCCTCCGCGATCGTCCTCGAGGACCCGCTGGCCAACTCGACCACCCGGAGTTCCCGGTCGGCGAAGAACGCGAGCGAACGGCTGTCGGGAGACCAGAACGGATGGAACGCGCGCTCGCTGCCGGCGACACGGTCGAGCGTCAGTCGACTGAGGTCGCGAATCCAGATGGCCTGAGTCCCACCCCGCTGCGCGACAAACGCGATCCTGCGGCCGTCGGGCGAGATGACCGCGGAGATCTGGTTGCCGGCGCCCGTGAGCTCGACTCCTTCGGACGGCTGGATCGCGAACCGCGTCGCGTCGACCCTCGCGACCGGCGACGGGCGCTCGCGGGTCGTCAATGCAGCGCCGGCGGTCACGATCAGACCCGCCGCCAGCGCCCAGGCGACGGCTTCCCGACGCCTGAAGGCCGCGCGCCCTCCGGTGACCGGGACAGCTGGGGGCGCCGCACCGAGCTCGTCGAGCAGGATCCGGATGTCGCCAGCGTGGCGAAGCCGCTCGAGGCGGTCGCGC
>Ga0075327_1000433_pt1 | contig 11829 bp, 8 predicted proteins | sample MayberrySE_Catta_2_FD_120056 | JGI IMG/M metagenome (GOLD analysis project Ga0075327, IMG submission 120056) | Natural and restored wetland microbial communities from the San Francisco Bay, California, USA, that impact long-term carbon... | ecosystem: Environmental > Terrestrial > Soil > Wetlands...
CCACGAAGGAGAGGTTGCCCGGGGTGTGCCCGGGCGTGGCCAGCACGAGGAAGCTGCCGTCCCCGAAGAGATCGAGCACGCGGCCCGTCGTACCGACGTCCGGCAGCTCGAGGATCTGGGCGCGGCCGGTCAGGAAGTCGATCCCGAGCAGCGTCTCGTACCCGCCGATCGCGCCCGGACCGGTGACGACCGGCACCTCGGACGGCAGGTCCGGCAGCGCCAGCACGTGGTCGACGTGCATGTGCGACAGCAGGACCATGCGCAGGCTCTCGGGTGCGACCCCGAGCTCCGCCAGCAGGCCGAGGGTGTGCTGGCCCTCCCGCTGGCGCGCGAAGCCCAGCCACTGCATCGGCGCCGCCACCTCGGCGGCGCCCGCATCGACCAGGAAGGGGCCGAAGTCCGGGTGCTCCACCAGGTACGCGAGCACGGGCACCCAGACGTCGGCGGGCTCGCCCAGCGGGTCGCAGGCGGGATCGATCAGGATCTCGCGCTCGACCCGGACCTGCCCCGTCAGGAGGGGCGTGACCCGGATGTCGCCGGGCCGCGCGAGAGCGCGCTCCCAGCCGTCAGTTGCGGCGCGGGGGGTCGTCAGCTCGTAGGGGACGACCGCGGGGAGACTGCCGCAGGCCAGCAGCCAGGGAAGCGCGACGAGGAGCCCGGGAACTATTCTCATTCGGCATAAACTAATTCGATTAGTTCAGCTTGTCGAGACCTGCGTCTTGGGTCGGGCTCTAGCTGGGCGGGGCCTCGCGGGGGACGTCCGCGGCGCCGATCTGCTGGGACACCCGCTCCTCGAGCAGCTGGATGCGCGCCCGGATCCCGGCCTGGAAGCCGGGATCGCTCTGCGACTCGAGCTTGACCAGCATGCGGATCATGCTGCGGGCGGGCAGCCCGGAGCGCTCGAGCACTCCGACTCCCCAGGCGTCGGCGTGCGCTTCGACGTCGCCGTCCGACTGCCTCCGGACGTCTTCGACGAGGTGACCGAGCTCGTGGGCCAGCGCCGCGGTGAGCTCCGCGTCGTCCATCGTCGCGAGCAGTCCCCGCGTGAGAAAGAGGGACCCGTCGCGCCATGCAAAGGCACCGACGGCGTCGTCGTCGAGCACCCGCACCGAAGTGTGCTGGCATCCGCACATCGGAGCGATCGTCGCCAGCGCGCGTGAGATGCGCGCGTTGTCTCCGGGTTGGGCGGATTCGAGCACGCCCCCGTACTTCTGGCTCCACACGTGCCAGGCCGGCGGCCTCTCGAGCAGCGCGCTCGTGCTGCATCCCGTCGCCCCCAGCGAGAGGACTCCGAGCGCGCACAGCCCGAGCAGCCAGCGAAGCATGCTTTGCCGAAGTGCAAACGGGGAGCCAACACGAGACGCGATCCAGGGCCGCGGCGCGCGCGCGTTGCCGTCCCGGCGATCAGCGACTGCCCGGTGCGTGGGCAGGGCAACGGACGACACGTTGCGGAAGTCGCGCAGTTCGGCACAGTCTGGCAGTGATGCGTCGGTCGCTGCCGGAACCCGATGGAGGACCCGGGCATCTCAGGTGCCAGGAACGTCGCGCCGATGCCTAGCAAGCAGGCACTCTCGCATCGATCCGACACCGGCGAGCGACACAACGAGTCAAAACGAGTCCAAGTCGAGTCAAAGGAGAACCACATGAGCAAGTTCATTCTCAGTGCAGTGGGCATCGGCATCCTGGCCCTGGCCGGCGCCGCGTCGGCCGATCAGGATGCACCGCGCCGCGCCAGCATGCAGGGCCGGCAGGTGGTCTGGCAGGCACCGCAGGCCGAGAAGCCCCATGCGCTCACGGGCGAGCGGGACGCGGCGGCCGAGAAGGACCAGCACGGCCTGCGGCCCCAGGGCCGGTCGGGCTTCGTCCGGCGCTAGAACGCCCGCAGTGCGGCGCCTCTCCGACCCCGCCCCGCACACGGGTCGGAGAGGCGGGCGCGCGGCTCCCCCCGGCCCGCTTCCGAGCGGATTGGATCCGCTCGGGGCGGAGGCTCAGCCCGGGCCGCCCGCCTCGCCCGGGAGCAGCGCGAAGAGCGGTTGGCCGGGCTCGACGACCTGCCCCGTCCGGCACAGGAGCCGCACCAGCCGGCCCTCCGCCAGCGCCTCCACCGGGATCTCGGTCTTCATCGACTCGAGCACCAGGACGGTGTCGCCCGCGCGGACGGCGTCGCCCTCCTCTCGCGCCAGCGACCACACGCTGCCCGCCAGGGGCGCCGATTGCACGATCGCACCCGGCGGTAGCGAGAGCACCTCGTCGGCATCCTCCTGCGGCGCCAGGCTCTCGGTCGCCTCCTCGAGGCCCGCCTTCCGCCAGCGCTCGCGCTCCTCGCCGAAGGCCCGCTCGCGGTTGCTCCGAACCGCCTCGATCTCCTCCGCGTGGTCGCGCTGCAGGCGCGCCAGGTCCTCGGCGCGCAGCACGCCCTCCTCGATCTCGAGGCGATGGGTGCCCCGGATCAGGTCGCGCCGGATCCGGTCGAGCTCCGCCTCGCTCACCGGGTGGAAGCGGATCTGGTCGAAGAAGCGCAGCAGCCACGGCCGACCCGGCCGGAAGTGCGCCGTCTCGCGGAAGCGGTTCCACATCTGCACCGTGCGACCCACGAACTGGTAGCCGCCGGGGCCCTCCATGCCGTAGATGCAGAGGTACGCCCCGCCGATGCCGACCGCGTTCTCCGGCGTCCAGGTGCGGGCGGGGTTGTACTTCGTCGTCACCAGCCGCTGTCGCGGATCGATGGGCGTCGCCACCGGCGCGCCCAGGTAGACGTCGCCGAGGCCCATGACGACGTACGACGCGCCGTAGACGACGTCCCGCACGTCGTCCCGCCTCTCGAGGCCGTTGATGCGGCGGATGAACTCGATGTTGTCGGGGCACCAGGGTGCGTCCGCGCGCACCGCCTTCATGTACTTGTCGATCGCGCGCCGGGTTTCGCTGTGGTCCCAGGCCAGGGGCAGGTGCACCACGCGCGTGGGCACCTCGGTGTCCTCGAAGGGCGGCAGCGCGCGCAGGGCCCCGAGCAGCCAGTCGAGCACCTCGGGCTCGTCGACTTCGAGGCTGTCGTAGTGCACCTGCAGCGAGCGCACTCCCGGGGTCAGGTCGATCAGCCCCTGGATCGGGCGCGATTCGAGGGCCAGCATCACCGCGTGGACCTGCAGCCGGAGCCCCAGGTCCAGGGTCATCTCGCCGAGCTCGAGCAGCAGGGCGCGGTCGCCGGAGCGCCGCACGCAGAAGGCGGTGCGTCCGTCGTCGAGCTCTCCCTCCGCCAGGATCGGCGAGACCGCCGCGGGCTCGCTGCGATCCTCCGGGCGCTGCGGCGGCTCCTGGGCCGAGCCCTCGGCGATGCGCGCCTGCCACTCGCGCTCCCGCCGTCGCGCCGCCCCGAGACTCACGGGCCGGAAGCGGACGCGGTCGCCGGCCGCGAGCTGGCCGAGCTTCCAGAGGTCCGCCTGCACCACGGTCATCGGGCACACGAAGCCGCCGAGGCTCGGTCCGTCGAGACCGAGGATCACCGGCATGTCCCCCGTGAAGTCGATCGTACCGATCGCGTAGGCGTTGTCGTGGAGGTTGGAGGGATGGAGTCCCGCCTCGCCGCCGTCGGCGCGGGCCCACTCGGGCTTCGGACCGACGAGTCGGATGCCCGTCCGGCTCGACTGGTAGTGGACCTCCCAGGTCTCCTCGAAGAAGCTCCGGATCGAGGCCTCGGTGAAGAACTCCGGCGCGCCGTGGGGGCCATAGGTGACGTCGATCTGCCAGGGTCGATCGGCGTCGCAGTACTCCGGCGGGCTCGCGGTCTCGAGGCTCGGACCGACGCCCGGGACGAGGGCTTCGGCGCTGCCGAGGGGCAGCAGGTCGCCCGGCCGCAGCCGGCGTCCGCCGTGCCCTCCGAAGCCGCCGAGTGCGAAGGTGGCGCGGCTCCCGAGGTAGGCGGGCACCTCGAAGCCGCCCCGGACCGCGACGGCGGCGCGCTGGCCCGGTCCCACCGGTCCCTGCAGGCGCAGCACCGAGCCGGCCGCCACGCGTACCCGCCGCCAGCCCGGGAGCGTGCGCCCGTCGATCTCGGCCTGGGTGTCGGCGCCGCACACCGCCACGTCCCGCTCGCTGTGGAAGCGCAGGCTCAGGCCGTGCACCACCTCGAGGGCGGTGGCGCCCTCCGGGTTGCCCACCAGGCGGTTGGCGATCCGGTGCGCGACGCCGTCCATCGGACCCGACGGCGGCACGCCGACGTGCCAGAAGCCACGCCGCCCGGGCCAGTCCTGGATCGTCGTCTCGATCCCCGGCTCGAGCACCTCGACGGCCTCCACGTGCAACGCGAGGCCGTCGAGGAAGCTCGTCTCCACGGCGCCAGCGCGGAAGCGCGCCTCTGCGACGATCGCCTGGAGGAACTCGCGGTTCGTCGCGACGCCGTGCACGCGCGTGTTCGCCAGCGCCCCGGCGAGACCGTCGATCGCCTCGTCCCGGGTGTCGCCCCGGGCCACCAGCTTGGCGAGCATCGGGTCGTAGAGGGACGTGATCTCGATGCCGTTCGTCAGCCAGTGGTCGCAGCGGACGTCGCCGGGCCAGGAGAACCCGGTCACCAGCCCGGTGCTCGGCCGGAAGTCCTGGACGGGGCTCTCCGCGTAGACCCGCGCCTCGACGGCGTGGCCCCGGGGCGCCGGGATCGGGCCGTCCAGCACCGAGGTGTCGCCGGCCGCCGTCCGCAGCATCCACTCGACGAGGTCGATCCCGGTGACGGCCTCGGTGACGCCGTGCTCGACCTGCAGGCGCGTGTTCACCTCGAGGAAGCTGAAGTCGCCCCGCGCCGCGTCGCACAGGAACTCGACGGTGCCCGCCGAGCGGTAACGGACCGCCGCGCACAGCCGCTCGGCGGCCTCGGCCATGGCGCGGCGGGTGGCGTCGTCGAGCCCCGGCGCCGGCGCCTCCTCGACCACCTTCTGGTTGCGCCGCTGCACCGAGCAGTCGCGATCACCCAGGGACACGACCCGACCCCGGCCGTCTCCGAAGACCTGCACCTCCACGTGCCGCGCCCGCTCCACCCGGCGCTCGAGGAAGACGCCGGCGTCGCCGAAGTGGGCGTCCGCCAGGCGCTGCACCGACTCGAAGGCGCGGGTCAGCTCCTTGGCGTCGTCGCAGCGCGCCATCCCGATGCCGCCGCCCCCCGCCGTGCTCTTGAGCATCAGCGGAAAGCCGATCTGCTCGGCGGCGGCCAGGGCGTCGGACAGGTCGCCGAGCAGTCCGCTGCCCGCGAGCAGCGGAACCCCCGCCTCGCGGGCCAGCGCCCGGGCCGTGTGCTTGCGGCCGAAGGACTCGATCTGCTCCGGGGTCGGCCCCACGAAGGCGATGCCCGCGGCCTCGCAGCGACGGGCGAAGTCCGGGCTCTCGGACAGGAAGCCGTAGCCCGGGTGGATCGCCTCGGCGCCCGTCTCCCGGGCGGCGCGCAACACCCGGTCGACGTCCATGTAGGTCTCCGCCGCCCGGCCCTCCCCCAGCTCGACGGCCTCGGTCGCCATCTCGACGTGCAGCGAGAACGCGTCGGCGGACGAGAACAGCGCCACCGACTCGACGCCCAGGCGGTCGAGGGTGCGGATGATGCGACAGGCGATCGCACCGCGATTCGCGACGAGAACCCGCTCGAACAAGGCCGTCAGTCGTCCCAGACCAGGACGCGGATGGGGGTGGGGTCGTAGGCGTTGCAGGGATTGTTGAGCTGCGGGCAGTTCGAGACGAGCACCAGCACGTCGCACTCCGCCTGCAGCTCCACGTAGCGGCCCGGGGCCGAGATGCCGTCGTCGAAGCGCAGCCCGCCCTCGGGCGTCACCGGGACGTTCATGAAGAAGTTGATGTTGTGGGTGAGGTCCCGCTTCGAGAGGTCGCCCGGCCAGTCCTCGGCGAGGCGCGAGAAGGTGTCGCGGCAGGCGTGCATCGCGTGCTTGTCGAGGGAGTAGCGGACGGTGTTGCTCTCCCGGGAGCAGGCGCCACCCAGGGTGTCGTGCCGCCCGCAGGTGTCCGCGACGATCGTCAGCAGGGGCGTGCCCCGGGTCGAGAGCAGGCGTGAGCCGGTGGTCAGGTAGAGGTTGCGCTGGTCGCGCATCGTGTCGACGGCGCTGTAGCGGTTGGCGGTGTCGGACGCGTCGTAGAAGAGCGTGTCGGCCGCCTGGTTGCCCTCCAGGTCGACGATCCGGAGCACCTGCCCCTTCGCCAGCTCGTGGAGCCAGCCCTCGCCCGCCGGCACCACCTGGTCGAGACGGGCGGCGGCGGGATCGCGCTCGCTGTCGACGATCTCGCAGGTCACAGGAAGTACCGCTCCGTGTTGGCGAAGGCGCGGCCGTTCTGGGGACAGGACGTCCGGCAGACGTCGTCCTCCGCCAGCGGTCCGGCGTCCAGCACCTCGAGCGAGACGCGCGAGGCCGGGTACGGTCCCGGCGCGGCCAGCGGGTGCGGGGTGCTGTTCAGCACCACCAGCACGTTCATCTCGGCCCGCAGCTCGACCTGCGCCCCGGGCTTTGCGTGGCCCGCCACCCAGGTCAGCCCGCCTCCGTCGTCCGCCACCACCTTGCTGAAGAAGTTCACGTTGGCCATCCAGTCCCGCCGGCCCAGGCCCCACTTGGCGAGCTCCTGCAGGAAGGAGTCGCGGCCGTTGCGGTGGTAGTCGTTGCGCGCCTCCTGGTAGCGGTCGCCGCCGAAGCCCTGTCGCACGGTCTCCGGGGTCGAGTGGCCGGTCACCGTGTCGTGCCAGCCGCAGGAGTCCTCGGTGATCGAGACCAGCACGCGTCCCATGTCCGAGTACAGGACGTTGCCCCGGGTGAGAAAGAAGGTGTGCTGGCCCTTGAGGGTGTCGGGCATGTTGTAGCGCTCGACCGGCAGGTCGGCGTTGAAGAACATGGCCGACACGTTCGCGCCCCCGTCGACGTCCGTGATGCGCAGGCGCGAGCCGCGCTTGAGGCCGTGCGACCAGCCCTCCCCGGGCTCGAGGGTGGTGCGGAAGCGCAGTCCCGGGAGGGCGTCAGACGCGCTGCCCATGGGCTGCCTCCGGCGCGCACTCGCGCCCGCTACGTGTCGCCACGTTCCTCCCTCCTTTCCTTCCCCTGGGCGACGCTCCGGCGCCAGGCGCGCCAGCCGCCGAGGTGGGTGATCTCGCGGGCGCCCGCCACCCCGCCCTCCTCGCACACGAAGCCGATCACGGCGGCCCCGCACTCGGCCTGGACGGTGCCGAGCCCGAGCGGAGGCCCGATGCCCTCGAGGAAGGAGCCGAGCTGCACGGTCGGAAGGCGCCAGATCTCGATCTCGATCCGCGCCTCGCCGCCGCCGCGCACCAGCGCCGGGCGCGCGACCGGTCCCCCCGGCAGCACGTAGAGCCGGTAGCCGGGCGCCGTCCGGGTGCACGCCACCCGTACCCCGCCGCGGTCCGTGAGCTGGTGGTTCAGGGGCTGGCCCTCGAGGTGGGCGCCGCACACGGCGACGTCCGTCCAGGGCCCGCCTACCAGACGCGGGGTGCGGTCCGGCGGCAGGGGCAGGCCGGCACCCACCGCGGACGTTCGCGCGCGCTGCAGCCCCTGGGCCCGGGCCAGCAGGCGCGCGTCGCTCCCGGCCGCCGCGAACAGCGAGACGCCGAAGGGCAGACCGTCCCGGCGGAAGCCCGCGGGCACCGCCGCCACCGCGAGGTCGAGCAGGTTCGCGAAGTTCGTGAAGCGTCCGAGCGCCGCGTTCGCAGCGACCGGATCGGCGGCGACCTGGCTGCGCCGGTAGAGGGTGGGCGCCGTCGGGAGCACCAGGAACTCGACGTCCTCCAGCTCGAGGTGCGCGCGGCGGGCGATCCCGGCCAGGCGGTGTTGGGCCCGGAACGCCGCGACCGCGTCGTGGCGGCGGCCGCCCTCGAGCACCCGCCGCGTCACGGGGTGGAAGGCCTCGGGTCGCTCGGCGAGCAGCGCGCCCACGACGGTGAGCCGCTCCGCGAGCCACGGCCCCTCGTAGAGCAGGTCCGCCGCCTCGAAGAAGGCGGCCGGGTCGATCGGCCGCGGCCGGCCGCCGGCGTCGAGCAGGCTCGCGATCGTCTCGCCGTACAGGCGCGCGTAGTCGGGATCGATGCCTTCCAGGGCCTCCTCCGAGACGATCCCGAACTCGAAGACCGCGCCGGCCGGCGGCGGTGCGGCGGCGGCCGGCGGCACGCGCGCGAAGGGATCCGCGGCGTCGTAGGCGGCCGCCACCGCCAGCAGGTCGGCGGCCTCGGCGGCGTCCCGCGTGAAGACGGAGACGCAGTCGAGGCTGCGGCACGCCGGCACCACGCCGCGGGTGCTGAGCCAGCCCCGGGTGGGCTTGTGGCCGTAGACGTTGTTGAAGGCCGCCGGGATGCGCCCCGAGCCCGCGGTGTCCGTGCCGAGCGCGAAGGACACCTGCCCCAGGGCCACGGCGACCGCCGATCCCGAGCTCGAGCCGCCCGCGATCCAGTCCGGCGCGCAGGCGTTTCGCGTCTCGCCGTAGGGCGAGCGCACCCCGACGAGGCCCGTCGCGAACTGGTCGAGGTTCGTCTTGCCGATCGGCACGGCACCCGCGCGGATCAGCAGGTCGACCACCGGCGCCGAGGCGTCGGGCACGTAGCGGAACGCCTCGCAGCCGGCGGTCGTCGGGACGCCGGCGAGGTCGATGTTGTCCTTGATCGCGAAGGGCACGCCGAGGAGCGGGCGCGGCACCTCGGAGGGCGAGCGCAGGGCGTCGACCCAGCCCGCCAGCTCGGCGTCGGAGAGCACGTGGATCCAGGCGGCGCGGTCGTCCCGGCGCGCCGCGGCCGCCGCCCGCGCGACGGTCTCGGCCGGGTCGCGGGCGCCCCTCGCGTGGTCCGAGGCCAGGGCCGCCAGCCCGGGCAGCGCGCTGGCTGCGCTCGCTCCGGACGACATCTCAGAACACCTCGTCCCCGACCCGCGTGAGTCGCAGCATCGGCGCCTCCGCCTCGTCGGACTCGTCGTCGCTGTAGATGAGCTTCTCGAGAACCCGCTTGGTGGCCAGGAACTCCGGGGACAGGAACTGCTCCGGCGAGCGCGGCCGCGGCACCGGGACCTCGATCAGCGCCTCCACCTCGCCGGGATGCGGCCGCAGGACCAGGATCCGGTCCGCCAGGTAGGTCGCCTCGTCCAGATCGTGGGTGATGAAGACGATGGTCAGGTTCACGTTGCGCCAGATCTCGAGCAGGTGGCGCTGCAGGCGGGCGCGGGTCTGGGCGTCGAGGGCCGAGAAGGGCTCGTCCATCAGCAGCACCTGCGGCTGGTTGGCCAGGGCCCGGGCGATGGCCACCCGCTGCTGCATGCCGCCGGAGAGCTGTCGGGGGTAGGCGTCCTGGAACGCGGTGAGACCCACCAGGTCGATCCACTGGCGCGCCTCGCGATCGGCGATGCCCGCGGCCATGCCGCGGCGCTTCAGGCCGAACATGATGTTCTGTCGCACGGTCAGCCAGGGGAACAGGGTGTACTGCTGGAACACCATGCCGCGGTCGGGTCCGGGGCCGCGAACCTCCTCGTCGCCCACCCTCACGCTACCCGACGTCGGCGCCTCCAGGCCGGCGAGCACGCGCACCAGGGTGCTCTTGCCGCAGCCCGAGGCGCCGATCACGCACAAGAGCTCGCGACGGTGCCCCACGAAGCTCACGTCGCGCAGGGCCACGGTCTCGCCCTGGGGCGACGAGAAGACCTTCGTCAGCCCCTCGACGCGCAGCACCACCTCGCGCTTCGCGAGGGCCTCGAAGTGGGCGCGAACCTGCGGCGACTGGGGGAGCTGTTCGAGGGGAGTCGCCACGCCGTCACGATCCCTGCACGATCGACGCCGAGGTCGAGGACGGCTCCGGCGAGAGCCTGCGGCCCCCCGGCAGCAGCTGGCGCCACTTCGCGAGCAGGCCGGAGTCCGCCTGGCCGGGCTCCCAGGGGAAGATCCGCCGGCCGAGCCAGGCCAACAGCAGGTCGGTCCCGAGGCCGATCAGGCCGATGATGATGATGGCCGCGTAGACGTTCTCGTAGTTCTTGTAGCGCGCCTGCTGCGTGATGAACCAGGTGATGCCGGTGCTGGTGCCGATCAGCTCCGCCACGATCAGGTAGGTCCAGGCCCAGCCGAGCAGGATCCGCATGTCCGTATAGACGCGCGTGATCACCCCGGGCACGACGACGGTGGTGACCAGGGTCAGGTTGCGCGCGCCCAGGGTCTGGGCCGCCTCGAGCAGCGCCGGGTCGAGCCGTCGCGTGCTGTTGGCGACTACCAGCACCTGCTGGAAGAGGGTCCCGATCACGATGATCGCGATCTTCGGGCCGTCGTGGATGCCCAGGATCGCCACCGCCAGGGCCCCGAAGACGGGCGCCGGCATGTAGCGGATGAACTCGACGACCGGCTCCGTCAGGCGGGCGAACAGCGCGTAGGTTCCGCACAGGATGCCGAGAGGCACCCCGGCGACCGAAGACAGGGTGAAGCCCCAGAAGATGATCGTCACGCTGTGCCACAGGCTCTGGTGGAACCACGGCTCGCTGCTCCGGCGGGGCTCGGTCTGGAATGCCGTCACGAGGGCGCGGGCCACCTCGTGGGGCGCGGGCAGGTAGACGGGATTCGCCCGGTAGCCCCGCGGAGGCTCGAGCCCGGCGGCCAGCAGCCGGGCCCGCTCCTCCGCAAAGGTGTCGCGATCGATCAGCATGCCGACCGTCGCGTACTCGAGGTCCCCCGGCACCTCGATGTGCACCTTCGGGTGCCACAGGAAGGGCACGTAGGAGACCGCCGTCCAGATCCCGAGCGGCACCAGGAACGACAGCAGCATCAGCGCGAAGTTGGCGCGCTGCGGCAGCTCCTTTCGGACGGCGAAGAGCGAGTGGACGCGCATACCGGGGGAGGAACGCGCCTACTCGATCTTCCCGAGCAGGGACATGTCGATGTAGGAGTCGATCGGCTGGGCCTTCTCGTACACCGTGTTGGCCACCTGGAAGTCGTCCGAGACCTTCGAGGACCCGTAGATCGACGCGAAGCCCTCGCCCTTGACGGCGTGCTTCCTGGCCTCGGCCAGGGTGAGGATCCGGGTCCCGCTCAGGAGCTTCTCGTACTTCTCGGGAGTCACGCCCGCCCGCGCGGCCATGATCTTCACCGCCTCGGCGTGGGTCTTCGGGTCCTGGATGAAGGCCACCACCTCGTACCAGACCTCGATCACCTTCTTCCAGTCGGCCTCCCGGGCCTTCAGGGAGTCGGGGCGGACCGCCAGGGTGTCGTAGATGAGGCCCGGCGTGTTGGCGCTGGTGTAGATCGCCTTCGAGCCGGGCACCTGCTCGAGGGCCTGGCCGGAGTTGGGCTGCCAGGCCACGACCGCGTCGACGTCCCCGGACGCCAGCACCTGGGCGGCCTCGTTGGTGGGCATGTTCACCAGGGTCACGTCGCTCTCCTTCAGACCGGCCTTCTTCAGGCCGTCGAGGAGCAGCAGGTGCGAGACGAAGCCCACCTCGACCCCGACCTTCTTGCCCTTCAGCCCGGCGACGTCCTCGATGCCGGCCTTGGCCACCACCATGTCGTTGCCGTTCGAGTAGTCGTTGATGAGGATCATCACGCTCGGAGCGCCCGTCGCCCCGGTGACCAGGGTGTCGCCGTTGGTCATGGTGACGGCGTCGAGCTTGCCGGCGGCGAAGGCGTCCATCGACGCCACGTAGTCGAACCAGAAGAACTCGACGTCGACCCCCTTCTTCGCGAAGAGCTTCTTCTCGATGGCGACCTCCCAGGCGACCCATCCCGGCCAGTCGCTGTAGCGGATCTTCAAGGGCTCGGCGGAGGCGGGCGCGGAGAGTCCCGCCAGCGCCGCGACGGCCAGCAGACTTCCGATGATCCCCAGGTTCC
>Ga0075327_1000434_pt1 | contig 11803 bp, 11 predicted proteins | sample MayberrySE_Catta_2_FD_120056 | JGI IMG/M metagenome (GOLD analysis project Ga0075327, IMG submission 120056) | Natural and restored wetland microbial communities from the San Francisco Bay, California, USA, that impact long-term carbon... | ecosystem: Environmental > Terrestrial > Soil >...
CGCCATCGCCGCGTTCGCCACGGCGGCGCAGCCGCCGCCCCCGCCCGGCATCCACACCATGTTCGCGAAGCGGAGCCTCGGCAGGCCGAGCTCCGCGGCGAGGAAGACCGCCTCGTTGCGGTCGTCGGCGAAGGAGGCGAGGCCGTCGACTTCGTCCAGCGAGAGGCCGGCGTCCGCGACCGCACGCTGGATCGCCTGGCACGCGAGCGCGTGCTCGCTCACGTCGCCGATCCTGCCCCAGCGCGTGTAGCGCGTCTCTCCGACGCCGACGAGGTGGGCGCGCGTCCGCGGCATCAGCCGGCGTTCGCCCCGGCGGAGTGCGCGGCCGGGCGGTCCGAGGGGGCGCTCTTGATCACGCCGGGACATTGAACCAGCTTCCGGTCCTTTGCAGCCCCCGGCGGCGGGAACGCGGAGCAGAAAGGAGGGGCGTGACGCAGCAGGGCCTGGCCGGCGTCCGCGTGCTCGAGTTCTCCACCCAGATCGCCGGGCCGTACTGCGCGAAGCTCTTCGTCGACGCGGGCGCCGAGGTGATCAAGGTCGAGCCGTCGGAGGGCGACCCGCTGCGGCGCAAGTCGGCGACGGGCGCGGACCTCGGCGGCCGCGACTCCGCGCTCTTCACGTACCTGAACGCGGGCAAGCGGTCCGTCGTCGGCCGGGCGGCGGACCCCCGCGTCGCGGCGCTCCTCGCCGAGGCCGACCTCGTGATCGAGGCGCACGGCCTCGCCACGGACGGCGGAGAGCGCCTCGACGTGGAGGCGCTGCGCGAGGCCCACCCGTCGCTCGTCGTGCTCTCGCTCACGCCCTACGGCCTCGGCGGGCCGTGGGCCGGGCGGCTGGCGACCGAGTTCACGCTCCAGGCCGAGTCGGGCTCGATCGGGATTCGCGGGCTGCTGGGCCAGGAGCCCTTCCAGGCCGGCGGCCGCATCACCGAATGGGGCGCGGGGAGCTACGGCGCCGCGGCGGCCCTCGTCGCCGTGCTGCACGCGCGCGCGACGGGCCGCGGCGCGCACGTCGACCTCTCGCTGCTCGAGACCGCGAACCTGGTCTTCACGAACTACTCCGAGACGATGAACCGGCTGATGAACGGGGGGCCCGGCGAGGCGCCGCACGCCTTCCTCGCGCCCGCCGTGGAGACGCCGTCGATCGAGCCGACCGCCGACGGCTACGTGGGCTTCTGCACGAACGCACGGCAGCAGTTCTCCGACTTCCTCGTGATGATCGAGCGGCCGGACCTCCGGGCCGACGAGCAGCTCGCGCAGTTCGCGGGACGGCTCCTCCGCTTCGCGGAGTGGAACGAGATCATGCGCGCCTGGCTCTCGAAGAAGACGACCGCCGAGGTCCTCGAGCTGGCGGCCCTGCTGCGCATCCCGGTCTCGCCGATCGGAAACGGCGAGAGCGTGCTCGCGCACGAGCAGCTGGTCGCGCGGGGCGTGTTCGTGCCGGACGCCGGGCAGCGCTTCGTGCAGCCGCGCCGCCCCTACCGCTTCGACGACGCCGATCCGCCGCCGCCCGGGCCGGCGCCGGGCCTCGGGGCGCACACGCGGAGCGCCGCGTTCGCGGCGCGCGCACGGGCGGGGGACGCGGCCGCGCCCGCGCCGGCGGAGCCGGGCGCGCTGCCGCTCGCCGGGCTCCACATCCTCGACCTGACGGCCTGGTGGGCGGGCCCGGCCGCGACGCACCTGCTCGCGAGCTTCGGCGCCGAGGTGATCCACGTCGAGTCGACGGCGCGCATCGACGGCCTGCGCTCGATCGGCGGCATGCTGGCCGGGCACTTCCCCGACTGGTGGGAGGCGAGCCCGCACTTCCTGCACGCGAACAGCAACAAGCTCGGCATCACGCTCGACCTCTCGCAGCCGAAGGGCCTCGCGCTGCTGGAGCGCCTGATCGCGCGCTGCGACGCCGTCGTCGAGAACTTCACCCCGCGCGTGCTCGAGGGCTTCGGGCTCGGCTGGGAGCGCGTCCGGGCGCTCAATCCGCGCGCGATCCTGATGCGCATGCCCGCGTTTGGCCTCACGGGCCCGTGGCGCGACCACACCGGCTTCGCGCAGACCATGGAGCAGATGACCGGGCTCGCGTGGGTGACCGGCCATCCGGACGACCAGCCGCGGATCCCGCGCGGCCCCTGCGATCCGATCGCCGCGATGCACGCCGCCTTCGCGCTCCTCGTCGCGCTCGAGCTGCGACGGAGCTCCGGCCGCGGCCTCCACGTGGAGAGCACCATGGTGGAGAGCGCGCTCAACATCGCCGCCGAGCAGGCCCTCGAGTGGAGCGCGTACGGCCGGCGCATGGAGCGCCAGGGCAACCGCTCGCCGCTCGCCGCGCCGCAGGGGCTCTACGCCTGCGTGGACGGGCCCCACGTCACGGACAGGTGGCTCGCGCTCTCGATCGCGACGGACGCGCAGTGGCGCGCCCTCTGCGAGGTGCTCGGCCAGCCGAGCTGGGCGCAGGGCCCCGCGCTCGACACGCACGAGGGCCGGAGCCGAGCGCACGACGCGATCGACGCGCGGCTCCGCGCGTGGACGCGCGGGCGCGAGCGCGCCGCGCTCGTCGCCGAGCTCCGCGCGCGCGGCATCCCGGCCTCGGAGGTCGTGAACCCGAGCCGCGTGCTCGCGTCGCTCCCCCCGCTCCGCGCGCGCGGCAGCTTCGAGACGCCCGACCACCCGGTGGTGGGGCCGCTGCCGCTGCCCTCGCTCCCGTTCCGCGTTTCCGGCTTCGAGCGCTGGCTGCGGACGCCCGCGCCGACGCTGGGGCGCGACAACGCGCGGGTGCTGCGTACCCTGCTGGGCCTGTCGCCCGAGGCGCTTCGCGAGCTCGAAGCCGAAGGGGTGATCGGAACCCGTCCCGCGAGGCTCTGAGCATGCCGCTGGCCGCTTCGTCCGACCTTCCTCCCTACGCGCCCGCGCGGCTGCTCGCCGCCCCGTTCCCGGAGCGCGTGCGGCTCGTGTGCCGCAGCTGGGCCGCGCAGGTGAGCCCGACGCCGCGGATCGTGATGGCGATGTACTGGGCGAAGTACGTGCTCGTCTACGTCGGCGGCTGGGCGTTCTTCGTCTCGTTCTCCGCCGGCACCCCCGGCTTCACCTCGCCGGCGGCGTGGGCCTTCACGGGGGTCGCCTTCCAGAAGGCGATCCTGTGGTCGATCCTCTACGAGCTGCTGGGCTTCGGCTGCGGCATGGGGCCCATGAACGCGCGCTTCGACCCGCCCCTCGGCGGCTTCCTCCACTTCCTGCGCCCGGGCACGACGAAGCTGCCGCTCTTCCCGGGCCTGCCGGTCGTCGGCGGCATCCGCCGCGGCTGGCTCGACGTCGCGCTCTACGCCGCGAACCAGCTCTTCCTGCTGCGCGCGCTCCTCGCGCCCGAGCTCACGCCCGCGCTGCTGTGGCCGAGCGTCGTGCTGATCCCGCTGCTCGGCGTGACGGACAAGACGCTCTTCCTCGCGGCGCGGGCCGAGCACTACTGGGTGGCGCTGGTGTGCCTCACCGCCGCCTTCGCGGGCGGCCTCTGGATCGCGGCGTGCAAGCTCGTCTGGTGCGCGATCTGGTTCTGGGCGGCGACCTCGAAGCTCAACCACCACTTCCCGTCCGTGATCATGGTGATGATGAACAACGGGCCGTTCTTCCCGAAGTGGCTCAAGAAGCGCCTGTTCGTCTCGTATCCCGACGATCTCCGGCCGTCGCGGACGGCCGCGCTGATGGCGCACGCGGGCACCTTCACCGAGTTCATGATCCCCCTCGTGCTGCTGCTCGCGAGCGGGAGCCCGACCCTCACCGCGCTCATGCTCGTCGTGATGACCGGCTTCCACGGCTTCATCGCGCTCAACAACCCGAGCGGCATGCCCATCGAGTGGAACCTGCTGATGATCTACGGCGGGATCTTCCTGTTCGGCTTCCACCCCGAGGCGAGCGTCCTCGCGCTCGGCGCGCTGCCGGGGCTGGTCGCGTTCCTGCTCTTCTGGCTCTTCGTGGTGCCGCTGGTCGGGAACTTCCTTCCCGCGCGCGTCTCGTTCCTGCTCTCGATGCGCTACTACGCGGGCAACTGGGCGTACAACATCTGGCTGGTGCGAAAGGGCAGCGCGGAGAAGTTCGAGAAGCTCACCAAGGCCGCCGGCACCTTCCGCGAGCAGCTCGGGAAGCTGCTCCAAGATCCGGTGGCCGTGGACACCGCCGTCACGCTCGCGATGGCGCACCGCTTCATGCACTTCGAGGGCAGGCCGCTGCTCGAGGCGCTCCCGAAGGCGGTCGACGACATCGACGCCTACGAGTGGATGGAGGGCGAGGTGCTCGGCGGCATGGTGCTCGGCTGGAACTTCGGCGACGGCCACCTGAACGGCCAGCAGCTGCTCGAGGCGGTGCAGGCCCAGTGCGGCTTCGAGCCGGGCGAGGTCCGCGTGGTGATGGTCGAGTCGCAGCCGCTCTTCGGCCGCAGCATGCGCTGGCGGATCGTGGACGCGGCGAGCGGCGTTCTCGCGGAGGGCGAGACGAGGCTCGCGCCGATGCGCGCGGTCCAGCCCTGGCCGACGGGAGCCTACGCCGAGGCCTTCGCGCGCGGGCGGCCGGCGGCGAGCGCCTGACGAGGCGCGATGGCGGAGCGCGACCCCGAGGCGGTCGTGATCGGCTCGGGGCCGAACGGCCTCGCCGCTGCGATCCTGCTGGCTCGCGCCGGCGTCCCGGTGCGCGTGGTCGAGGCGCACGCCGAGCCGGGCGGCGGTACGCGCAGCGCCGCGCTCACGCTGCCGGGCTTCGTGCACGACGTCTGCTCCGGCGTGCACCCGATGGGGTTCCTCTCGCCCTTCTTCCGCGAGCTGCCGCTCGCCGAGCACGGGCTCGTCTGGCGCCATCCGAGGGCGTCGGTCGCGCACCCGCTCGACGACGGCGCCGCCGTGATGCTTCGCCGCTCGCTCGACGAGACGGCCCGGGGGCTCGGCCGCGACGGGCGGGCGTGGGCGCGCCTCGTGGGCCCTTTCGTGGGCGACGCGCACGCGCTCCTCGCCGACGCGCTGGCGCCGCTGCGCTGGCCCGCGCATCCGCTCCTCTTCGCGCGCTTCGGCGTGCGCGCGCTGTGGTCGGCAAACCGTCTCGCCCGCCTCTGCTTCCGCGAGGAGCGGGCGCGCGCGCTCCTCGCCGGCTGCGCTGGCCACGCGGTGCTGCCGCTCGGACAGCCGCTCACGGCGGCGATGGGCGTGCTGTTCGCGATCACCGCGCACGCGGTCGACTGGCCGGTCGCGGAGGGCGGCTCGCACGCGATCTGGCGCGCGCTGGCGTCGTACTTGCGGAGCCTCGGCGGCCGCATCGAGACCGGGCGCCGCGTCGAGCGCCTCGCCGAGCTGGAGGGCGCGCGCGTCGTCCTCTTCGATACCTCACCCGACCAGCTCGCGCGGATCGCGGGCGACGCGCTGCCCGAAGGCTACCGGCGCCGGCTCGGCCGCTACCGCTACGGGCCGGGCGCCTTCAAGCTCGACTGGGCGCTCGACGGGCCGATCCCCTGGCGCGACCCCGCGTGCCGCGAAGCCTCGACCGTGCACGTCGGCGGCACGCTCGAGGAGATCTGCGCCTCCGAGCGCGACATGTACCGCGGCCGCCACAGCGAGCGGCCCTTCCTGATCCTCTGCCAGCAGAGCGAGCTCGACCCGACGCGTGCGCCGGCCGGCCAGCACACCGGCTACGCGTACTGTCACGTCCCGCACGGCTCGACGCTGGACATGACCCCCGCGATCGAAGGGCAGGTCGAGCGCTTCGCGCCCGGCTTCCGGAGCCGCATCCTGGCCCGGCATGCGATGGGCCCGGCGGCTTTCGAGCGCTACAACCCGAACTTCCGGGGCGGCGCCATCACCGGCGGCGTCGCGGACGCGCTCCAGCTCTGGAACCGTCCGGTGACGCGCCTCGACCCCTACGCGACGCCGAACCCGCGCCTGTTCATCTGCTCGGCCGCGACCCCGCCGGGCGGCGGCGTGCACGGCATGTGCGGCTTCTGGGCGGCGCGCTCGGCGCTGCGGCGGCTCGGCAAGGGCTGACGGCGCCCGGCCGGATCCGGGGTAGGCTGCGGGCGGGATCCGCACGCGAGGAGGGCTTCTCGTGACGAACGACGCACCGGCTCCGTCGAGCTCCGGCACACCGCCGCCGCGCTGGGCGCTGAAGGCGATGACGCGCCTGCACGTGTTCCTGCACCGACTGAGCGGCGGTCGCCTCTTCAACAAGCTCGGCGGGGACGAGGTGTGCTTCGTCACCATGACCGGCGCGAAGAGCGGGCGCACGCTCACGATCCCGCTCATGTACGTGCCCTACCAGCAAGGCGTGCTGCTCGTGGCGTCCATGGGCGGTGCGCCGAAGAACCCCGTCTGGTACCGCAACCTGGTGAAGCACCCGGAGATCGAGGTGAGCCACCGCGGCCGGCGCATGAAGCTCCGTGCGCGCCTCGCGACGCCGGAGGAGAAGCCCGCGCTCTGGCCGATCTGCGACCGCCACTACGCGCCCTACGCCGAGTACCGCAAGCGCACGAGCCGCGACATCCCGATCTTCGTCTGCGAGCCCAACTCCCGGGCGTAGGTCGGGCTCCGGCCGCCGGAGACCGGCTCCGGCGGAAGCGCATCACCCGGTTCTGGCGCCGGAGCCGGGACCGGTCTCCGGCGGCCTCTTCGATCGATCCTCGAGCGGCTTCCAGTGGAAGAGCCCGTAGATCAGCGTCTGGACGAAGTGATGGGCCATCGATCCGCCCGCCGCCTCCATCACGGGGCGCTTCACGACGAACTCGGCGAGGTGGACCCCGAGCATGGACCAGAACACGACGTGCCCGAGCGTCGCGACCCAGCCGCCCCCGAGGACGATGGCGGCGGCCGCGCCCAGCCAGACGATCCACACGCTCTGCTTCATGGCTCCTCCCTTCACTCGCGCGGCAACGTGAGCGTCACCGTGCCCGTGGCGTGGTCGCCGAGATCGTTCGCCGCGCGCACCGCGACCTCGAACACGCACTCGTCGCCCGCCTCGCGCTTGTCCGCGACGCGGCCGGAGAAGCGCAGCGGGCGGCCGGGGATCGCGGGCGCGCCGAGGCGGATCTCGATCCGCTGGAGGATCGCCTCGGGGCCCGCCCAGTCGGTGACGAAGCGCGCCACGTAACCGTTCGTCGTCAGGATGTTCATGAAGACGTCGGGCGCGCCCTGCGCCTTCGCGAAGGCGGGGTCGTGGTGCGCGGGCATGAAGTCGCGCGAGGCGATCGCGCCGGCCACGATCAGCGTCGAGGTGAGCTTCAGCTCGAAGGGCGGCAGCTCGTCGCCGACCCTCACGTCGCGGCTCTGCGGGGACGCCGTCGTGCTCACGAGGCGGCCTTCCGCCGGGACGGATCGATGGTGCCCGGGTCGAACTTGAGGATGCGGAAGCGCTGGCGGCCCACGACCTCGCCGTCCTCGGCCTGGTACGTGGTCACCCACGTCACGAAGTAGCCCTGGCCGAGGGCGGTGCTCTTGCGGCTCGAGATCGACTCGAGCTCGCTGCTCACGTGGAGGCGGTCGCCGGGGCGGAGGTAGCGCACGAACTCGAGCTCCGAGTTCGTGGCGAGCGTGCCGGTGAAGCCCTCCGCGTCGAGCGCGCGCACGACGTTGTCGGCGGCGCTCTCGACGGGCGAGCCGCCGCGTTCGGCGATGCCCTCGAGCTTCGGGCTCGGCATGCCCCAGACCTGGAGCATCGCGGGCGGCGCCACCAGGCCGCCGTGGCGCGTCTTCGCCGCGGCAGCCGCGTCGAGGTAGATCGGGTTCCGGTCGTCGAGCGCCGCGACCCAGTGCCGGATCATGGGCACGTTGACCGGATCGGGCGCCAGCGAGGGCGCGCCCATCGGCTTGCCGACGTACTTCTCGAGCCGCGTCCGCACTTCGTCCCGCGCAGGCTCCGCCATCGCGTCTCTCGCTCCTCGCGCCCGGGCCGCCGGGCGGCCGCGATGCTACGCGATGCGCTAGAAGTACGCGTCCCGCGCCCGCCGCCAACCCGAGGAGAGGACCATGAAGGCCGCCGTGATGCGTGCGAACGACGCCCCCCTCGCGCTCGAGGAGGTGCAGATCGACGACCCCGGGCCCGGCGAGGTGCTCGTGAAGACCGCCGCCTCCGGGATCTGTCACAGCGATCTCCACGTGATCGAGGGCGGCCTGCCCGTGCCGCCGCCCTGCATCCTCGGCCACGAGCCGGCCGGCGTCGTCGAGGCGGTGGGGCCCGGCGTCTCCGACTTCGCGCCGGGCGACCACGTGATCGGCTGCCTCACCGCCTGGTGCGGCGTCTGCAGGTTCTGCACGGCGGGCCGCCCGTACCTCTGCCCGACCCAGTTCGCGGGCCGGCCGCCCGGCACGAAGGCGCGGCTCCGCGCGCAGGGCGGCGACCCGATCGCGCAGTTCGCGAACCTGTCGTCGTTCGCGGAGAGGATGCTCTCCCCCGAGCGCGCGCTCGTGAAGATCCGCGACGACATGCCGCTCGACCGCGCCTGCCTGATCGGCTGCGGCGTGACGACCGGCCTCGGCGCGGCGCTCAACACGGTGCGCATCCCGGCGGGCGCGAGCGTCGTGATCGTCGGCTGCGGCGGCGTCGGGCTCTCGGCACTCCAGGGCGCTCGCATCGTGGGCGCCGGCAAGATCATCGCGGTCGACACGCAGGCCTGGAAGTTCGACCTGGCCCGGAAGCTCGGCGCCACCGAGTGCGTGAACGCGAAGGACGGCGATCCGGTCGCGGCCGTGCAGGGGCTCACGGGCGGCGGCGCCGACTTCGTGTTCGAATGCCTCGGCAGCGTGCCCACCGTCCAGCAGGCCGTCGCCATGACGGGCCGCGGCGGCACCACGGTGCTCGTCGGCGTCGTGCCCGTGACGCAGCTCGTGCCGATCTCGGCGGCGGACCTCGTGCTCCAGGAGAAGAACGTCACGGGCTCCTACATGGGCTCGAACCGCTTCCGCTTCGACATGCCGAAGTACGTCGACTTCTATCTCGACGGGCGCCTGCGCCTCGACGAGATGATCTCCTCGCGCCTCCCGCTCGCCGAGGCGAACCAGGCGCTCGACCGCATGCGCAAGGGCGAGGCGGCGCGGCAGGTGATCGTGTTCGACTGACCCAGCCCGTGCGTCGGATCCTCCTCGCGAGCGCGCTCGTCGTCGTCGGGATCGGCGTCGCGGCCGGCGCGCGCTGGCTCTGGACCGCGACGCACGTCGGCGCGGGCTACGCGGCCCACGTGACGTGCTCGCTCGCGCACCTCTCGCGCTACGAGCGCGCCGCCATCGACCCCTACGTCGCCGCCGAGGTCGCCCCGCTCGGGCCCGCGCTCGAGGTGCGCGTCACGCCCGCAGGCGCCGAGGCGCTCGTGCTCGGCGGCGTCGTCCGCGCGCGCGCCGTGCTGCGGCCGCAGCTCGGCTGCACGCTCGTGCCGGACGGCGTCGTGCTGCGCGACGTCGCGCCCGCGCTCGCAGCGCTGCCGGCGCGGCCGCCGCGCGACCCGTCGCGGCCGTGGCCGGAGGGAGAGGCGCCGCTCGGCGCGCCTTCGGCTGCGGTGGCGCGCGCCATCGAGCGCGCCTTCGAGGAGCTGGGGCCGCCGCGCCCGCTCCGCCACACGAAGGCGGTCGTCGTCGTACGCGACGGCCGGCTCGTGGCGGAGCGCTACGCCGGGGGCGTCGACCCCGAGGCGCCGCTCCTCTCGTGGTCGATGGCGAAGAGCGTGACGATGGCGCTCGTCGGCGCGCTCGTGCTGGACGGCCGCCTCGCGCCCGAGGCCGCCGCGCCCGTCCCCGAGTGGCGCGCGCCGGGCGACCCGCGCGGCGCGCTCACGCTCGACCAGCTGCTGCGCCAGTCGAGCGGGCTCGCCTTCGACGAGACCTACGGCGCCGTGAACGACGTCTCGCGCATGCTCTTCACGCAGCCGGACGCGGGCGCATTCGCCGCGTCCTTCCCGCTCGCGGCCTCGCCGGACACGGTGTGGTCCTACTCGAGCGGCACCTCGAACCTCGTCGCGCGCATCGTGCGCGATGCGTTCGGCGGCGACGTCGTGGCGATGGTGCGCTTCGCGCGCGAGCGCCTCTTCGACCCGGCGGGCATGACGAGCGCGCTCTTCGAGCCCGACGCGTCGGGCACGTTCATCGGGTCTTCGTTCGCGTACATGACGGCGCGCGACTGGGCGCGCTTCGGCGAGCTGTTCCGGCGCGACGGCGTCTGGAACGGGCGGCGCCTCCTGCCCGCGGGCTGGGTGCGCTACGCGACGACGCCGACGCCGGCCGCGCCGCTCGGCCAGTACGGCGCGCACTGGTGGCTGAACGCCGGGCCGCCCGGCGAGCCGCAGCGCCGCCCGTGGCCGCTGCTTCCTCCCGAGACGTACGCCGCGCGCGGGCACAGCGGGCAGTGGGTCGTGGTGGTGCCGTCCGCGCGGCTCGTGGTCGTGCGCCTCGGGCTCACCGTGCCGGACGAGGAGGACGACGGCACCGAGGAGCTGGTCGCGGAGCTGCTCGAGGCGTTCGGGAGCCGGTGATTACCGGTTCATGTGGAGCGACCTGGGTTCCGTGGACGGCTGACGGCTTTCGAGGACAAGGCCTTCCTGTCCTCTCTGGATCACGTTCATGAACGGGGTTCGGGGCGGAGCCCCGACCTCTTCGGACGGCGCGAAGCGCCGCTCGAACTCGTTCGGTGACAGGTACTCGATCGACGAGTGGCGTCGCCGCCGGTTGTACCAGCCCTCGATCCACTCGAAGATCGCGAGCCGGGCTTCGGCCTGCGTCTCGAAGCGCGTTCGATCGAGCAGCTCGCACTCGAGGGTCGCGAAGAAGCTCCCGGCCATCGTGTTGTCGTAAGCGTCGCGCACGCTGCCCATCGACGGCCGCACGCCGAGCTGCTCGCAGCGCTTGCCGGAAGGCGACGGACGTGTACTGGCAGCCCTGGTCGCTGTGATGGATCACGCCGCGCGGCCGCCGCTGCTGAATGGCCATGTGGAGCGCCTCGAGCACGAGCTCGGTGCGCAGGTGCGTGGCCATCTTCCAGCCCACGACCTTCCGCCTCCACACGTCGAGCACCACGGCCAGGTACAGGAAGCCCGCCCAGCTCGGGATGTACGTGATGTCGGCCACCCAGAGCTGGGTCGGTCCTTGGCCTTGAAGCGACGTTCCACGAGATCCGGCGCCGGCCGTGCGGCTTCATCTCGCAGCGTCGTCGTCACGAAGCGCCGCCGCGAGATGGCTTGCAGGCCTGTCCGCCGCATCAGCCTCGCGATCCGATCCCGTCCCACGGCGACGCCGTCCTCCCGCAGCTCCTCGTAGATCCGCGGCACTCCGTACGACTGCCGCGAAGCCTCGTGGATGGTCCGAATCCGCCGCAGCAAGGCGGCGTCCTTCTGCGCCCGCCTAGGCCGGACGCTTCAGCCACGCGTAGTACCCGCTGGTGGAGACCCCCAGCACCCGGCACATGGTGGCCACTCGATGCTCGGCCCGGTGAGCGCTCACGAATTCGTAGATCCGGGCAGGATCTCCCGCGCGAACCAGGCCGCGGCTTTTGCCAGGATCGCCCGCTCCTCACGGAGCGCCCTCACCTCGCGACGAAGGCGCGCCCGAGCTCCTCCTTCTCCGCCGTCGTGAGCCCGTCCTGGCGTTTCCCGCTGTCGCGGTCCGCCTGCTTCACCCAGTTGCGAATGCACTGCTCGGACGGCTCGAACTGCTCGGCCAGCTCGGCCGGGCTTCGCCCGGCTCGCACCATCTCGACCAGCCTACGCCGCAGCTCCGGCGGGTAGGGAGGCTTGCTCTTCGGCATCGGGGACCCCTTCGCTCCACAGTCTGAAGGTGTCCACGAAACTGAGGCAACTCCACATCGCC
>Ga0075327_1000435_pt1 | contig 11802 bp, 14 predicted proteins | sample MayberrySE_Catta_2_FD_120056 | JGI IMG/M metagenome (GOLD analysis project Ga0075327, IMG submission 120056) | Natural and restored wetland microbial communities from the San Francisco Bay, California, USA, that impact long-term carbon... | ecosystem: Environmental > Terrestrial > Soil >...
CCCGATGAAGATCACGCTTCTCATTATCGGCCTGATTATTGGCGCCGCCATCGGCTGGTACACGGCACCGGCGCCGGCGGTCGACATGAAGATCGGCGGCGTCACGGTCGAGGTGCAGAAAGGCCAGGATGGTGGCGAACTGACCGCAACCGGACCGAAGGGCGGGGTGCTTGAGATCGGCGGCGGTAACCTTTCGCCTCTCGCGGATCGCACGACCCGCACTGCGATCTTCGCAGTCGGTGGCGGCATTATCGGCCTGATTCTCGGTTTCGTCGTCGGCGGCAGGCGGCAGGCGGTTTAAGCAAGGACGCAGCGATGGCTGAACCTTTCCACTTTGAACTGGTCGCGCCCGAGCGGCTCTTGATGTCGGGGGAGGTCGATCAGGTCGTCGTTCCCGGCGCCGAAGGCTATTTTACGGTGCTCAAAGGTCATGCCCCGATGATGTCGACCTTGCGGCCCGGCGTAGTCGACGTAACGCCGGCCGGTGGTGGGACCGACGATCGCATCTTCGTTCGCGGCGGTTTTGCGGACGTCAACGTTGATGGGCTGACCATCCTTGCCGAGCAGGCAATACCACTCGCCGAAGTCGACGCAGAGGTGCTGGCCCAGGAGGTCAAGAACGCCGAAGAAGACGTCGCCGATGCAAAGGACGGCGCATCCCGAGACGCGGCCGAGCTTAAGCTCAATCAGCTCAAGGAAGTGCAGGTGGCGTTGACGCGCTGAGTGACCGTCAGGCTGCCGCCGCGATATCGCGGAACGCGGCCACCACCTCTTCGTAGACGTTGCGCTTGAACGGCACGATCAACTCGGGCAGGCGTTCGAGCCGTTCCCACCGCCATTCGCTGAACTCTGGCTTGTGCTTGCCGCCGCCTGGATGAGCGACGTCGATGTCGGAGTCGGAGCCTTCGAAGCGGAACGCGAACCATTTCTGCTTTTGGCCGCGATAGCGGCCGCTCCATGACTGCCCGACCAGTTCGACCGGCAGATCGTATGTGAACCAGTCCGGTGCCTCGCGGATGAGGCTCACAGCCTCCACGGAGGTTTCTTCGTAGAGTTCGCGTCGTGCCCCCTTGAGCGGGTTCTCGCCTCGGTCGAGCCCGCCTTGCGGCATCTGCCACCAGTGACCTTCGCCTTCGCCTTCGGCGTCTTTATCCGAGCGGCAGCCGATCCACACAAGGCCAGCGCGGTTGAACAATGCAACGCCGACGCATGGGCGATAGGGCAGGGCTTCGATATCTGCCTTCGTCATGGGAGGAACGGCGTTTGCAGAACGAGAAGGAACAATGCGGGCCGTCCCCCGGCGTTGTTGTCGCGCGGACGGCACGGCGACGCCGCCGGCTCGAAATCAATTAGTTGGGGACTGCGGCCTCGGCATCGGGCGGAAACGCGCGATTTACCTGAAGGCCGTTGAGCAGATCGAGTGCATACTGGAGTTGCTTATCGTCCTCCGGGTCGGGCGGTACATAGGCCAGCGAGCCCGACTCTTCCTCCTCGGCGTCTTCACCGGTGAGATGTCCGCGAAGACTGGCTTCACCGCGCGGTTCGACAGTGTCCTGCTGCTCGGCGAGCTCCGGCGGCAGTTCCTGGACGACCTCGATATCGGGGTCGATGCCCTTGGCTTGGATCGACCGACCCGACGGTGTGTAGTAGCGCGCCGTCGTCAGCCGCAGGGCACCGTTGGCGCCGAGCGGAATGATCGTTTGCACCGATCCCTTGCCGAACGATCTCGTCCCGATAACGGTGGCGCGACCGTGATCCTGAAGCGCCCCGGCGACGATCTCCGATGCCGATGCCGAGCCCCCGTTTACCAGCACGATAACCGGCTTGCCATCGGCGAGGTCGCCAGCGCGGGCATTGTGCCGCCGCGTCTCCTCGGCATGTCGGCCGCGGGTCGACACGATCTCACCGCGTTCGAGGAAGGCGTCGGAAACGGCGATTGCCTGATCGAGCAGGCCGCCGGGGTTGTTTCTGAGGTCGACGATATAGCCCTTGACTTTCTGCTCGCCGAGATCTCGCTCGATTTCGGCGATCGCGTCCTCGAGACCGTCGAAAGTCTGCTCGTTGAAGGTGGTGATTCGGACATAGCCGATATCGCCTTCCTCGCGCGATCGCACCGAACGGATAGTGATGATGTCACGAACAAGCCGTACGTCGAAAGGCTTTTCGACGCCTTCCCGTTTGATGGTCAGGTTGATCGGCGTGCTGACGGCGCCGCGCATCCTGTCGACTGCCTCGTTGAGATTGAGGCCCTGAACGGTTTCGCCGTCGAGTGCGATGATCAGGTCGCCGGCGAGGATGCCGGCACGGGCGGCTGGCGTGTCGTCGATCGGCGACACCACCTTGATGACGCCCTCCTCCATGGTCACTTCGATGCCGAGACCACCGAACTTGCCGCTGGTCTGGACCTGCATATCTTTGAAGTCCTTGGCGCTAAGGTAGCTCGAGTGCGGATCGAGCGAGGTCAGCATGCCGTCGATGGCCGATTCGATCAGGTCCGAGTCGTCGGGGCTTTCGACGTAGTCGCTGCGTACGCGCTCGAAGACATCGCCAAACAGATTGAGCTGGCGATATGTATCCGAGGCCGCCGCTATGGCCGAGCCGCCGGTCAGGAGCTGGGAATTGGAAACCCCGACCGCGCCGAGAGCGCCGAGCAGGATACCGGCGAAGAGAAAAGAGGCTTTACGCATTATCCGCCAACCTTCTGGTCACTGGAAACGGCCCACCAGGGGGCCGGGTCTATGGACGTGCCGTCCTTCCGGAACTCAATATAGAGCACCGGGAGGGCTGAACCTATACCCTGGCCGCCGGCACTTGCGAGTCGCGGTGCCGCCATCCCTGCGATCGGCTCGCCAGCCAGCACGAATTGGCCGAGCTGAACGTCGATTCGCTCCATTCCTGCCAGCAAGATATGATACCCGCCGCCGGCATTTATAATCAATAGTTGTCCGTAGCTGCGAAACGGGCCGGCATAGACAACCCAGCCGTCGGCCGGCGAATTTACCTGGGCATTGGGCCGGGTGGCGATCGAGGTCCCTTGCGAGGTTCCCCCGAGGTCGTCCTTCTCACCGAATTCTCTGATCGGCTGACCGTTGGCCGGTCTCGGCAGGAGGCCGCGCGCGTCGGCAAAGGCAATTGCCGGAGCCAGCCGATCGGCGCTGCCGAGCGAGGTCGGCGGGGTACTGGCGTGGTCGCGCTCGTTGGCGACGGCGGCTTTGTTGGCCTCGGCCGATGCGCGCGCGGCGGCGGCGATTTCCTTTTCCATGAGGGCGATCAGATCGCGAAGGCTGGTCGCCTGCTCGGCGAGCTCGGTGGCGCGGCGCCGTTCCTCGGTGAGCGCCTCCGCCGAGGCGGCGCGCTTGCGCTTTTTCTCCTCGATCAGAAGACGAACGCGGGCACGATCCTCGGCAAGCGTGATCGCGTCGGCGCGCAAGCTGTCGCGCTCGCGGCCGATCTCCGCGCGCAGCGCGATCAACTGGCCAAGGTCGGTCGTTAGCTGATCCGCCGCTTGCCGGAGACCGGGGACCACCGCACCGAGCAGGATTGCACTGCGCACCGAGGCCAGCGCATCCTCCGGCCGGATAAGAAGGGCCGGCGGTGGACGGTGACCCATGCGCTGCAACGCCCCTAGGACTTCAGCAAGCACCCCGCGGCGCTCGGCGAGCGAAGAGCGGATGGCGGCGACGTCGCCGGACAGGTCTCCCATGCGCTGCTCGGTCTTGTCGATCTCGCCTTCGAGATTCTGGACGCGCTTGCCGATGCCGATCAGCGTCTCGTTGAGCGTGGCGTCGTCCTTCTCGAGGGCCTCGATCTCGCGCTTAAGTTCCTCCTGGCGCTCCGCGGTCAGCGCGATGTCGCGGGAGACCGCGTCGAGTTCCGCGAGGCGTGCGTCGCGCTCGTCGGTCGAAGGTAGCTCGTCCGATGCCCATATATCGGCAGTTCCGCAAGAAACGCCGGCGACGAACGCAAGAGCGAAGACTGCGCGGATGCAGTAGTCGGCCAAGGCAAAGATCCCCGAAGCGACAGCCTTAGGTCGACGACGATCAACATTCCGTCAACCATGAAAAGCGGCGGGACGATGTCGGCCGAATGCGGCCGAAACGCGGCTCAACCCCGATGATAGGGGTGACCTAACAAAATTGTAACGGCGCGGTAAAGCTGCTCGGCCAACATTATACGCACCAGCTGGTGCGGCCACGTCATCGCGCCCAAGGCCAGCTTGAACTCGCTACGTTTGAGGAGGGCCCCGCCGAGACCGTCCGGGCCGCCGATCACGAAAACCGTATCGGCAACGCCGCAGTCACGCCATTCCGCAATCTTTGCGGCAAATCTCCGGCTGTCGATTGTCTTGCCGCTCTCGTCGAGTGCGACCACCACCGCTTTTTCGGGAAGCATTGCCACCAGCGTAGCGGCTTCCTGATCCTTTCGGGTCCGGACCGACCCGGCCCGGCTTTCAGGGCATTCGCGGCTTGCGAAAGTAAGGCCGGCCTTGCGGCCGGCGGCCGTCGCCCGGCTGAGCAAGCGCTCGGCAATGTCGCGCTCCGGGCCGCGCTTCAGGCGCCCCACGGCGGCAATCGTGATCTTCATGGCCTCTGCCAAAGGCGTTGGCGCGCCGGGTCGGCTGTCGTCAGACCACGACCGGGGCGGCGGGGTGGTCGGCCAGCCACATCTTCTCGATATTGTAGAAGTGTCTGACTTCGGGCCGGAAGATGTGAACGATCACGTCACCTTGGTCGATCAGCGCCCAATCGCTGTGCGGCATCCCTTCGACCCGGATATCGCCACCGCCGGCGCCCTTGAGGTCTTGAAGCAAGCGCTCGGCGATGGCGCCGACGTGGCGATGCGATCGTCCCGACGCGACCACCATGTAGTCACCAAGCGATGACTTGCTCGTGATATCGATTGAAACCAGATCCTCGGCTTTCGAGTCTTCAAGGCTCTTGAGGATCACCTGTAAGGCGTCCGCCGCCGCGAGGTCGCCGCCAGCGGCCGCTTTTCGGGGGGGCTGCGACGGCCCGCTCCCCCTACGAAGTGCCCTTGTCAGTGTTAAGGTCCCTTCTCCTCGGCCCTGCGAGACGGACGACGTGTCGCTCTTCGATCGGGCCCGTGGGCGCCGGGTCTGTCCGACGCTTCCCCAAGATATGCCTGAGTCGGTGACGCTTTCAAGACTGCGACGCCAATCGGCGCGCCCGGCGCAACTCGGTCGAGGAGATCTGGATATGCGGCCTCGACAAAAATACCCAAGCCGGCGGCGCACTGCCGGCGAGGCTTGCGGCAGCGCGTTCGGGGATCCGACGCGCTGCCAGCGCCGCCGCCGCCGGGCCGGCAAGCGCGGAAAGCGCCAAACCCGGCCGGTTGAAGACGGCGATCGGCACAGAGGCGGCAATCGCCGGCCAATTGCGCCAATGATGGAAGCTGGCGAGGTTGTCGGCGCCCATCATCCACACCAGATCGGCGCTGGCGAGCCGCGGCAGCAGCTTGCGCAAGGTATCGGCGGTGTAGGTAGTGCCGAGCGAGACTTCGATTCCGGTGACCCGGATACGCGGGTGACGAGCAATCGCCTCGGCCGCGTCGATTCGTTCGGCCAGGTTCTCGGAGGGCACGTCGGGTTTCAACGGATTGTGCGGCGAGACCAGCCACCACACCTGATCGAGGCGCAGCGTCTTCAGCGCAACCAGGCTGAGCTGCCGATGGCCTTCGTGGGGGGGATCGAAGGAGCCGCCGAGGAGACCGATCCGCATGCCGGGTATCCACAATGGCAGGCGGAACGCCGGGCCGGTCGGGGATTTCGCCATTGCAGCGGCAGACCGGATCAGGGGCGGATCTGACCGGCGCCGCGGACCCGGTACTTGAAGCTGGTGAGCTGTTCGACGCCGACCGGCCCGCGAGCGTGCATCCGGCCGGTGGCAATGCCGATCTCGGCGCCCATGCCGAACTCGCCGCCATCGGCGAACTGGGTCGAGGCGTTGTGGAGCACGATGGCGCTGTCGACCTCGGTGAGGAAGCGGTCGGCGGCGGCGTGGTCTCCGGTGACAATGGCGTCGGTGTGGTGCGAGCCGTAGCGCGCTATATGGGCGATGGCCGCATCGAGGCCGTCGACGACTTTCACCGCGATGATCCCATCGAGATATTCCCGGGGCCAGTCGGCCTCGGTCGCCGGAACCACGCCGGGAACCAAATCACATGTCGTGGCGTCACCCCGGATGGCGCAGCCGGCGTCCTGAAGGGCATCGACCAGTGGCTTCAGATGGCTGGCGGCAACCGCCTTGTCGACGAGCAGCGTCTCGGCCGCGCCGCATACGCCGACCCGCCGCATCTTGGCGTTGACAACGATCGCCTTGGCCATGTCGAGATCGGCGGCGCGATCGACATACACGTGACAGACGCCTTCGAGATGGGCAAAGACGGGCACCCGCGCCTCCTTCTGAACGCGCTCTACCAGGCTCTTGCCGCCGCGCGGCACGATGACGTCGATGGTGCCGTCGAGGCCGGCGAGCATCTGGCCGACGGCGTCGCGGTCTCGGGTCGGCACGGTCTGGATTGACGCCGCGGGCAGCCCGGCTGCGGCCAGACCCTCGACCAGGCACCGATGGATCGCCGTGCTGGATCTGAAAGAATCGGAGCCGCCGCGCAGGATGGCGGCGTTGCCGGCTTTGAGGCAGAGCGCGCCGGCATCGGCGGTGACGTTCGGCCGGCTCTCGTAAATAATTCCGACGACGCCGAGCGGCGTGCGCACCCGCTCGATATGGAGTCCGTTGGGTCGGTCCCATTCAGCGATGACGGACCCGACCGGGTCGGGCAGGGCGGCAATTTCCTCGATGCCCTTGGCCATGGCCTCGATGCGGGCAGGAGTGAGGGTCAAGCGATCGACGAAGGAAGCGGCTGCACCCGATCCTCGCGCGGCGGATACATCGAGGGCGTTGGCCGCGAGAATTTCTTCTTCGTTGCGGCGAAGCGCTGCGGCGATCGCTGCAAGCGCGCTATCTTTTTCCGCGGTCGTTGCATTGGCGAGGCGCTGTGCCACCGCCCGCGCCTGGCGACCGAGAGCGTTCATGTCGGTGGCAATGGCGGCGTCGCTTCCGGCGTCGGTCGCGGCCCGCGGTTCGGTTGCGAGGCTCATGGCAATTTCCCAAGCTGCGCACGCATGTTATCCGGCGCGCGAGTATTTGGCACGCGGCTGAGGCGGGCGCAAGGCGGAGCCCCGGAGTTGGCTCACTCGCCCCTCAGTGCCATGTCGTCGCGATGGATCATCTCGGCGCGGCCGGCATAGCCGAGAATCGTCTCGATCTCGCGGCTGTTGCGTCCGGCGATTCGTTCGGCGTCGGCTAGGTCATACGCGACGAGGCCGCGACCGATCTCTTCGTCGCCCGGGCCCCTGATCGAAACTGCGTCGCCGCGGTGGAAGTGACCTTCGACGCGGCGGACCCCTGCCGGCAGCAGGCTCTTGCCGGCCCGCAGCGCCTTGACCGCGCCGGCGTCGATGACAAGCGCCCCCCGGGTCTCGAGTCGCCCCGAAATCCACTTCTTGCGGGCGGTGACCGGATTGGCTTCGGCGAGGAACCAGGTGCAAACGGCGCCTTCGGAAATCCGTTGCAGCGGATGCTGGGGTTTGCCGCTGGCAATGACCATCGTGGTGCCGTTGGCCGTGGCGATCTTGGCCGCTTCGATCTTCGTCTGCATGCCGCCGCGCGACAGGTCCGAGCCTGCACTGCCGGCCATCGCCTCGATCTCGGCGGTGATCCTCTCGACCAGCGGCAAAAGACGGGCATCGGCACTGCTGCCCGGCGGTGCCGAATAGAGGCCATCGACGTCGGAGAGCAGGATCAATAAATCGGCGCTCATCATGGTGGCGACGCGGGCAGCCAAGCGATCGTTGTCGCCGTAGCGGATCTCGTTGGTCGCCACCGTATCGTTCTCGTTGATCACCGGGATCGCCCCGAGCCGCAGCAGTGTGGCGATGGTCGAGCGGGCGTTGAGATAGCGCCGGCGCTCCTCGGTGTCGCCGAGGGTGAGTAGGATCTGGCCGGCGGTGAGGCCGTGGCGGTCCAGTCTCTCCGACCAGGCACGCGCCAGCGCAATCTGGCCGATCGCCGCGCCGGCCTGGCTTTCTTCCAGCTTCAGCGCCCGCCCACCAAGCTTGAGCGGGCCTCGGCCGAGGGCTATGGCGCCGGAGGAAACCACTAGGATTTCACGTTTTCCGGCGGAGAGCCGGGCGAGATCGGCGACCAGCGCCGACAGCCAATCGGCCCTGAGCCGCCCGCTGTCGCGGTCGACCAGCAAAGACGAGCCGATCTTGACGACGATGCGGCGAAAATCTTCAGGCGTTCGGGTCACGAGAGAGCCGGGGGCGATTGGGAAAAGTTGGCCGAGTTAGAGCCCGCTTTATTGCTGATTTGCAAGCATTTCCAGCGTTGTTGGCGAGGTCAACTAAGGTCGCCAAGCTTCCGCCGGCTCTGCCGGGACTGCGTTGGGGTCGGGTGTGACCGCGGCATCGATCGCGGTGGCAAGCAGGCGGAGGGCCGTATCGACACCTTCGCCGCTCACCGCAGAGACGAGGATCGGGGTCTGCCCGGCGGCGCTGGCAAGCCGCTTCCTCCGCTGAGCCACTTCGTCCATGGGCAAGGCGTCGATCTTCGACAGGGCAACGATCTCTGGCTTGTCGGCAAGGTCGTGGCCGTACAGTGTGAGCTCCGATCGGATAGTCCGGTAGGCATCTGCCGGATCGTCGCCGGTGGCATCGACGAGATGAAGCAAGACCCGGCAGCGCTCGACATGGCCAAGGAAGCGGTCGCCCAGCCCGGCGCCCTCGTGGGCGCCGGCGATCAAGCCTGGAATATCGGCAAGGACGAAGCCGCGCCGGTCGATCTCGACGACGCCGAGATTCGGATGCAGCGTCGTGAAAGGATAGTCGGCGATCTTCGGCTTGGCCGCGGAGACCGCGGCAAGAAAGGTCGACTTTCCGGCGTTGGGCAGACCGACGAGGCCGGCATCGGCGATCAGTTTGAGACGCAGCCAAAGCCAGCGCTCCGTACCCTCGAGGCCAGGATTTGCCCGGCGCGGGGCACGGTTTGTCGAGGACTTGAAGTGGGCGTTGCCGAAGCCGCCATTGCCGCCCTTGGCGAGAAGGACGCGCTGGCCCACCTCAGTGAGGTCGGCCACCATGGTCTCGTTGTCCTCTTCGAGAATCTGTGTGCCGAGCGGTATCTTGAGCACGACGTCGGCGCCCTTGGCGCCGCTGCGATCGCGGCCCATTCCGTGGCCGCCCTTGTCGGCCTTGAAATGCTGCTGGTAGCGATAATCGATAAGTGTATTGAGGCCGTCGACGCATTCGGCATAGACGTCGCCGCCGCGGCCGCCGTCGCCGCCGTCGGGGCCCCCGAACTCAATGTATTTCTCGCGCCGGAACGACACCGCACCGTTGCCGCCGTCGCCCGAGCGGATATAGACTTTGGCCTGGTCGAGAAACTTCATGGCGATGTCTCCTCGAAACGGGCGCGTGTCAGGACCGTGTCGATATGCTCGACCTCGCAGCCGCGCGCAAGGCTGCGTCTCCAGCTGACTCCCGTCCGCGCAAAGCCGAGCTTTTCCTGGACGCGAAGCGAGGCCGGATTGTCAGTGAAGGCTCCGGCCCTGATCGTTTCCATGTCGAGCTCGCCGAAGCAGAAGGCGAGGATGGCGCGGCTCGCCTCGGTCGCGAGGCCTTGCTGCCAATGCGATTTGCCCAGCCAATAGCCGAACTCGCAGGTTGCCCTGAGGTCATTGACCCCGGCGCAGCCGATCACCCTGCCGTCTTGAGCGAGGACAAGGTTGATGTCGTTGCGGCTGGCCCGGCTCCAAGCCAGGAAGTCCTCGGCGTCGGCCCGCGCATACGGAAACGGAACGCGGGCGAGCATTCTGACGACGGCAAAGTCATTGATCTCGGCGACGATATTGTCGAGGTCGGCCTCCGTCGGCGGACGCAGCACGAGGCGCTCCGTCTCGATGTGCGGATCAGGCCGCAGTGTCACGCGGTTCGCCATTGAAATGTTTCCCGTTGGCGTGCCCGCCCCACCTGTGCAGCGCCAGCCAGTTGCGGCGATCGAGCGCATACCGGTCGACCGGCACTGCGCCTTTGGTGTTCGGCGAGCGGGCCATGCCGGTCTCGCGGAACTGAAACCCACATTTTTCGATGACCCGCCGTGCTTCGGCATTCATTACCCCGTTGACGCACCATAGCATTGTGATGGTCGTGCCGGAGAAAGCCCGGTCGATGACCGCCTGAGCGGCTTCGGTGGCGTACCCCAGGCCACGGCGCGATTTGCCGATCCAGCAGCCGACCTCGGTGAAATCGGGTCGCTCGAACATCGGTCCGTATGCCGTCGCGCCGATCGTTCGACCGGAGGGCTTCTCGACTATCGCAAACGCTTCGCCGTCCCTTCCCGGAACGGGGCCGGGAAGGGCGGCGACACCCTCGGCGAAATCGGTGCCGGCGAACGTCGCTGTAGCGGCGCCTGCATGCAACGACATCAGCATCAGCCGTGCGGTTTCGATCGCACCACTAAAGTCCGTTTCATCGCTTTCTTCATCGTCGGTCACGGCCTTGGTCCTCACGATCAGGGCAACGAAAAAGGGGAGATGGCGTCCCATCTCCCCTCTTCGAATGCTGATCGCCGGGTCGATGCGACGCCGGCTATGACGAAGTGCCGGCTATTCTGCTGCCTCCATGGCCGGGTTTACCGACACGTAGGTGCGGCCTTGGGCCTTGGTCTCATACGTGACGACCCCGTCGACAAGCGCGAAGATCGTGTGATCCCGTCCCAGGCCGACACCGGTGCCGGTACGCCACTTGGTGCCACGCTGGCGCACGATGATGTTGCCGGCGGTCACCCGCTCGCCACCGAATTTCTTGACGCCGAGGCGTTGGCCTCTGGAGTCGCGGCCGTTACGAGACGAGCCGCCTGCTTTCTTGTGAGCCATCGTCGACTCCTTACCCGATCAATCGTCGTTCTTGGCGGCTTTCGCGCGGGGCTTGCGCGTCGGCTTCGCCTTGGTTTCTTCGCTCGCGATGTCGGCCGCCTTCTTACGCGGCGCCTTCTTCGCCTCGGGCGCGTCCCCCTCGGTAGCGGGGGCTGTCGCCGCGGCTCCGGTTGCCGGCGCCACTTCCTTCGAAGCAGGCTTTGCCTTGGATTTGGCGACCGCCGGCTTCTTGCCGTCGGTCAGAATTTCGGTGATTCGGACCAGTGTTTCAAGCTGGCGATGTCCGCGGCTCCGCTTGGAGTTTTGCCGCCGGCGCTTCTTGAACACCAGAATCTTGTCGCCGCGCTGCTGCTCGACGATCTCGCCGGCCACCGCGGCGCCGGCGACCAGCGGATCGCCGATGCTCGGCTCCTTGTCGCCGCCGACGAGCAGGACCTGGTCGAATGCAACTGCGTCGCCGGCCTGGCCGGCAAGCTTTTCGACCGCGATCAGGGTACCGGCAGCGACCTTGTATTGCTTGCCGCCGGTCTTGATGACTGCGTACATGGTTTCGACCCGATTGCGCGTCGCGGCTGACGCAAGCCGCCACAAAGGCGCATTGATGAGGAAAAGCAAGGCGTGGCTGGCAAAAGCCCCGCCCAATTGGCGCGCACTATAGGGATGGCGCTTCCTCTGTCAAGAAGATGTCCTGGCTCAAGACATATGAGACTGGGTGGTCTCTTCAACTCGGCATTTATCGAGGTACTGTTTTGGGGTGAGGCCGGCAAGAGCGCCATGGGGTCTGAAGTGGTGGTAGAGGTGGTGGAAGGCATCGACGTGCTGGGCGAGTTTGTCGATTTTGTTGGGCAA